>Ga0172382_10000287_pt1 | contig 93567 bp, 77 predicted proteins | sample Leawel138RmetaG_FD_122245 | JGI IMG/M metagenome (GOLD analysis project Ga0172382, IMG submission 122245) | Leachate microbial communities from a municipal landfill in Southern Ontario, Canada - Leachate well 138R metaG | ecosystem: Engineered > Solid waste > Landfill > Unclassified | place... | reverse complement strand
TTACCCAGGTGTTCTCAACCTGACGAGACCAGGCGAAACATTCTGCGACGCGTTTTCGGTATGCGCGGACTCGTCGTATGACGTTGCTAAATCCAACGGCTTCGACCTGTCCTTCGGTTCGCAGCCATTCGAAAGCGGAATAGAGAGTCAAACCTACAGTATCCATGCAGATTGGCACTTAGAGAATATGACGCTGACTTCAATAACTGCCTATAACGAGATGGATGAATTTGGGCGGCTAGAAAACACTGGCGGACCAGATGTAGGTGGTCAGCCCTTCCTTCTGGTAACGCGAAATCAAGAGCTAGAGCAGTGGAGCCAGGAGATTCGAGTCTCTACTGACTACGCAGGACCTTTTAACTTTGTGGCGGGGCTTTTCTATTTCAAAATGGATTATGCGCTGGCGCCTCAAACGGTAGATCTTTTAGGTGCCAACATCGCCCGCTCGTTTGCCGAGCAGTCACTTGAGGCATATGCCGCCTACGGTGAAATGAACTATGACTTGACCGAGAAAACCAGCCTGACTCTCGGAGGACGATTCAATTACGAAACAAAGGAAATTTCTGTCGCACAGCGCGTAGGTGCGCTTTTGAGTTGTCCTGATTTGAATTCTCCCACTAAGTCCTGTCGTGATCCGAAAGTTGATTACGACAATTTCAGTCCGCGTATCGGGATCGACCACAATTTTACGGATGAAATGATGGGCTATTTCATGTGGTCGCGAGGCTTTAGAAGTGGCGGATGGAATCCTCGTGCGGTAAGCCCAACTGCTCTTGGCCCCTACGACCCTGAAACCATTGATAATTTCGAGTTGGGGATCCGTTCCGAATGGTTCGATAACCGTCTGCGGGTTAACGCTACCGCTTTCCACATGAAATATGACGACAAACAGGAGGCTGTGCACAGGGAATCTCCCCTTACCCTTGCTGTCGAGACCGTGATCGAGAATGCGGCCTCTGCCCAAATCAACGGTATCGAACTAGAATTACAGTCCTCAATAACAGCTAACTTATCGCTTAACGCCGCTATCGGTTACCTAGATGCAGAATATGATGAGTTCTTGAATGACGAGGGTGTTGACATCAAGGATCAACGGCGCCTTAACTTTGCTCCAGAATGGAGCATCAGTGTAGGCGGTGATTATTATCACGCACTCGATTCTATTCCGGGAGGCATAACAGTTAGCGCCAACTATAAATGGGTGGACGACTACAGTACCGACCCCACTAGGGATCCTCTTGGGCTAGATCGAGAGATGATTGACAACTACGGCGAAGTTGATTTCTCTATAAGTTACGAACGTGTAATGGCAGAGAATAAACGAATCAAGATCAGTGTGTTTGCAGATGACGCTTTTCACAGCGATGGCAGGATTAGTCGCGTGAGTAATGGGGGTTCGTTTGTCTTTGCCGATCAGCAGCCTGGAAGGACTTGGGGCGTAGAATTCATGTACGAGATGTAGCTTGGCTTAAGGGGGCGCGCACTTTTGGAGTGCGCGCTGGCTGTAAACAATAAATAATTCTAAAAGAGAAGCTACATGATTGAAAACTCTTTAACTCTCAATCCTAAAAAATCATGGCTAAAGTGGCGTGTCGTCTTCATCTGCTTCTTAGTTCAGAACTGTGCCATGGGCCTCGTGATGGGGTCATTTGGACCTTTATTGGCCAGTAATGAAAGTCACTTCGGTGTCACCCGTACGATTGCTGCTACAGGCATGAGTATGATTACGCTGTCGATTGGCCTGCTTTCACCGTTTGCGGGAATTCTTCTCCGCAGTTTCTCTACCCGAGCCGTTTTAATTCCAATCGCAATATCAACGGGTCTTACCTATTGGGGATTGGCTTGGACAACTTCCTTTATGATGGCAGCTTTCTCATATGCAGTCATAGGGGTCGGTGTGTGTTTCTTGGCGATATTGGCCCCCGTTACGGTGATTAGCCGGTGGTTTGTTGCGGATCGAGCTAAAGTTCTGAGCGTTGTAAATTTGCCGATTGCCCTATTCGTGTCACCACTCATCGTAGGGCACTTTCTTCCGGAGTACGGACGAGAGGCGATACTATGGACCATAGGAATCGTATTCCTGAGTATGGCACCGCTAATCTTGTTGATGATAGATCGACCAGAGGCAGTTGGCCAGCGTCCTTATGGTGATGTCGAGACCACGGGTGGGTGTGAAGCTGTAGCAGACCAAGAGAAGAGTAATCAGCTACGAACGAACCGTGAAATCGTTGCAAACCCTCCGTTTTGGTTAATTTCATTTGCTATCGGAATAATTGCAGGTTCTGGGACAGCCTTTGTCGTCCACGCAGTACCTTTCGGGGTGGAATACGGTGGTTTCTCACTGCAAGAGGCGTCGATGTTACTCTCGATATTTGCAGGTTCGGGAATAATTGGAGCTCTGTTATTTAGCTGGTTTGCCGACTGCTATGGTCCGCATCGAGCGTTGATAGTCACGTGTATCTTCCAGGCCGGTGTTTGGTGGGTAATGTTACAGGCTACTGGCACCCCATTATTTATACTAGCTGGCGTTATGGGGGTTTGCGCGCTTCCGTTATTAACTCTTCATGGAGCGGTCTTGACCGTTCTTTACGGGGCCGAGAATGTCAGTCGAGCGATGGGGTTCAGCTACTTTCTAAAACTGCCATTTATATTCTTGTTTGCTCCAGGGCTTGGCTACATCTACGATAAGACTGGCAGCTATAGCACTCCTTTTATAATGACATCGGCATTGCTAGGTGTTGCAACTTTACTAATCGCAACATCAATGGTTTCGAGTTCAAGGAAGGCTCCATAGAATCTATTTATTACATAAGTTCTATCATCGTTATTATGGGGATTCGACAGACTATCTGCCGCAGGGTTTTGCCGGCAAGATAATATCCCCTCAAGCGCTTTTATTACCATGCTAATAAGTCGCGAAAGCCCAGGCACTCAGAAACTAATACTTCTGTTTTTTGGGGCGATAAAGTAGCTAGTGATAAATCGTCCGAACCTAATAATGAGCTGTCTCGTCGTAAGCGCCAAATCAATCACGCTCTTGCAATGATGATTACCGTAAATTGATTTGGGTTAAGAAGAATTTAGCTCAAATCTAAGTTGACAGACACCGACTAAAAACGGGTAACTGTCAGATGGCAACCGTACAAGGAGCTTGCCTGGAAAAGTAGACGGCTGCTTGATTACACCTTAACTTCCGAGAGATGATAATCTTGCTGGTGCCGGTCAAACCCGAAGGTATGAAAGACTGATTTTTCTAAATCAGACTAAAAATAGCAGAAAGGCAGCTGCCATCGTGCAATGCCTTACCATCCCTTGTGGGTTCTCATCCTGAGAATACCTTCCAGCTATAGATTCATCCTGAACCCGTCACCACTATAAAAGCGTTGTCGTGAAATGCAACGGTTGGTTGTTTATTATGTGCACTGTGTTGTATAACCTGCCATGTTTTTCAAGGTAGTTATCGCCATTTTATCTTTGCGCAGCCACCGTTACCGGCATCTGCTTTTGTTCTTCCGGGTTCAACGTGACCTCCCTGATTGGTTAACCACTTCGGTGGCAGTATACGCCTCCAAGAACTTTACAAAAGGTTATTCAAAAAACCAACGGCTATGAAAGTGATTGTAATAAGCGGCTAAAAAATACAGGAAGTGAACTTGTTCGGAAGTGAAAAGAGCAATACCATGCTCTTCTAAAATGACTGATAATAAGGTTTTAAATTTGCTGATTTTTCTACTGATTTTTCACGGCTTGGCTGGAGTTGTTTTGCTTGGGGCTATTAGCCACCAAGCCTCAAGCTGCTTACTACAGAATGCAAATCCGCAAGGAAATATATTACGCCGTTATGCCTCGGTAAACTCCTCAGCATTCATTAACACCGTCATCATTTCTTACCTGATTACCTTTGTGCTGGGTAGCATCCTCTACCCAGCCTACCGCTTAGAGGTGCGGATCGCTTTTGAAGAGATGCAACTCGGCTGGGCCATAGGCCTATTTGAAATCAAAGAGCATTGGGGAGCGTTAGGACTGGCAGCACTACCACTCTACAGTGGTGTATGGAGGTCGCCAGAAGGGGATCGCCTAGCCCGAACCGGTATTACATTAAGCCTGGCGGTGATTGTATGGTTTAATTTTATCGCTGGCCACCTGCTTAACAATTACAGGGGCCTATGATCATGACGGTTAATTTTCGAGCATCTTTAACCGCTACATTCTGTGTTGCCTATGTCGTTTTGCTTTCGCTGGACAGCCCTCTTTTCCTCTACTATCCACTGACTGGTGAATGGGCTTTTCGACAACTAGAGGGTAATCATGGCCCAGCTATGCAGTGGTATGGCCTTTTAATGGGCGCAGCAATTGCTGCCACAGTTGTATCGCTGAGCCTTTCTTTACTGAATATCAAGATTAGACTGGAGAAAGTCGCCACGATACTTATGCCTGTAGCGATGCTTGCTTGCGTCTACTTTATGCGCGGGTTTTTTATTTATTGAGTTGGTCTAGTCTAACCACCGCGGCTTGACGGACCCGGCGAAACTGTCAACAATAGCATTAACTCTCTTTACTGCTGATTGGACTTCATTCTGAGGAACATTGTTTCAGTAGTCACTCTCCTCAACTGGTCTGGAAATAAGTTCAGGTTCAAACCGTGACAATATTACGCGCTCTATCACTCGCCACTCTGGCACTGTCTCTGGCACTACCTCTCGCGACCGGGGCCCAGATCTATGGCGATTATATCCCCCAGGACTCGCATAAGAATAACCCGGTCAATGTCTATTTTGGCGCAGTCAAAAGCAAGTCTGGTGACTATGTAGAGGGCGCGACTATGGTCTTCGCAACAGCCATGCTGGATTTTGTTGCGGTCACTGACAAGCGGGGCCGGTATCGCCTAGAGCTGCCTGTAGACATTAGCCCATCGAAAGTTGAATCGAGATGTTCACACCCAGACTATTCTTCCTCCCAGATAAGGCGTCGTTTACCGAGGGCTAAAGCCCTGACACCGGTTGAGGTGGACTGCACCTTGTCGTGAGCGTCTATTCTACTACGTCATTTCACCACGGTATCAGTTCCGGTCCTGTCAAAACGCTGCACTGGCCTGCTATTACATTAGCCCTTTGTTGTATTTACCTAAGCTGCTGTACAGTAACATTTGCTGATCCATTATTATTAGCAGCAAAGAACGGCAATGAGGACGCGCAGCGGGCCTATGCGTGGCAACAGCTGAGAGATATCACGCAACTAGATTCAAAAGGAATGCCTGTATTCACTCATTGGATAAGTGAACTTCAAACATTTTCTACTAACCCAGAAAATTTATCTGCACCAGCGTTTCCTGGTGCACCGGCGACTACTGACGGCGATCGAAATCCATCAGGCCACGGACGCCACGGCGGGCCACTAATCAATTTTATGCATTTCAACCCGGCTGCCTGGCAGCATATTCGCTCTCATCGACTATACGATGAGAAGCGGTTAGATGCTCTTGCTCAGTCAGCAAACAAAAGGGCCATCGCAATCCCCGCCTTTCCCCAGGCGGCAAAAGTGTTGATGACCGCCTGGTGGCCAGTGCGCAAGGAAGGTGGCAGCCCAATGCCGGTTTGGGAACCCGATGGCGCTCACCGTCACACAGGCAGCAACAGTTATCTTAACTGGCAGCGGGTAATAGCAATCAAAACAGCAGCAGAGCAACATTTTGACCGAGTGTCGTTCGCAGGAAGAGTCACCCAGAACCCTGATGCGGCTGAACTGACTAGCCTTTTTTATCTACCCGTGGATAGCGGTTTGGCAAATCGTATTATGGCTGATCCAGGTTTTGCTCAGGCCACCCATATCGCCATTGGCAGACCGCTGCAATCTGGTGATTATCTGGCACTAGTTGGTGTACATCTTATGTCAAAGGCGCTACCGAGAGGTATTTGGTCAACATTTTGGTGGCAGGACGAAGCCCCCGTAGACAATCCTCCTAGGGAAAATGTTGTTTCTACCCCCTGGAACCAGTATCGAATGGATACAACCTTTGATACGCTTATTCCTGCGGAAAAAGACGCCAGCCCAAACATTTGCTTTAATCCCTGGTTCGACGCCACCTTCCCTGATTCTGGCGAGGGTAATGGGCTTAAAGCCAACTGTATGAGCTGCCATCTTCGCGCCAGCTTTCCCAGAGAAGAACCGTTACGGATCACTCGAGGTGAACCCGATATCCTGAGGGACCCTGCATTTGGCGCCGGTCATGTCACCACAGGGATGATCTGGTCTATCGCTAACACATCAAGAAGGGGCACCACTGATGACTAGTCGGGAATTTCCACCCGGATCAGCTGCGCCTGATTTTTATTGGGCAACCAGATAGTAATACGATCTGCATTGTCATCGATCACAACCTTTCGAGCGTCATAACTCACCGGCATCAGAAATTTAACCACCTCACCAGTTTCAGGGTCCAGTTTCAACAGGCGGTCGGAGCCGGTACTGGAAATCCATATATCTCCGTTGCGATCTGCCCGAGTGTAGTAAGGTGAGATATACCTTGGTGTTAGCGGGTATTCCTTAATTTTGTCTGTATTAAGGTCGATAACACCGACATTATCGGCAAAAAACTCACTGAACCAGAACCTGTTTTTGTCGTCACGATAACCACGACGAGGATAGGCATAGGGCGTGGGTGTGGGAATCAGGCGAACCTTTCCGTGCGCATCAGCTCTGGCAATAGCCGAGGGCTCCGGCGCGGTACAGAGAAAATTTCCAGCTATGTCCTGATCCATCATATAGCAGTAATTGAGCTGATTATCGTGGTGTGGTGACTCTGGGCTGGGTCTGTCATCAAACAACATAATGCCGGGATCAAGCTTCCCAGTATCGATGTCTAGCCGGAAGGCATGCTCATGTCGAACGGCACCTTCCGGAGGCTCGGTGATACCTGTCGCCCAAAGTGAGGAAGCTCCTTTACGGACGGGGCCAAGAAAAGGATTTTTCCATATCACCGGCAGGTCATAGATTTTCCAGCGTTCGCTCTCTGGCATAAATGCCGCATGTTTATTGCCTCCTATCCCCACCCAGATATGATTGTTTGCATCGACCTGAACATCCTGCACACCAACAATACGATCAACACCAACGGCAGCTGGGGGTAAAAAGTTAGGAGCCTCCCATTCTGAAAACTCACCGCTCAGCGGATTCAGCTTTCCGATAAAATCCCATCCTGTGTTACCATACCAGACATTCCCGGCAGCATCGACATCAAGATCGTGGATGACACTCGGCTGGCGTGGTATGGGAAACACAGTCACTATCGCTCTAGTACCTTCCCCACTGGGTCTGGGTAGCGTTTTAAGGGGGTAGCCCCACTCACTTCGGTTGCCGGAAAGGTTCACAGAGGCCAAATATTCAGCAAGATCGGCAGCGTCACGTCCATACCACTGCAGACCTTCTGTAGGCTCAGGTGGTGCGACTAACTGGATGCGTACCGCCGATGAGTGATCTGTTTCGTAGGTTTTCATCCGCTGTATGACTCGTAGAAAACCCTCTTTATCGTGCGTCGAGCGCGCCACCCGCTCCAACGAGTGACAAAAGCCGCAATTGACCATATTGCGAACCAGAAGGTCTTTGTCAGCCTGAGTGCCAGGGAAACTTTGCACCCACTCCAGTGAAGTCAATTGGCCAGCAAGCTCAGAGGCAGTGGACACATTCTTGAGTTTCAAATCCAGTGCTGCGGCACTATCGTCAACTACCTTTATTGTTATATGGCTCGGACCTGCCAGCTCATAGCCCGCAGCGCGAATACGGAGTGTATATTCGCCGGCAGTTAACCTATCGCTAGGAAAGGCATAATACCCAGAACTATTGGTTGTCACTGCGGTGAGTATTGAAGATCCCTGCTTTTGTACAATAACAACTACGCCTTCCATTGCCTCCTGTCCTGGAGCACTGACAGATCCGACAATGGCGAACTCTGCACCCGTAGCGACTGCCGCCGCCGAGCAGTAGAACAACATGAACACACACATTAATAAATGGCGAACAATCTTGCGCCAGCAACTTGAATGTTGTTTATATCTCAGCCGTCTGTTTTCCGTAAAGAGGTTCTTAAGACAAAAAAAATCCCGCATGATTAACGCCTTCTCGCAATCTATTATTCTGTATGTAAGCGCTGGCCTCATATCAAAATAATTATCATCATATAATGTTGTTCGACGCCCAGGCAGCGGATAATAAAAGCCATCGGCGAAATAAAAACAATCTAAATTGACTTTTATTGTAGGCATTACATTGTCGGGATGCAATTAATCTACGATGCTAAGCCTTATGGGCAATGATGATTTTTGGCCCAAATCAAGTAATTTTACCTCGTAGGGTAAGGCCAGCCCTAATTACAATACAAGTAACCAAAAATACTGACGCTACAATATTGATAGTTATGTCAGTATCGATACCACAAATATGATACGTTATATCATTAATTTATTGCGGCACACGGATGATATGTTATATCATCCTATGCGTTGAGCGTAAGATGCCCCGCCAATGTTACCAAATAGGGGGCGCGAATAAACGGGAACAAAGCCAAGTAAAGCCTGGCTCAGTAACCTGAAGCGTCGCATAGGTTATGCGTACAAAAAACGCCATGTATCAACTCTACTCTAACGTTGGAAACTACCAACACAAGTGAACGATACTATAGGCATAGCAACAAAACATGATGGCAATCCGATCTCACCTGTCCGTCACAGAGAACAATTTGGAGCAAGTAATGAAAACCACCTCGAGCCTTCTCGTCTTAATGACCCTATCGGGTTTGACCCATGCCTTGTCAGGCCAGATCACCGACGCATCCGGTAAGCCCATCAGCGATGCGTCAGTTGAAGTTGTCGGCAGTAATCTGCAGGCTTATACCGATGATCAGGGTCACTTTAATCTGGACACAAGTAACAGTACACCAAGTGAGCTCCATATTAACGCCCCCGGCTACAGTCACAAAACACTACATCTGGATACAGAAAAAAAGGACGTGCTGCACGTTACTCTGAAGCGTTCGGCCATTGAGCAGATTGATGTTACCGCCACACCCTTGCACTCATCTATCATGGAATCGGCGCAACCCGTAACCGTAGTAGCTGGTGACGAATTAAGACGTAAACAAGCGTCGACACTAGGAGAAACCCTGAAGAACGAAGTGGGTGTGCATTCCAGCTATTTCGGCCCGGTAGCCAGCAGCCCAATTATCCGAGGATTAAACGGCCCCCGAGTTCTGATCACCCAGAATGGTCTGGATGTAAGTGATGCCTCGCGGGTAGGCCCTGACCATGTAGTAGCGACCGAGGCAACGACGGCGAAGCAGATCGAGATTCTGCGCGGCCCAGCCACCCTTTTCTACGGCTCCGGTGCTATTGGTGGTGTGATCAATATCGTCGACGATCGCGTGCCTTCTTCTAGTGAATCCATAGGCAGTTTCTCCATAGGGCATAATACGGTATCCGATGAAGATGAAGTCTCGCTGGCCTATACCGGTGGTAATGACCAGTTCGCCTTCCATGTGGATGGTTTCTGGCGGGATGGTGAAAACTACGAGATTCCCGGTATCGCGGTACTCGAAACGGCAGCGCAACATGAGGAAGAAGGTCACGATGAACACGCTAAAGGCGTGCTGGAAAACAGTGCCTCGCAAAGCAAGGGGTTTAATATAGGCGGCAGCTGGCTGCTGGATAACGGTTATATTGGCCTGGCTTACGGACGTGTAGAACGAGTCAACGGCATCCCTGGCCACAGTCATGGAGAAGAGCATGAGGAGGAAGGTGAAGAGCACGAAGAGGAGCATGAAGAAAATGTGCGCTCCGATCTCAAACAGGATCGCTGGCAACTGATCAGCGAACTATCACTGGACAACTCATGGCTGAGTGGTATCAACACTCGCTTAGGCTACACCGACTACGAGCATGCCGAAATCGAGAACGGCGAAGTTGGCACTGTGTTCAGCAACGAAACCCTACAAGCCCGTGTTGATTTGTTGCTGCAGGAAATGTCTGGCTGGCGTGGCGCTCTCTCTTTTGAAGCTAAAACTTCTGATTTTAAAGCTATCGGCGAAGAGGCTTTCACGCCGCCGAACCGCACCGATAGCTATGCCATCGCGCTGATGCAAGAAAAACACATCGGTGATTTTTTATGGCAACTGGGCGCTCGGGTTGAACAAGTCACCCTCGACGCCGATCCCATCGCCTTTGGCCATGACGAAAACGATCTCCTGCACTTTGACGAGCTGGATTTCAACCCCTACAGCGTTTCCGCTGGCGTGGTCTGGGATTTTGCCGAAGACTACAACGCTGGTCTGTCCTTGACCCACGCTCAGCGGGCACCCAGCGCCTCAGAACTGTTTTCCTATGGGCCGCATATCGGCACTGGTAGTTTTGAGGTAGGCGCGCTGTTCTGGCTACATGAAGGTGAGCACCCTCACTTCCATTCTGGCAACCAGGTCGATGAGGAGATCTCCAATAATATTGACCTAAGTCTGCGTAAACATTCTGGCAATATTGGCTGGGTGGTGAATGTATTCTACAACCAGATCGAAAATTTCTACTACGAGCGCCATACTGGCTACACCAGCGAAGACATTGAGGGCCACGATCACGAGGAGAGCGAAGAAGAACACGACCATAGCGCCCTGCCCGTCTATGCCTTCGAACAAGCCGATGCTACCTTATACGGCCTTGAGGCCCAGCTTGCTTGGCAGTTCTCCCCTCCTTTCACCCTGACCCTGTGGGGCGACAGTATTCGCGGCAAACTGGACGATGGCGGCAACCTGCCTCGTATTCCACCTGTACGCCTAGGTAGCCAACTGCGTTACCAGAACAACGGCTGGGAAGCGGAGCTTGGCGCTTCTCACTACTTTGAACAGGACAAAGTGGCGGAGCTGGAAACCAGCACAGATGCTTATACTTTAGTAGATGCCGAACTGGCCTACACCTTCACCGATAGCCGCGGTGACCTCACGATCTACCTCAAAGGCAGTAATCTCACCGACGAAGAGGCCCGTGTACACTCCTCTTTTGTGAAGGATAGCTCGCCCCTGCCCGGACGTGGATTCAGCATCGGCCTGCGGAGTATGTTTTAACCAGCTTTGATGGTCACCTACTGCCCCCCGTTTTTAGCGTAGCATTTGAATATGTTTTTAGGGTCAGGTACTGGGTGACCAAATGCCACTAATTAGTGGGCATAGCCATCTTCTCGACAAGATCAATGATATGTTATATCCTTTCTTGGAGAGACTAGAGCAAGTGCAGTAGATATCAAAAAGCTTTAGGCAAGCAATACATCTACATCTGTCAAATACCAGAACATCCATTAGCTGCGGTTACAGCACTTAGCCGATAGCTCCACATATCGGGTATAAAGATATGAGTAAAATCACACAGATTCTCGATCATGCCGAAAAGCACTGCAAGGCCAACGGTACACGCCTGACAGATAAACGCAAACATGTACTAACTGGTTTGCTTAAGTCCCAAAAAGCCTTATCGGCCTATGAATTAGCGGATTTTTATCGGAATGAGTTCAATGAGTCCGTCCCCCCCATGTCGGTCTACCGGATTTTGGAATTTCTGGAAAGTGAAAATCTGGTGCATAAACTGCATTTGGCCAATAAATATGTGGCCTGCTCTCACATCAGTTGCGACCATGCTCACGAAGTGCCGCAATTTCTGATTTGCGACGAATGTAGCAATGTAAAAGAAATTGGTATTAAAAAAACACTGATCAATACACTGAAACGTAATGTTGAGCAGGCAGGTTATCTACTGAAAAGCCCGCAATTGGAACTACATTGTTTATGCCAGGCTTGTGCCGCTCAGGCGGCCTAAGTAGTTTCAGACGCTACAACGTGAAACAAAATAACGTAAGATCCATCAATATCGATAAGGTAGCCTATCGTGTAAGCCAAAGAGATCTTGTGGAAAACCCTCTTTTAAATTTTAAAATAAAAAAGCCTAGAATAGGCATCCATAGCCCTTGTCGGTATCACAAATACTGACTTAATTATTCAACCTACCTGTATTACTTTGACTCATACAGCGACGAATATGAATAACCAAGGTGACACTAGGCTACCGCACTTCGTGCAGCTAAAATCGGTTGGTTACCTCCTTGGTTAATATACTTAACGCGCTCATGATAGAACCTTGTTGTACCGCATAAATATTTCCTGCCATGTACTCAACCATTTGCTCATACTGTTGAGCAGGCAGCGCATAAAACTGAAACTCATCATGTGAAAAAAACAGCCAATAATAACGCTGCTAGATCAATTAGTTAGGTATTGCCAATAGATATGCGGTGCATTATGTTACTCTTGAAACAAACTTAAGAGATTTTTTTCGTTACATTGTGCTTTAACCCGCATCGTCTACGATCAAATCACCAATACTTTTCCTTAGAGAATACTCCTCATACGTCAATCTTGCAGTTAGGATGCAAATACTATAATAACGAGCAAATAAATGAAGAAAGCGCTAAAAAACAAACAAATCTCAGCCACAAGTAAAGTCGTGCGTAATCATGCCTCTGACCTGAGCCCGAGAGAGCGGATTATCAACACCGCGCGTCGACTGTTCGGGGAAAAAGGATTTCACACCACCACCACAGCCGAATTAGCCACAGAAGCCTCAGTCAGCACCGGACAGATATACCGCCACTTTGATGCAAAGTCTGACATTGTTCTGGCCATAGTCGAGCAGAGCGTGCATGAACGCGTCGCTCAAATGAATACCATTTTTGATTCCGTTGAGCGTGACGAATGCACTATTTTCGATGCCCTCAAAGCCATTATCGAAATTTCACTGATCCCCGATAACATCAGCCTTTCCTACGAAATCACCGCAGAGGCGTCGCGCAACACCTTGGTAGCAGAGCGGCTTGAAACACTAATCAATTTCTACCAGGAGGGTGTGCGTCGCCTCGCCATGCTGGCACGACCTGACATACCGGCAGATGATCTCAGCGCCTATGCCGATATCATGATGGCCTGCTTTGTTGGTCTTGGGCTGTGCACCGCCATCAAAACACCAGCAGAAATTGAGCAAATTAGCAGTCGTACCGCCTTCCTTATGCTGCGCGCCTTAGGCCTTGTCGATAATCAAAATACCACCTGATAACTGCAACCCCTAGCGACCCTCGCTATTAACTTTACCACGCACAACCACACTACCTATCTAGCCAGCCCGGCTTCCTGTCCCTGAACACCCGACCAAAATAAGGTTGGGGGAAATACTGTTCTTGCCATTCAGGGAGGGAGTAATTATGATGTGCCCCCTCCATGAGTGAGCGTTCAGTCACAATACTTTCAGTAATAGGTACCCCCATGCCCTTGACCAAAAGAAGCGCTGTTGCCCTTCTCCTATTTTCGCTTTGGCTTAGCGGTTGTGACGCACCGGAACAAGCGGCACCACAACCGCCGGAAGTAACCGTAGTGACTCTGCAAAGTGAAACCATTACGCTGACCAGTGAACTGCCAGGACGCATTGTTGCCGCCGAAACATCGGAAGTCAGGCCGCAGATAAACGGGATTATTCGCCGTAGATTATTTGAAGAAGGCGCGTTCGTTGAAGCCGGTGAGCCCCTTTATATAATTGAAGATGCACCCTACCGCGCGGCCCTTAGCAGCGCTAAAGGAGCGCTGGCACGTGCCAAAGCCACAATCGAGGCCACTCGTCTACAAGCAGAGCGTTATAAAAAACTCAACAACAACAGCGCCATCAGCCGCCAGGAGCTCGACAATGCCAATGCGGCAGCCAATCAAGCCAGCGCCGAAGTGATAGTTCAACGTGCTGCCGTGGAAACGGCTGAGATCAACCTAAACTTCACCCGCATCCGAGCGCCCATTTCAGGGCGCATTGGCCGCTCACTGGTCACTTCCGGCGCGCTCGTCCAGGCAGGGCAAGAACAAGCCTTGGCAACAATCCAACAAATTAATTTTGTCTATGTTGATGTCACCCAACCGGCCTCAAAAATGCTCGACCTTCGTGAGGCTGTACAAGCTGGAGAACTTACTTTAGAGAGCGACGGTGCACCGGTCCAACTACTGCTGCCTAACGGCAAAACATACCCCATTGAAGGCCGACTGCAGTTTTCCGAAATCACCGTTAACCCAGCAACAGGCACAGTCATGCTGCGAGCAACCTTTCCTAATCCTGAAGGTATACTGCTACCCGGCATGTATGTGAGCGCACGCTTAGTCGAAGGGGTCCAGCAGCAAGCTATTCTCGTACCCCAAAGGGGCATCAGTCGTGACAATCGCGGTCGCGCCATCGCGCTGCTCGTCGATGAAGAAAACAAAGTGGAGCGACGCATTGTCACCACCGAACGGGCGATCGGGGATCAATGGCTGGTAACGGACGGACTGAATAGTGGCGACCGGTTAATAATCGAGGGCTTACACCGATCAATCCCCGGCACCACTGTCACCCCCATTCCTTGGCTGCCCGTCGATCCACAAGACAATACCCAGACCGAGCAGATGGCAAACCCCGAAGAGTAATCTACCATGTCCCGTTTTTTTATCGACCGTCCGATCTTTGCTTGGGTCCTTGCCATTATCCTGATGCTGGCCGGCCTACTGGCTATCCGCGCCCTGCCCGTTGCCCAGTTTCCTGCAATCGCACCGCCAGTGGTAGAAATCATTACACACTACCCAGGTGCCGATGCCAAAACACTCAATGACTCTACTACTGCTGTAATCGAGCAACAGCTTAAAGGTATCGACAACCTACGCTATTTTAGCTCGACCAGCGACTCCGCTGGCTGGCTGTCCATGAGGCTGACCTTCGAGCAGGGCACTAACGCCGATACAGCTCAAGTCCAAGTTCAAAATAAAGTGCAGCAAGCACTCCCGCTACTACCGGAGGATGTGCGTCAACAGGGTGTCACGGTGGCAAAATCCTCGTCAGCCTTTGCCCTTATCATTGCCCTTTATTCCGAGGATGGCAGCCACGACCAGACTGACCTCGGCGATATTATGAGTTCGCAGCTGCAAGACCCAATCAATCGGATTACCGGCGTTGGCAGTACCAATATTCTCGGAACGCAGTATGCGATGCGAGTCTGGGTAGACCCGATTAAGCTCGCCAGTTTCAACCTCACCTTTGGCGATATCAAAACCGCTATTTTAGAGCAAAATGCTCAGGTATCGGCCGGCGAGATCGGCAATCTGCCGGCCAAACCAGGTCAATCACTCAATGTGACCGTGTCCGCACAATCCCGCCTGGAAACCCCCGAGCAATTTGGCGATATTCTGCTCAAAACTAATCAGGATGGCTCCTCTGTACTACTACGTGATGTTGCCAACGTAGAGATCGGTGGCGAAATCTACAGCTTTGATGCACGGCTTAACGGTAAACCATCCGTCGGCCTGACCATCAGCCTGGCCAGTGGCGCCAATGCGCTAGACACCATCAAAGCGGTGAAACAAACGCTTAAGGATCTTTCTAAGCAACTACCACCTGATATCAAGACGGTCTATCCCTATGATATAACCCCATTCGTCAAGCTCTCCATGCAACAGGTTGTATACACACTGATTGAAGCGGTTGTGCTGGTGTTTCTGGTCATGCTGCTATTTCTGCAAAACTGGCGAGCAACGCTGATTCCCACTATGGCGGTACCGGTGGTATTACTCGGTACTTTCGCCGTTTTGCTGACGCTGGGATACTCCATAAACAGCCTGACACTGTTCGGCATGGTGCTCGCCATCGGCCTGCTGGTCGATGACGCTATCGTCGTCGTAGAGAATGTCGAGCGCCTGATTCAGGAGGAAGGAATGTCCCCCCTGGAAGCGGCACGAAAATCCATGGATGAGCTGAGCAGTGCCCTGATTGGTATCGGCATAGTCATTTCAGCGGTTTTTCTGCCCATGGCTTTCTTTGGCGGCTCGGCCGGTATCATCTACCGTCAATTCGCAATAACCGTCGTGACTGCCATGACCCTGTCGGTGCTGGTAGCACTGATCTTGACCCCATCCCTGTGCGCCACCATTCTCAAACCAAAAAACGAAACACAGCAGGAGAAAAAAGGCTTCTTTGGATGGTTCAACCGCACATTTGAGCGGGGCGTCAAGCGCTATGGTAACGGCGTATCGTGGACCAATCGCAACTGGAAACGCTCTCTGCTGTTTTACATGATGATTATCGCCATCCTAAGCCTGCTTTTCATCCGACTGCCAGGTGGTTTTCTGCCTGCTGAAGATCAAGGCATGATGATGACTCAAATTTCCCTGCCTCCCGGCGCCACCATGAGCCAAACCACCGACGTCATGGCTCAGCTTGAGGATGAATTCCTCATTGGCGAAGCTGACAATGTCGCCTACGTCTTCAGTATTAGCGGCTTTGACGGTACTGGACAAGCCCAAAATGTCGGAACCTCCTTCTTGAAATTACACGACTGGAGCGAGCGCCCTGGCAAGGAAAACAGTTCAGCTGCTATCGCCAGCCGTGCCAATCAAGCGCTGGGGAAAATTCGTGGTGGCGTTGCTATCGCCTTTATTCCCCCGGCAGTTTTCGAACTGGGGAATGCTAGCGGCTTCAATCTGCAGCTCATCGACAAAGGTGGTGTCGGTTATAACCAACTGATCGCAGCGCGGAACCAACTACTTCAGCTGGCCCGGCAGGACAAAATCCTGACGCAGATCCGCCCCAGCGGGGTGGAGGATGTTTCGCAACTCAACGTTAAGGTAAACCATGCTCGAGCTGGTGCGCTTGGCCTCAACCAAGCGGAGATCAACGATACGCTTTCTACCGCACTGGGTGGCAGTTACATCAATGATTTTATGGATCGTGGCCGTGTCAAAAAGGTCATGGTTCAGGCAGACGCGGTCTTTCGCAGTAGTCCTGACGACATTGGTAAACTCTATGTCCGCAGTTCGTCCGGCGAAATGGCTCCTCTTGCTTCGATAACCGAGCTCAGCTGGGGTTTTGGCCCCGCTCGCCTCGAACGTTATAACGGTCATCCCTCCATTGAGATTCTCGGCGCACCAGCACCCGGCTACAGCAGCGGTGCTGCTATGGAGCGCATGGAGGAGTTAGCCGCGCAATTGCCCGACGGTATTGCTCTGGAGTGGAGTGGTATCTCTTACGAGGAGCGCCTCTCTAGTGGGCAGGCGCCAGCTCTGTATAGTTTGTCGGTACTGATTATTTTCCTCGCTCTCGCCGCACTCTACGAAAGCTGGTCGGTACCTCTGGCTGTCATTCTTGTCGCTCCCATCGGCGCGGTCGGCGCGGTCATTGCAGTCTGGCTAACCGGCCTCAGCAATGACATCTACCTTCAGGTCGGGCTCATCACCACCATTGGCATCGCCTCTAAGAATGCCATTCTGATCGTCGAGTTTGCCGAGGAAAAAATGCGCTCAGGGCTCGATGCTGCAACGGCTGCTTGTGAAGCGGCCAAACTGCGCCTGCGCCCCATCCTTATGACCTCCTTTGCTTTTGGCTTCGGTGTACTGCCACTCGCCCTTTCCACCGGCGTCGGTTCCGGCGGCCAGAATGCTATCGGACGCAGCGTTGTCGGCGGTATGCTCACTGCCACAATACTAGCAATCTTTTTTGTACCGCTATTCTTCTACCTGATCAAACGATTTTTTCGTCAGGATAAACCAGTTGCCGGTACAAACCCATGACCGACTATAACGAAAAAGTAATTCAGCATGATCAGTAAGCGCATGTGTTATTTAGGAAATCGAGCCCCTAAAAAAGCATGAACCAGACACAAACCAAAAAGATTCGATCGACTTGGGCCATCTATCGCTGGCCGGTACTGATTAACAGTATTTGCCTGCTGGGTGTTTTAGCCGCGTTGATTGGCAATGGCTGGTGGGATTGGCTGTCCTGGGCATGTCGCGAAGGCACTGTGGTTGGTTTGACTGTAGTAACAACATCCGTTTTATCTAAACCCAATAAACAGATTAAGGCTAAGTCTCCGACCATCTCATCACGCAAGCAGCTTACATAACATTGATCACCTTATACAGCAATGGGCGGCTAATTCTAACACGGAGCGTATCGGTGACTTTAACGCAGCGAAGCGAAGACAAAAGCATCTGAGTGCCGCGTATGACTAGCTGTTTTCCAGTATGTAAGCTCGAAGCTGCCGTTCCTCTCGCATCACATAAAGGATGAAAACCCGCGCCTCATCCTCACGATAAAAAATGCGACACGGTGAAACCACTACCTCCCTATACACCGAATGAGGGAGCTCTGGGGGAATTCGTCCGGATTGGGCAAAACCTTCCAAGCGCTCGGTCTTATCGAAAACTTCCTGGACCAGACGACTTGCAGCACTAGGGTTATCCAAAGCAATGTATTCAGCAATGGCATCCAGTTCTTGCAGGGCGGGCTCGGTCCATATTACTTCAGCCATTTACTCATTTTCTCCCTGGCCTCACTTTGGCTGCACATTCTTCCCTCAAGTACAGCACGCTCTCCCCATGAGAGCCCTTCAAGTAGCTCAAGTCGACGCTGCATAAACTCGTAATCCTGCACATCGACAAGGTATGCGGATGGCTGACCATGCTCCGTAATTAGTATCGGCTCTTTAGACAAGCGCAGATCTGCCAGAATCTTGGTGGCTTGACGTTTGAGGTTCGTAACAAGCTCAACTTTCATGTGCTCCCCCTGAATCAGACTAGTAGTGATACTATAGTATCACTACTCAGGTAAAGAAATCACAGCCAACCATGTAATATATGCCCCTTTTGGGCCGTATATTAATTGCGAACGGATATACATCGCAGGCACTATAGTCACAGTACTAAAAACCTATCTTTGAGGCTGCCTTGTCCAGTGACAGTGGCTACAGCCCAACCAGCAACTCGTAGGTCAATGCCAAGTTCAAAATATATAATCTCAAACTGGATTAATTTTTCGCGTTAGCTCAACGAATACATCTCATGCCACACACGTACGATAAAACATTATTATGCTATTGGCGCGTTTAAATCTGGTTGTATTTCACCCAAATTCACTGTTTTAGATTACTGAATGTAGCTCAAAGCTGAAAGCCGGCCAATTCGCGGCAAACCTAATTATTAGACACTTCCGGTGATTTGCGCCATATCATCCATATCCACATCAATTTGGCAAGCCGCATAGCCAGTATCAAAAATCTCTCGCCAAGCTTTAATTTTTCCGTCAGCAGAAAACTCATAGATTGCCATCAATGGAATACTGACTTTTTTGTCGTTAGCGAGAATTCGTGCATGATCGGTTCGCTCGGTAAACACGTAATCGTCAGTGGCAATCAGAACATGAATCTCCGCTTGAAGATCGGTGTAAATAACCAATTGCCGTGAAATTTCCGCCAAAATTTCCTGACTACCCTGAATTGGATGGACGGCTGGGACAAGCGGTTGATAATAAGCTTCGTCGGTAAAATAATCCTCCGGGGCAACAGCTGAGACATCTCCTTTGTGAACCTCATCGAGTAATGCTCTTACTATTTTTTCGTTCTTGTGCATGCTTTCTCTCCTTCATTATCAGTATCAGCAGACGACAATCAATAACCCCTGCCATTATTTAAAAATAATATTAGCTTTTTTGATCAGCTGGTCGTGACGCAATGGGTTGTAGTATTGATTCGGTCAGATAAGACTGTGATCCACAGCCTTTGAGCAAGAAATTTTTCCGGTACAGCCAGCGATGAAAGTACTTGATGAGCACCGGATTTTGCTCGGGTCCAGCCTTACGTACCCAGGCATCTACTGCGGCCTCAGCCTGTTCACGAGTCTTCAGTGACTGGCCAGTAAGCTGGCTCGCATCTTCTAAATCTGCGGCAAGAATCGACGCGCCATAACGATTACAACGGGCAAGATACATTGCTAATGCCGCACTACTATCCAATTGATAACGTTGATTTTCATCAGCTGTGTCAAAGTTTTCTAGGGTACGCTGTAAGTGCATGGGTGCACTAGTAAAGGTAACGTTACTAGCCAATGGTTCCGGTGGATCTTGTGGTTTAACGCCTTCGAATTCAGCGATACCCGATAATCCCCAACGACTGGTCGCAATAGTGAACTGCATATAAGCCAAAAGATCGTGCTCCGGTGCAGGCTCAAACATCAGTGGCCACATCAGCATACTGTTCGTGGAGGCAAATCCAGCAGAATGATATTCAATGGCCGCTTTGGAAATCAAATCACCAGTAAGCTCTTCGTAATAATCACAAAGCGCAGAAATATTACCTAACGGTTCAGTGGTGTTGCGAAGACGCATGCCCGCAAACTCTGCAGCCGGATCGCCGACATAAGACACTTCGAAATCAATCAGACCGGTTAAGGTGTCATCGTCAAACATAAACTGCCCTGAATCGGCGGTGACAAAGCCAATCCGATCCCGACCGGCTGGTCGGTTATTTTCCAGCCAGCGTGCGGCGAATTCGACAAACGCCACCGGCTGCCCAATGTCTATGAGCTGCTTTCTGGCAATATCAATACAGCGGTGGTACAGGTTGATCGCGGCTTCATCACTATTATTCGGTATTGACATACCAAACTCACTGAACTCCTCAACGGGAATCTGACGTAGTTTTGCCAAGGCTTCGATAAATTGTCGGCGCAAAGATTGCCGGATCGATTCACTGGGTGCGAGTTCAGAGTTAATGCCGCCAGGGATTTTTTCCATCACAATCGCCAGTGGTTCGTCAATAACCCCGTACACGCGCGGCGCTGGTACGCCATATTTCTCCAGCACGTCGTGTATTTTTGCCTCCTGGCGCATAGTAATAGGACCAATATAACCATCGCCGCGACTGCCGCGAACCAACACAGTTTTTATACTACCATCAATATACACGTCGGCTTCCCACGCTGCCCGCCAACGCATTTGACGAAAAAATCCAACCGGCTCACATCCAAAATGCTGAGTTAACCAGTCGTATACAACTTGATCGGCTGTATTCATTGTATTTTTATCAACATGAGTTCTATCTATTTCTAGCTGGCTCATTATTCAACCCCTTAGAATTATTACTGATGAGTTTTTATCTGCTGAGTCACTTTACGCACCTGTGCGAAAGCTGCCGAATGGCTGGTAATACCGCCATCGACGAAGAGTTCCTGACCGGTAATAAACCGTGATTCGTCTGAGGCAAGAAACACGGCCGCATTAGCTACGTCATCGGGCTGACCCCAGAAAGGTGTTAGGTGATTGTCATCCATAATCGTGCGTATTGGTTCTGGAAAAGCTTCTTCGGCAGCGGCACTTAAAATCATTCCAATGACTAAAATGTTCGCACGGATATTTTGCTTACCATATTGCGCAGCAATATTTTGATTCAAGCTAACCAACCCTGCTTTTGATGCCGCGTAAGCGGTGTAGTCGGTGTCTCCTTGGCAGTAGCGCGCGGAGCCGGAAGTGATAATGGCACCGCCGCCACGCGAAACCATATGGGGGATAGCATGCTTTGCCATTAGTGCTGAGCCAATTAAATTCACGCGTAAAACCCGAGCCCATAAATCGGCCTCCATGGTCACTACGCCACTATCACCCTGCATGACATCCATGCCGGTGAGCCCAGCGTTATTCATCAATACATCTATTCCTTCAAACCTCTCACAGGTCTGACGAATGACGGAGACAATTTGTTCTTCATATTCAATGTCGGCCTGTAACGCAAATGCCTCACCGCCCTGCGAATAAATTTTTTCAACAACTAACTCAAGCGGCTCCAATCGGCGACCGACTATTACTACTTTGGCGCCTTGTAGAGCAAAGGCGATTGCTGTTGCTTCGCCAATTCCTGTGCCGGCCCCTGTCACTATTGCAACTTTTCCATCGAGTCTTTTCATAGTTACCTCTTAGTCTAATGATTCATTACTCGGAGACTTTGCCTACCAAAAATTATATTTTGCTTTGACCCCAAAATACCGTTGCGCTCCGCGCGATACCTGGCCCTGAAGACGAGCAATAGAGCCATAGGTTACTGCAAGGCTGGAGTAGTATTGCTCATCAGTAATATTCTTACAGAACAATGAAAGTTCATAGCGCCCGTCCCTATGAGTCAGACCGACAAACATGTCGGTGACACCAAAGTCGTCCCGTATCGCCATAGGATCATGATCCAATGTCATATACGTTTCATCCTGCCAAGTGTAATTGACCATAACATAAGCATCGAAGGGCAACTCATCGAAGGGCACATCTTGGCGTAGCGAAATACGGTAACTAATATCCGGGGCAACAACCCCATCTTTGCCTTCAACATCTTGGTTTTCCGGTATACCATCACCACTTAAATCAATATTGCAGCCCTGCACCGATGTTTGACCGACATAACAAGGTTGTAATAAATCCTTGATTTCGGTATCGAGGAATGTCGACGAGAAATCAACGCTTAGGGTGTCTGTAGGAAGCCAAGTCATATTGATCTCCAAACCGGTTGACACCAATATCCCAGCGTTAAATGTTTCATTGATAATGGTTCCGGGTATTAATCCAGATGTCTGTAGGTCGGTGGTTTCCTGCCTAAAGGCAGCTAAGTTAAGACGCAAGCGATCATCGAGCAGCTGCGATTTCATCCCTAGTTCAAAGGACTTCGACACTGAGGGGTTGATGATACTGTTAGATTTAGCTGCATTACGGCCAAAATTCACACCGCTACCAACAAAACCGCGGGATACCGAGATGTAGGCATTTGTATTGTCACTGAAATCCCAGGAAAATCCGATACGACCCGACCAGTCTTCTGAGCGATCCTCGCGACGAAAATCAGTAACACGTTGAAACAAACTCCACAGAGGGTCAGCCTGCAGGCCGGGTAAATCAACGACAACAAAATCATCAGTTAATGGATTGAAATACGGTGATTCGGCTGGCCCAATGATATCGCGACGGCGATATTTCATTTCAATGTCTTCTTGTGTCCAACGCAAGCCAACAAAGACATTCCAACGCTCGGCAAAGTACCAGGTCGTATCGGCAAATATGGACCAGCTTTCCCATGTCGCCTCGGCACTGACAGGATTAGTTTGAAAGTAATAATCATCACCAGCGATACCATTACCGGGTAAACCTGCACTAAACTCGAAAATGTAATCAGCAAACAACAGGGGAGTTTCACTTTTTGGACGATCGTTATAAAGCTGATAAAAGCCGCCCACAATCCATTCAACATCGCCATTTTTCCCTTCAAAACGCAGTTCCTCGCTGAAGTAATCGGTATCGAAGGTAAAAGGGTCATCATCCGTTAACGAATAGTTTGTTTGTCCCCAGCCAATCACGGGTTGATTCAAGGTATTAATAGGGTTAGCCGGTGAGGCGTCAACATCCAGTTCATTACTGAGGAAAAAAGATCGATATGAGGCAATCGACTTTAAGCGCAAGCTATCGCTCAAATCCCAGGTTAAGTCCGCCGAGATCCCCCAGTTTTCTGTGTCAGAAACGGTAGATTGATTAGTGCTGATCTTAAATGGGTCATCAATAACTGCCTGCCCTCTGGTGATATCACCATAACCCAAAGCAAACCGGCGAATATCACCTAGGCTACCGTCTTCCGGGATAATTGAAATCGTCGGTGAAATACTGGTATCGCGCTGGGTGTATTCAGCGGTGACCAAGATATTCGCGTTGGGGTTAAAATCCACTTCTAACTTACCAAGAATCCCCCAGCTGTTTTCACCACCTTCATCAGACTGGCCAGGATAAGCGTTTTCGATGTAGTCGCCGAGCTGTTTCCCATAGACTGAAATACGTCCCCGAACCGTCTCGGTCAGCGGTCCACTGATCATCGCCGTGCCGATGTATTCATTGTCGTCAGTAATGCTACCACCGAGCGAAGCTTCAAAATCCATAGTTGGCTTTTTACGGATAACGCTGATTGCACCAGCAGTCGCATTGCGGCCGAATAGTGTCCCTTGTGGCCCGCGCAACACTTCAATTCGCTCAATATCACCCAGTTCAGCCTGAAACTCTCCAGTTCGGGCAATGGGAACTCCGTCAACAATAAAGGACACGCTGGGCTGGATACCTCCTTCAAAGGCAAAGGTATTGACGCCTCGCATCCCAAAGCTTGAGATAAACGGTGACCACCCTTGCTGAAAGTTAATCGAAGGGCTGGCCAATGCAAGATCTACTGTGGTGTCTATCTTTGACAATGAAAGGGTATTTTCCGAGAGTACCTCTGCTGAAAGTGGCACATCCTGTAAGCCTTGTTCACGCTTTTGCGCAGTTACCATCACTTCTTCCAGTGCCGCAGCGAAAGTAAAGGCTGGTAAAGTAATAAAAATAAAAATCGTCATAATGAAAACATGCTTTTTGGTAATGATCAGCATTTTATATTCCCCTTATTATTAGATTAGGTGGTTATCCTCGGAGAAAAATCTCCTCTAAGAAACAGCCAAAAAGGTTCAGTTCAGGTGATAAACCATCGCCATTATTAATACAATTGAATTAAATTTCAACAAAAATCAATTCAACTGTATTAAATTTATTTATTGAGGCCCACAGAAATGATAGAAAGAAAATAGGCTCCTACTTAAAAGATCACCAAACATCCTCACGCGAGATAAATCATCAGTGCTGCAAGCCACTGAGGTGATATCTAACAAGGAAAAGCCAAACAAGTACGGCCACAGGTCAGCGGATAAACTCTGAATTAACAGCTCCCTCTGACTCGCTCGGGGAAGCCACACGAATAAAAGGTGTACTATTTACGTGGTTGTTGGCGATGATAATAGAAGTTATCGGCTCGAATGTTTTTCTGACGACAAAAGGCAGCTATAGACAGAGAGTTTATTAATGTCGCTGATCCAATCTAGCCACTGCCGCTTACTCACGAGGGAAGACATAACATGCTCCTTACGATTAAAAGGGCTGTAGCGTACTGATCGGTAGAGCGAGTGTTTAGAAAGGAGTAACTTACAGCTATGATTCCACAACTGTTTTAAGCTCAGCACATCAGGTGTTTGGCGTACCCTCAGTAACAGTAACCACCGAAAAAAGTGCCTGGATTGCCTGTAAAACATCCCTCCAGTAGTGGCTGTCAGATGTATAAGGGTCGTCGTCCAAATTTTTCAAGCGCCGTCGTTCAGCCATGGCACTGAGAAACAATTCCGAGGCCAGCCTGACTCGAACGTTATAAACTTGAATCGTTAACTGCGGTAAAAACGTGGAGATCAACTCTAAGATTTCATACGCTGCTGGTTGCGCAACCCTACTATTTAAATAGGGGTGTGGATGGAGTTCGCTTTGCAGCAGACGAGTGTTGAATTGTTGGTAAGTAGCCTGAGTTTTTTCATCAAAGTCTTCAACTAGAGGCATAAAGAATGCATGTATTAATCCGTCAAGCGTAGCTCCATTAGGACGTTTTTTTTCCCAGCCCAGCCGTATTTTTCTTCCATGCTCAAGGACTGGTAAACGCATATCGTACACCGCCTGCAACAAGCCTTCCTTGTTACCAAAGTGATGTTGAATGGCAGAGCTGTTAGCATAGCCTGCCGAGGTTACTATCTGGCGTAAAGAAACACCATCAATTCCGTGTTCACTAAACAGGCGCTCAGCAGTTTGCATCAATTTGCGCGCACCTTTAGACATTTTTTTCCCAGTTATTTGGGCTTCTTCCGTCATGTAAAAACTCTTTTGTAAAATAGCGCCAGCCCTTAATGGAGCGGCAGAATAAATTTTGATTTCAGTTGTATATTTTGTAAAACCCGAAAAGTACCTGAAGTCTGAGCCACTACAATTAATGTGTCCATCATTCAAGAAGCTGCTCTCGCCAGATCTTTTTCTTCCTGATATTATATTCGCCTTCAGAGAGCGGGATTTGATCAAACTGATCTGCGCCAAAGAAGCTGGTTTGTTGGTAACTTTCAGTATCTGTAAACATGTTAATCTCGTGAGAATTTCGACCGAGTAATAACGTTAGAATAATGAAAACTGGTCGAAATGGCTATATCTTACTGCTCAAAAGTGACGCTACGACTAGGCTTAGTAATTTTTAAGAGCCGACAAATTATCAACGACCGAGACTGCCTTTTTCATCATTTTGTCCGTATTTAAACGCTCTTATCTAAGCCGGTATCCAGGTGCAATAGCCATTGATTCCACGGCTTCTAGTTCGTCACGATTCATTAACCTCAAGGGGTATTCATAGGGATCAAGGCTTCCGTGTACAGAGCAATCCACTCTTAAATCTGTCAGGACAAAGCCGGCTACAACTGCATTGGTCAATATGTTAGTTACTAGCTTATCTGTCATTCCCAGATCCATCGCATGAATCTCAGGGTTAGGATGTCTATTATGGGGAGCAAGGGAGAGAATCGCTCTTTCGTTCCACTCACAATCCCCTCCCGGAATGTGGTTTCCTTTGCTGGCGGTTACCGTGAGGGTTCTACTGAATCGGAAGCTACGGTATTCTCCATGGATTTCATCGTAGGCTCTGTAGTACCAGGCACCACCACCGTAAAAAATGTTTCGCGGATGCACAACACGAGTATCTTGGCCTGAAGTCCCGGAAACATAAGCAATTTTCACCGCGCCCCTAGCTACCATCGCCCGCATGATAGGCGCAACCAGGACGGCGTCGAGTAACTTGGTAAAGGCTGGTACTGGAGGGCCGTAATTTTGCACACAGAGCTGTTGCACCACGCCACCGGTACAAAGCAGGTGTAGAGCTTTATTGGTGTCATGGTTAAAAGCAGGCTCAAAAGAGTCCTTATAGAAATAACCGCCTGATTTACCCGCGATAAGCTGGGCATTCTCCGGCCAACGCTCTATATATTCTCGAAGCGTGCGACTAGCCGTCGCGGTGCCAATATTAAAGTGTTCAACTAATATGCCTCGATTGATGCGACCATAAAAAAAGAGGTGCATATCGATCAATTCAAGACGCTGTACAGCGTGAGTGTCCATAATAGAGCAGCTCAAAAGGTTAACGACATCAGTCTAAACAGATCATTTGATCGCATTAGGTGAGATTATTATCTCGATATAGTACATATTAAGCGTTAAAGTGATCAATCTATCAGACATAACGTATCATTTGATACCTTAAATTGCATTCCCTGCATTAATCTTCATCATAAGCAGCCCCTAAAGGAGGGTCGATGCACAGACTGGCGTGGTATTTAAACCGGATCTGTACAGGCATGCCGGTATCAAAAAAATCTTTTCTGAAGCAGATGGAAAAATCGGGGTATAGCGCGCGCTATGTACTGAGCGTCTTTGAGTTCACAGGAAAAGACACAGCGATTGTTCACATCAAAGACGAACAAGCGCTCTATCAGCTTATCGAGCTACACCCTTTTAGTGATCAGCCCAGCTCTCGAATTAATGCAGCCATAGGTGGTCATAGCCATGATGTTGCTGTGGACGGCTCACTGATTATACTTCGGAGTATTAATCACCCTCATCCCGTCGTTATTGTTAACGATAGTGATGGAACAAGCATCCCACGACCATTGATGCCCCAGGCTTTGGTCATTGAGAACCTACAAAATTTTTTACACCTTGAGACCAGCCTAGAGTTCGTAGCACAACACACAGACCTTAACCCTCTATTAACCGAAGTGATTTGGAGTAATGGTAATGCCATCAATAATAAGCTCAATAGTCGTTTTCTTACGTCGTTTAAGCGAACATTATGGCTGGTTGACTGCGACTTGGGCGGCATACAGATTTTAGCTAACGCAATGAATTATTTACCTGAAAAACTAATGGAAATTGTTGTCCCTACAGACCTTGAGCAACGGCTTAAAGATCATGGAGGAAAATTATCACCAGAAGACCGAGAGCGCTTGTTCACTCTTGCTCAAAAACATGCCCGGTTAACTTATCTGGCTGAACCATTGATGCGACTTCATCGACAGCTGGAGCAGGAAACCTACCTAATATCGAAAGAGAGAATTTAATCATGGGCCTAGAATTACATGAAGATTTTTGGATACGCCAAATAGTCTTTATTAATAGCGGTAATGGCGCCTATGTCTCACTGCCATTATCCGAGACCGGCGCCTTATTTGGCAGAAATAATATCGGTAAAACATCGGCTATTTCAGCACTGAAACTATTTATTCTGCCAGAAACCAGCTTTAAGGGATGCGAGAGTAAGTTTGGTTTTCAGTCTAATGGCTCCTTCCATAAAGCGGATGAGAGTTTCAATTACTACTTACCCAGTAACCGTAGTTTTATTATTTGCGAGGCAGAGAATCCGAAGGGAAAATTTTGTATCGTCCTCCACCGTTCAAACGAAGAATGGGGTTATAGCCGTATTATGGTACCTACAGATTATCAATCGATTCAATCTGTTTTCTGGGATTTTGACGGCAAATCCAATGGTGGATTTGGTTGTAACCGATCTGATCTAAATCTAAAAATGGTTCGTGATGATCTAAAACCTTTCAAGCCGGTATACCTCACTAAAAATAATGAAATACGCGAAGCTATCTACGCTCGCCCAGGGCCAATGGATGATCTATCACGCTTCTGCTTAATTCCGCTGATTCAAAAAGGCGAGGTACGTGAAGTAGAAGCGCTCAGAGCTCTTCTTAATTTGGCCTTCGACATCAAAGGCGGTGGAGATACCGCCTTACCTAAAGCCGTAGCCTCAATAATAGAATCGGAGCATTCAGGCAAAGATGGCAGTTTGGCTATTGATATAGGGGCCATCTCTCAGGAATATGAATCGCTTAAACTGGAAGGCAAGGGGTTAAAGAAAATCCATCTTCTTCAGGAAGTCTGGAGTGATTTGAGAGACAACTACTGTGAATATATGGACTCACGTATTGGCTTTCGTTCAGAGCATGAAAAATTATGCAGTGAGCTGTCATCGGTAAATGAGCAGCTTACAGCACAGATCGAAATATTAACCGATGAAGAATCTTTAGTATTAGACAGCCAGCAAAGCCTCAATCAAGCACGACTTGAAGCAGATTCCAACAGAAAAGCTTATCTTAAGCAACTGAATAGCCAGCAAAAGGAGGTCGACGAATACGCTGTTCGATTTCATAAGATCGATGAGGCCTGGGCCAAACATAAACCCATCGATGGCATTAATGAGTGGGAAGATCTTACTCGGTTTTTAAGTAACACAACCAGTGAGATAAAAAGTGATATTAGCGCCTATCGCGATGAGGCCATAGCAGCACAACAACTGCAACAGCTCAACCAGCAAAGAATAAACCTCGATAAAGATATTGAGCGGATGCAATCCGCGCAGACCAACAATGATCGCTGCACGCTGGAAAACCTCACCGCACATAGCCGATCAGTATTATACAGCCTTAATCCGGCGCTAGGAAAGATACAAGGACCAATTTCGGAATCGCAAATCGAGGTAGTTAATGGATTCACAAATTTATTTGATGCAGATAACGGCAAACTGCTTTTTTTAGATAAGCCTTTGGTAAATGTTTATTCAGTCCCCTTTGACCCCGATTTAATTAGGCAGCAATTGGCAGACGACATTACCCAATTACGCGAGAACCGACGTCAACTTATGTCAAGAATTCAGCGTATCAGTGATAGTAAAGCACGTCCTGAAAAACTGCGTGAGGCTGAAACAGAATTGCTTGAAACTGAAAATTTAATCAAATGGATTCCGGCACGAGCAATGATGCGTGAAGCCAAAGAGATCAAGGAAGCAGAGATAGATCAACTGCAAAATATTGACCTGCCAGCAGCCAATGAAGCTTATGACAACGCACAGGAGGCGCTGGTCAAAGTCTTATCAACAATGGAAGCGTTGCGTGGTCAGCTGGCAGATTTACGTCAACAAAAAGCAAACCTTAACACTTGGAGTCGGTCGTTAGATAGTGCTATTGCGCACATTAGCGGGACCATCGCCGATGATGTTCTGGATCATGGGATAGCCCTCGCGCCCTTCTCCCAGTCTACCGATATTAAAACCCTTGAGGAACGTATCAACAAGCACGAAGAAAATGGTAAAACTATTTATCACCTTAAAGGCAGCGTTTTTCGAGCTTTACATACTCTATTATCCGAGGGAATATTACCGGGGCACTCGACCATCCAGTACAACGCAGAAATCACCTTCGAAGAAGTTCGCAGTAAATATGAAGCGCTGCGATCAATTTTTGAAAACTATAGCGATAATTTAAAAAAATACCATGAAGATATTGAGCACCATAATAATGAAACCGGAGTACGTTCTGCAGCCGTTGGTGCGATAGCAGATGCTATTCGTTCTTTTGAGAAATCAATTAATCGGGACCTTGCCGAATGCCAAATTTCAAACTTATCAGAAGTAAAAGTTGTCATCGGCCTGGATAGCCGTTTTGAATCTCTGCGAAAAGATCTTGATGGAACTACCTTTTCTGGCAATCATCTATTAAGCGATAGCGTATACCAGCGCCTCACCAGTTTCTGTGACGAATTTTTTAAAGGTAAACAGGGCCAGGGCCGACGGGTTCAACTTGACCGAGTTATCACCAGCGTTAAATACCGATACGTTATCAATGGCGTAGAAAAAACGGCTCAGCAATCCCACGGCACTACCGGAATGATAAACAGCGTTTTGTTGGCTTTATTGTTAAAAAAAATGGTGCCTGATTCTGTACTCCTGCACTTCCCCATTGTTTTCGATGAAGTCCTGAGCCTTGACAGCCAGAATTTACGAACAGTTAAGCGTGTGGTGGAAGAAAATAATTTTGTCCTGTTTGTTGCTTGCCCAGAAAATGCAGGTAATGTGGGGGAGGTAATCGCTAATTGGTATGACCTGTCCTTGCATGTGTTAACCGAAGGCGAAATGATTCAAGGATGTAATGTACTGCATTACAACATGACTGAATCTCTAGTCGATGCTGCCGATAGGCAAGCTGTTGATGAGTTGGCTATGTAATGGCTAATCCTGAAATCACATTGATAACCTTGCTACAACACAAGCAATTAATCTTCGACATGATTGATCACGCTGATAGCACAAGTATTAAAGGCGTCGCTGAATTCTCAGTACCACTTTACCATCGGCTCATTGCTCAACTAACACCGGCTAAAAATGATCAGGATAAAAAGAAATTAACCCGTATATTATCCTTGGAGAATCTAGCTCGTAATGAGTTGTTGGCCTATTGGGATCATAAGTCCGATACGTTTATCTTTCAGGATTTTGTCATATCCATGTTCCGTCATCTTGAAGGACATCGGCTGCAAGAACTATCAGATGCCGAGCTTAATGGTCTTCATGTCCGGTTGAATAATTTATACCAGGATGTCATCCATAGCAGCTTCTCTTGGGATAAAAGCGATGTGGACTACCAGGAAAAGTATGGCCATATTATTTCTACGTTACGTGATATCAGTAGCCGGATTGATCAAAATGTTACCTCCTTACGAGGACAGGCCAAACACTTGGCGAAACTGGCTGATCAACAATTAGATAATGATATAGCTCGCACGGAGCAGGTTCATAGCGCTCTAAAGCGTATTTTTGATTTGGCAGAGCGCTATATCCGTCCTACGTTACGCTTTCTCAATCCAGATCTGGATTGGAAAGGAGAGGACAACAAACCGCCTTTATATTTGTTTCAACAAATTATGCTGCGTTTCGAGCGCAGAAGTTTATCCGTAGAATACGGCATGATGAGCAGGATATATTGGAATCTCCTTCGTGCCAGCGAGGATATAACCCTTGTCCGTAAGAGCCTCGACATATATATCAATCTTTATGAAGATCAGCGGCGTCTTTATAATGCTATTGAGGAAAAGTATAACGCTTTCTATGCGCGGGTATCCTCCTTGAATGACGGAAAACTTAAAGGCAACACCCTCGATCCAGACCGAGGCCTAATGAGTGAAATGTCAATTATTTCTGGACTGAAATCCCATATCTTCAGCCAGGCCGCGTTAATTAATTTACCTACAGTCCCCGGTACAGCTTATCTTGATGAACATCTTCGAGTTCGACTTAATCGAATAAAAGAATTACAGCGGGGCCTGATTGATGGCGCTGATCAGTCGTTACAGATTGATCATGCCGATATTGAAAAACGATCACGATTTGTTAAATTACATAACGCCGCTAAAAAAATACAATTAGTTCCAGACAAAGATATCTATCTTCAAATACATCAATATTTGAAGAGTGCATTCCCTGACTATCAACTGTCTGACCTTATCGATGTTTATTCGATGGCAGTGGCCGACAAACACAATATTAATATATGCCTGACCAATATTAAAACGATCACTTACTTAGGCCGAGTGCTAACGTATCGTTTAAGATTGCTGAGCAAGGAGATTCATACCCATGATTAAACTGGCTAGCTCAGAAATATACAAAGAACTGATTAATGGTCGAGTGATTAATAAACACCAATACATCGATGGACTTATGCAAGCAAACGATCTTTATGACGAGATCTACAGTGATCTTGAAGCTTATCGAAAACATTACGATATGATCGGTTTTGAGCTGGCCGACTGTGGCGATTCCTATTATTTACGAGATCTGGATAGTGATCGCTACAAGGATACCGCGGCATTAAAGATACAAGCACTTTTATTAATCATCTCTCGCTTCAGCTCAAGTGTGGGTACATTGATAGACGCTTTAAAAGATTATCGCAGCGGAATTAGCCGTAGCTCCCTAAAATTGATCGAACCGATTGATGAGGTAAAAGACATCTTAAAAGCCTGCGGTATGGATGGAACGCTTGTCAATGAAATTGAAAAAAACCTGATTGTTCGCGGTGTTGGCTTTTGGAATCAAAATGACGGACTGGTTTTAACGGATGGCGGACAAGCAATATTTAATAGCATGTTTCAATCAACTCAAGTCAGTTTTGAAAAAGACCTATAATTACATGAGCCACAGCAGTGCTACCCATGGCTTCAGAGTTACTTATACCGCTTGTGCACAAACCCCTGTGCCTGTTTTAATTATTGATATGACCTATAGCAGGCCGGTGATAGCTTCTAGCGCCCGAAGCTGATCATTGCACCCAGCGACCCGTGTGTTATAATTACCACAAAATATGTTGCAATTATTACAGATCGGAGTGACGTGAATACTGTAACCGAACCCATCCATATCGATAGAAATCGTATTGGCAAAATGCTAATGAACCTTTTCGATCACTGGAAGCTCTCCAGCACCGAACAGTTAAGCTTATTGGGCTTATCCAAAGACAATCGAGGGGCATTAACCAAGTACCGTAATGGCCAGCCACTAGCCAATGATCGTGACAAACTAGAACGAGCTGCCACTCTACTGGCAATTCACAAGGCGTTACGCCTGTTATTTCCACACAACCCTGACTTAGCCTATGCTTGGATGAGCCGACCAAACAAAGCATTCAATGGGCTTACCCCTGTCCATCTGATCGATCAACAAGGGATGATAGGGATGTATATGGTCCGTACGTACCTTGATCGCCAGCGAGGACATTAGCAATATGCCTTTTGGATCCCTCGACGGGCTAAAACTGATAGAGATCAATCAAGATCTTTATCGAAACATCGTTTCTCTTCGAATCTCACAAGACTTATTTGATGATTTAAGCGATGATCCGGCTGATTGGAAAGCCGCCGTAGATTTGGAAATGCTACACAAGCCCATTCAATATGAATCACAAAACCCCGTGATAAATCGGCCTTTTGAGGATGCAGAATTTATATCAGCGATACAATTCCCCTTTGATAATTGGTCACAAAGTCGCTTCAGTCGAGGCCAGTTCGGCATTTGGTATGGTAGCCCCGAGTTGGAAACAACAATTTATGAAACTGTCCACCATTGGCGCAATGGTTTTCTTGCAGATACCGGGCTGGAAAACATGGAAGGCATATCAGTAGAGCGCAGAATACATCAGGTTTATTGTTCCAGTGCTATTATTGATCTTCTCCCAAAAAAGATCGATTGGCCGGAGCTACGATCCGGTAATTATACGCACTGCCAGACGCTAGGTGAAAAGTTGCATCGAGAGGGCCACCCTGGGCTCTGGACACCCTCAGCTCGGTGTAATGGAACAAATGCAGCTATGCTTGTCCCTAGGGTATTAAGTAATCCCCGAACACATTGCTATCTCACTTACTGTATCGAGGGTGGTGGAGTAACCATAAAACGCGACTTACATTCTACTCTGTTGAGAATTGAATAATTATTGGTACAAAGAAACAAATTATCAACATCTACACAATATTAACGCCAACATTGTTAAGCCCCGACAAAATCCACCGTTCAAATAACGAACTATCAAATACTAGATACCGCAAAGCAACGGTGAACTCGAATACTAGAATTGCAGGCTTAAACTCAAAAAAGCTGACTCATTTGCATGGTTTATAAATCACCTATCTGGTTGCAAGATAATGTACTATTAATCACTTATAACGGCTCAATTAATATGGCAGTCCATTTATCCACTTCACCCAGGCCACCGATCAGCGAGGATAAGTTGTAATGGCGGACAATCAAGCGCTAATAACGGCCGGAGCCGATACAGAGCCGCCATCCAACGTGGATCTGCAAGTATTAATAACTCATTTCGGTAGCGACAGTGCCCTACCTTCAAAGAACCCTGCGCTAAAATACATTGCTAGCTTGAAGTCGGTAAATAGCCAGCGCACTATGCGCGGCGTCTTAAATGTTATCGCCCAAATGCTGTCCGGTGACAAAAAGGCTGACATCTACTCTGTAGACTGGTCGTATTTAGACGATGCCATGGCTTTTGTTGTGCTACGGCTGCTTACCCTTGAGAAACGATCTGCCAGCACCAAGAACAAGTATATCTCTGCTATGCGCGGCGTAGCCAAAAAAGCCTTCGTCATGACACTTATCGATGCCAACCAATACTACCGAATGACCCTTGTTGAGCATGACAAAGCAAGAACTTTACCCGCTGGCCGCGCCCTATCAAAAGAAGAAGTTAATCAGCTCATCGAGCCCATTGAAGCCGGAGAGAAGGACATTGACATTAGGGATAGCGCGCTGGTGAATATTCTTTTTCGTAGTGGTATTCGCAGAGATGAAATCATCAAACTGAAACTTCAGGATTTTGACCCACAGGAGAGATGCATAAAAGTAATTGGCAAGGGCGGCCACCATCGCCTTGTCCCCCTCCATACAAAAACCATCACCGCGCTGAATAAATGGATCGATATTCGAGGAAGCCAGAACGGCCCATTATTTGTTAGTATGGATACCCAAGGCAATATGCGCAATACGACTGAAGACCCCATGAGCGCATCGGGAATATATGACATCGTTGTGCGCAGAGGAAAACGTGCGGGCCTTAAGCACATCTCCCCACACGACATGCGCCGTACCTGTTTAACATCATTATTGGATAGTGATGTGGATATTGGCACTGTTGCAAGTATTGCCGGCCATGTCAGTGTCGACACCACTAGAATCTATGATCGCCGGCAAGACAAGAGGAATGAAAAGGCCATTCAACTTTTGGATTTTTAGATTCGAGACACGAATAAAAAACCGGAGAGAGTATTAGCCGCTATAAAATAAGAAATTACTTTTATCATGTAGATTCAACAAATAAAGCTGAAGCCATTGTGATTGGCCTATTCTCATTAGCACAGTCACGCAGTAATACCTCTACAGCGATAAAACCATCATCCCCTCGGTAAGCATAACCCTGCGTTTTAAATGGACCCACTTTACCTCGGGCGACAAATGTTAGCTGCCAATGGCGGATCTGCAAATTCGAATGTCCTGCCTGTTGTTCGGCGAGAAAAGTAGCCGCTGCTTCTAATGTGACATGCTGAGGTCCAAGATGCAGAGCCGCATCTGGCGATGCGCTGCGCGTATTAAGCTCAGGCAGCGACCAGACGCCTTCGCCAGAATTAATAGCACCGAACACTTTAGTCAACGCAGGCATCTGTGGTGAATCAACAACAGGCAATGGGGGATTAACGACTTTTCGATATCCTGGTGGAGGCGTACCCAAGCTAATGGCTGAACCACTTGACAATGCAATCACTCTGCATTCGTCATTAGCATCGACAATTTTCGATCGACTAAAGCCCATACTACGGCCAATCTTTATTGCTTCGGGCAACACTCTAACCCGTGTTACACCAACGGCATTATCAATAATTTGAAGGCTTGAACTAAGCGGATTTGGAATATATAAATCATCGTGCATGCCGCCGCATTCAGCTGCAGCAATAGATAGTGGTGCCGCCATAATACCACCCAAAACATTACGCATATCATGGCGCAAAGGCATAGTGACATCATCAACTCCCTGATCCAAAACCGGGTTAGTTCTACCTAGATAACGATAGGTAAGTAAAGACGTCCAAATATTTTCAAACTCTGACCAGTAATTTTTTTCAGTAGCATCATTACGTATATCAATTGGGCCAGTCATCCAATACTCCTTTAAGTCAGTTCATTTAATGCGTAAGTACAAGCTTTTATCACCTCCGCGTAAATGGCTGTGAGTTAAGCTAACATACCTCCCGTTAAGCCCAAGGTGATATTTGAATTTTACAATGGCTATTACTCGCTTTTAGCAGCTCAAAAGTTTGCGGCACAGCATCAAGATCTACAACCTCGGTAATCATTGCCCTCGGCTCAACGTTACCACGGTCCAACGTATCTACCGCAATTTCAAAATCACGAAGATCATAGACATTGGTAAATTTTATCGTAGCTTCTTTCAGCATAGCCATCATCGGAGAAAAAGTATCAGGAGACCAACAGAAGCCAGGAGCAACCACAACTCCCCCACGCCTAACCGCAGATACCGCCGCATCCAGAGAACCCGGAACACCGGCACACTCGAAGACAATGTCGGCTTCAGCACCCAACGCCGCAACCGTTTGCTGCGCCAAACTCAAACCAGCTTGAGGAGTAATAAAACTATTGATACCTACAGCGTAGGCCATGTTCTCACGGCGCGTTGAGGTAGCGGAGACGGCAATAGCTCCAGCGCCAGATTTACGAGCCCAGTACGCCGCAGCAATACCAATCGCTCCTGCACCGATCACCAATACCTTATCCCCCGCTTTTATCCCAGAGCAAATATTTGCCCGTAACGATACGGCCAAAGGCTCTACCAAAGCACCATCATCAAACCCCAGCGTTGCAGGTAGGCGAACACACCAGGCCGCATCTGCTAAAGCATACTCAGCAAAACCACCCTTAATACCGGATGAACCTAGCATTTTATTTTTCAAACAACGGGAGGGTTTACCACTGAGACAAGCTTTACAGTGACCACAACTAATAAACGGCATCACTGCCACGCGATCGCCCATTTTAATTTTTTCAACCCCTTTGCCCAGAGCTACTACTTCTCCGGCAAACTCGTGACCAGGGACATCACCCTCTGCAAAGCTATAAAGATGCCCTTCAGCCATGTGCAAATCACTACCACAAATACCGCACCGCCCCACTTTCACCACGACTTGTCCTGCACCCGGTGCAGGATCGCTGACATTACTGATGGCCAATGGCTTACCGTGGCCCTGATATACCGCTGCACGCATATTCTTCCCCCGTACTCACTCGCTGTTATTATTTTTGCTAATGCTATATATCCAGAGCAGAAATTAATTCGAATTATTATCAACCACGTATTCAACCAAGCAGTGATTCAATACTGGCTTACCGCGTTCTACGGCTGACATACGTAGTGCCGCACGGCCTGGAGATAAATGCCACACCTCTATTTTCATGGTTTCATCAGTAAACATCATGCCTGCATAACGCACGCTAAAATGCTTAAGGCGCTCGGGCTTGTTGTCACACAATAAATACAGCGCCGCACGCCCCGCCAAACCAAAACTGCAGACACCACGCAGTGGTCGCTGCTGGCTATTGCCGTCACTGGCAACAGCTAAGCCCGCATTAAGCTCAAACAGTGCGCCGCCTCCATGAGTATCATAAATCGGTGTTAATACTTCAACGCTGTCGTCTGCAGGCCGATCATCCGGAACCCATTGCTCTCGCGGACGGTTATCAGGCTCTCCACCAAACCCGCCATTACCGCGTAGTACAGTAACCACATCTATCGTCACTAAGGTTTTATCCTGGTCGCTTAAATTCAACTTTTGAATCATTGTTGCGCCTCTATCTGCGCCACGATCAAGAATTTTATCGACCTTCTGCGTCAGAATGATGTCGCCAGCTACAGGTAATGGCTGATGCACGGTAATAGCTTCACCAGCATGCACCATTTGCTGCCACAATATTCCAGTAGCAGGATTTTGTTGCCAAAACTCTCCATCCGCCAACGGTACTGCTATCATCGGCAATACCAATGGATTTTCAGCGTCTAAAAAAAGCTGGTCTCCTTGGTGTAACGCCCCCGGCAAACCGGCACCGAAGCCTCTGGCATAACGGATACAATCTTCTGCGTTATAAACCCGCGGTTCCGCCGCAAAAGGCCAATTCATAATCTTATCAATATTCAAGGAATTTTCGGTGCCAGCCATTACTCAATTCTCCTGTTATTTAAAATTGCTCGACGCTGTTGACCGCTTGCACCACGTTACCAGGCAACCGCCTACGCCTAAATGAAGCCTTACAATAGCAGCACAAATAAAACTGTCAATTCGTTAGTTATCTATTTATTGTACCTCGTCAAAACCTTATAATTTACCGCGCGATCAACAAACCCCCTTTCTACACTTTGTATGTTTATCCACCCACGCAATTGAAACAACCGAGCTATACCGTCTAAATCATGAAATCAGCAACTAATCCTTCACCTAAATTATTAGCCACAGCGGTAATCCTCGGTGTGTTATCAACTTCCTTCTCAGCTATTTTTCTCAATATCGCATTACCAACGATGATCAAAGAATTGCATATCGAAGCGAGTCATAGTCATTGGATAGTTTCAGTTTTTATTACTTCTTCCACCCTCAGCATGTTGCTGGTTTCAAGTCTGATCAGCCAATTTAGCCTGAGAAATACCTTTATCGGTTCATTATTATTATTTATTGCCGCATCATTAATAGGGGCGAGCCTGAATACACTGTGGCCTATTATCGTTTGTCGCGCCCTGCAGGGTACCGCTATGGGTGTGCTATCAGTGGTCGCATTAATTACCCTGTTTGAGTGTTATCCAATTGAAAAACGTGGTCATGCCGGTGCCGTATTTGGTCTCGGTGTGGCAATGGGACCCACCTTAGGGCCAACATTATCCGGTATTATTGTCGATCTGTGGGGCTGGCGGGCTACATTTTATACACCATTGATACTGGCCATTAGCTCACTGATTCTGTGTTGGAAGATATTGCCAGCAAGGACTGTTAACACCACAAAAAAACTGGATAAAGCCGGATTTATTCTACTCACTATTATTTTATTTGGACTCCTTGGTGGCATCAGTTATTTACAACAACGGCATTGGCCAAACCAGCAAAGCCTGGTGTTTTTTGTTATGTTGGCGCTATTGCTCACCGTGCTATGGCAACACCAAAAAAGATGCCAGCAACCCCTACTACTGATTACATTATTCAGACACGGCGGTTTCAATGCCGCCGCCGTTGTTTCGTTTGTTTATGGCATGGGTTTATGGGGTTCAGCTTTTTTTCTGCCCCTTTATTTACAACAGGCTATTGGTTTAAGTGTTTGGGATACCGGTATGGTGATGCTCCCTTCTGGCTTGTTGTTATGCCTAATCTTACCCTTGGGTGGGCGCATGGCAGACAGATTACCGGCGCGTGTTGTAGTTAGCCTTGGTCTAACGGCACTGGGCAGCTCATTTCTACTGATGGGTTTGGAGATCGCCAAAACCAGTTTTATTTTGCTAGCTCTGTTTATCGCCATCAGCCGCGGCCTCGGTTTGGGTATTATGATCCCTAGCCTTGATGCCACCGCTACCCGGGCTTTACCCAGCGAGAAAATGAACGAAGGCGTTGCGATGATGAATTTCTTACGGCAACTAGGCGGCGCGCTCAGCCCAACACTGCTGATGCTCTTACTGCAGTGGCGAATAAGCGCTAATACAGTCTTGATGCCAGCAACTATTGATAAAGCTATGCAGGCTGGCTATCACCAAAGCCTATTGGGATTAGGCTCGCTTTTTATGCTATCGGTTTTGGCTGCATGGCGACTACCCAAACAGGGCTACTCTACAAAATAATTGCGGGTGGTATCGATAGCCACCAACAATAGCTGACAATATGTTGGCTTTTTAAGCACTATCCCATACACTTAAACTATTCGAATAAACAGTCAAAATGCAGGCCCATCATGTTGCGAACCTACACCTCCGTCTCCCGTTATATTCAAGGCCCAGGTGCTCTGAATAAGCTTGGCTCTCTCAGTTTAGACTGGGGCAAACAGCCACTGATTATCACTGATACCATTATGAAAAATCTGCTGGGTGAACAATTGCAAGCAGGATTCGACAAAGCCGGGGCACCGATAAACCTGTTAACTTTCCCTGGAGAAGTCACCCGCTCAACTATTGATAAACTTACCGCCCAAGCTAAAGAGCTTAATACCGATGTTATTATAGGTTTGGGTGGTGGCAAAGCACTGGACACAGCCAAAGGCGTGGCACTAGCACTGGGCTGCAACATGATCAGCGTACCCACCATCGCCGCAACTGACGCTCCAGCCAGTTTTGCCATCGCTGTCTACGACGACAATCACTTCCTGACTGAAATCCTGAAAATGCCACGCAACCCCGATTTACTATTGGTAGACACCACAGTGATCTGTGGTGCACCCACCCGCTTTTTGGTAGCGGGAATCGGCGATGCCATCTCGAAAAAATTTGAAGTCGAAGCCTGTACCCGTTCGGGCTCAGAAATGCTAATGGGAGGGCTATCAACGCACACCGGCCGCGCTATCGCTAATACTTGCTATGACTTAATTCGCGAACACGCCCTACCCGCTATTGCTGCGGCCAAAACCGGTAAACCTAACGAACACGTAGAAGCTCTCATTGAAGCTACGGTATTGCTTAGCACGCTCGCTTTCGAAAATGGAGGCTTATCTGTTTCTCACGCCATCGCCAAGGGCCTGCCAATGGTAAAACGCGCGGCAGGCACCCTCCACGGCGAACATGTAGGCTATGGTCTGCTAGTACAACTGGTATTAGAAAATCGTGACTCTGCTTTTATTCAGGAACTCATGGCGTTTTATAAGCAATTGCAACTACCTTACCGCCTTGAACAATTGGGTATTAGCAATGTCACTGAAGAAGAGCTGCAAACCATTGCTGACAATGCCATGACCAGCCCTAGCGTGAAAAGATTTGATCAAACACTGGATAACCTGCAATTACAAAGTGCAATTAAGCAGGTGGAAGCACTGAGCTATTAATCTGCCACCCGATTTTGCTGGTAAGATAATCCTTTACCTTACATCGTGGTGTAGCTATTGTACTAAGGTCAGAGTACGACTAAAAAGTAATAATGTAGATTTCATAAAATACAATATAGAAAAGTCCAGGGAAGGTAATGAACAATACCAACAATTTGGCGGTCAAGGCTTCCCGGCACTACTGATTAATAGCAGAGTCATTAAGGGATATAAGCCGTCAGAGATTATTAAGTTGACCAGGCAACCCTAATGATGTTGTTTAAAAAAACCTCGTCTATTTATCAGGAGTGAATATCATGAACGATAAAAACATCCCTAACGCGCTGCCCGATTGGATCCAAGCACATATTAAGCTTTACCAGGAAGATGGTAATGCTGGTCATTATTGGGACTCCACTGCTGCGGGTGGTACTGGTAAAATAACCACATTGCTACTTACCACCAAAGGGCGTAAATCTGGTAATACATTAACTATTCCCCTAATCTATCGCCCCACCAATACTGGCGGCTACTGTGTCATTGCGTCAAAAGGTGGCGCGGCCAGTCATCCAGCCTGGTATTTAAATTTGATGGCCGACCCCACAGTCCAGATACAAGTTGCAACAGATAAATATACCGCCACTGCCCATATTGCAGAAGGTGAAGAGCGCGAAAAACTGTGGCAAACATTGGTTGATTATTATCCTCCCTATACTGACTACCAGACAGCGACACAACGCCAAATACCAGTTGTGGTTTTAGATCCAGTTAAAGAGCGTTGATAATTATCATGTGAACGTGGTACGAAAACAGCTCCAACTAATTAACTTTAATTAATCTCTTCAGTCACGCAGCTGGCCAGCTCAATTTCAACCATACCATTGCGATGTTCATCTAAATGGTCGAGATAGGCCTCTGCATTATCTTTTATACGGTCGATACTGACAGCATCGAGGCGTATTTTCGCAGGTACCCCCACTGCTAATGCACCACTGGGTACTTCGGTTCCGGCCATCACTACCGCACCCGCACCCACCAAACTACCGCTACGACAAATAACGCGCTCAAGCACTACCGCATTGGAGCCAATCAAGACTAAATTTTCAATAGTGCAACCCTCAAGATGTACCATATGACCAATCACACAATCTTCACCCACAATGGTGTGATTAGTCGGTTGCGTATGCAGCATTGAACCATCCTGAATCGAGGTGCGAGCACCGATTGTTATCGGACTGTTATCCGCGCGCATCACGACCATCGGCCAAACACTAACACCGGCGGCGAGCCGCACATCGCCGATTAACACTGCATCGGGGTGCACCCATGCTGTTGGATGAATCTTGGGGCGCTTATCCCCCAGGGCATAAATTGGCATTGGCCGATTTCCTCTGAATAAAACAGCTATTTTTCAACTACGATAACGTAGCCATATCGATGACAAACCGGTACTTAACATCATTTTTAAGCATACGCTCGTAGGCCTGATTAATCGTTTGCATATCAATCATCTCTATCTCGGAGACGATATTATGCTCACCACAAAAGTCCAGCATCTCCTGGGTTTCCTTAAGGCCGCCAATAATTGAACCAGCTATGCGACGACGTTTCATCACCAACGGCCCGGCCTGCAGGGCATCGTGTAACGGCACTAAAGCCCCTACAATGACCATCGTACCGTCGCGTTTAAGCAGTGAAATATAAGGATTAATATCGTGTTCAACTGGAATTGTGTTAAGCAAAAAATCGAAGCTACTGTCAGCATTTTTCATGGCTTCAGCGTCGCCTGAAATTAATACGCTGTCAGCGCCAAGCCGACGAGCATCTTCGGCCTTAGAAGGCGATGAGGTAATCATCACTACTTTAGCACCCAGTGCATGAGCGAATTTAACGCCCATATGCCCCAACCCACCCAGACCGATGATACCTACGGTATCACCCTTACCAATTTTCCAATGACGCAATGGCGACCAAGTAGTGATCCCCGCACAAAGCAAAGGTGCGGCGGCTTTAGCATCCAGGTTTTCAGGCACTTTGAGTACAAAACGTTGCTCAACCACAATACGTTCTGAATAACCACCATAGGTCATAGCCCCCCCATGACGTTGATCGTTAGAGCCATAGGTGCCCACCAAGCCCCCATCACAATATTGTTCCAGATCCTCTTCACAGGAGCTGCAACTGCGGCAGGAATCAACCAGACAACCCACCGCGACCAGATCACCAGCACTATAGCGACTTACTTCAGTACCTACCCTGACTACCCGACCAATAATTTCATGACCCGGCACCAGAGGATAACGGGAGTAACCCCAATCATTGCGAGCCGAATGCAAATCACTGTGGCATACGCCACAGTAGAGCACTTCGATATCTACATCAGTAGCCTCAGGACTACGACGTGAAATAGTCATCGACTTTAAATCATCGGTGGCACTAACCGTGCCGTAAGCTGCTACATCTTGCATGTTATTTCCTCAATATGTGTTTACCAGGCCGAACGATGCTGGCCACCATCGCAGGCTATCCAGTTCCCCGTAATATAACCAGCAAAATCAGAGGCTAAAAATGCAATCAATGCACCCTCTTCCTCTGGCTGGCCAAAACGATTGACGGGTATATCAAAATTATCCTTCACCCAGTTTTCAATGTCACCTTCTTCAATTTGCATATCACGGGCATATTTTTGTACCGCTTCAGTAGCGATCCAACCCGTACCGATGGTGTTAACCGTTATACCATAGGGACCGAGGTCATTAGCCAACGACTTATTCAACAATACCACAGGCGCACGGGCAATATTGTGTAACAAATGTTCCATTTCTACCGGTGGTTCTTTGGCCGCACCCGAGCCTACATTAATCAATCGTCCCCAACGTTTTTCTTTCATCGCAGGAATTACTTCACGCGTCAGGTGTACCACGCTCATAGTGAGGTCTCTAAAAGCATCCTCGTAATCCTTGGTGGTCAGGCTTTCGAAACTACCATCGCCATCCGCGCCACCGTCACCCAAATGCACATTAGTAACCACAATATCTGGAGAGCCAAATGTATCACGCGCAAACTGTACCGCTCGTTTGATATCTACCGGGTCCGTTAAGTTAGCAGCAACTCCAGCCACAATACCACCATTTTTACTCATTTCTCTGACCGCTGAATCTACGGATTGTTGACTGCGGCCCACCACGATCACCTTACAACCATCCGCCACCAAATGCTCTGCTGCTGCGCGACCGATACCACGTGTTCCACCAGAAACAAAAGCTACCTTACCTTTAATACCAAGATCCATGATCTACCTCTTTAATAGTTATATTAATAAATAAAATTCTATTGGCACTCGATTAATAATTTGTTCTAACCTGACACAAAATTTTCACTCAAGTCAGTGCCATTTAAACTACACAAAAAAATATTGGGCTAAAGCAGCTCTTTAACCAATGCATCGGTACCCAGATCGTCATAGGCTGTGGTTAACCGCAATAGGTTCAACGTGTTAATTTCCCAACCATAATTAGCCACATTAGTAGTCAACCAACCAATATACACACCCCATATCAGCGTCCGTCTATATTCCTTCCAAGCCTCATCAAAAGACGGTGGGTTTTTAACCCCGTAGTGCGCCAGCTTACTCAGATAGTGTTGTAATAAATCACGCTCATACAAACGACGCTGGTCAATCGGTAATGCAGTGGTAATAAAATAATTCACATCGTGTATACAATAACCACGCACCATTAACTGCCAGTCCAACAGCCCCGGCCCTTCTGCCAATAGGTACACATTGCCGATATGTGTATCACCGTGTAATAAGGTTTGTGGTAATGTTGATTGATGCCGCTGGACAGCTAACAAACCACTGAGTAATTCATCGCCAGAGCTGCCCATTTTGGCGACCAGCTCGTGCTTGAACATATTGGTATCGATTTCATGCTGGATAGCATAAGGAACCTGCTTATTCATAAAATCTGCAAGTTCACCACTAACGTGCGTTTCAAGCCAATTCAAGTCACTCGAAAACCGAGGTGACTGCCAAAACTGCGCATGTAGTGACGCCAAATTATCTAAAACAGATTCCACTTGTGCGATTGTTAGAGGCGCCAAAGCATTGGGGAATTGCGCCGATCTTTCACCAAGATCTTCCAGCAACAAGGCAAAATGACGACTATCTGGATCGTAGTGCGCACCGAGGCAACGCGGTGCTTCAATGGTTATTTCTTGGCGTATTTTTTTATAGAAATTAACTTCATTGACATACAAAGGTGAAGGTAAATCTTCAAGATCATACGCCAGTTTCAATATCACCCGCGTGGGCAAGTTATCAACACATCCTGGCTGATAAGTGAAGTTCAAAATTGCCCTCGCAGCAGTGGAGACCATGCCTTCACCATATTGCAATGCTTTTACAATTTCAAAACTTTCGACAACAGCCTGTGGGTATTGCTGCTGCAATAAATTGGTAAATAACTCCGGCGTAAATTCCTTTACACTGGCGGGCAAAGCTTTAATTTTCATTATTTTTAGCTCCCTTTGTCATCCGTATTAACGCCCTGCTTCGGCTAACGTACCCTCCAAATCAGGCATTGGTGACATAGAGCCCCCTCCATCCACTAGTAAGGTAGTACCGGTAATATAGGACGCTTCATTAGAAGCTAAAAACAGCACGGATGATGCTATCTCAGTAGGTAAACCCGCGCGAGGAACAGGGTAGGTAGTGGTTAGAGCACTTAGTATGGTTGTATCAATATTCCCCTTAACACGATCGGAGGCGATCAACCCCGGCTCAACAACATTAACCAGAATATTGCGTTTACCCAGCTCCATAGCCAAGCCTCGAGCAAAGAAATTCAAATAGGCTTTGGTAGCGGTATAACAAATCAAGCCGGGGACATATTGACGATTGGCGGAGCCGGAAGAAATATAAATCAAGCGGCCCTTATCCTCCGCTTTGGATAAGTAAGGCTCGCAATCTTTAGCCAACCAAAACAACGAGTTGATGTTACTGGCCACCATCTCATCAAAGTCGGCCTCATCCATATCGACCACTTCGTTTTGCACCCAATGGGCCGCGCTGTGCACCACAATATCAAGGCCGCCATAGCATTCAACTGTTTTTTCAACCATGGCTTTCATTGAACTACGATCTGAATTACTTGCCTGAACCACCGAGGCTTCTACACCAGCCGCTTTCAGCGAAGCTACGACTGACTCACCATGACTAATCGTTCTAGCGGCGATCATCACTCTAGCACCTTCTGCACCAAATGCCTCAGCAATTGCCTTTCCAATACCGCGCCCACCACCAGTAACCAGCACAACTTTTTTCTTGAATTTATCGGTCATAAATTCTCTCCAGTCGTTATAATTATTAATAAGCTAAGGATTTAATACCCTGCGCCTGCTAAGAAAACCTATTCTTTCAAAAACCAAAAGCTTACACTATGTCAGTTTTTAATAAAACCATTGCATTATTTTACTGGTAAAAAACTGATTAACTATGTGTGTTTTTAAAAAACAAAGGTAGGAACAGGGCCTCATGCTACAAGCACTAGCCCCACAGTCACTAATGGTCACATTTAAAAAATTTCAAATAAACCCGCTGCGCCCATACCACCACCGACACACATCGTGACGACCCCATACTTGGCCCCGCGACGACGGCCTTCAATCAAAATATGTCCCGCCATACGAGCGCCTGACATGCCATATGGATGACCAATGGAAATTGCACCACCGGACACGTTTAGCTTGTTGTTATCGATGCCCAGTTGATCACGGCAATACAGCACTTGACTGGCAAATGCCTCATTCAACTCCCAAAGATCAATATCATCCACGGTCAATCCGTGTTTAGCTAACAACTTAGGTATAGCAAACATTGGGCCGATACCCATTTCATCAGGATTACAACCGGCAACCGCCATACCGCGATAAGCACCTAATGGTAGTAGACCTCGTTTTTCTGCCACCGAACGCTCCATCATTACCAACGCGCTAGCGCCATCTGATAACTGCGAGGCATTGCCTGCAGTAATAAAGCGACCCTCTTGCAAATTTTGCCCATCGGCCAATACCGGCTTTAATCCTCTCAGCCCTTCAAGCGTAGTTCCAGGTCGATTGCCTTCATCACTGGATATGGTGACCTCCAGCTCAGTCACTTCGCCCGTCTCCCGGTTCTTTTGAAACTTAACAGTATTGAAGGGAACCACTTCTGCATCCAAGCGACCTTCGGCCTGTGCTGCCGCAGTACGCAGCTGACTTTGTAGGGCATATTCATCTTGCTGCTCGCGAGTCACACCATAACGCAGCGCAACATTTTCAGCAGTTTCAATCATTGACATATACAGCTGTGGCACAATCTCCATCAAATAAGGATCCCTGATCCGAAAGCGATTGAAATGTTCGTTCTGTACCAGCGATACCGACTCTACCCCACCCGCAACAGTAATATTCATTCCTTCGCCAATAATTTGTTGTGCAGCGATCGAGATAGCCATCAACCCAGAAGCGCATTGTCGCTGAATAGTTTGGCCTGCCACTGAATGCGGTAAGCCGGCATGCAGTAAACCTTGACGTGCGGGGTTGCTACCACTGGAACCCTGCTGGTTAGCACAACCAAAGACTACATCTTCAACTTCTGCGCCATCAATACCCGCGCGTGCTACCGCGTGTTTAATTGAATGTCCTGTCAACGCCTGAGCCTGGGTGTTATTAAAAGCGCCACTGAATGCTTTACCTATAGGGGTGCGAGCGGTAGAAACAATTACGGCTTCACGCATAATACTGTCCTTTATTTCAATTTTGTGCAGAACCCTTACGTTAAGATAATGGAATCCAGACGCAAAGACATAAAAAAATATACTCGATTATCAATCACTCATAACACACCATATTTATATTGTTAGGCGTTACTGTATTTCGATAATTTTCCGCCATCAGCAACTAATTTTTCAAGTAAGACTGAAGGTTTCATTTCCTCACCTAACTGTTGCTCTAATTTTTTCATCACGGCAAGCACCTTATCCAAACCAACCTGATCTGCATAAAAAGTTAAACCGCCCAAATAACGCGGAAAGCCATAACCATTGAGCATAATGACATCAATATCGGATGCCCGCAGCGCAATACCTTCTTCCAAAATTTTACACGCTTCGTTAATCATCGGATAAACGCAGCGATGCAGTATTTCTTCATCGGTAACTGTGCGTGTCGGCAAACCTTTATCTTGAAGAAACTGTTTAATGACACCTTCAGCTATTGCAGATGGACTGGCTTGGCGAGACTCATCATAGTCGTAATAACCACCTCCTGTTTTCTGACCACGACGGCCCATCTCACACAACACATCGCGAATCGTTTCTCCGTGAGATTCATCAGCACTCCAGCCAATATCCAAACCGGCCAGATCCGACATGGCAAATGGTCCCATTGGAAAACCTAAATCCGTCAGTACCTTATCTACTTGCCAGGGCATCGCACCTTCCAATAACAGTTGCTGACCTTGTGTTTTACGTTTGACGACAATACGATTGCCGACAAAGCCATCGCAATTTCCCACCAGCACAGCAACTTTACCAATCGCTTCAGAAAGAACCATGATACTGGCAATAACCACCTTGTCTGTTTGTGGAAGACGAACCACCTCCACCAGTTTCATCACATTCGCCGGCGAGAAAAAGTGCATACCTAAAACGCGTTCTGGTCGGCGTGTCACACTGGCAATCTGCTCAATATCTAAGAAGGACGTGTTGCTGGCCAAAATAGCTTCCGGCTTCACCACTGCATCCAATTGACGGAAAACGGTTTGCTTAATGTCCATATTTTCAAATACCGCTTCAATAACCAGATCACAGTCAGATAAATCTTCGTAACTGAGCGTGCCATTCATATTCGACATACGAGTATTTAACTGAGCTTGAGTGAGGCTGCCACGCTTGAGTGAACGTTCATAATTTTTGCGGATCAAACCCAAGCCCCTGTCGAGAGCATCCTGAGAGGTTTCCAGCAAGGTCACCGGCAAACCAATATTGGCAAAGTTCATGGCAATACCACCACCCATGGTGCCAGCACCAATAACTCCCACTTTCTTAAAATTAATTGGCGTGATCTGTGCGCCCACATCTGGGATTTTTTTAATTTGGCGTTGCGCGAAGAAAGCGTACTGAAGAGCTGCAGGCTGCCCGCCTTGATTTAATTCATTGAGAACAACTTTTTCAAATTTAAGACCCTCCTCAAATGGCATATTAACAGCAGCTTCTACGCAGCGAATGCATCCCTCTGGTGCATTGAATCCTTTAAACTTTCGAGCGTTATTTTTTCGAAAATTAGAAAATATTTGATCATTTCCTCGCAGCTCTGCCAATTTTTCATCGCGGTCCCGAACACGGCGCAACGGCATATTGTTATCAACAACTTCATGCGCGAATACCAAAGCATCGGCCCGCAGTGAATGCTCACTGGCAAGACGATCCAGTAGACCTGTTTCCAAACACTCTGGTGCAGAAACCTTCGACCCTGTGGTGATCATTTCCAGTGCTTTTTCAACGCCCACAATACGCGGTAACCGCTGGGTTCCCCCAGCAGCAGGCAAAATTCCCAAAGTAACTTCAGTCAAACCACATTGGGTAGAGGGAACCGCAATACGGTAATGGCAGGACAAAGCCAATTCCAAACCACCCCCCAGCGCACTGCCATGCATAGCAGCAATAACCGGCTTAGGACTATCTTCAATTAATGCTTCTAGCTCAGATATTTTTGGGCTCACTGGCGGTGCACCCAATTCTTTAATATCAGCACCAACAAAAAAAGTTCGTCCTTCACAAATCAGCACGATGGCTTTTACACCTTCATCGGCTACTGCATCGCGCACCGACTGATCGATACCTTGACGCACTTTCAGGGACAATGCATTCACCGGCGCAGAGTTGGTTGTGATTATAGCAATGCCATTTTCTTGCGTGGAAACCACTAGGTTATCCTGTGTCATACAAATTCTCTCATTCAGTTTCGATATCGATTTAGGTTGGTAGCTATCGTTAATTGGCAGCGTGCCACTGACGCTCTAATAATTGCTGATGTTCAGGGTGTGCGATATTAATTAAAGCTTTCGCTCTGGCAACGGCGTCCAAACCACTCAAATCGGCAATCCCGTATTCAGTCACAACAAAACCGATATCATTCTGAGTCAGCGTGACCGGTACATCGTTCGACAAACGACAGACAATATTACTGATCTCGCCGTTCTTGAAACTTGAACGTAGTGCGATAATGCTCTTGCCACCGCTAGATTGACTCGCTCCATGGGCAAAATCCGGCAAACCGCCTGGTGTCGAAATCAGACGCCCATTCACACTCTCAGCATTGGCGTTTCCAGCAAGATCCATTTGCAACACACTGTTAATCGCACAGAGGCGATCTGTTGCTGTTAATACCGAGTGGCTATGGGTTATCGAACAGGGCAAAAATTGAATCGTTGGGTTATCGTCCAGAAAACGATAAAAGGCCTGATCACCACCGGCCATAGTAGTGATAGTCATGCCGGGATACGTAGTTTTGGTGCTGTTATCCACTACCCCATTTTTAATCAATGGCATCCAGGCACCGGTCAGAATTCCCGTGTGCGCGCCTAGGTTTTTCAAATGTCCAAGGTTGGCTAACACCGCATCGGGCAAAGCCCCAATACCCGCTTGCACCACATCGCCATCATCAATGAGCGAGGCGACATGACGCGCAATACGGGAATCTACGTCATCAGCCACTGAGGAAGGAAATGCCAACAGTGGCTCATCCACTTCAACTGCATAATCAATGCAGCTCAGTGGAATAACGGCATCACCAAAAGTAAACGGCATTTGTGGATTAATCTGCGCCACAACGATAGGGTTTTGCGCCAAAACTTCGCGCATATAATCCACTGATACGCCAAGGGATACTTCGCCGGCAGCGTTAGCTACTGAGACTTGTAACAACACCATGTCGGCGATTATTTCTCCCTGACGAAAAAACTCAGGGATCTGCGATAAGGTACAACGACGTGGCTTCACCCAGCCATTGCTTACCGCTTTACGCAAGCCTCCTCCAGGAAAAAAAGACTCCAGTGTCAGATGGCTAGCCACTTCTTCGGTAGCATAGGGCGGCTGTCCCATAGGCATCAGCGTGTGCAGCTTAACACCTTGAAATAACGCCGCATGCTGCACCAGTTGCCGGGCCAAAAAACCAGGTTCGGCAAAATCGGAATGCATCACAATATTGGAGCCAGCCTTAAGCCGGCGGGCTAATTGGGTAAAGTCAGGCAGTGGCAGAGGCATAATGAACTAGCTCTCCCGACGTATAACCATGGCTGTCGTCACACCCCCACCGCCACAGACACTCGCCACCCCCCACTCCTTGTCGTTATGACGCAGAATATTATCCAGAGTCATCAAAATGCGGCCGCCAGAGAACCCTGTTGGGTGGCCAACAGCAATGGCACCGCCCCATACATTGACCTTACTGCGATCCCAACCCAGCTCTTTTTCGTTGGCCAGCATTTGTACTGCAAAGGCTTCATTCACTTCGATGAAATCCATATCGCTCAGCTGTTTACCCGCACGCTTTAACGCTAAGGGAATAGAAAAACCAGGGCCATCACCCATGGTTTGAGGTGCTACAGCCGTTTCGGCAAAGGACTGAATCGAAAACAATATCTTGGCACCAATAGATTCTGCGTAGCCTCGGGTCGTCAACACAATCGCACCTGCTGCATCGCCCATGGTGCAAGCATTACCGGCAGTCACAGTACCATCAGTTTTAAACGCTGGGCGCAATTTTGCCAAGCGTTCTAACGTCGTTTCTGGTCGCAGCGACTCATCAACATCATGCACGATCCCGTCTGGGTTTTTGCGCGTGGGCTCCAACTGAAATGGCACAATTTCACTGGCCGTCCAGCCTGCTTCACGAGCAGCTGCGGCCTTGCGTTGCGACTCAAGCGCAAACTGATCTTGCTCCTCACGGCTAATGCCGTATTTTTCCGCTTGATTTTCAGCAGTTACGCCCATGCCGTAACCGCACAAGGGATCAACCGTATCACTCCAGGAATCCATCAAGGTTTTATCACCGGCTTTGAAACCTTCCCAACGAGCGCCTTTCAATAAATACGGCATGGTACTCATCGATTCCATACCACCGGTCACGATCACTCGGCAATCACCAGCTGCCAATTCACGGCTCGCGAGCATCGCGGCTTTAATCCCTGACGGGCAGGCCATATTCACGGTAAATACCGGTGCCGACAACGACACACCACCGCGAACCGATGCGGTACGGGAAGGATTTGGCCCATTACCAGCCTGACGACAATTAGCAAAAATCACCTGATTCACATCAGCACCATCAACACCAGCACGAGATAGAGCTCCGGCAATGGCGGTGGCGCCCAGATCATAGGCGGGAACATCGCGTAGCGTTCCTCCAAAAGCACCAATAGCTGTTCGAGCAGCACCGATAGCAACAATATCATTTGTATTACGAGTCATAGTATTCTCTCTGAATGCTGATTTAATCGAATTTTGCAGGTCGTTTTTCTAAAAATGCTTGAGAAGCCTCTTGGGATTCAGCCAGATCAACCGCCACGTTGGTGAATAACTGTTCTAATCGATAACCTTCATACACCGGCATTTCGCTGGACAAATTAATCGCCTCACGCATCATGCGCATCATTTTTGGCGCTTTACTGGCAATATCGTCAGCGATCGACAGAGCCTCCGCCAGTACCTCAGCGACCGGTAGTACTTTCAATACGCTACCCACACGGTGTAAATCCTGTGCCGATAAGGTGTTACCTGTCAGCGCCATATAACGCATCATTGCATCCGGTACCATCCTGCCCGCATGGCGAGTGCCACCCAAGGTGCCAACATTAATTTCCGGCACACCAAATTTAGCGTGATCGGCCGCAATAACAAAATCGCAACATGCCGCTAACACCATACCTGCGCCCAGTGCGGAACCATTTAATGCGCCAATCACTGGCACAGGACTACGTCCAATCGCATCAAAACAGGCACGGTAAATCACCGAACGATCGTATGAAGACGACACTGTACGCTTATTGATTTCTTTCACATCGGCGCCAGCACAAAAGACTCGTTCACCCTCACCCGTCAACACCACTGCGCGTATCTGATTATCAGTTTCTATTTTGCAAAAGATATCTCTCAACTCAGCAAACATAGCTAAATTCAATGGATTGGCAGGGGGGCGATTGATTTTGATAACCATCACATAAGGATGTTTTTCAGGCAGCTCAACAACAATATTTGACTCAGAATCTGACATAAACGAGCTACTCCTGTTTTCATTAAAATTACGAACCAATCCCCAAATTTAACGCCCAAAATGAATCTGATCGTGAATCCGAAGAGAGCAGTAAATGTGGTCGCTGCTAAAAATAATAATCCGTCAGCTATTTAAGGTCAACCAGGGATATCAACCTTGACATTCGTGCTCTCCTTCATTCATAGTTAATAACTAACACTTTGATAGTTTTGGAACAATAATCATGGAAAATTTCATGTCGCTTGAAGGGCGAACATTCATAATCACCGGTGCCGGCCAAGGTATAGGCAAGGCTATCAGCACCATCGCCATCGACCAAGGCGCGCAAGTGGTTGGGGTAGACCTTAACGCAGAACCCCTGGCTGAACTAGAATCCAAATTTTCAGGAAAGTTTGTCGGTGTTGCAGGTGACGTTTCCAAAGAGTCTACCGCTCACGATGCTGTCGCTAAAGGCGTAGAAACATTTGGTCAAATTGATGGCCTCGTTAATAACGCCGGTATTGGTCGCCCAGCCATGTTTGACAAAATGACCACAGAACAATGGCAACAGGTGATTGACGTACACCTCACTGGTTCATTCCACTTTACCCAGGCAGTGGGGCAACACATGATCCAGCGTTCGAAAGAGGGCAATCCAAGCCCTGGCTCCATTGTTTTTATCTCATCAGATGCCGGCCGTCGCGGTAGCTTGGGGCAAGTCAACTACGCCAGCGCCAAAGCCGGTATGTTTGGTATGGCGATGACCGCGGCTCGCGAGTGGGCACGTTTCAATATCCGCTCTAACGCCGTGTGTTTTGGCCTGGTTGAAACCGCCATGACCGAGGTTGCCCGTAGTGACCGTTTTAAAGACACCTATCTAGAACAAATTGCTCTGGGTCGATTTTCAACCCCCGAAGAGGTCTCTGTCCCTGTGTGCTTCTTGCTTTCTGAAGGTGCTTCCTACATCACCGGACAAGTCATCTCCGTCAATGGTGGTTACACCATTACTGTTTAGACTAACGCATAAGGCTCAATCACATGACCTCCCCTTTTCGTTTTAATCCCTTGCAGATTCCTGCGGAGCTGGAACCGCTCCGTCAAGAGGTTCGCGCATTTCTGTTAGAAGCCAAACAAGAATGGTCCGGCTGGAAAGTCGGCCACTCATGGACTGGCTTTGACCGTGAATTCAGTTTAGAAGTCGGCAAGCGCGGCTGGATCGGCATGACATGGCCCAAACAGTACGGCGGCCACGACCGCAGCTCGCTTGAACGTTATGTCGTGGTAGAAGAAATGCTAGCCGTCGGTGCCCCGCTGGGCTCTCACTGGTTTGGCGATCGCCAAAGCGGGCCTCTGTTGTTACGCTTGGGAACTGAAGAACAACGCCAACGCTTACTACCCTCCATTGTAAAGGGTGAAATTTCTTTCTGTATTGGCTTGAGCGAACCAGATTCAGGTTCAGATCTTGCGTCAATACGCTCCAAGGCTATTAAAGTTGACGGTGGTTACCGTCTTAGCGGCCGTAAGATCTGGACCACCAACGCCCACTTATCCGAATACATGATTGGCTTATTCCGCACCGGCGCAGGTACCAGCAAGATCAAACATGAAGGGCTGTCGCAATTTTTAATCGATATGAGCAGCTCCGGCATTGAAATTCGCCCGATTGCTGACCTCACCGGTGAAGGGCACTTTAACGAAATTGTATTTGATGACGTATTTGTACCCGACAACATGATTGTTGGCCAAGAGGGTAACGGCTGGGTACAAGCAACCTCTGAATTAACCTTCGAACGCAGCCAACCCGACCGCTTTTTGAGCTGCTATCCACTGCTGCCATTAACCATCGACGCACTGAATCAACAAACCAACGATCGTCTTTCTACCCGTCAGATAGGTCAATCGGTTGCGGATTTAATTGTGCTGCGTGAAATGTCTCTGTCAGTATTAGGCCAGCTGGATGAAGGCAAGACTCCATCCCAAGAAGCTGCACTGGTAAAAGATCTAGGCAACAGCTACGAGCAACGCATGCCGACATTGGTGCGTGAGTTACTGGACAGCCCCGGTATTGTTGAGCGAGGTGACATGCTGAGCGAGCTGCAGGGTTATCTCACTCAATCCGTTCCCAGCTTCTCTCTACGTGGCGGGACTCGTGAAATTTTGCGTGGCATCATTGCCAAGGGCTTAGGTTTAAAATGACAGATGATATGAACATTAGTGAAATGCTGGCCGAGCAGCTGGAACGTTTTTTTACTGACACAGTTGATCGTAATCTTCTGGTTCAGGTAGAACAAGGCACCGCCGCAACTGATCTATGGCAGGAGCTGGAAGGCCTGGGTATTTGCAGCGCTCTGGTAAGCGAAGCCGCTGGCGGCGCCGGCTTATCCTGGACGGATGCCGAAGCCAGTCTGCGCACCATTGGCCGCCATGGTGCACCGGCACCCATTGCCGAAACTATGTTGGCAAACTGGGTGTTATCACAAGCCTCGTTAACTGTGCCCGAAGGTCCCATTGCCGTCAGCACAGAACTATTTACTCTCAACGCAGACGGAACACTGAATGGCTCCGATAGCTCTGTGGCCTGGCTTCCCTCTTGTCAGCATTTAGTGCTTATTGCGCTACGCAACGGCCAAGCCCATGTATGCCGTCTAGGACAAGATAACTATCCCACAGCCCAACAAGAAACCCTCTCGCGCGAACCTCATTCAGCGCTGAACCTTAACAGCGCTAAGGTATTAGAATCTGCCCCAATTGAGGGTTTAGGTACGAACGGCTTAAAACCCTACTTAGCGTGTATCCGCGCCATTCAAATCAGTGGTGCCTTAGAGCAGTTGCTAGAATTGAGTGTGGAATACGGCAACACGCGTGAGCAATTTGGTCGTCCAATTGGTAAATTTCAAGCTATCCAACACAGCATTGCTAACCTCGCCTCACAAACCGCAGCAGCTCAAGTTGCCGGCATGTATGCTTGCCGTCAAATAGACGCTGGCAACGCTGAAAAAGGCGCAATGGTCGCCAAAGTCCGTGCCGGACAATCTGCTGGTGTAGGCGCCGAAATTGCACATCAGGTATTTGGCGCTATTGGCTTTACCGATGAGCACATTCTGCACTACTTCACTCGCCGCTTATGGCAGTGGCGTACTGAAGCCGGCAGCGAATACTGGTGGGCCGAGCAACTGGGCAAAGAGGTCATTTCTGCCGGTGGTGAGGCTCTGTGGCCATCCATTACAAGCCAATAATAAACGGCTGATTAATTCAACCACAAGCAACAACGTCCCTGAATGGGACGTTTTTTGTGTTTGCTTCAGATACTGGCCTACGATACAAAGATCTTCAGAAAGGAATAATAACCATGCAAAAATTTCAAGTTCAATGGGATAAAGACGCGGTCGCGGACATCATTCAAAAAGTAAAAAATTGTAAACTACCCAATATAGGTGAAGGCTTTGGCTGGGCACTCGGTTGTGACCGGGATTTCTTATGCCAATTACAAACCTACTGGGTTGAAAAGTTTGACTGGCAAGCTGCCACCGAAACACTCAACCGCTTTCCACAATACACAACTAATATAGATGGCATGGATATCCACTTTGTTCATGTCGTGGGTGAAGCCATGGGCAAGCGCCCACTATTAATCACCCACGGTTGGCCCGGATCACACTTCGAGTTTTGGAACATCATTGAGCCTTTGGCCTATCCGACTCGTTTTGGCGGCAAAGCTGAAGATGCATTTGATTTGGTTATTCCTAGCCTGCCGGGTTTTGGTTTTTCCGGTAAGCCCTCCGGCCCCTTCGGCCAGCGTCAAACAGCCGCTATTTTTAATCAATTAATGACCAAAGTTTTAAACTATCCACGCTATCTGGCACAAGGTGGTGATTTCGGCTCCATCGTGACATCGTGGCTAGGCAAAGACTTTTCCGATAACGTCAAAGCCATCCACTTGAATATGCTACCACTTCGCAATATGGCACCACCTCAGAACAAAGAGGAAAGCGATTGGATGCAGACAGCCATGCAAAGCCAACAACGCTATGGTGCGTACGCACAGCTGCACATGACCAAGCCTATGTCCTTGGTGTGGGCAACCGCAGACAATCCACTAGGTCAGGCAGCCTGGATTACTGAACGCTTCCACGACTGGTCAGACCTAACTGAACGTGATTTTACTGAGCTGTATAGCTTTGACGAACTGCTGACTAACATCATGATTTATCTAATGACGGACAGTTTTGCCAGCGCCCTATTCTTTTATGTGGGATTAGCACAAGAGGGTGGCGCACTGCTACCTGAAGGTGAGCGTGTAGAAACCCCCACCTCCTACGCCGCTTTCCATAGGGACGCCGTCCTGCCAAGTGCACCTCGCAGCCGGGCAGAGCTCACCTATAACATCACCCGCTGGACCACACCTCAGAACGGTGGTCACTTTGCAGCACTGGAACAACCCCGGTGGTTGATAGAAGATATTCAAGACTGGGCAAGAAATTTATAACTTCGTTAAGCGTAAGTTCAATCTAATCAGTCAAGTGAACAACATGCTTACCAATGCCCCCACTGCCTAACATATTCACATAAGCTTGTGGAGCGTTCGGCAGACCTTCGGTTATTGTTTCACGAACAGTGATTTTACCCGCCCGTATACCTGCCATCAATTCTACTTGCGCTTGTTTGGCGGCATCCAGATGATCATAGATACGAAAACCTTGTAAGGTTAAACCGCTGGTTAACAACTTACGGAAATTCTTTAGCTCAATCGCATCATCATTTAAATAATGAGCAATTAAACCGCACAAACCAATACGGCCCTTATCGCGCATTAATCCAAGCACAGGATCAAGTATTTTAGTACCAACGTTTTCATAATGGGCATCGATACAGCCATCAACAGCTGCTGCCAACTGGGCCTCAAAATCCGGCGCAAGATGATCCACGCAGGCATCAAATCCTAGTATCGAAACCACTTCGCGGCATTTATCTTGCCCCCCGGCAACACCTACAACCTTGGCGCCTCGCATCTTGGCCAACTGCCCTGCAATTGCCCCGACCGTTCCGGCTGCAGAGGAAACAGTAAACGTCTCACCTTCTTTAACATCAATAATACGATTGACACCAATCCATGCCGTCAAACCTGATGCACCCAACACGCCCAAGTAGGCGGACATAGGCACACCTGGTTCTATCTGTAATTTACGAAAGCGTTTAGCTGGGCCAGACTCAAGACTCTGCCAATGGCTGTCACCGTTCACCCAGTCACCAGGCTCTAAGCGCGGATCACGCGATTCGATAATTTCACCGACCATCCGACCAACAATAATACCTTCGCGCCATTCTGGTTCGGGGCCCTGCCAACTTTGCATCATTTCAGCTAAATACGGATCAAGCGAAATGAATCGAGTTTTACATAGTGCTTCTCCGTCTCGAAGCGACTCCAATTGAAAGGTTTCTTCAGTAAAATCTTCAACGCTAATATTTTTATCTGGGATTTTTGCCATTTTAATTCGGCTTACATGGTACATAAAAGCTCTCTTAACTGGGGGAAATTTAACTTTGTTATTAACCGGCTGGCACAAACTTCAGCAATCCGGATTAGCTTAGATCAATAGCAATTTTGCCCATAAACTGACCGGTTTCCAGTGCAACAATAGCATTCTTTAACTGGCCTAAGGGGTAAACACGATCTACCACTGGACGTATGCGGTTTTTCACCATACCCCGTAACATCTCTTCAAATTGTTCACGATTGCCTACGGATATTTGTGCAACTGGAACACCGGGCTCTGCGCCCCATGAGAAATTTCCATCCAGCATACCCACAGCAGAAATCACACCTCCAGGAGCGGCCGCGCGAACACACATGCCCAATTGCGTACCACCTAATACATCCACAATTAAATCAGCACCTCGATCATTAGTATAAGACAGCACTTCTTCGGCCCAATCTGGAGTCACACGGTAGTTAATAGTGTGATCAGCACCCAGTAATTTTGCACGCCTTAACTTTGCATCAGATGATGAAGTAATAATCACGTTAGCCCCAGCAGCCTTCGCAAATTGCAAAGCGGCAATAGATACACCACCGGTGCCCTGCAACAATACAGTTTCACCGGGCTTAATAGGACGAGGACTAAACAAAGCACTCCATGCCGTCAATCCTGCGCAAGGTAGCGTTGCCACTTCCAAGTCACTCAGCTCATCGGGCACCAACACTAATCCCTCTTGGTTGAATACCGCATACTGCCGAGCCACACCATCTACTGAGCCCCCAAGATGCTGACCACTCATTTTATCCAGCCCGCCAGTCAACCAATACTGGTCGAAGGTAGGAGCAACTCGATCACCGAGCTGCACTCGGCTAACACCTTCACCAATGGCCGTCACCTCACCACAAGCACAGGATAAAGGCACATAATTCGGCTTCTTGGTGAGGCCAGGTATTTTTCCGTGCAGGCCTATTACATCGCGATAATTCAGAGTCGCCGCACGTAACCGTACCAAGACCTCCCCCGGTCCGACTTGAGGAATCGCCACTTCATTGAAACTAATTCCATTTACTCCTTCACCGCCAAGAGCTGTTACTTCTATCATAACTTCTGCCATGGTTTCCATCCTGCTGTAATAGCACTCGCCTTGAGCAATATTCATAAATGTAAGAAATTTTTATAGACTACCGCTGAAAATTCTTTGCAATACTACCTGATACCGTTTCGATATTATTTTTATTATGTATTCCAAACATTGGGCTAGTTGAATCAACTCGCATGATATAAACACCATTCATTTTCTATATTGCGATACCAACCCGCCGCCGCAGTCGCACCTGCATCGACTGGAATAGTCACCCCATTAAGATAGGAGGCCATATCCGACGCTAAAAACGCCACCACTTGACCAAACTCTTCAATGCTTCCTACTCGACCATTTGGAATATAACGATCGCGAGCCGCCGCCTGTTCAGGCGTAGCCGTATTCATAAGCGGTGACAGGCCTGGGGTTTTAATCATATCAGGAGCCAAGGCAAAGCTTCGTATGCCGTCAGCTGCCAGTTCCAAAGCCATAGTTTTGGTAAAGTTCACAACCGCCGCTTTACACGCCGCATATACTGCGAAACCCGGCGCTGCACGTAGCGCCTCAGTGCTGGCAACATTAATAATAGTACCGCCCTTTCCCTGCTCAACCATCATAGGCACAATCATTTGTGTCGTCAGTAAAACACTCATGAAGTTAAGATTGATATGCCGCTGAATACTGTTTTTACTTTGCGTAATAAAATTCTGTGGTCGACCACCACCTACGTTGTTGACCAACACATTGACGAAACCAAATTTCTCTTTAACTTGGGTACATAAATTATCAATACTCTCTGCCACCATCATATCCGCAGGTACAAATACAGCTTTTTGCCCAAGAGTTCGAATTTTTTCGGCAACTCGTTCTCCGTTGTCGACATCTTTATCCGCGATAACCACATCTGCACCGCAGCGAGCCAAAGCCATAGCTGATCCCTCGCCCAAACCATTTGCAGCACCGGTAACGACTGCGACGTGACCCTGCAGGTCCATGCTTAATGATGTTTTCATATTGTTCTCTACTATTACTGAAAAACATTAAATAACCGCACCTATGTTTTTAACACGCCGCTGCTATCAAACCACTATGGCCAACCGACGCACACAAACTTTTAACAGCACTATAGGCATCCTGAACAGCATCACCAATGCGGCCACCTTTACGGGCATCACCAATCAAAGTGAACGCAATACCCGCTTCGAACAATGCATTTGAAAGCTCTGTATCCGGACTGCGACCCTGGGCGATAAACAACCGATTCGCATAGACTGTAGATTCAAAACCTTCGTGGTTCTTAAGCAGAACATCACCATTATCTGCAATATGCTCTACGTGTGAGTTATCCAAAATATTAATTAATGGGTTTTCACGCAAACGCCCTAACAAAACACCTCGATAAATCATTTCTGCTGAACGCGCTAGTTTTGCAACTGGCGAACGACTGACAAGATTTACTGAATAGCCTCGCTCTGCTAAATATTCAGCACACTCACATCCGGTTTCACCGCCGCCGTAAACCATGACGGGCTGACTCTTATCCTCAGGCAGCAATGTTTCATCACCCATTAACAATTCATACGCATCTCGAACGATAACGGAATGTATACCCTTGATATCCATAGGTAGCGATAAACCACCATTAGCCAAAAACACAGCTTTCGGTTTCAGCTGCTGGATAAATGCCAAGTCAGCAGTGACATTTATATACACTTGGATTGAACTTGCTTTTAAACGGTCAAGCAAATATTCGGTATACCAGTGGAATTTATCTTTGTGAGGTGGTGCTGCCGACGCGATTAACCCACCACCAAGAGCTTCCCTCGCCTCCATTAAATGCACCTTAAAACCCGCCTGCTCCAGCAACAGCGCAGAGGCCATCCCACCCGGCCCGCCACCGACAACTACCACATTTTCGCCAGTCAATTTACCGGCAGATAATGCCGGCTCTAATTCACGACCAGCTCTGGGGTTTTCCGCGCAACCAATGTGACCGACATCTGAATCACTCATGGTAAGACAATAATTACATGATGTGCATGGACGAAAAGCTTCTCCCTGTTTCGCTTTATTTGCCCAAGCAGGATCTGCCAGTAGCGGTCGACCCAAGGCAATTAAGTCACAGCTACCATCCGCCAACGCTTTTTCAGCCGTTCCCGGCCAGCGGATTTGACCAACGCTAATCACAGGCACGTCCACCACCTCTTTAAACCCTTGCGCATAAGGTAAGCGCCAACCTTCAGGCATCGACATTGGCTCAATAATTTTATCGAAACTTGTCAGACCAAGGCCAATCGATACATGTAGCATATCGGCACCAGCTTCAACTAATCGCGGCGCGATCTCTTTCATATCTTCAAAGCTATTGCCCTCAGGAGAAAATTCATCTGCAGATAGACGAAAACTTAATGGACGATCACCAATAGCTTCTTTTACTCGTTTTATAACGCGCAAAGGAAAATTTAAACGACGCTCTCTATCACCGCCCCACTCATCTGTCCGATGGTTCATTAATGGAGACAAAAACGATGTAATTAAATAACCATGAGCACCATGTAACTCTATCGCTTGATAGCCGGCTTTAACCGCTAGTGCTGCGGTACGCCCAAAGCATTCTATCAATTCTTCTATCTCGTCATGAGTTAACGCACGAGCGGTGAGCTGCGCCGGATCACGACGCGATACCACATTGTCTGGCCCCACAGCCACGCCACCATCTACCAGCGACCTTGGAACGCCAGGCCCACCATGCTGTAACTGCAAGCAAGCAACCGCCCCCGCCGTGTTAATCGCCTCCACTAAGCGCTGATGCCCATCAAGAAACCCTGGAGATTCCAGGCTTAATTGACGCTCTTCAGAACGTCCTGTTGAGCGCTGCACACAGCAAAATTCAACAATGATCATGCCAGTCCCACCCTCAGCGCGAGCGCGGTAAAACGCAATCTGTTCAGGAGTAACTCGCCCATCCCTAGAGCCCAAATTGGTTGACATAGGCGCCATCACTACACGATTCGGCAGCGTCAACGAACCAATTCTTAATGGACTAAACAAATGAGGGTACATAAGTGACGGCATTCTCAAACACTCCAATTAATACGTTGACGCTGGCCAAGCAATCAATAACCTAGCTCAAACAAACTAACACTTTGCCCCAACTGATTAAGTCTTTACTCAATTACTTTACGAACTATAAGGTCCAGTCATTCTATCAATAACTAACACATTATCATTTTTATGATTTTACCACCAGCTTAAAAACTTACTGAACTCATACGCAAAAACTATTTATACCGCACTATATCCGCCATCAATAGGTAAGATAATACCAGTAATAAACGCCGCTTTTTCGGATAACAAAAACTCTATACCATTGGCAATATCTTCGGGCTGACCCCAGCGCCCCATTGGCGCACGCTTTACTTTTTGCATAATACTGTCTTCGTGTTGAATACCTTCTGTCATCCTAGTAGCAATCCAGCCAGGGGCGACGGCGTTGACCCTAATTTCATCAACAGCCCAAGCAGCAGCCAATGACTTGCTAAACTGCAAGACAGCACCTTTACTGGCAGAATAAGCCGGAGCAGTGGCACTGCCGAAAAAACTCATTAACGATCCAATATTGACGATCGCCCCACCTTGGACAGCCAATAAATCTTTCGCCGCATAGCAACAATGCATGGTGCCATTTAAGTTAATTTCCATCGTACGAGAAAATCCAGCTGATGCGAACTCATCGCCAGATCGGCCAACGCCAGCACAGTTTACCAGGCCATGCAGAACCTCCAGGCCAGAAAAAATATCCCTAACTTTAGCTTCATCACATACGTCTAATTTAACAAAATCAACCCCAGCCATTAATGGGTCTTTGCTGCAATCGTCTAGCTCCTGATCAAATAAACCTGTGGCGATTACCTTATGTCCTTGAGCTGCCAGCACAATCGTAGTTGCTCTACCAATACCGCTTGTACCGCCAGTCACTACTATGGTCTTTGATACTTGTTGATTCATTACAACTCCTCACCACCTAACTGTCATATAGTCAGTTTTATAATATATTGATCACTACCTGTATTAATAGCTAACTCTTCAACAAGATTGCTTGAGTTTTAAAAACAAAATAATAAAGTTCATCACCATCATCCGATTCCAAGTAGCCATCCAGTAAAGTTAATGGTGCGCTATCCATGGAGCATGACCAATGACAAATTCAATTCAAACTGGGTCAATAGTAGAGGCTCGTCCAAATGCCATTAAGGCCAGCCTGACGAAGCTGTAGATAAGCAAGCCATTATTAAACCAAAAGCACAATGGACATTGGGATTCGAGAATCAACCTGTATAAAAACCGGCCAAGGATGGAAATTTAAAGCATTACGCTTTGAAACAGCAGCCCATTCATCTTATAACTTAGGTTGAGCCAAGCAGCAATCTGCTAACGTAGAGAATACCGTAGCTAGTATTAACACAATTTAATCTATCTTCTTATTGATCGGATACAGGAACACGCCCTGCCACCGACCGACTCCACTGCATTAAATTACTTACAGCTTGTCGAAAAAATTTTATAAACAATAAGCCATGAGCAGTAATCACTGCCTATGACCTATTACATAAATTTTAACTTTAATTATCGATGATCTGGATAGGTTGCTAGCACTTCTGCCATTCCAGGAGAAGGTATTTTTTTAGCAGGATCATAAAATGGAGAAAACACATATTTCAGCCGTTTCAAACTGGCTTTAGAGATTCTTTTGTTAACTATCTCCTCTCTGCGCTTAGACTCTTCTCGCTCGTCTGGGCTCATACTTTCTCTGTCTTTATCAATCAAATAACGACTGATCTTTTGTGTATGTGCACCGATATGTTTAGCCGCATAAACAAAAGCCCACACCCGATACATGTAGGAATACGGATTATTACCGTAAAGCGTTTTATAAAGATCGGCACAAACAGAGCGATGCTCAAACTCTTCCGCTAAATGCCACTTCCATAAATTCATTGGATCCGCATCCGCACCTTCAAATAAATCAATCAAGTCCTCAAAATATATCTGACCCGCAGCAGAACCTAACGCCTCAAAACCCTCGCAATAGGCAATATTAAAGCGAAGAGATTTATTTTGTAAAAAATCAGCATAATCCTGCTGATAGGGTTTTTCTAACTCTTCCATCTCAGCATAGCCAATTTTATACATTTGCTTATTGAAGGCTAAATGTAATCGGCAATGTTGGATTTCTTGCTTGTTAAAAATATCTATATCGTTATGCAGGCTCTCGTGTTTAGGATCTAACACTTTTTTAGCCTTCATCATAACTTTTACCAAAAACGGCTCGATGTGGGCTGGCACCGTTGAAAAAGCATTAAAACCCTGGGCAAACTCTGGATTCTTAGCCCAGTGCGCTCTTAAGTCCGAAAAATCCATATTAGGATATCTTACTTTCATCGCTATTTTCCTCTGTTTTATACCCTATAATTGAGCCAGTTATTATTAAATATAATCCAATATTTTATATGATAATCTTAAATAAACCTTCATACAACTGACAAATGATCAGCTATTAGGTGATAGAAACATAAAAAATAAGAAAACTTAATTTTAGTAAGGCCTAAGTAAATATACGCTACTCTTATTTTAATAGATCAGCAACGGTCAACTAAAGTTATCGTCATCGCCAGTATTTATCGTTAGTACATCTTCAGCTTACAAATAATTGTTTAATATCTTTTTTAGATATTTTACCCAACGCCTCACTGCGAGGGAAAGCCGGAACACATTCCAGGCGCTCTGGCCACTTCTGCTTCATTAAACCAGCATCGGCTAAATAAGCTGTCATCTCTGTTAGAGTAATAGGAAGGCAATCAGCCTCAAATATTGCACATACCATTTCTCCCCTCGACTCATCAGGCAAACCTACGACAGCAACTTGACCAACATTAGGGTGTTGCGACAGAATTTCTTCGATTTCTCGGGCAGCAATATTTTCACCTTTACGAATAATGATATCTTTCAAGCGACCCGAAATAGTTAAGCAATTGGCTTCATCTAAACGCCCTAAATCGCCCGTATGGTAAAATCCAGAAGCATCGAATGCAGCCGCAGTTTCTTCGCTGCTTACATAGCCTTTACACAGACACGCTCCACGAATCAGAATTTCACCTTCTTCATCGGTTACAGCTTCGCTACCATCACTTTTTTGGATGCGGAGCTCCATCGATGGGATCGGTTGCCCCTCGGTGTGAGCGAGTTGATATTCTGTGTTGGAAGGCGAGTTATGCGCTACTAACGGTGATTCCGTCATCCCATAGGCATGTAAAACAGTAACGCCCATCTCTGCTTTAAGATCAAAATATAAATGAGGCGGCTTGCTAGCTCCGCCTCCCGCCAAAATACGCATGCTCGGTACAACCGGCTGCCCTGGATTACGTCGTTGTAATTCCAACCAAGCCTGGTAGTGAGCTGTACTACCACCTGCCAGGGTGACACCATATTTTCTAAAAATCTCTGCGGCGACTTCAACTTGAAAGCGCTTCAACAGCACTACAGGGATGCCCATCATCAACACCATGACCAAATACATAGAGCCGCCAATATGAGCATAGGGGTAGGCAATACTGCCAGTATCATCAACTGTCGTCCCCATAGCGGTTGCCAAACCATAACCCCCAGCAATCAATGATGCATCCGTATGCAGTACACCCTTTGGCCCAGAAGTCGTGCCAGAAGTGCAGTAGATCCATCTTACCTTATTATTTTCTATAGAATGTTCGGGCAAAGCACTGATATCTGAAACATAAAACTCTGCCTCTAAGACTAGCATCGCAGCGTCTAGGGTGGACTCATCCAGTACGCTGGAAACCCTAGTTGCGTAGCTTGCATCCTCTGAGCTAGCAGGAACAATTACCCACTGAGGAACAGACTGAGACAAAATGTCGACTAACTCTCGGCCTTGGTATAAATGTAACACTGGGTTTTGAATAACATCTAAACGAGATAGTGCCAACGAAAGAATAATCGCCTCGGGACCTGTAGGAAACTGCCATGCTACTACATCACCCGGCTTGATCCCTTGTTGCTGTAAACCAGCAGCCAAGGACTGTGCCTTATCAAAACATGCTTTAAAAGTGAGCACCTCTCCTTCAATCTCACCATTAATAAGCATGGGTAAGTTCGGGGTTTGATTAACTCGCTGAGCCAGTAATTGCCACAAGGTAAATTCTTGTACTTTTTCCAATACCACGGTTGTTAACCTATTTTAAATATTTACTTTTGTTCTTAGAAGAATCCAAGCTGCAAGTAGAGCTAGATTTTTATTCCATCAAAGCTTCAGGTTTAGCCAGCAACTCATTGATGAAACAAAGAAAACGCGCCGCATCGGCACCATTAATTACACGGTGGTCATAGCTTAGTGACATCGGCGTTTTAAATTTCCAGACTACGTTGTCACCCTCACCGCGGGTAGGCACCCATTCACTTTTTGTCACACCCAAGATCGCAACTTCCGGGGCATTAATAATTGGAGTAAAAGAGGTTCCACCAATGCCACCCAGCGAGCTTATGGTCATACAGCCTCCCGTCATGTCATTCATGCCCAACCCTTTTTCACGCGCCCGCGTCGACAGCTCGCGTATTTCCTCAGCTACTTGAGTAATGGGTTTTTTATCCACATCGCGAACCACTCCTACTAACAATCCCGCCGGTGAGTCAATAGCAATACCAACATGGTAGTATTTTTTAAGTGTCAACGTCTTTCCAGATACATGCAAAGAAGCATTAAATTTTGGAAATTTTTTCAGCGCATGAGTTAGAGCTTTTGCAATAAAAATCAACGGTGATATTTTTACTGGGTTATCTTGGCTACGTAGCTTTTGACGATAATCTTCCAGCGCTGTGGTATCAATACTATCGTTATGCGTCACATGGGGAATCGACAACCAGTTGCGAGACATAAAGCCACCCGTCAGGGCTTGAATCCGCGATAGTTTTACTTCTTCAACTTCCCCGAAGGCACTAAAATCATTCTCTGGCCAAGGTGGAAGATCTGTACCGAATGGCTTTTTATCACTCATAAATATTTACTCAGCTGATCTCTGCAACAATGGTTTCAACTGCCAGAGGCTCGTCAGAAGGTTCTACTAAAATTTTTATTACACCAGCTGTCGGGGACTCCACTTCGTTAACAGATTTATCACTTTCCAAAGCGTAGATTGGCTGGCCTTCTTCAACGGTATCACCATCTTTTACTAGCCACTCCGTCAACACACCTTCGGACATGGAAAAACCAATTTTTGGAATTTTTATTTCTATAGTCATGTAAATAATCTCGGTTATTTTAGCAACAATAAAGTTTAAGCCAGAGCTTTGCGAATAGCCGCTTCCACTTTTTCAACAGATGGTATAAAAGCCATTTCCAGAGGTTTAGAATAAGGCACTGTTGAACTTGGAGCACCGACACGCTGCACTGGCGCTTTTAATTGACTGAATAGTTCTTCATGAATCACAGATGATATCTCCGCACCCACACCAAAAGCCTTTACAGCTTCATGAGTAACCACCGCTCGTCCTGTTTTTGCCACTGAACTTAGCACAGCATCTCTATCCCAGGGCACGATAGTACGTAAATCGAGGACTTCTACATCGATGCCGTCTTTAGATAACTTTTCCGCAGCGTTCATGGCAACCGCCACTTGAGGGCCGTAAGTTACAACAGTGACATCAGAGCCTTCACGTACGATAGCAGCCTTACCCAGGGGAATTGGTTCAATAGGCATAACAGGCGCATCACCCTTCACCCAGTAACCTGGCAGGTTCTCAATAAAAATAACAGGATCATCATCAAAAATTGAGGACAGTAATAAGCCTGCCGCATCAGCAGCATTTGAATACGTCACTACTTTCAATCCCGGAGTGTGGGCAAACCACGCTTCCAGGTAGTCGGAGTGCTGACCTGCAGTTGAGAAACCCGCTCCCGTAGTCACACGAATAGTCAAAGGCATTGCAGTTTGCCCACCAGACATAAAGCGTAATTTAGCCGCGTGATTGATAATCATATCCATAGCGACTGTGGTAAAGTTCATCAGCATGATTTCTGCAATGGGGCGCATACCCACCATCGCAGAACCTACCGCAGCACCTATAATCGCCTGTTCTGAAATTGGGGTAGAACGAACACGGCTGTCACCAAACTTAGTTGATAGACCTCGTGAAGCACCATTAACTCCACCCTCTTCTGGATCTGCAACATCTTCGCCAAACAGAATCACCGATGAATCAGCTTCCATAGCTTGGTGTAGTGCAGCATTAATTGTCTCTAAAGGAGTTACCTTTTTTGGTTGGCTCATGACTTTTAATTCCTCTCGCAATCTTAAGCCTTAAGCAGGCAGTTCAGTAGAAAAAACATCTTTACGCAATTCAGACACATCTGGCCAAGGTGCCGCCAATGCGCTCTCTACTGCGGTATTAATTTCTGCCACGATGGTTGCATCCATATCATCCAGCTCGGCTTCCGTCGAGTGACCTTCAGCAATTAACCAGTCACGATAGCGTGGGAAAGGGTCATTATCCATTGCCGCCTTCTTCTCTTCTGGATCCATATAGCCATCAGCATCACCAAAAACATGGCCAAAAAAGCGGAATGTCATCGCCTCGATCAACGTCGGACCCTCACCCGCTCGAGCGCGCTCGATAGCCTTTTTGGCAACGTTATACATTTCAATTGGATCATTGCCATCGACTCGATAACCCGGCATTTGGTAGCTTTGTGCACGGTCAGCAACGCTGGCTGCCGCTGTCGCTTTTTCGTAACGAGTGTGCTCACCGAATAGGTTGTTCTGGCAGACAAACACCACTGGTAACTTCCACACTGCCGCCATATTTAAAGCTTCGTGGAAGGCACCAATATTTGATGCCGCATCACCAAAATACGCCACAGTCACCCGACCATCGCCCTTGATTTGGGAAGCCAGCGCTAATCCATTCGCTATAGGCATACTAGAGCCTACAATTCCGGTGGTTAACATGCAGCCGGACTCAGGATGAGTAATGTGCATTGGCCCACCTTTACCTTTGCAAGCACCCGTCGCTTTACCAGCCATTTCAGCCCACAGTAAATCCAAAGGCACACCCTTGGCTAGCATGTCGTGGGTACCACGATAGATAGTGCAAATATAATCTTCATCGGTCAGGTTTACCGATACAGCAGCTGGGATAACTTCTTGTCCACGCGGTGAGTAATAGATCATTTGCAATTGACCATTCATAATCACTTTGCGCGCTTTCTCATCATTGTGCTTAGCCAATGACATTTTGCGATACATATCGACCAAAACATCACGAGCTGGTGCTAAAGCTGTTTGATTCATCATATCTCTACCTTTTCTTTAGTCGGCTGACTTAACTCTGTAGCATGGCGCCCCGCTCTACGACCAGAAAACACACAGTCAGCTAACGACGAACCACTCACATAAAATCCCGATGGAATACCCACAGCCGCCCGGCCTGCCGCGTACAACCCATCAATGACACTTCCATCCTGTTTTAATACTTGACCGGTTTCTTCATTGACCTGCAACCCACCCATAGGAATCGTCGGACACATATATTTCTTGCTGCCTATCGAAATATCAATAGCGTAGTAGCTACCTTCATTCAACGCTCGACAATTGGCTGGTTTTTTACTAAAAGCATCCTGCCCGGAAGCCACGGATTCGTTGTACGCCGCCACTTCATTGACAAGTGCCTCACCATCTAATCCAAGCTTACTCGCTAATTGCTGCAAGGTTTTTCCACGAGTGGTATTCGTTAATAAATTCAATAACAACGGGCCTCGAAACTCGAGGTAACCTTCTTCGCCAAACCTTGGCAATGTCTCTTTAAACGCACCCCAATAGGTTTGGCTATCAATGATCAACCAAGCCCTCTGTTCATCCTGCTTGGCAATGGCATTACCCAAGTGCCCTAAGTAGGTATCTTCGGCAATGAAACGACGCCCCTGCTTATTTACTACAATGGACTTCACGAAAGACTGCGGAGGGCTGATGCTACGCCAGGCTGTTACTGAATCCATATGACCAACACTAGCTCCCACACTTTGCCCCATAACTACACCGCTACCATCGCAGCTAATAGTCCCCAAAGGCATCGCTTGACCAAACGCTGGCGCATAATGGCGTACCATTTCACGATTAAATGAGAAGCTACCTGTCGTTAAAACCACAGCTTTTTTCGCCCGAATATATAACCTTTCGCCTGATTTATGCTCAAGCTCCCTCGCTTTAGCTGCAGCCTTTAACGCCGACTTTTCTATAAAACGTTGATAAGCATTTACTTTTTTAATGATGTCTTGATGTTTTTTTAAAGCCTCGGATTCAGCAGGTAACCTAATCACTTCTACACCGACGACGGCATCATTGTGATCAACAACCAAGCGGTTAACGACTGTATGTGTGCTGACACGCACGCCTTTTTCCTGAGCGGTTTGACTTAACCCGGTAAAAAAATCTTTCCCTGTATAACCGGAGCCTTCAACTCTGTGCCCACGAGGCGCCGAGATCGCTTTAGTAGCATATAAAGGCGAAGCCTCATTACCTGAATAATAGATATCGTAATCTTTGGGAGGGTAACTTCTTTTACCATTGTAGACTCGACTACCAAAAGACAATCCGTTTTCTCTTAGCCATTCAAAACTCGAGTCACTTTGATCGCAAAAACGGCGCAACGTTTCTGCCTTGACAGCATCGCCAATTTCTAACCTCAAGTATTTATACATCTCGTCAGCAGTATCATCCAAACCTGCCGCCCGCTGATAGCTGGTGCCTCCACCATAGACAATTCCACCGCTGAGAGCTGTAGCACCACCACCACCAAACCGATCAATTGCAAGCACGTCAGCACCATGAGACCTTGCTTCCAAAGCAGTGCAAACACCTGCACCACCGTAACCGACAACGACAACATCTGCCTCATCGGCCCATTCAATTTGATCAATCTGGGACAGCTTAAGGGGCTCACGCACGCGTGATTCGGCACCATTTTTCACAACATCTTCTCCGCTGAATCAGGTCGTTACCGTTATTATTTATTCTTTAATTTGGATGACAAGCCCGCTTAGCTCTGCCAAACGCGTCAAATAATATTTAACTAAAAACTCAACATCTCAATAACTAACAAGTGATCAGTTATAAAGATATCCTATTTACCAAACCATTACAACCGCCTTTAGTGAATTGCAAACGACAACCTCCCGCCCTGCAAACAATACACAAAACTACTCTCTGCCCAACACATTCATCGCCAAAATCACACTAAAACCGAACGACGCCCTCCTCTATCACTAGCAACCTCTTCATCCTTTTTACCAACAACCTCGGAAAAACTGTCAAAGCAACAACATTCCGCAGCACACTTAATGTCATTGATAACTGCCACATCATCAGTTATTGTTGGGCCGCACTTCAACAAAGCTAGCTATTTAAAAACAACAAAAGCATATTCCGCAGGATCAACACAACTACACCGAAATCCAAAGCGAAAGGATAAAACCCCATGAGTATGATTGAATACCAAAAAGTCGATCGGGTTGCAGTAATCTCCCTGAATCGTCCAGAACAGCGTAATGCGCAAAATGCAGCTTTACTGGCAGAGCTAGACGAGGCCTTTGATAAAGCCGTAGCAGATGACGATGTGGGCGTCATCGTCTTGCGGGCCAACGGCAAACACTTTTCCGCCGGCCACGATATTGCCCCAGAGGTCCTGGACCAAGAGCCCTGGAGCACCATGTTTGATGATATGGATACCACTGGCCTGTTACGCTTATATAACTGGGAACAAAAACATTACTTTGGCTATAGCAGAAAATGGCGAGATCTGCCCAAACCCACTATTGCCGCTGTACAAGGAGCCTGCATTGCTGCTGGCCTGATGCTGGCCTGGCCCTGCGATCTTATTATTGCAGCCGATAACGCCCGCTTCTCAGATCCAGTCATTTATATGGGTATTGGTGGCGTGGAATATCATGGCCACACTTGGGAAATGGGTCCTCGCAAAGCTAAAGAAATGCTGTTTACAGGCGGCGTCCTTGATGCCGAAGAAGCCCACCGTATCGGTATGGTGAACTCCGTTGTCCCCCTTGAAAAGCTGGATGAAGAAGTTATGGCGCTAGCAACTAAAATATCTAAACGCCACCCACATGCCTTATTGATGGCCAAGCAAGCAGTCAATCAAACACTAGACGCCCAAGGACAAAGCACTGCCCTGCAATCAGCCTACAGCCTGCACGCCCTTGGCCATGCCAATGCCTGGGCAATTGAGAAGCATATTGTACTCGCCGAACTCACAGAGATGAGCGCCAAAAACAAGGAGAACCTTAACAACAAGGAAGGCTAATGCGATATTGACTAGAGCCTCACATTCGCAGTTGCAGCTGGGCGACCACTTCAAGAGCAAGCTTATATCGCGACACTTCATCGCCCAGTCGCATTAATTATTATCACCAGATACTACTTCGATGAAACCCATATAAAATCCATCCACCAGGCTCGACATTTACACGCACATCGCTATAATAAATAAAATTTACTCAGCTAAAATGCTCTGGCTTCAGTGAAAACACCTTAGCCATAGAGTATCGTATGTTTTAAATAAAATTCATGCTTTAATAAAAGTATGGGCAAAAGGAATATGTATGCCTGTAGTTAATTTTGTAACCTATGACGGCGTAAACACCGAGGTTACTGTTGAATCCGGCACCAATCTTATGCAGGCCGCACTGAATAATGGCATTGACAGTATTATTGCCGAATGTGGCGGTGCCTGTAGCTGCGCAACTTGCCATTGTTATATTGATGACGCCTGGTTCGATAAAGTCGGCCAAGCTGAAGAAATGGAGCAAGAAATGATCAGCTACGCACTAAACCCGGAAGCTAATAGTCGCCTCAGCTGTCAGGTCGTAGTAACTGAAGATATGGATGGATTGATCATTAAACTACCTGAAAACCAGTATTAATTTAAGGAAATCCTGAATAAATTCTGACATAAAGTGAAACATCCAAAACCTCAACGCTTGCATTATCGTGACATTAATAACCGAGAAAACTCATTGAGCGAATGGATGTGCCACCTCTCTGAAAGCAACTGGAAAATACTCAACTAACACCTCAGCTTACTGATAATATCAATGCATGATATAAGGCATCCTTCACCAACCATACTATGGCCTTTAGACATCGTTAAGGGAGGCGGCCGGAATACCACCTAGCGAGCAATTTATTTATAATCTCTTCAATATATCCCACAGTCACTTATCCATAGAATCTCCTTATGAGCGCAACCAACAACAAACAAGGTCAAGCATTAGGCCCCAAAGGGCGAGCAACCCGTAACCGACTTTTAGCCGCCGCTAACAAGCTGATGAAAAAGCTATCTCCGTTAGAAATTACCGCTGTTGGTATTGCGGAAGAAGCTGGTACCTCATCCGCAACGTTCTATATGTACTTTACCGATGTGCGCGATGTACTTTATGAGCTGGCGGTACAAGCTGGCATTGATGGCGCTAAAGCATTCGAGTCTTTAACCGACTTAAAGCCCAGTGATGACGTAGAGGTACTTGCTAAAGCTTTAATCGTCTCGTTCAACAAAGTTTGGAACAATCACCGCAATACGTTACGCTACCGTAATTTAGAAGCTGACCGCGGCGATGCTCGGTTTGAAAAATTACGGATGGCGGGATACACCAAAGAACTGAAAATCATGACAGAATGGATGCGCAGCTGGGACACCACCAGCGAGAATAAAATGACCAAGAGTGACGCTTGGTCATTAGCTTCTGTTCTGCATGCGTCATTGGAAAGACTTGCATCTATTGATCCCAAAGTAATTAATAAAAGTCTCGGTACCTCGCGCATAATAGCAGCTCAAGCACGCATCATTGCTCAAGTTATCGTTGACTCTCAAACTTGGGGCAAGCTGCCAATCGAGTAACAAGCCCTGCAAGCACTTAAAAAGGCGTTTAAACCGTTAATCAGGCAAAGTCGTTGCGAATGCCCACGCACCACCGCCTCAAGGGATAAATAAAACCCGATTAACTAATGCAAGGCCTCATCAAGTACTTCGATCCAATGCTGAACTGGCACCGTGGCTTTTGTTGCCAAGTGCATCTGACACCCGACATTAGCGGTTACAATACGCTCAGGGCTGCCTATGCATAGTGCTTGCAACTTGTTATCAAGTAATTTCCCACTCATTTGTGGCTGCAATATCGAGTACGTGCCCGCCGAGCCGCAGCACAAGTGCTTGTCTTTGGTTGCAGTCAAAGTCATACCAGCTTGATTTAATATCTGTTCAACTGAATGTGGCAACTGCTGACCATGCTGCAAGCTACAGGGACAATGTATCGCGGTTTTTTTCCCAGCATCTTGAATATTTAACCCCCCTAAATCTTCTTCGCCCAATACTTCGCTCAGATCTTTAGCCAGCTCACTGACTCGGCGCGCCTTTTCGGCGTATTGAGGGTCACCCGCTAGTAAATCGCCATAGTCCTTAACCATCGTGCCACAACCGGAGCCAGTAATAATGATTGCCTCTGCGCCTTGCTCAATAGCCGGCCACCAGGCATCAATATTACGGCGCATAAAATTAAGACCCTCTTCGTGTGCAGACAAATGATAACTGACCGCACCACAGCAACCGGCTTTGGGAGCCTCAACCATGGTCACACCTAATCGATCCAGTACCCTAGCCGCAGCAGCATTGGTATTAGGGGTGGCACTGGGCTGAACACAACCTGCCAAGGCCACCATCACACGCTTATGGCTGTTAACTGGCCACGGTGATGACGCCTGACGAAGAGGAATCTTGGCCTTTAACACAGCCGGCATCAGCGGTCGGACCAACTGACCTAAACGTAATAAAGGTGTAATACGATTTGAGAAAGGCAATACTTGGCGGATTCCCCAGCGCATTAATCGCTCGCCTATCGGACGCGTTTGCTGCGTTTCAATAACGTTACGACCAATATCCACTAAACGACCGTACTCCACACCCGAAGGGCAGGTAGTTTCACAGGCTCGGCAGGTTAAACAACGATCTAGGTGAGTGCGTGTTTTTTCTGTCGCTTCGCCCTCTTCAAGTAATTGCTTGATGAGGTAGATACGGCCACGCGGCCCATCGCGCTCATCACCTAATTCCTGGTAAGTAGGACAAGTAGCCGTACAAAAACCACAGTGGACGCAGCTTCTTAAAATGGCTTCGGCCTCATCAATCTCGGCCAAACCTATAAAAGAAGGATGTATATTTGTTTTCATAGTTTAACGTCCATTACAGCCAGCGGTACAAGCGTCCGGGATTAAATACAAAATCAGGATCAAACGATGCCTTCAAACGATGGTGCAATGTTTTAATCGCCTCACTATGCTCAAAAAATACTTCTCCGTCACGATTTCCGTGGCGGAATAAACTCACCTGCCCATTACCACTCTCAACCTGCCACTGTAATTCTTCTTGTTTAAAATCGCCACGCAGCCAACGTTGAGCACCACCCCAGTCAATCAGCCAATCAGCTTCTGGCATAAAGTGATTGAGTGTAGACGCTACGGAAAAACGCCATAGAGGTCTATCGCCAGCAAAAAATGCCAGACTCTGTTCACGCAACTCGCGCCAGAAGGTAACGTCACCACTCAATACATTGGCTTCACCGTATTGCTGAATTAATCGATTAATAGCGCTATCAACCGCATTGCCAGCACCGGAATAGCGTATGTACAACTGTCCCTCTAACCAACAGGCGCCCATCATAGGCGCAGGGTCACGGGAGAAGTCATTCATCACCGCGATGGCTTCATGAGCGCTGTCCAAAGGCAGGACGGCGGTAGCGACGGCAGCGGGTTTTGGCAGCACTTTCAAACTGATTTCAGTAATCGCGCCTAAACACCCCATGGCTCCGGCCTGAACACGAGCAACATCATAACCAGCCACGTTTTTCATTACTTGACCACCGAAGCGTAAGTGCTCACCGCGACCGTTGATCAAACGTAATCCCAGCACCATGTCCCGTACCGAACTCCCCCAAGGGCGAGAAGGGCCCGAAAGATTACAGGCTAAAGTGCCGCCGATGCTAGCCTCAGAACCAAAATTGGAGGGTTCAAAGGACAACATCTGTCCCTCCTTATCCAAAGCTGCTTCGAGCTCGGCAATTGATGTTCCCGCTCGCGCCGTCAACACAAGTTCTGCCGGGTGATAATTTACAATACCGTTATGCTCTGCCACATTAAAATGATCGCCCGTAGCAGTGCGGCCATAAAAAGACTTACTACCACGGCCGATGATATTCAGTTTTCGGCCATCTGACCGTGCACTGTTGACTTGCTCTATTAACTGCTGACTAATATCAGACATGAAAAACCTTTATTCAATCTTCAAAATACGCCCATATACCTAAGCGTGTGCCGCATGATCAAGCGATCGATATTCCTGACAGCGTTTTAACACAGGAATGCCTTTACCTGGGTTCAATGTACCTTTTGGGTCAAAGGCATCTTTAATACTGTGAAACTGTGCTAGCTCTTGTTGATTAAACTGAATTTCCATTTGGCGTATTTTTTCAATACCCACGCCATGCTCACCCGTTATACATCCACCAACTTCAACACACAGCTCTAAAATTTTTCCACCGAACTCTTCGGTTTTTTCAAACTCACCCGGTACATTGGCATCAAACAAAATCAATGGATGAAGATTACCGTCACCAGCATGAAACACATTAGCGACACGTAGTCCGTAGTGCTCAGACATTTTTTCCATCTCTTCCAGCACATACGCCAACTGCCCACGAGGGATAGTACCGTCCATACAATAGTAATCGGGGGAGATTCGTCCTACCGCCGGAAACGCCGATTTTCGACCTTTCCACAATAGCACTCGTTCAGCTTCGTCGCGGGAAACGCGAATAGAGGTTGCGTCAAAATTCTTAAATATGCTTTCTACTTCCTTGGTGTGCTCTTCCACTTCAGCTACCGAACCATCGAGTTCGCATAACAGCAATGCTTTAGCATCTTTGGGATAGCCGGCCTTACAAAAATCTTCAGCAGCTTGAATGGCATAACGATCCATCATTTCCAAGCCTGCAGGAATAATACCGTGAGATATAATCGCACCTACAGCATTACCCGCATTTTGAATACTATCGAAGGCAGCCATTACCACTTGAGCCTTTTCCGGCGTAGGCAGCAGTTTAACGGTAACTTCTGTTAATACGCCCAACAAACCTTCCGAGCCAGTTATCAGCGCCAGCAGGTCAAAACCGGCACTGTCCAATCCATCGCTGCCGATAGTAACCTTCTCACCCTCTACCGTAATCATTTCAACTTTTAACACATTGTGTACTGTTAACCCATACTTGAGACAATGAACGCCCCCTGAGTTTTCAGCCACATTACCACCAATGGTGCAGGCAATTTGAGAGGAAGGGTCCGGCGCATAGTAAAGACCATATTGAGCAGATTCTTCACTAATCAGTAAATTGCGGACACCAGGCTGCACTCGTGCAGTACGCGCTACAGGATCAATTTCAAGAATATTTTTGAATTTTGCCAGTGACAACACCACGCCCTCCGAGTGTGGCATCGCACCAGCAGACAACCCCGTGCCTGCACCACGGGCAACCACAGGAACCTCGTGATGATGACAAATCCTCATCACTTGCTGTACCTGTTCTACAGTTTCCGGCAGAACCACCAGCATCGGTTGCTGGCAATACATGGACAAACCATCACACTCATAAGGGCTCAAGGTTTCTTTGTCCACGATCACATATTCCGGATCAATGAATTCCGAAAACATCGCGGCCAGTTCATGCGGTGTTGGTTTAGTCATGTTAATTTCCCCGTAAAGTCGTCAAAATTAACTTGCCTGAGCAGGTTTAAGCATTATGGAGGTAGCTATTTTCACAACCGCGCCCATAACTACTAACACCTAACGACAAGCCAGGAAATGTTCTATGCCCGCTTTAGCACATTCCATGTCTTGTTGGGGCGTGCCTGAACTTAAACCTATACCCCCAACTACCTCACCATCAACAATCACTGGTAAACCACCGCCCACGATGCTGATTCTGCCACCCACTTCGGTATGTATTCCGAAGGCCAAGCTGCCAGGAACACAAACTTCATTGTATTCATGAGTTGCTTTACGCGCTGCAGCTGCGGTGTAAGCCTTGTCTAAGGCAATCGTTGCACTGGTCACTTTACCCCCATCCATGCGCACAAAAACAATCGGAGTGCCCGATTCATCCACAACAGAAATACACATTGGGATACCAATTTTTTCGGCTTGGAGTTTCGCACCCTCTACTAACAAATAGGCATCTGATAACGATAGTCTATTAATTGTTAACATAATAATTCCTTTAAAATAAATATTAGAGCAAGCAGATCGACAAATAGCATAAGCACTCGTCGATATGCGCGGTTTGTATCAACCAAGGTTTAACGTAAACTGGTTCAGCCGCTTAAGCAGCAGAGTATTTAGCTTTGGCTTCACGCCGACGAGCATGAAGTACTGGCTCGGTATAACCGTTAGGCTGCTCACAACCATTGAAGATCAGATCGGATGCTGCTTGAAAAGCAATACTCTCAGAAAACTTTGGCGCCATATTATGGTACTCACTGTCACCTGCATTTTGCTCATCCACAACCGCAGCCATACGCTGTAAAGATTCCAAAACCTGCTCTTTTGTGCAGATGTTATGACGTAGCCAGTTAGCAATATGCTGGCTGGAAATTCTCAACGTGGCGCGATCTTCCATCAAACCGACATTATTAATGTCCAACACTTTCGAACAACCCACACCTTGGTCGATCCAACGAACAACGTAACCCAAAATACCCTGTACGTTGTTATCCAACTCGGCTTGTATTTGTGCGGCTGATAGATTGCACGTTAACATCAGCGGTGGTGTCAAAATATCATCGAGACTCGCCTCTTGGCGCTGAGCAATTTTGGCTTGTAAGGAAGACACTAAAACCTGGTGATAATGCATCACATGCAAAGTTGCCGCCGTAGGCGAAGGAACCCACGCACAATTTGCACCCGCCTTAGGGTGGCCAATTTTAACTTTCAGCATTTCCGCCATTTCGTCAGGCTTAGCCCACATGCCTTTACCTATTTGTGCCCTACCTATCAACCCACAACGAATACCGACATCTACATTGCGGTCTTCGTACGCAGCAATCCAGGGCTGGCTTTTAATGGTGTCTTTTGGCAGGACCGCACCCGCTTCCATGCTGGTATGAATCTCATCACCGGTACGATCCAAAAATCCGGTATTGATAAACGCCAGGCGCTCACTTACCGCACGAATACACTCTTTCAAGTTCACTGTGGTGCGACGCTCTTCGTCCATTACACCCACTTTAATAGTATTGCGAGGTAGATCCAGCGCATCTTCCACTAAAGCAAATAGCTCATTGGTTAACGCAACTTCAGCAGGACCATGCATTTTAGGCTTCACAATATAAACACTACCAGTACGGCTATTACCCTGTGTCGAGTTTCCTTTGATGTCATGAACCGCACACAACACCGTAACCATAGCATCCATAAAACCTTCAGGGATTTCGTTACCTTGCCCGTCCAGAATTGCATCCGTGGTCATCAAATGACCTACGTTGCGCACCAACAGCAAGCTCCTGCCGTGCAAAGTCAGCTCGCTACCATCAACAGCTGTATAAACTCTGTCTGCGTTCAACGTACGAGTTAAGGTTTGTCCGCCTTTACTGAAAGATTCACAAAGATCACCCTTCATCAGCCCAAGCCAGTTCCGGTAAACTTGTGTTTTATCTTCAGCGTCAACAGCTGCTACAGAATCCTCACAATCTTGAATGGTACTGACCGCCGATTCCAAAATTACATCTTTCACGCCGGATAAAGTTGTCTTACCTATTGGGTTAGAACGATCAATCTGAATGTCGATATGCAAACCGTTATTGCGCAGTAAAATACTGTCCGGGGTATCCGAACCACAATATCCAACCCACTGACTCACTGTTTTCAGCTCAGTTTTGCTGCCGCCACCAAAGTGGGCCCATAACGTCTTACCCCGCGCGCTATCTTCTATACGATAGGCAACAACCTCCGCATGCGAACCATTGGCCAAAGGTACCGTTTGGTCCAGAAAGTCGTGCGCCATAGCCACCACTTTTGCCCCCCGCTTGGGGTTGTAGCTGCTGCCTTTCTCAAATCCGTTAATTTCGTCAATAACATCCGTACCATAGAACGCATCAAACAAACTACCCCAGCGTGCATTGGCTGCGTTCAGTGCGAAGCGGGCGTTATTGATCGGCACCACCAATTGAGGGCCCGCTATGGTCGCGATCTCAGCATCGACATTGCCGGTAGTAATCTGGAAGTCTTCCCCTTCCGGTACTAAATAACCGATCTCCTGCAAGAAACTACGGTATTCAGTATGGTCGTAAGCAGCACCTGCACGAGCGCGATGCCAGTCATCCAGCTTCGCCTGTATCACATCACGATCTGCCAGTAGCTCTGCGTTACGGGGCATTAACTGCTTAAGAATATTTTCGAAACCAGACCAAAACTGCTGACTACTGATACCTGTGCCATTGATGGCTTCCTTTTCAATAAACTCATGCAGAACTTTGGCAACTTTCAGGTCTCCCACTTGAACTCTTGTAGTCATTGGCCTTCCCCTTATTTCAACAACGCCGAACATATGTTTCCAAACAATCAATAAATGACATTGTATCACTTATTAGTTACTTCATAGCATTCAAAATGCACTGGTATGACCAGTTTTTAAAAACACTTTTTAAATGAAAAACAGATTTTATAAGGAGCTTTAGTTTATAGTTATCAAATTACGAATATAGAATGATACTGGTATGACCAGATGAAAAAAACTTTTCCCGCCTACCAGCGTGTAGCACGACGACTTGAGGCTCTGATCCTCGATGGCACCCTCGCGCCAGGAAGTAAGATCCCCTCTGAGCGACAATTGGCTGAAAAACTCAAGCTATCTCGACCACTGATTCGCGAAGCTCTGAAGGAACTCAGAGGACGCGGCATCATAGAAACCCTCCACGGCCAGGGCTCCTTTGTCGCAGAAATTGTACCTGCAGCCAGTGATAACAATGCCTTAACTCATTTATTCAAAGATCACACTCGCACGCTTTACGACCTGTTAGAAGTACGAGAAGTACTGGAAGGCCAAGCAGCATATTTCGCTGCAACCCGTGCCACTACTAAAGATTTATACCGTATCAGCAAGACGTTTAACGCCATGGATGTCTCCACTACACACGGGGAATCTCAGGTCAATGCACGCCAGGATCATGATTTTCACCGAGCTATTTCCGAGGCATCTCATAACCCAGTTTTGGTTCATACTTTGCAAAGTTTGTCACAATTGGTATTGAATTCTGTCTTGGCGTCTGTGAATAACCTTTACCATCGCCCAGAACAAAAAGAAAAGATCATTGATCACCATCGCCAGATCTACAACGCGATTATACAAAGACAGAGTGACCAAGCTAAACAAGCTGCCATGGAACACATCCGAGCAGTACGTAACAGCCTGCAAGATATAGAGCGGGAAGAACAACGTTTAATACGCGCCGAAATGTGGTCTCTCGACCTTGGGGATAAGTAAGCTCAACATACTGTATTCCCCACTGATATTAATTATTATCGCGGGCTTCGGGCACCGATATATTCAAGCCCAATTTTTCCACTAGTTCCTGCAGAGGCTGTATAACATAATCCTGAGTGTAGTAATCATCATGCACTACCAAACCGTTCCAGACAATAATATCCAAGTCCATAACCCGGGGGCCTGATTTCTCCGCACCCTTGATACGTCCAAGACGTCTCTCAACCTGTTTCAGGTAATGGTTAAAATCATCATAATCCAGATCCGTTGCCAAATAGAAAGTCCCGTTTAAAAACATAGGTTGGTCTTGATAGCCAACAGGATCAGTTTCAATAAATGAGGATTCACCCAGCAACGATGTTTCGGCCGACAATATTTGACGACACTTTTTGACATTTTTCTGCGGCTCGATATTTGAGCCGACTGATACAAGAGCGTAATGAGTCATCAATTTACAACCTTATTTATGCCGATCAGGAGCTAATGGTCACTGCTATAAGTTTCAGAATTTCTACCAATATGGTTCAAACCTTCACCACCATCCACAAACAGGATCTGCCCCACCACAAAGTCATTTGCTAAAAGATACCCCATGGCTTGACACAGGTGGTCGACACTCCCTTGAGTTTTCATGGGAATACCCTCTTTACGCCATTCAATGTAATCGTCGGTGCGTACATCGGCAGGCAGAATAACCCCGGGGGCAATACCATTGACACGGATTCTAGGAGCAAATTCCATCGCTGCCATTTTGGTAAACTCTGCCAGCGTTTTTTTAGACAATAAATACGCTGAGTAATGGTATTGCTGATATTCAATTTTGTTGTCTAGGATATTGATGATATTCCCTGTTTCGACCTGTTCGGCAAAACCTTGCGTGAGCAGGTAAGGGGTAAAAAAATTCACTTTAAATTGGTTTTCCAATAATTCCAAGCTTGTGCTCAAGGTGGGCTCTGCATCGTAGACAGACGCACTATTGACTAGAAGATTTAAACGAGGAAAAACCGTGAGCACGGCTTTAATTAAGCTGCCTGGCTCACTGGACGTCGCGAAATCATGCTTAAATACTTCGCATTGACGCCCCAATGACCTGATTTGCTCAGCAACCTTTAAGGCTTCTTTTTCAGAGCTGTGGTAGTGCAGCGCTATGTCATAACCCTGCTCTGCCAGAAATAACGAAAATCTGGCTCCGACCCGAGTGGCTCCCCCAGTGACTAAGGCCGCTGGGGAACGTGGCTGCTGCTGATTCATTCTCTTCTCTACAATGTTAAACGCTTGGCTGGTAATTCTAACACCCAACCCGAAAATTGCGACCCGAAGAAGCGATTCCACGCCAGAGACGGCGCTTAATAGAAAGAAAAGAGTTTAGATTAAAAAAGGAGCTTAAATCAAAAATCAGCGGTTACAATCTCCCCCGCTCGCACTGGCTTAGATCAGGCGCTCAATCGTATCAATCCGTTATTAAGCGCTACTACGTCTCTCGCTGGAACAGTCACGCGAAAACATATTTCACTGCCATCAACCCAGATTTCTATACGGAAAGTTTCACCCGGATAGACTGGTGCGGTAAACCGACCCGCCACAGAAATCACTTTGCTGACATCAAAATTACATATTTCATCCACAACTGCTGTAGCTGCCACTCCCCAGGTTGCCAGACCATGCAAAATAGGTCGTTGAAAACCAGCGCTTTTAGCCACTTCGGGATCGGCATGTAAAGGATTCCAGTCACCATTCAGACGATACAGCAACGCCATTTGAGCACTGGTCTCACGCGTGGTAATCACATCCGCAGGGCGATCAGGTACAGACGCCGCATTTACTAAAGTCTTAGCCGGGCCACCGAACCCCCCATCGCCGCGTGCCAGCATATATTGATTGATAGTGCACAATGCATCACCACTATGCGCATCTATAATACTACGCTGCCATATAATCATCGCTCCACGACCCTCGCCACGATCAATCACATCGACTATTTTTTGCCTTGCGATGATATCCGCCGCAACCGGTAATGGTCGGTGAATAAGTAACTCTTGCTGTGCATGAACGACCTTGACCCAATCCACACCCGTGTCCATATCCTTCAACCAAAAACCGGGATGGCCTAACGTAGTACCATAAGTAGGCAGGCATTTTTGACCACTTTCATAGACAAAGGGTAAATGCCGACTATTAGTGGGGTCTTGGCCTAAACCCAAACTCAATGCATAAAGCATTGTATCCCTGCCGGTGTATTGCTGGTGTACATCGGGAATTTCAATAGCCATTAAATGATCATAATCAATACTCATTTAACACCCCTTAAATTGCGGTTGGCGCTTATCTAAGAAAGCCGATATCGCTTCACGGTGATCTTTCGTCAGGTACAAAGAGGATTGATTATCCATTTCGCAGCGCAACGCATCTTCTAAGCTATTAATACCTCGAGCATAGGCCTGTTTAATCATTGCCATTGGTAAAGGTGCTCCCGCCGAAAACTCTTTAGCAATAGCCATTGCAGCATCCATAACTTGACCTGGCTCAGCAAGATCATCCACGATGCCTAGTCGCTGAGCTTCTTCTGCACCAAGCTTTCTCGCAGAGGCAATGATGCGCTTAGCTTGTGATAGACTGGTTTTTTGCGCCAGTGCCCACAGCATGCCAATATCGGGAATCAACCCAACTTTACAAAATGCAGAAATAAAGTTGCTCTGTGTTGAAGCGACGACATAATCTGCGGCAACCGCCAGAGAAAAACCTGCACCTGCTGCGTAACCTTCTACTGCTGCAATAACAGGTTTTGGCCCAGCCATCAAAGCACGAGCGATTTCGCCACCCATGGCCACCCGTTCACGACCTTCGGTTAAAGTACGCTCAGCTATCATATTATTGAGATCACCACCTGAGCAAAAGTGCCCTCCCTCACCCGTTAACACGATTGCTTTTATCGATAAATCTCCTGCTGCGGTTTTCAGATGATCAAGTAGTTGCATCTGTACTTCACGGGCTAATGCATTGCGTGTCTTGGGTGCATTAAGAGTAATCACAGCAACTTCTTCATGCTGCTTCATCGTTACCAGTTCAGACATAATCGCCTCTGTGTGAATTTCGCTAAGGGTTATTTTTTCAAGTTTAAAACTTGCCGATATTTAATCTATGAATGATTCATTCTGTGTCATAACAAAGCTCTCAAGATACCAATTAACGCAACCGGATTACTTAACTGGAAATGATGAGGGGCTTCCGGAACCTCTATCAAACGTCCAGGAAAAGCCAGAGAATTAAAAATTCTTTCCGCGAGCTGAGCAGAGATCACGGCGCTATTGCCGCCATAAATATAGTCAACAGGACAACATACACTGGACAATAGATCCACTCCATCGAATCGAAGGAAAGGGTCTATAGATAGACTAGCATCAAACTTCCAAGTCCACTTCCCATCCAACTCGCACAAAGAGTGCCGAGCAATATAATCCAGGAGGTAAGGCATATTCCCATCTTGAGCCGGCATAGGTCTAAAACGACTTATTCCCTGCTCAAAGGTATCATATAGCCGCGACCCCTGAATTTGCACAGGATCACCTTCATATTGGTCGCCGTCAAAACCCACATGTGAATCAATAATAATTAATTTATTAAAAAGATCATTGCGCCTACGACAAGCCCGTAGTAATCGTCCACCACCAAAACTGTGACCTACAGCAGTTAAGCTTGATAAACCGAGATGGTCGATTAAGGCCAGTATTTCATCAGGATGCGTGTTATTAGAATAAATCGATCGATTGTCACTATCACCCATGCCCGAGAAATCCAGGGCGTACACGCAATATTTCTGAGCAAACAGTGGTGCAATGAAACTCCACCAATGTGCATGCGCACGAAAACCATGTAAAAACAAAAGAGCTGGTTTTCTCGCATTCTCAGCACCCCAACTTAAATAATGAAGCCAACAACCTTCATTATTTAAGTAGTTCGAGAGACCCGAGTCAGAAACCGCCTGGGAAAACCAACGTGGAGAAGACAGAAGCTCATCAGGTAAGCAGACCATAATATCAGCTACATTTCATTCGCTTCTATCCTTCCAGTATTACTTATTCACCAGTAAAAACGGGTTTACGTTTTTCACGGAAGGCATTAATCGCTTCTTGGTGATCTTTCTGCTGAGCAGCAACGTTCTCGTAAGCCATACCAATATCCATCATGGACGCAGCCCATTGACGCAAAGGCGTATTAATAGTGGACTTACTCCAACGCAAAGACATAGGCGGCTGACGCAACAGTTTTTCAACATAGGCATCAACATGATCATCCAACTCTTCTTTCGGTACCACGCCATTAATCATACCCATATCCATTGCTTCTTGAGCACTGAATTTTTCACCCGTGAGCAGGTAATGTTTGGCCCGAGCGTACCCCATCAGGAATGGCCATATAATTTGACCGCCATCACCGGTAATCAAACCCACGTTATTATGTGGATCACCAAAGCGCGCATGATCTGCTGCAAAAATAATATCTGACATAACCGCCAGTGTTGAACCCAAACCAATTGCATCACCGTTCACTTTAGCAACAATGATTTTGTCGCACTCCAACATGCTGGTCACAATACGCTTGGCTTCACGAACACATCGATAAAACTCTTTAGGGTTGTCGTGTAAAAACTGCATGTATTCAATATCACCACCCGCACTGAACGCACGACCTTCTCCAGTAATGATGAGAATGTCACTACCTGGATCTTCAGTAATATCAACAAACACTTTACTCAGCTCAGTATGAGCCGCACCAGCTAAACTGTTCAGTGTGTCAGGGTTATTAAGCGTCATTGTTAATACACGACCGTTACGCTCAAATTTATAACTTGGGTAATCTTCAAAATTCATTTTATCTCTCCTGCAGACCTGCAAATTCAAATCGTTTCACACTGACAGTGGCGATACTAAAGCCAACAATGTAAATCGCCAATATAACTGACTGATAGTCACTTATAACCTTAACCCAAACTAACACCTGAAACAAGCAATAGTGTAAATGTCAAGCTCACTTGACTTCTAGGATGGAATTCTCTTACAACGGGCTCAGCTTTTATTTAACCTGAGAAACCATCAAACAGCATGGAAATGGAATAATTATCTATACTTTGGAAGCTATGGAAACCAAGTGATGCATTTCATAAGCAATACGACCTCGTATGCAGAGCTGATCTCTAGGAGCATTGGGCATCAAAATTTTTGACCTGATTGATATCTTTGAGCTCACGTGGCAATACAATATGTGGAACGCTAACCTTCAGGGTTAGCAACCAACTTAGAGTATTTCGCCATTAGAACAACAAGTGGCCCACAGCATCGCTGTTTAAGGCTAAACTCACGATCTGCGATGATTCCATAAGGAGCAACCTACACTCGGGCACCTTCAACAGCTTTACATGGAATAATTTCGACAGCAAACTGCTAAAAGCATTGCAGCTAAAAATTACGCTGGGGGAAAACTGCTGATCGTTGCCTGCCTTTAACACTTTGCTCCGGTTCAAATACTACCTAGTCTTTCACAAAAACAATAAGCATTTCATTAGCCAAATAATATGATATTGTCAATACCAAATAACATGTGATAATTCACTCAACTTACTCCAGTGCTTACCCCCATATTTATGTTTAACAATAACAACTCAAGGATATAGGTGACTAAGCTCATTCTAACAATATATTTTTAACTTTAATAAAACAGCGGTGTACTGTTACGCTATGATAATAAATCGCTAACACCATTGCTAACCATACACACTTTTATCGTTTCTATCCGGATCTGTAAATTACTTAAATAAAGCTACTGATTCAGGTTGAACCTAAATATAATTGGTATTCAGAATGCCTTCGTTATCAGGAATAGGTGCCGCAGCAAAGCGAAGCACTGGTAATCAGCCTTTGTTTGTTGCGTCGGATTGTCAGCCAACGCCTTCAGTTTATGCGCGTCATTTGCTGGATTCGCTGGGTTTACATAGCCACACTCCAAGAGTGGACGATGATCGTGATCCAAGCTTGTTATGGGCACAATCCGGGGCAATGTGGTTGAGTGGGCACACCGGTGAGCCAGCCCGAGCTTGTCCTGCGCCACTGGCTGCCTGTGCGCAAGGTGTATGGCTGGCACTATCGGCACTATGCCCGTCATCAATCGACCCTCATTTCGATGCTTATAAGCTCCTCGGCGAACGTGCGGCGATTGCCGGTTTGACTCGGCAAGGACACATATCAGCAGGCGGAGCTTGTACCTTGCTCAAAACCAGCGATGGCATGTTGGCGCTGAACCTTGTGCGAAAAGATGATTTTGATTTGCTGCCCGCCTGGCTTGAACAGGAATTGAATGATAAAGATGACCTTGCTGTACCCGTGCGCACACGTACCACAGCGGTTTTATTAGAACGTGCGCGCCTGCTTGGCTTGGCCGTTGCCTTGGTCATCGCTCCACAGCCATCGGCCGGCTGGTATAAATCCTGCACTTATGCCCCAGTGCAATCACCTAGAAAGACTGTCCCACTGGTAGTTGACCTAAGTTCGCTGTGGGCTGGCCCTTTGTGCGGGCAGCTATTATCGCAGTGCGGTGCACGAGTAATCAAAGTTGAAAGTAACCAACGAAACGACGGTGCGCGCGCTGGCCCAGAAGCATTTTATCACCTAATGAACGCAGGCAAAGAAAGTGTGTCTCTGGATTTAAAATCACCTCTCGGAGTCGCCCAGTTGCGAAGCTTAATAGAGCAAGCTGATATAGTGATTGAATCGGCTCGGCCACGGGGGTTGGAGCAAATGGGTATTGTGGCTAGAGATATACTCGAAGCCCACCCGGGTAAAACCTGGCTGAGTATTACTGGTTATGGTCGCAGCGACCCAATGCGGGACTGGATCGCCTATGGCGACGATGCGGGTGTGGCGGCAGGTTTATCCTGGCTAATGGGTGGCGATAAAGGCGACCCCGTGTTTTGTGGTGATGCCATCGCCGATCCATTAACCGGCTTGCATGGGGCCTTATTAGCTCAGGCAGGATGGCAGAATGGTGGTGGGCAATTGTTAGAGCTCACGCTTCACGGCGTAGTCGCACACTGTATTGCCGCTGGTGCTATAGAGCCTTCGACAGCAAAAATTACTCCGTCGCCTCCTGTTGCTCGAATTGCCTCAGTAAAGGCAGCTGCTTTAGGCGCAGATACAGCCCGCATTTTAAAGGAATTTGTATCATGAAGACGTGCTTTGGAGGAATATGCTGTGGATAAAACAGCAGAAAATAAAAGCTCTCTGCTAATACGCGGTGCGGAGCTACCTAAGCGGGGACTTTTTGATTTGCGTATTACGGATGATCGTATCGACGCACTGGCAGCGCATTTGGAGCCAAAGGGTGACGATAAAATTATTGAAGCGCAAGGCAAAGTATTATTGCCAGGTTTACACGACCACCACTTACACTTATTTGCTGCGGCAGCAGCACGCGCCTCTATCCATTGTGGCCCTCCAGCAGTGCGTGATGAGCAGACCCTTCGCAACGTGTTAGAACAATATGCCAATTTAGGTGATGACTGGCTTCGTGGAGTTGGGTTTCATGATAACGTTTGCCCAACGTTGGATAGATATTGGCTGGATGATGTTTGCCCCAACAGACCGCTACGTATCCAACATCGTAGCGGAATGCTCTGGGTGCTCAACTCCCGCGCCTTAAGCGAACTTTATAATGTGGCTGGCGAAGAACTGCCAGCAGGTGTTGAATTAGATCGGCATGGAAAATTGACTGGACGCTTTATCAACCTCGATGCCTGGCTTGGGCAGCGGATCCCTAGAGCATGGCCCTCTCTTAAAGGATTGTCAGCCGACTATGCCCGCTTTGGCATCACCAGCGTAACAGATACTGGCGTCAGCAATGGTATCGATGTGTGGAATGCCCTGAGTTCGGCAAGTAAGCGGGGTGAAATACTTCAGCGTGTGCTGGTGATGGGCAGCGAAGATTTACATTCAATACAACCTGAATACCCTGAGCGTATTGATCTCGGACCGCTTAAACTGTACTTACGTGAAACCGACCTCCCCGATATTGAATTACTAGCGCAACGTATGCGTACCGCGCACACACAAGGGCGATCTGTAGCGATACATTGCGTGACCTTGGTTGAACTACACGTTGCCCTCGCGGCGCTAGCAGATGCCGGAGTCCGACACGGTGATCGAATTGAACATTGTGCGATTGCCGATGATTATGCTTTACAGCGCTTGGCCGAGTTGGGGATAACTGTTGTGACTCAACCGCACTTTATTGCCGAGCGAGGTGATCAGTATTTATGTGATGTCGATGTGGTCGATATCCCTCTCCTATATAGAGGCCATGGGTTTTTACGCAATGGGGTACAACTTGCTGGCAGCAGTGATGCGCCCTATGGCAGCATCGATCCATGGGCCTCCATGCGAGCAGCGGTTGAACGTCGCAGTGCAAAAGGTGTCATTATGAAAGCTGATGAGTGTCTATCTCCGGCACAAGCAATCGCTTTGTATGGTGGTAGCGCACATGAGCCAGCTGCAGGGTTACGAGAATTAGCCGTTGGTCAGCTGGCTGATCTGTGCCTGCTGGACACCACTTGGGATCACCTGTGCGCAGATCTCGACGCTAGTCATGTTGCGCTTACCATTTGTGGTGGACGTATTATTTATCGGCGGGATAGTTGTTAGATTGCTTTTATGATGCCCCTGTTAAATTGCATTTACGGCGCGTCAGAGATACAAGGTATTCCTGCTGGCTCATGGCTAGGCACTCAGCCTTGTCCTGTGATTGTTTATGGTGCACCTACAGCGGTTATAAATACAGATGTGCTGGTGTCCGATTTAGCAGCTGCTCGTTTTTTGGAACAAAAATTTCAAGCCTCACCCATGCCGCTTTGGTACTGGTGCAAGTGTTAAGAAGCGTTGAGTTATTATCTTATGCACTGGCCCTCGATATGGAATCGATGGCGTATTCTACTGTGCAGTCAGGCCCTGAATTCGCAAGGTGGATGCGTGATTACAAACCCAAAGAGCGAGGAAATACTTACACGGACAGACCCATTCTGATAAATAGAGAAGGCTCTGTCATCGAAGAGGTGCTCAATCGCCCCACTGGAGCGCGATGCCCTAGTAAAACTATTGCAGGTAGTGGAAGCTGATGATTCAGTAACAGAGCTAAAACTCAGCGCGAATGGAGCTTGTTTTAGTAGTGGTGGCGAGTTAAATGAATTTGGCTCATTACCTGATCCAGCGGTGGCTCACTGAGTATGAACCGTACAAAACCCCACACGCTTGCTGGCTAAGTTAAGTACGCGTGTGAGTTGTTATGTACATGGTGCCTGTATCGGTTCTGGTATCGAACTACCCGCTTTTGCATCCCGCCTGGTCGCTCGCAATAGAACCTTTTTCAGCTGCCGGAATTGCAGCTAAGGCTTATACCGGGTGCTGGAGACACGATTAGTATTGCCCGCCGCATTGAACGGCAGCGCATGGCCTAGCTGGTGTTGAGTGGATCAATGCAGAGACAGCTCGGATTGGGGTTTGATCAATGAGATAGTGGATTGCGAAAGCACTCTTAAATCAGCCTCTATTTTTGATAACCGCTTCGGCCAAACCTTATCTGGATTATCAGCACAGGAGAAAACCATGAACTCACTATCCACCCCCCAAGCACGCCATGTCTGCAGCAACAAGTGAATACCTGGAAAGAGTCTGTTCCGGGCCAAACTCTACGAAGACAATAATTTAGCCTACCATCGATTTATTTACTGACGACAAAACTTGGGTTACCAAACGGCAGTTAAAAAAACCGCACTGACTACGACTGGTGTTACTCGCATCGCCGCTCAATCAGAACAACAGATGGCTTGTCGTGCGTGGTATCAACGCTGCTAATATCTACATGGTTCTGGATCAATACTGATACGGTATCTTCGACCCGTGAACGCCCTCCAGCCCCAACAAAAACACCTCGACGACAACGCTCACGCTACTCTTGAACAGCATAAACGGACCCGGTTTCTTGAAAAACACTTGCGTCTGGCCACCGTATAGACATTCAGTGCCAGTAGCAAAAGCTGGCCTTTCAGTCTGATCTGTTTCGATGAGACTGAAGTTGACGCTACCTTGTGTGATCTCGAAAAAACTACCAGAAAAAGACTGGGTTCGGCCAGATAGTGTGGGTTAAGTGAAATCCTGCGTGTACATATTCACCTGAGCCTGTCGGATGAAGAAAGATACTGAGCAGCTGAAACCGCTTCAACAAGGATGGATAAGATGTGATCATCGCCGCTCCGCAGGCGCTCCGTCCCTTGGGCAAATATTTTACTAGTACAGCCTTACTCGTCTATATCATTACATCCAGATGCACGATGAACTACCGCCATACCTTTTGGAGGACATGCTCAGCGCTACGGTGAGGATATACGTCGATCCAATATGGCCAGCTGATTATCCAGCTCAGCCGTTGGTCAATTTAATGCGTGAAACCCAGCTCAAAGAGCACAACCCATGGACAAACGAAACACGACCGCAAGTTGGCAAAATAGCTCAATTAGACCAATATTTATGGGGTGATATGCGAAGGGCCACCTGACAGACAAGCAGTGTTATTTGAATATAGGTAAGCGGTCAAATAACCCCATCTAAAATATATCTCCCCAATTCAGTAAGCTCACTCCAAACTAAACTCTTGGAGATAACTCATGAGCAAAGCAGATATTTGGCAACAACACATTAATGCCTGGCGCGACAGCGGATTATCTCAGGTTGAATTCTGCCGCCAGCACAATATCAAGCAACACAATTTACACTACTGGCGCAAACGACTGACTTCACTAGCGGATAAACCCAACAACTTCGTCC
>Ga0172382_10000286_pt1 | contig 93803 bp, 92 predicted proteins | sample Leawel138RmetaG_FD_122245 | JGI IMG/M metagenome (GOLD analysis project Ga0172382, IMG submission 122245) | Leachate microbial communities from a municipal landfill in Southern Ontario, Canada - Leachate well 138R metaG | ecosystem: Engineered > Solid waste > Landfill > Unclassified | place... | reverse complement strand
TATGGTGCGCGCGGAAGGATTCGAACCTTCGACCGCTCGGTTCGTAGCCGAGTACTCTATCCAGCTGAGCTACGCACGCAGAGTTGAATCTTTCCATTTTTCACATCACTACACGATTCAGATGAAGTGACAGGTCAGTACTAACGTACTCGATTTAGCCTCTTGCTAAACCTTTCGCTCGGCTATTACTTTTAGTAAAAAGCTATGAGCTTATAGGGTGCGCACTATAGGGATCAATACGACTTTAGTCAATAACTATCAATAAGTTATTGCGAGAAATAAGCTATTTAATGCTAAAAAATAAAATTAAACACTACGACATTTAATTTATGCGCTTTTAGCCTATCGATACTTACTCTCCAAGCAAAACGCCAAACGTTTCGCTGATTAAAAATAGAACTCATGATCTACTTTTAATCTTTATTTAAAAACCCTTCGCTGAAAGTTTTTTAAATAAATGGCGGAGAAGGAGGGATTCGAACCCTCGATACGGTTTCCCATATATACCCTTAGCAGGGGCACGCCTTCAGCCACTCGGCCACTTCTCCACACGAACCTGGTTTGTTTTTATCCTGGTTGCTCCAGCTGTACCTAACGCAATACTTCCGCGCTACTGCCTGCAAGCTATCTATACATGCTTCCAAACGAGCGCGGCATCATACCACATTCGCAGAATTTTCAAAGGGTTAAAGCACTATGAATTACTGCGATTATCATTATTGCCAAATTTATCGTGCTGCACTCATTAATATACTCACTCACAATGGACTGCAGCAACCTTAATGAGTTTCAACTGGAGCTTTATCCAAGTCAAAGGCCGAATGCAGAGCCCGTACAGCAAGCTCTAAAAACTTTTCATCAATGACTACTGAAATTTTTATTTCAGAGGTGGTAATCAATTGAATATTCGTATTGATATCAGCTAATGCCTTGAACATCTTACTCGCGATACCTGCGTGCGAACGCATCCCTACACCGACGATAGACACCTTGGCAATCTTGGAATCAGTAGTCACTTGCCGCGCACCTAACTGCTCTGCGGTTTCACGTAAGATCGCTTCAGCGCGGGCCAGGTCATTGCGCTGCACGGTAAAGGTAATGTCGTTGGTATTATCTGCACCAACGTTTTGTACAATAACATCCACCTCTATATTGGCTTCACTGATCGGACCAACAATACGGTAGGCGATGCCTGGGGTATCGGGCACACCCAATATAGATAGCTTGGCCTCATCACGAGTAAAAGCGATACCTGAAATTGCAGGTGACTCCATAGCTGTATTTTCCTCTAAAGTAATCAATGTACCTGGGCCATCTTTGAAACTATGCAAAACGCGCAACGGCACGCCATATTTACCAGCAAATTCAACCGCGCGAATTTGCAACACCTTAGAACCCAAGCTTGCCATTTCAAGCATCTCTTCAAAGGTAATTTTATCTAAACGACGAGCACTATCAACCACCCGTGGGTCAGTGGTATAGACACCGTCCACATCCGTATATATCTGACACTCATCGGCTTTAAGCGCCGCGGCCAAGGCTACGGCTGTCGTATCGGACCCACCCCTACCTAGTGTAGTAATATTGTTGTGCTCATCAGCGCCCTGAAAGCCCGCAACTACTACGACCAAACCAGCATCAAGGTCTGCACGAATACTGCTGCCGTCTATGTCTTTGATTCTAGCCTTATTGTGAACGCTGTCGGTCAAGATACGCACTTGAGAGCCTGTATATGACCGCGCTGGACAACCGCGTTTGTTCAACGCCATCGTTAGTAAGGCAATAGTCACCTGCTCGCCGGTCGACACCAGCACATCCATCTCACGCGGAGTCGGACGCTCATCAATAGCTTTAGCCAGCTCAATAAGGCGATTGGTTTCACCGCTCATCGCTGATACCGCTACCACCATATCGTGGCCCTGCTCGCGAAATGCGACAATCTTATCCGCTACCGCCTCGATTCGCTCTACGGTGCCCACCGAAGTGCCACCAAATTTCTGAACAATTAGACTCATTTTTAAATTTCTAGACCCACGCGTTTAATCACGCAATCAATCGATAAAAGGGCGCCAATTAAACACTATATTAATCCCAATTAAAACATCAGCCCTTAGCGCTTGATGAAATAACACCCTTAACATGAAGAAATAATACCAATAAGCGTACAGCCAACGAACTTAAAGACCTGCAACCCAATCTTTAACACTCGATAAGGCCGCAGGCAGGGCCGCTATATCAGTACCCGCACCTTTTGCTTTATCGGGTTTGCCACCACCTTTACCACCAACCAACGGCGCAAAATACTGCATTAAGTCGCCCGCTCGGTACTGTTTAATTAAATCGGGGGTAACGCCACAGGCGATATTGATTTTTCCATCACTGACGCTGGCCAATAACACCACCGCCGAACCTAATTTATCCTTCAGCTGAGCAACAGTACTATCGAGGGCTTTCATATCAGCACCTTGCATCTGACTGGCAAGCACCTTAATGCCATTTACTTGTTCCGCTTGGCCAGCCAAATCACTACCCGCTGAAGAGGCAATTTTAGCTTTTAGCTGAGCCAACTCTTTTTCCAGCTGCTTGTTGCTATCGATTAACTGTTGCACCTTACTGGCAGCATTATCTTTTGACCCCTTCACCAAACCAGCAACAGCAGCTATACGCTGTTCGGCTTGATCGAATAACGCCAACGCCGCAGCACCCGTTACCGCCTCGATGCGACGCGTACCCGCCGCCACACCCGACTCAGAGGTAATACGCATCAAACCAATATCACCGGTACGACTCACATGGGTGCCGCCACAGAGCTCGACGGAGAAATTATCCGCGCCCATCGCCAGCACCCGCACTTCATCACCATACTTTTCGCCAAACAACATCATCGCACCCAACTCACTGGCGTGATCCATATTGGTAACAGTAGTTTCGACAGCGGTATTCATGCGAATTTGATCATTGACCAACCGCTCGATCTCAGTCAACTGTTGGTCGGTAAGCCCCTCAAAATGCGAAAAGTCAAAGCGCAGTTTTTGCGAATCAACCAAAGAACCTTTCTGGGTAACATGCTCGCCCAAGACTTTTCTTAAAGCGGCATGCAACAAGTGAGTGGCCGAATGGTTCAACGCCGTAGCTTGGCGCACATTGGCATCAACCTGTACGGTCACTTTATCCCCAACTGCCAAGGAGCCCTGGGTAACCACACCATGGTGAAGGTGGTTATCGCTACTTTTAGTCGTATCGGCAACCTCAAAACAGCTCGCACCAGATTTGATCAAGCCGCTATCACCAGCCTGACCACCAGACTCGCCATAAAATGGTGTGCGCGCCAATACCACCACGCCCTGCTCACCCTCTGCCAAGCTTGAAACTAATTCGCCATCTTTTAATAGCGCGGTAATTTCACCGTCATCGATCAGTGCTGAGTAACCGGAAAACTCTGTCACACCATCAATATTGACGCCCTCAGCTAAATCCATTTTGAAGTTGCTGGCACTGCGAGCACGCTGACGCTGGGCCTCCATCGCCCGCTCAAAGCCCGCTTCATCCAAAGTCAGGTTACGTTCGCGGGCAATATCGCCAGTAAGGTCGATGGGAAAACCGTAGGTATCATATAGCTTAAAGATAGTCTCGCCGGGGATTTCCGTGCCATTCAACGCCTCTAAATCGGCTTCCAGGATACGCATCCCCTGATCCAGCGTTTTTGCAAACTGCTGCTCTTCAGCCAGCAACACTTTTTCAATTTGTTTTTGCAGACTAACCAGCTCTGGATAGGCCGCGCCCATCTCTACCGCCAGTGGTGCGACCAACTTATAAAAAAAGGCATCCGTCGCCCCCAACTTATTACCATGACGCACCGCTCGACGAATAATCCGACGTAATACATAGCCACGACCTTCATTAGAAGGCAACACGCCATCGACAACCAAAAAAGCACAGGCGCGAATATGATCAGCGATAACCCGCAGTGAAGTATGCGTGGTATCAGAGACACCTAGTACTTTAGCCGCAGCATTCAGCAGATTCTGGAATAAATCGATCTCGTAGTTGCTATGCACTTTTTGCATCACCGCGGCGATACGCTCCAAACCCATACCGGTATCAACGGAGGGCGCAGGCAAATCAGTCATCGTGCCATCGGCAGCACGGTTAAACTGCATAAAGACGTTGTTCCAGATTTCGATAAAACGATCGCCATCTTCATCCGGCGAGCCCGGCGGGCCGCCGGCAACATCCTCGCCATGATCAAAGAATATCTCGGTACAAGGGCCGCAGGGGCCAGTATCGCCCATCGACCAAAAATTATCCGAAGCGTATTTAGCGCCCTTATTATCGCCTATACGAATCAAACGCTGCTCGGGAACACCCATCTCATCCTTCCAGATGCTGTAAGCCTCTTCATCGTCTGCATAAACAGTAACAGTCAGCTTATCAGCTGGGATGTTAAGCCACTGCTCACCGGTTAAAAACTCCCAGGCAAAACTAATAGCATCACGTTTGAAATAATCGCCAAAGCTAAAATTACCCAACATTTCAAAAAAGGTATGGTGGCGCGCGGTATAGCCGACGTTTTCCAAATCATTGTGTTTGCCTCCAGCGCGAACACAGCGCTGAGAGCTGGTAGCCCGAGTGTAAGAGCGCTTATCCTGCCCCAAAAACACATCTTTAAACTGCACCATCCCCGCATTGGTAAATAGCAAGGTAGGATCATTGCCCGGCACTAGCGAACTGCTCGCCACACGGGTGTGCCCCTTTGCTTCAAAATAGCTGAGGAAGGCTTCGCGAATTTCAGAACTTTTCATGAATAAACCTGTAAAAATAAATGCAGAGGGTGCTGCCGATAAGGATTTAACAACTATTTACACGGCCGTTGGAACAGTCACTAAACAGTACATACCTCGCCGTATCACGCAAAATTAGCCGCTGATTATATAGGAAGAAAAACAAAACACCGAGCCCATGGCGAGATAAGTGCGCCCCAGCTAAGGTGAGTTGTCACTCGTGCTATCAAATAACTGCCTGTAAGCAGCCGAGATAATACTGGCAGGTTTCAGCCCAACTTCTCTTCCGTGGTTAGTTGCCGAGCTTCGGTTTCCAGCATCACTGGAATACCGTCTCTCACGGGATAAGCTAGACCACTAGCCTTGCATACCAGCTCCTGTTTATCTTGATCGTAAACCAAAGGTGCCTTGGAAACGGGGCAGACCAAGATACTTAATAGCTTTTTGTCCAACATGTTTGAATCTCTTAATAAAACGCTAACTGCACACATGCAGATAAGCCAACATTCGTATAACTCACGTGCTTAAACAACTATTTTGATCCGACAGTTATTTTGACTGCTGAGACATTGGCACTACTAACAACTGAGGATCTATACGCGCCTTCATCCAGTTCATCCGCCAATCCAGATGCGGTCCTGTGGCTCGACCACTAGCACCCACCTCGGCAACAATATCCCCCGGCACGACTTCATCACCCACCTTCACTAACACCTTACTCAAATGCATCAAGGTTGATGACACCCCGTGGCCGTGATCAATAATCAACGTTCCGCCCGAATAAAACATATCTGGGTGGGCCAGAGTAACCGTGCCCGGTGCTGGCGTAGAGACAGGTGTGCCGGTCGGGGCTGCCACATCGACTCCATAATGAGGCCTGCCGGGGACGCCATTATAAACACGCTGGCTGCCAAATACACCGCTTATCGGCCCAACCAGGGGCCACTGAAACTTCCCGGCAAAATCCATCCGCTGTAAACGCTTCGCCCGTGCCTGTACAACCTCCACGGCCTCACTGCGAATACGTTTTAAATCTTGCTCATTGGGACTCATGATTTTTTTGGCAATACCTTCAACCCGTTGAATATTGTATTGGCGCGGTGCTATGTCCAGTTTTTTTACCATTCGCTCACCATCAGCGGTAACCACCACTAACTCGGCACTGGCGGCGGCATCACGATCAAAACCGATCACAAAGCGCCCATCAGGGGCCACCATCAGCTCTTTTTTGTCTAAAAAAACCTGACTACCCGGCGACACCTTACCCAGCAACATACCTCCCTGCCTGGCTGGGCCGGATAACTCCATAGCTTGCACTGAAAACACCAGCAACAAACCAACAATCATCATTAACACACGCACTCTTACTACCTCTCATCATGGATTGGCTTACATACTCCGCTATACTATCCTGCTGGCTAGGACCAAATAAAGCAACTCATCATAAGGCAGGCAAACATGAGTCGTTATCGACCACCGCGAACACCCGGCTCTTTTTACATCACCCCCGAGGGCGAAAAAGCGCTGCGTGCGGAAGTGTATCAATTATGGAAAATAGAACGCCCACAGGTCACTGCCGTCGTTCATGAGGCCGCCAAAAACGGCGATCGCTCAGAAAATGGTGATTACATCTACGGCAAACGCCGTCTGCGCGAGATAGACAGCCGCGTCGGCTTTCTTACCCGCCGGCTGGATAATTTAACTGTCGTAGACGGAACCCCCGAGGATCAGGAAAAAGTTTTCTTTGGCGCCTGGGTAACGGTAGAAGATGAACAGGGTGAGGAGCAAACCTATCGCATCGTTGGCCCCGATGAGTTTGATTTAAGCCAAAAGAAACTCAGCATGGACTCTCCTTTAGCTAAAGCATTGCTCGGCAAACGACTGGGCGACGATATTGTTTTTAAAACCCCCGAAGGTAGCCGAGAGCTGTACATCTGCAAAGTGCAATACACTGAGCCTATAGACACCAAAACAGACATTAAAGGTTAACTATCAAAACAAGTATGCTTTCAAACACTAACCACGCTACCAGGTCTAAGCTTCTACCGGGCGCCAAGGCTTAATCGGCGATCAACCGCCAGTAGTGCCGCAATGGTAATCACATCGGTAATCTCGCCGTCAAGCACCATCGCCAATGCCTCTTTGAAGGGTAGTTTTTTGACCACCAAATCTCCTTCCGAAGCCCCTAGCTGCTGCTCCCCCTGCTGCAAATCAGTAGCCAGAAATACATAGCCCTGCTCATCAGTTACCGAATTGGAAGGGTGAAGTTTAAACAGCTGCTGCCAATCACCTCCATACAACCCTGTTTCTTCCTGTAATTCTCTTTGTGCCGACATCAGCGGATCACTCGCCAATGGACCACCACCCATTGGTATTTCCCAACAATATTCGTTCAATGCATAGCGGTGCTGCCCAACCAGCCAGGTATTCTGATCAGCGTCGAGTGCGACAATCCCGATGGCCAGGTTTTTAAAATGCACCACACCGTAAACCCCCTCAGTGCCACCCGGCGTTACCACCTCATCGTGGTTAATAGTGATCCAGGGGTTATCATAAATTAACTGGCGAGATTTACGCAGCCACGGGCCAACCGACCGAGGTGTTTCATCTAGAGTATTCTTTGTCATTACATCGACCTATCAAGCTTTATTACCCAAATGAGTAAATTAAGGCTATGTTAATGTAACATCTGGCCCAAATCACCCTTGACGCAAAAATGACAACAATGAACGAACGACGCTCCCACCCACGCCTCCCCGCCAATCACCTGCGGGTATTAGTGAAATCATTACGCAGCCAAAATGGCCATTGGAAACCTGCTTTTATCAGCTCGGTGGATTTTAACCGTTACGGCATCGGCCTAGAAACCGACCACAATTTTGCCATCGGTGACATTTTATCGATGATTATACGCACCGATGACGCCACCATTGCCGAAATCAATGGGCTGATCTGTAACCGCACCACGATAGCCAACGGTTTTCGTTTTGGCGTACGGTTTCAACACCAGAGTAGTCATGAAGAGGAATCAACCGAAGCAGTTATCAATATCAGTGCTGAGATTCTAATGCTGGAGCAACAAGCGGCTAATCATATCCACTAGCATTAAGGAAAACACTGCAACAACCGTGTACGCGCTCAATTGGCAACCTTAATACCACTGAACGAAGCAGATTCCATCCCATGCTACGCGCCCCTCCATCCAGTCAATAGCTGATCTCGGACCTCCAAAGCCCGCCGATTAAGCTTGCTCGTTGATGTTTCCGGCTCGGCCAGCAAGAAGCTAAACCCACCCAGCGCCAGCATTACCAAGTCCGAAGCTGCTGCCGCAGGATCCCTCACCGGCAACCCCGTACTCTCAATAAAGCGGCTGATGGGTTCGATCATCGCATTAAACTCAGCCAGCATCGCCACAGCCACGGTAGGAAAACGTTGTGACTCTGCGATAAGCAGCCGTGACAGGTTACGCAAGCTGGGCTTGGCCGCCATGAGCTGGATACTTTTTATAATATCCAGCAGCACTACTTCCATCGAGGCAGCTTTATTAACCGAGACATCCACTTGAAAATCAACCGCCGACAAGCCGTGCTGTGCTGCCGCCCGAAATAATTCATCTTTATTATTAAACTGCAGATAAACTGTATTTTTACTGACCTTAGCTCGCCTGGCGATACCTTCCATACTGCTGCCGGCATAGCCTTTTTCAAGAAAAACCTCCAGCGCAATGGCCAAAAATTGTTGCCGCAGCTGGACAGCTTCGGCATTAGTAGGCCGCCCTTTAGCGCGGCGACGCGGCGCAACAGCAAGTGTTTTTTTAGAGGAGTTACTGGAAGTCATTACGCCACCTTAGCACGAAGTCAACAAAAGCAGAATCTGTCACTTGTCAAACTTTCAATAAGACGATAATGTACTATTAAAAATAACATATAATCAGTTATTGGGCTGATATTCATACATCAACTTAGCGTCACCGATAAACACCGGCATTACCACAACTGAAATTTGGAACTGACCGACGAGGCTTATAAAAAGTAATAATTTATCCTGACATCCGATGATGCCCGCATTATCCACGGTGCCATTTTTTGTGTCGATGGCGGCACTACTGCAGACTAATTAAAATAATTAATGGAGCTCGCACCATGCCCACACCTTTAACTACACTGGAAAAACCAATCCCCGAACATGTGCCGATAGAGCTAGTAAAGCCGTACCCGCTAAGTGCAGGCCAATGGACTTATGAGGATCCGTTTAAAACCATCATCCCAAAAATGCACGAAGGCCTGCCGGTTATCTATAGTCCCAACGCTTGGTCGGGCATTGAAAATGCATGGGTGTTTCGCCGAGAGGAAGATATTAGAGCTATTTTTATGGATACCGAACACTTTTCCAGTCAAGGGTTCAGCCCCTTTGCCAACCTAGTAGGAGAATCCTGGGGAGTACTGCCCGTCGAAGCGGACCCGCCCGCACACCATGGCTATAGAGATATTTTGTCACCCCATTTAACACCCAAAAAAGTCGCCGAACTCGAAACACAGATGCGCAACTACGCCCGTAGCTACATCCAGAAAATAAGCGCTCAGGGCAGCTGTGATGTGATGGAGGATTTTGCCTGTCGCTTTCCCATCAAAGTGTTTCTACAACTATTTGGTTTACCGCTGGACGAGGTAGAGCAATTTATGCAGTGGGAATTCGCACTGATCCACAGTGCGGACATGGCTGAAATTACCGCTGCGGTAAAAGCCGTCAAACAACGACTGATGGCGGAGATTAACCACCGCAAACACAATCCGAGCGATGATTTGATTAGCCACATTGCGCATTCGAGCCATGAAGGCCACCCATTGAACGACGATGAAATCTTTGGCATTTGTTTTAATCTCTACCTCGGCGGGCTGGATACAGTAACCACTAATATCGCCTGGCAATTACGCCACTTGGCCAGCGATATCGAACTACAGAACAAGCTGCGCAGCGATCCGTCGCTGATACCCGAAGCGGTTGAAGAGATGCTGCGAGCTTATTCGGCGGTTGCTATATCCCGCACCTGTGTCAAGACTACCGAGATTGGTGGCGTCACACTAATGCCTGGCGACCGAGTTATGCTCTCCACTTCACTAGCCAGTAACGACCCTGCCGTGTTCGAAAACCCCACCGAGGTAAAGCTGGGTAGAAAAAAACGCCACCTGGGATTTGGCACAGGAATACACAACTGCGTTGGCGTACGCCTGGCCAGAAGAGAGCTACTGATAGCACTTGAAGAGTTTTTACTAGCGATACCTACATTTAAACTGGCAAAGAACGCCAAGATCGTCACTCATTTAAGCGCTGTAATGTATCAAGAGAGTATTCCACTGGTGTGGTCGACTGCCACCTAGCTCAGTACAGTGCTGACAACTAGCCATCGGCAGCAGAGCGTTTGGACTCATGGAGGGTTACAGCACTCTCGCACCATGGTGCAACTTTTATCAGCAACAACATCCCCGGCACCGCCAGCGCCGTGCAAATCAAAAAGAACTGCGTCCAACCTACTTGCTCTACAACGATTCCTGACACCGCCGATGAAACGGTTCTGGGTACGGCGGTTAATGCCGACAATAGCGCGAACTGAGTGGCAGCAAAAGCCGGATTGGTAGCACGCGCGATATACGCGGTAAAAGCAGCAGTGCCCAAGCCAACACCTAAATACTCCATCGCAATAACAACTACCAGCATCGACAGATTATTACCCATCGATGCCAGCAGTGCGAAACCCAAAATTGTCACCAGCTGCACTACACCAAAAACCCACAACGCGCGGTTGATGCCAATTTTCAGCATCAAAATCCCCCCCATCAAACCGCCAATAATCGACGGCCACAGGGCTGCATTTTTAGCTACGATGCCAATTTCACTCAAGCTAAAACCCAAGTCGATATAAAACGGGGTCGACAGCGCTGTTGCCATGCTGTCACCCAGCTTATACAGAAACATAAAACCTAGAATCAACAGCGCACCGGACCATTGATTGCGCACAATAAAATCTTTAAACGGGTCAACCACTGCCTGCCTTAATGTTCTCGGCGCTCGCGGCTCTAAAATAGCTTCTTTGATGCACAGCGTCATACCTATACCCAGCAACATATAAGCGCCGGTGATAATAAACACCCAGCTCCAAGGTAGGAAATCCGACAATATCAGGGACAAACCCGCAGGCAACAAACCGGAGATACGATAAGCCTGCACATGGATACTGTTCCCCAGGCCCAACTCTTCATCGGGCAATAGCTCGCGACGATAAGCATCCAGCACCACATCCTGAGTGGCGCTAAAAAACGCCACCGCCAAACACAGCGCAGCAATGATACTCAGATGATCAACAGGGTTCCAAAAGCCCAGCATTGCAATAAACGTTAACAACAACACTTGACTCAGCAGCATCCAGCCCCGCCGCCTACCAAAGGGCAAGCTATAACGATCAAGCAACGGTGCCCAGATAAACTTCCAGGTGTATGGCAGCTGTACCAAGGTAAAAAAACCAATTTCTTTTAAGCCCACACCCTCGGTACGCAGCCAAGCGGGAATCAGCTGAATGAGAATATAAAGCGGTAAACCTGAGGCCAGACCAGTAAAAATACAGATCAACATACGCCGATTGAGGATGGCTGTTTTTAAATTACTTACCGCCAAGAAATTACCTATAGAGTTAACTTATGGTTGTTTTGCAGCCACAGTTTGACACAATAGCTCGCTCAAATAATTGCAAATCGCAGGCATTATGGATTATCTGCTCCAAGTCAACCACCTCCACAAACATTACCGCGATATAAAAGCTGTAGACGACATCAGCTTTGGCATTCGCGCGGGCACTTGTTTTGGCCTGCTGGGGCCTAATGGCGCCGGCAAAACCACTACCATCGAAATGATTGAGGGTATTATTCCACCCACTTCTGGTGAAATTTTATTCAAGGGCAAACCTCGGGATAACAGCTTTGCCCAGCAAATTGGCATTCAGTTTCAGTCCACCGCCCTACAGGATTTTTTAACCGTACGAGAAGTACTCGCTCTGTTTGACCAACTTTATAATAAAACTATCGCCAGCGAGCAATTGATTGCCTTATGCGAACTGGGCGAATTTATTGATCGCGAAGCCAACAAACTCTCTGGCGGCCAAAAGCAGCGGCTGTTGCTGGCGCTGGCGCTGATCAATGATCCAGCTGTGGTTTTTCTCGATGAGCCGACAACAGGTCTTGACCCCCAATCCCGACGTAAGTTCTGGGAGCTAGTCACCACCATTAAAGCTCAGGGGAAAACCGTAGTACTCACCACCCATTATATGGACGAAGCCGAACTGCTCTGCGACGAACTCATCATTATCGACCACGGTAAAATTATCGATCAAGGCTCACCGCAACAACTGCTCGACAAGCACCTACCCCATAAGCGCGTCTGTATTGATCAGCCTGCCAACAGTGACCAAACAGGTGGTTTTGATCAAACGCGACTTAGCGGAAAGATTGAAAACAACAACGGCCATCTTGACATCATCACTACCTCGGTTGAAACAACCTTACATGAACTATTGGCCCAGAACACCGATTTGTCATCACTGCGAGTTCGCAACCCAACGTTAGAAGACTTATTTATCAAACTAACCGGCCACCAATTACGCGACTAACACGCGAATCACCTTATACGATAGGTTTTCAATGAAACAATTCTTTGCCGTCTTCAAAGCTCGCAACATCGAGTATTATCGAGATAAAGGCTCGCTCAGCTGGGCATTTATGTTCCCGCTATTGGTTATCATTGGCTGTGCGGTGACCTTCTCTAATCCTGATGAATCGGTATTTAAAGTTGGTCTGTATGGCAATGCGGATAGTTTCAAAAACATTGAACTACTACAGCAGTCCTACACCAAGAGCATCTCCTTTGAAGATTTACCCAAAGCGTTAGAGCGGTTGCAATACCATCAGTTGGATTTACTCATCAGCAGCACCGGTGATAAGCAATACTGGATAAACACCGAATCCAGCAGTAGCAAAGCCGCTGAACAACTCTTGCTGGCCAATAGCCATGATTTTACCAAGCAGGAAACCAGCGGCCGCAAGATTCGCTACGTCGACTGGGTTATACCTGGCGTACTTGGCATGAACTTAATGTTTGGCGCACTCTTTGGGGTTGGCTACGTCATTGTTCGCTATAGAAATAACGGAGTATTAAAACGGCTGCAGGCGACGCCGATCAGTGCACTGCAGTTTCTCAGCGCACAGCTGGCCTCACGCTTATTAATTGTCGTCTTAGTCAATAGCCTCATATTTGTAGGCTGCCATTATTTTTTAAATTTGGTGGTGCTGGGCAGCTATATCAATCTGCTGCTTATTACCGTTTTGGGCGGTTTATCGATGATTGCCATTGGCTTACTAGTAGCCAGTAGAACCGCCAATGAAGAATTGGCTGGTGGTTTATTGAACATTGCCACCTGGCCGATGCTGTTCTTATCAGAAGTTTGGTTCAGCCTTGATGATTCACCCCAATGGTTACAATCACTAGCAGACCTAATGCCGCTCACCCATATTGTTAAAGCTACCCGCGCAGTGATGATAGATGGAGCGACTTTAGCCGAGGTTAGCCACCATCTATTGTGGATGCTAGCATTAACTGCAGCGTGCATGGCAATGGCGGCTTATTTATTTCGATGGACCAAAAGCAGTTAACAGTACTGATGAAGGTGGATCTCGATCCACCAACCACCCTGTTCCAATTTAATCCCGAAAGTTGGTGTACTGCAGGGGCTGATCCAAATCAGCCTCACGTAAAAACCCCATCACCTGCTGCAAATCATCTCGTTTTTTACCAGTAACGCGCACCTGTTGATCCTGAATCTGGGTCTGTACCTTCAGTTTTTTGTCCTTGATCAGCTTAACTATCTTTCTGGCCAGATCTGTTTCCAGTCCATTTTGCATGGTGACCAATTTTTTAACTTGTTTACCAGCGCCCTCCATATCACCTAAATTCATCGCCTTCGGGTCAATTTTGCACTTGATTAAAGCGCCACGCAGCATATCTTCCATTTGATCAAGATGAATTTCAGCCTCAGCAAATAGAGTTACGGTTAAACCACTACGCTCAAATTTAGCGTCAGCGCCTCTAAAATCAAAGCGTGTGCTAATAACTCGGCCGGCCTGATCGACTGCATTAGTGAAAGCATGGGTATCAACTTCGGAAACAATATCAAAGGATGGCATAAGAAACTCCTTGCGAATGACTATCTATCTGTAGAAAGCAAAATATAAGATTTAGGTGTAAACAGCATACAGCGGAGCAGTTTAGCATAAGCCCAAGTGCTTAATGAATGTTATCCCCTAGTCGATTATACTCAACGCGTTTTATTGACCGTCACCCATTAATTGTCATTGGAGTTTTGTTTTAATCTCGCTTAGCCGAGCTTTAACCCAAGCCCCAAACAAACAAAAGCCCTTAACATGAAACAACTCATTATAGGTGGTGCCCGCTCTGGCAAAAGCGCCATCGCTGAGCAGCTAGCCATCAACAGTAATAAAACTGTTATCTATATTGCCACCGCTAACCGTGCTTATAACGACAGCGAAATGACCAGCCGTATTGCCCACCACCAACAACGCAGGCCTAGCCACTGGCAAACCGTAGAAACACCCCTGCAGCTAGCTGAGCAACTACAACTGTATGCTGCTGCCGACCGCTGCATTCTGGTGGATTGCCTAACCCTTTGGCTAAGTAACTGCCTATTTTCAGTGATAAGTGCAGATGAGGATTCCATCGACCAAACACTTTGGATAAAACAGCGCAAAGCGTTAATGGATACTCTCCCCACTCTCGCTGGCGATATCATTATGGTCGGTAACGAAGTCGGCTCCGGCATTGTACCCATGGGGGCCATTAATCGGCTGTTTGTTGATGAAAGCGGCTTTTTACATCAATCAATCGCAGCACACTGTGATCGAGTGATCTTTACCGCCGCTGGCTTACCCTTGGTGATGAAAGGTGAGCCACTCTAAACACGCCACCACTGGCTGACTAAAACGCTCTACTATGTAGATAAGTCTATCAACCTATTCGGAGTAACCGCATGAACTGGCTCGAACAAACAGCCCAACAGCCATGCCAAACCTCACGGCAACAAGCTGAAGGCAGGCAACAACAACTGACCAAGCCTCCTGGCTCCCTGGGGCAACTCGAAGCCATCACCATCCAACTGGCCGGCTTACAGCAAAATAGCATCCCCAAAATAGACACTATTGCCATCAGTATTTTTGCTGGTGACCACGGTATCGCCGCAGAAAATGTCTCAGCTTTCCCGCAGGCAGTAACCGGTGAAATGATTCGAAACTTTGCTGGAGGCGGCGCCGCTATCGCGGTGCTAGCAAAACAACTAAACGCACAATTACGCGTTTGTAATCTGGGTACGGTCAGTCAACTGGAAACCATAAACGGCGTAGAGTCCGAACTACTAGGCCCCGGCACAGCCAACTTCAGCCAACAAGCCGCGATGACTGAGGAGCAACTCAAAAAAGCGCTCACAGTAGGTAAACAGCATGCCGATGGCGCCAAAACCAAAGCTGCAGATATTTTTATTGGCGGCGAAATGGGCATCGCTAATACTACCTCGGCAGCCGCGTTAGCCTGTGCATTGTTGCAACAACCTGCCAGCGTATTATCCGGAGCAGGTACTGGCCTCAATGCCGAATCACAGCTACACAAACAAAAAGTTATTACACAGGCATTGATCGCCCACAGCTTAAACAATAGTACTCAGCCTCTCAACTGCCTGCGTTTAGTTGGCGGCTTTGAAATCGCAGCCCTTGTCGGCGCCTATATACGTTGTGCGCAGATCGGTATTCCGCTATTAATCGATGGCTTTATTACTTCTGTCGCCGCATTAACCGCCCTGCGTATCCGTCCCGATATTCACCCATGGCTGATACTCGGACATCACTCATCCGAAGCGGGCCATAGTACGGTGATTAAAGCGCTGGGGTTACAACCGCTACTAGACTTACAAATGCGTCTGGGTGAAGGCAGTGGCGCCGCCTGTGCCATCCCATTATTGCAACTAGCCTGTGCCCTGCATCAGCAAATGGCTACCTTTGAAAGTGCCAAGGTCAGCGGCAAAAAATAAGCTGCCTAAACGTAAAGTTGATCTTGATCCAACCAATAAATCGATTAAATTGTGGTTCAACACCACCCAGTGAGCCTATAGCATTATGCCGACTGATTTTGTTACCACTATTGATATTTTGCGCCACGGCCAAACCCAGGCCGATGAGATTTTACGCGGCCGCATTGATGTACCGCTATCCAGTATTGGCTATCAACAAATGCAGCTTCGTTTAGCGCCTTTTATTTCGTCTTCGACCACCAACCCAGTTGTTCCCTGGCAGCAAATCATTAGTTCACCGCTGCAACGATGTGCACAATTTAGCCACGACTTAGCACGGCAATACAGCTCGGCTATTGATATCGATCCTGGATTTTTAGAAATGGATTTCGGTGATTGGGATGGTCGACCTTTGGAGGAATTAAAAAACGAAGACCCCGATCTTTTTCAGCGCGTGTGGTCGCAACCGCATAAATACAATCCACCTAATGGTGAAAGCTTCCAACAATTTAGCCAACGTATTCACACCGCATGGGGATCACTATTAAGTCAATATAGCGGCAAACATATATTACTAGTTTGTCATGGTGGCGTAATTCGTGCGCTGCTAGCTCATGTCATGCAAACGCCGCTAACCGCGCTATCACGTATTGAAGTACCCTACGCCTGCTTAAGCAGAGTTAAAGTGTATTCCCAGCAAGACCAGGAACCTTGGCCGCAGCTGGTATTTCACAACTACCACTAATGCCAACTACCTATTAAATACCAAACCTAAACTTAGAGCACCGACCATGAATACTTGGCTCAAAGCCCTCGCCACAGCTTTTATTTTTCTTACCCGCTTACCCATGCCGACTTTCAATAATATTGAGCCGGAAGACGAAGGCCGCTCGTTACTTTGTTTTCCTATCGTTGGTATTTTTATCGGACTATTGCTATGGATAATCGGCAGCAGCTTACACACCACACTATCACCTTTAGTACTCGCGGCAGTGCTCACCGCATTTTGGGCTGCAGTTACCGGTGGTTTACATTTAGACGGCCTCGCCGATAGTGCCGACGGTTGGCTTGGCGGTTTGGGCGATGTAGATAAAACGCTTACTATCATGCACGACTCACGCTGTGGTAGCGGCGCATTAGTCGCAGTTGTGTGCCTGTTAATTTTGAAGTTCGCCGCACTCACCGTGATAGTGCAACACCAGCTGTGGCCGGCGCTATTAGTGGCGCCGATTCTAGGTCGCTGTGCCGGACCGTTATTATTTATCCCCGGTCGTTTTTTATATACGCCTTATGTACAACCCAGTGGAATTGCTAAAAACTTTATCGACCACTGCCCTAGCGTCGCCCGTCATACTGTCGCGGTGTTAACGATTGCCTGCGCATTATTTATCGGTAATTTTTGGATTGCTATTGCAGTTATTACCGCTAGCACGTTAACACTGTATTTAATGCGCCGCATGATGCTAAAACGTTTAGGTGGAGCCACAGGTGATACCGCAGGAGCTTGCACAGAAGTGATTGAAACCGTGGTACTGATAGTCTATGGAGCGATGTTGCCTGCTGTTATTGCCTAATATGTAATCATATCCAGCAACGCCCAAAGCAGACATAGTTAGAAGTGATACTCTACAGCCTCAACGCTGAAAGAGCTGACAATAAAACCACAACCTTCTCCCGGCAGAGATAAAATCATTGAAGCAATAGACTTTTCTATCGGGGCTTAAAGTACCACCATCGTTTTTCAAAACTATTAATCGGCTTGCTCGATATTGGCACGGCGCTTACGCTCCTGCTCAGTCATTTGCTCCTTACGCTCCTCTAGGGAGTTCAGCCCGAGACGCGCACGGCGCTCATTAACCGTAGCAGTATCCTCAATAGGAAATGGTATTGGCCAACCATTTTCGTCAATATCAAACTGGGTGCCGTAATATTGAGGATCACCAGATAAAGTACGCACGCGATCCTGAAGAAAGGCCAACTGCCAACCCGCCGCATCTTTTCTGGCAACAGCAACTTCAACTAAACCAACACATTCAGCCATAAACTCTGGATCTGAAACGGAATGCTGGGCAATTAACCATGCAGCTTTAGCGCCCTCTTCTCCAACTAACGACACGCAGGGCCAACCATAGCTGCGAATAATTTCTTTCAGACGGGCAGCATTGTTCTCATGCAAAATTTTCATCTGGGGATGATAAGCTTCAGAGGGTAACTCACCAGAATCGAAGAGTTGCTGTAATAAGTGCTGGTCCTTCCCCATCATCGTGACCAGCTCATCTGTAAGATTTTGATTCATGGGTTCCTTTCCAGTTTCCCGAGCATGATGAATATTCAAAGCCATCACACCTCCCATCTTCACAATAAAAACTGTATAGATGTATCGATAATAGCTGCCAACTCATCACCCCACTAACACTATCAAGATAATCTTTGCAATTAACACAGGTGCTGGTGAAATATATCAACTTAATAAGCAACTAAATTTTTAGTTTACGACTAACGCTGCCTGGCCTTTTCTGCTTTACCAACATCCCAGCTGTTTTCCATCAGCACATCCTCCAATGCACCCGGTTGAATCCAACCCTCTTGTGCCAGCATAGGTTCATCGTAAAATTTTTCTACATGACCTAAGCATAAAATCGCCACCGCCTTGCTGTCTTCGGGCATACTCAATAACTCACCGACCTGGATAGGGTCAAATAAAGAAACCCAGCCCATACCTAATCCCTCCGCTCTTGCTGCTAACCATATATTTTGAATAGCACAGGACACCGAGGCCAAGTCCATTTCTGGCAAAGTGCGACGGCCAAAAACAAAATCTTCTCGTCGATCCATTAAACCTACTACCAGCAACTCACCACACTCTAAAATACCTTCTACCTTCAGTTGCATAAACTCATCATTGCGCTCATCTAGGGCTGCAGCAGTTTTGATCCGTTCCTCTTGAGCCAAATCATATAAAGATTGTCGTACAGCTCTATCGGTAATACGGATCAAGCGCCAAGGCTGCATCATGCCAACACTGGGCGCTGCATGGGCTGCCGAAAACAACTTTGTTAGCACAGCAGAATCAATCGTATCAGGCAAGAAATGACGCATATCACGACGCTGATAGATCGCTTGATACACACCTAATTTTAAATCGGGCGGGAACTCGTGACTCATAATATATTCACTTTTTGATTACCTGAATTTACATTTAACACGCTTTAAATAGCAGCTCTGTGCAAGCGAACATTTACCAAATAGCCGCAGGATAGATCTTAATCCAGCAACATAAACGATGGTTCGACCCTACAAAGTTACAGACTTATTTTAGCTTATTGCCCTGACCGTCCGCATTGATAAATCTAGATCTATCAACCTACAGAGCGTTTGTTCTAAACAATTTAGCAATAGCCTCTGGATTAGACGGGAAAAATAAATGCAAATAGCTGGCGGTGAGACCTCGCTGGCGATATATCTCCTCTCCGGGAGCTGGATGACGCTGACGCACACCACAGGCAATCGGCTCAGGTGTGCCACTACTAAACGAACGATGATGCGCATGCGCTCGTATCAAACCTTCTGGTAATGGCAAACTTTGCATCCCCTGACAACCGCCCCTGTCTCGCATCACACCGCCCCCCTCTAACAGACCAACCATGGGGAATTGGCGCCCCTGCAGATCTGTCAATGTTTGCAAGCAATACAAAAGACCACCACACTCAGCCAGTATCGGCTTATCTTGCAGGAAAAAATCCTTTATCTGACTGTTCAAAACATGATTGTTAGATAATTTTTCTGCATGCAGCTCAGGGTAACCGCCAGGCAACCATAGCGCATCGACTGATGGTAGAACTTGTTCGGTAAGCGGCGAAAAATATACAATATCCGCCCCCATATCACGCAATAATTGCACATTGGATTGATAGATAAAACTGAACGCTACATCCTGTGCAATACCAATGCTCACACCCTGTAACAAGGGCTTAACATCGGGCCACTGACAAGCACTAAACTCCACCACCTGCAGCTTAGCCAGTAGATCTTCAACACCATTTTCGTCAAGCCCTGCTGACTCTAGCAAATCTGCACCGGCATCCAAGCACAGCTCTAACTCCTCATAAACTTCCGATGCCTGCACCAAGCCTAAATGCCGTTCAGGGAGCGTAATTGCTTTTGAACGTGGCAGCGTTAGCAATAGCGGCAGCTCTGCCGGCAACGCATCCGCAATCAATTGTCGGTGATAATCTGAGCCGCAGTTATTCGCTATCAACCCAACTACCGCAATATCTTCACGGTGGTTGGCTAGGCCCACAGCAATCGCCGCTGCTGTTTGTGCCATCCCAGAAACATCCATCAGAATAATCAAAGGGATATTAAACCTGGCTGCAAGGTCTGCACTGGAAGGACTACCATCGTACAAACCCATAGCACCCTCGATTAAGATTAAATCGGCGACCTGGGCAGCTTCAAATAATTTTTGCTGGCAGTACTCCTCACCCGCCATCCACATATCCAGCGGCTCCACTGGTTGACCAGAGGCCTGCTGTAAAATTTGCGGATCCAAATAATCAGGGCCTGTTTTAAATACCCGTACCAGCTTGCCCTGTTTTTTTAACAAGCGAACCAAAGCAGCTGTTACTGTAGTTTTCCCCTGCCCGGAAGCTGGGGCAGAAATAAATAATGCGGGGCAAGATGCTTTCTTCATAGTGCTATTACAACCTGATAAATTGCTCATGACACAAATACAAACGAAGGTGGAGTAAATGCATAAGAATACTCATCATGCTATCAGCAAAGCACATTATTTAAAAACAAGCTTAGTAAAACCATAGACAACTTGGATGAGTGACTTTAATTATGATTTAAGCTATATCATTGAATCACCAAGCTAAACCAGCTAACTAAACTACAGTCATCAAACCTACTGAGACAAGACTCCAAGTTGACTTTAACCAGATTTAGTCATAAAGTTCGCGCCGTCTGTAACAGGTGTCGATTTATTAACCCGTTTAATAAATCGCTGAAATGGGAAGTTTGGTGAGTACGAGTGTTTAACACCCCGAAAATTCAACGCTGCCCCCGCAACGGTAACTGACTGAATTCCAGTCCTAAGCCCGACACCAGCCTTTTGCAGCTAACCCCGAGCGTCAAATCATTCGGGGGATCAACGATGATGCGGAGGGCGTCGTCTGTGGCTTGCTCCTTACTCCACGCTATTCCCTCCCTCAATCGCAACGACATTTTTTTGCATTGAGGAATGACCCATGAAAAACACCCCGTTTGCCACCGCTATTGCGACCGCTTTATCACTAGGTACAGCATTACCCGCGCTGGCCGATAATAGTTCAGGACTCGAGACCACACTGGTTACTGCTACTCGTACCAAGCAAACCATTACTGATACGTTAGCCCCTGTAGCGGTCTTCACCCGTGAAGATATTCAGCGCCTACAGCCAACCAGCCTCAATGACGTACTCGCTCAAGTGCCTGGCATCACCACCTCACAAGACGGGCCAGCGGGATCATCCAGTAGTGTTTATATACGCGGAACCAACAATGATCACACCTTGTTTCTTATTGATGGCCAGCGTTTTAGCAGCGCTACTTTAGGCGAAACAGCTATACAATTTTTAGATCCTGAACAAATAGATCGAATCGAGGTCGTCAAGGGGCCGCGTTCAAACCTCTATGGCTCCGAGGCAATTGGCGGGGTTATACAAATATTTACCAAAAAAGGAAATACTAACAGCGGCAGTTATGTCAAGGCTGGCGCAGGCAGCCACAACAGCCAACAATTATCTGGTGGCACCAGAGGAGGTGTTAATAACAGCTACTACGCAGTTAATGCATCATACCAACGAACAGATGGCTTTGACGCACGTAGTGATACAGTCGCACCCAACAATGACGACGATGGTTATAAAAGCGCAACTGCATCTATAAATTTAGGGCATAAATTCTCTAACAACAGCGTGCTGGATTTTAGCTTTTTATATAGCAGCGCAGAAGAAGAGCACGATAATTCATACGGATTAAGCCGCCCCTATAGTGACCACGTCATTCAAACTGTCAACCTGAGTTACGCCACAAGTGTTATTGAAAGCGTCTGGTTCTCGACGATAAATATTGGCAATTCTATTGATGAAAGCAAGCAGCGAGATAAAGATATTGCCACTGACAAGAGTGATTTTAAAACTACTCGATACTCAGTACTCTGGCAAAATGACTTTTCGCTCACTGACCATCAGCATTTGACTCTCGGCACAGAGTATTATGACGACCAAGTAGACTCAACAACGGTTTATACCGTCCGCTCTGGCGCTGAAGTGACTAGCAGAGACAATACCGCTATTTTTGCTTTCTACCAAATTGATTTCAACATCGTCGATGTACAGCTTGGTTTGCGTGAAGATAACAATGAAGAGTTTGGCAAGACTACCACGGCCAATGCAGCTACAGGGCTTCAGTTAGGCGAAAAGCATAAATTAATATTCTCTTACGGCGAAGGTTTTAAGGCTCCCACCTTTAATGATTTATATTGGCCAATCGGTAGTTACAGCTATGGCAATCCCGATCTACTGCCAGAGACTTCTACTAATTATGAGGTTGAGTTGCGTGGAACCTATGAACGCTTTAACTGGTCAGCCAATATTTACCGCAACGATATAAACAACTTAATTGACTGGGCTCCGGATGCCAACTTTGCCTATACCCCATCTAATATCGATTCTGTCAGAATTAAAGGCATAGAGCTGCAGGCAAGCACGGTTATTGCTGACTGGGTTGTCAGTGGCTCTGTTAATTATAATGAGCCTGAAAACCGTGAAACAGGAAAAATGCTAATCAAAAGGCCCAAAAAATCAGCTATATTTAATCTTGATAAAAACTTTGGCAAAGTTGATGCTGGGTTTAGCTGGCGCGCTTATAGTGAGCGCTTTAGCAACAGTAGTAACGATCAATCCACTGCTGGCTTTAATCTAGTTGATGTACGCCTTGGCTATATGATTAACCCCAACCTCAAAGCACAGCTAAAACTCAACAACCTGTTCGATAAGGATTATCAGACCAATACAGGCTATGAAAAGGATGGATTTAATGGGTTTGTATCAGTGACTTACACCCTGTAAATTTAGTAGAATTACGACGTAAGCTCACCGAATCTTCAGGGTACTTTATGTACCCTGATGTAAGTAAACCGCTTAACCAACAAGGCCTTAATAATGACTACTGACAAGAACGCCAAGCATAAAGCCAGTATGGAAAAACAAAAGGCAAATATCGATAAGCGCATAGAGCAAGCCAGTGAAGAACACGGCATCGTGCTACTGCTAACCGGTGATGGTAAAGGCAAGTCGAGCTCAGCCTTTGGTATGGTGATGCGCAGTTTGGGCTACGGTCACAAAGTTGGAGTGGTACAGTTTATTAAAGGTGTACAGCTATCCGGTGAAGAGATATTCATCCGTGACAAACACCCCGAAGTTGATTTTTATCAGATGGGCACCGGCTTTACCTGGGACACCCAAGACCGCAGCGGCGATATCGAAGCCGCCGAAAGGACCTGGAAAGAAGCCTCCCGTATGCTGCAAGACGACAGCTTGCGCTTAGTCGTACTTGATGAGATCACCTATATGCTGGCCTACAAATACCTCGACGAAGATAGCGTTATCGAGGCTATTAAAAATCGCCCAGAACAGCAAAGCGTTATCCTTACTGGTCGCGGCGGCGGCTCAGCTATTCGTGAAATAGCCGACACCGTCTCTGAAATAAAAGACGTTAAGCATGCATTTCGGGCTGGTATTAAAGCTCGCCAAGGCGTCGATTTGTGAAGAGCCTGCTTATGCTAACTAGCGTATTCAGCTTAGCGCTTAAGCAATGAATCGCCTTGCGCCACAAAAACTAATCATCAGTCTGATTGCCCTGCTACTGGCTGCGTTTGTCATAGCCATTATTAGTGGTCCCACATCAATCCCGTTGAGTGATTTAGCAGCACTGGTATCGTCCAGTGCTGCTAGCGACAATTCCCAACATACTATTATTATTACTCAGTTGCGACTACCTCGAGCGCTATTAGCTATTTTAGTAGGCGCAGGCTTAGCCGTCAGTGGTGCCGCAATGCAGGGCTTGTTTCGCAACCCCTTGGCAGATCCATCTCTGGTTGGTGTTTCCAGCGGCGCCATGGTCGGTGCCAGCTTAATGATTGTGGCTGGCGGCAGCTGGCTCTCCAGCAGCAGCTCATTAAGCCTTGGCACCGTTGCCATCGGTGCATTTTTAGGTGGCGTGTTTGCAGCAATACTAGTGTATCGCTTAGCCACCTCTCCCAACGGCACGTCTGTTTCTACAATGCTGTTGGCGGGCATTGCAATCACCGCCCTTGCCGGCGCGCTCAATCATTTACTCGAATTTTATACCAGCAACGATATGCTGCGGCAAATCAGCCTGTGGAAAATGGGGGGCTTAGACAGCGCCAACTGGGTACGGGTACAAGTTGCTGCCGTGGTGTTAATCCCCGTCACTATTTTACTGTGCCGTTATAGCAAGCCGCTAAACGCCTTGTTACTGGGTGAATCTGAGGCTCGCCATTTAGGCATTTCGGTTGAGCGAGTTAAGCGTCAACTGATATTTTTGGTGGCACTGGGTGTTGGTACTGCGGTGGCTCTCACTGGTCTTATCGCCTTTGTCGGCCTAGTCATACCGCACATCGTACGTTTACTCATTGGCCCAAACCACCGCTACTTACTCCCTGCCTCGGCACTGGCTGGCGCTATTTTACTGTTACTTGCCGATGCAGTAGCCAGAGTTGTTATTGCCCCAACAGAGCTTCCCGTTGGCGTGGTTACATCAATATTAGGTGCGCCTTTCTTTATTTCCTTATTGCGTCACCGACGCGAATACGGCATGGAGTAAGCCATGTCAGTACTATCAATTAAGCAGCTCTCGCTCTCCATCAATGGCGCTTCCCTGCTGGATGATATTAATCTTGAGGTCGCCAGCGGCGAGATTGTTACCATCCTCGGGCCTAACGGCGCGGGTAAAACCAGCTTGTTGAAGGTTATCACTCATGAGTTACCGGCCAGCACTGGTGAGGTATTGCTCAATGGCCACACCAGCCAACACTGGTCACAAATAGAACAAGCGCAAATGATGGGCGTCTTGCCGCAACACTCCCTGTTAAACTTTCCATTTTCCGCTGCTGAAGTCGTCAATCTAGGCCGCACGCCTCACGATACAGGTTTAAGCCGCGATACCGAAATATGCCAAGCTGCGCTACAAGCAGTAGACGCTGAGCATTTGCGCGATCGAGCTTATACACAATTATCTGGCGGCGAAAAACAGCGGGTACAATTGGCACGGGTATTAGCGCAAATCTGGGAACCTAGCCCCAGCGGTGAACGCATCCTGATTTTAGATGAACCCACCAGCTCACTGGATTTAGCCCATCAACAACAAATTCTAGCCACCGCCAGTGACCTCGCTCAACAAGGTTGTGCGGTAGTCATTGTATTACACGACCTTAACCTGGCTGCTCGTTTTGCCGACAAAATATTCTTACTCAGCTGCGGCCATATCGCTGCTCAGGGCACACCGGAGCAAGTGCTGCAAACAGCGGTAATCAAAAAGGTTTTTGATGTCGACGTACACATTATTCAACACCCGGAAACCGGCGTACCTGTAGTCATTTAGATTAATTTATTTGAACCGTTGATCGTAGTCGAGAGGTCATTAATGACGAGTAAAAAATACAATTAAATATACTATAGCGCCCCAAAAGAGCCTAACACTGTGACTTATTCCCTTACTCAGCGACTATTTTTTTTAACCCTGACACTCTTGCTCAATGGTGAGATATACGCCAGCGATATTGTGGTAACAGACGATACAGGGGAGGCTGTTCATCTAAAACAACCAGCGCAAAGAATTGTGGCACTGGCACCTCACTTAGTTGAAACGCTCTATGCCGCAGGCGGCGGCGACAAGCTAGTCGGTACGGTTTCCTACGCCGACTACCCAGAAGCCGCGCGAAAAGTGCCCCGCCTTGGAACCTATACCACCCCTAGTATCGAAGCTATTGTCGCACTCAAGCCCGACTTGGTACTGACCTTTGGCAGCGGTAATGGCTCTCGCGTTATCAATCAGCTTAAATCCTTGGGTTTAACCGTATTCGTCTCTGAGCCCAAAAAACTCGATAACATCGCCAATTTACTACTAAGCTTCGGCAAACTCAGCGGCACCGAGCAACAGGCACAACAAGCCGCAGAGAGCTTTAGCCAACAACTCAATCACCTCAGAACGACTTACAGTCACCTAGCTACTATCAGCGTATTTTATCAAGTGTGGCACGAGCCTTTAGGTACACTCAACGGCAGCCATGTGATCAGTGATGTGATCCGCCTCTGTGGAGGCCGCAACGTCTTTGCCGATGCGCCCACGCTAGTACCCAAGCTCAGTATTGAATCAGTATTAACCGCAAATCCTGATGCCATCGTCGCCAGCGGTATGGGTGAGGCTCGCCCGGAGTGGCTGGAGCAATGGCGCGACTGGCCAAGCCTGAAAGCGGTACAAAATAATAATTTATTTTTTATTCCACCAGATATTATTCAACGGCATACACCAAGAATTCTGCAAGGGGCGGCCATGTTGTGCGAACAATTAGAAAAGGCACGATCCAAAAATCAGTCGACATCAATACATCGCTTTTAACTGCTGCGTTTTAGGCGTACTGCCCAACTCCAGACACCGCTTGCCGCAACCCAGATCAGCATAAAGGCCACAAGATCCATCCATATCACCCCCGAAAAACCAAATAATCTACCACTATGCAGATCCAGCAATAAGCGCTCCCAATGGATATCTTCACCACGAAAGACCAACAACAGCTGCTGTTCTATATCAGCTGGTAAAGCCTGTCTGCCAACCGGCTTGGCCGAGCCAATGTAAGGAGTAAACTGCATCGACATTAAATCAGCCCGATACCACTGAGCCGATGCCAGAAGCAGCAGAGCATTATCATCATTGCCCAGCCCCTCTAAACCAACAGGTAAACCTGCTGAACTACCAATGCGCTCAATCTCCTCACCCTTAGTTGTCAATAAAACCAATGTATCGCCACAGGCAGCGACAATCATCTGCGGAAGCTGTACGGCACCAATCAATGTATTTTCACAAAATGCCACCTCCCGCTCATCGAGGTAAATATAATGCCCACCCAAATGACTTAACCATCGTTGACCTACTTGGTAGGCAACCGGCTCAGGGCGTTCAATATTATAATGTGACAACCACCAATCAGAAGTGACAGATCGATCGGACAAGCTCAGCTGATCTGTATGGTTGAGCAATAGACCCGTTACGGCTAAAACCAATAAAAATAATGCTATCAGTACACCAATCCGACGATGCCAACGCAAAAAATATTGACGCAGACTTTTCTTAACAACAACCATGATTATAAATCTCTATTTCTCAACCAATGCCAGTTGATGTAAATAAAGCGCTAATCGTGTGACCCTGGAGACTGCCCGCACTGACATCGTTGCTCCACTTATACCATCAATTGTCTTAGACAAACGATGATCATCAGCAAGGCTCACCCCTTGAAATTGATCACGAAAAAAAGGATAACGCACCTCGCCTCCTCTGCTCTCACGAAATGACAGGATTTCAATTTGCATAACCTGATTTTGATCTACGCCTACTCCGATGGTGATAGGTAACTCTTTTCCTATCTCATTAAAAATCCAGGCGGTGCGCGAACCCGACCGCCAATAGCGTACTCTCAACCCATTATATTCATGTGTTAGTATCTGTGATATTTCATTTTTAATAGAGGCATTAAGCCACAACGCTTGTGGCTGCTCAGACCGCTCGGGAAAAATTCGAGCTAGAAATTGATCATCAGTCAGATAGTCGCCCTTTGCAAAGCATAGGCTGGGCAAGATACCTATTATTATAATAAAAACATGTCGCATAATAATCATTGGGTAAATACATCCGTAAAATAACAAACGGGGACCATAAAGGCCCCCGTTTGTAGAGAATGATTCATGCTATAACGATGAACTTTGCAAACACCTCTTTAGAAACTCCAACCCAAACCTAGGTTGAAGGCATCATTATCGGTACTGCCTTTTTTATCTTCATCACTATAATCAGCTTTAATAACCACAGTCTCTGTCAACCAGTAATTAACCCCGTAATCGAACTGTTTAACTTCGGTATCGACATTATTACCAGCAAAATTGTCATAGGTATTTTGACGAATAAAGACCCCCAGATTGGGCAATACTTTATATGAAGCCTCTACATACCAACCCTTCTGTTTGTCGGTACCATTTAACTCAAAGCCCTCACCGTCAATATCCCACTCAACCCATAAACCAGTCACCGTTAAACCAGAAATCTGATAACGGACATGTGCTTCAAGTAAGGTTGCATCATTGCCATCCATAGAGACACCTTGAGTGATGTCTTGCTGGTGCTGATAGGTCGCGGCAATCTCAAGACCTTTAACACCGGTATATTTCAAACGACCGGTATAGGCTAAATCTTCGGCGGTAGCATTAGCTGATTTTTGACGACCACCGCGAACAGTACCATCATCGTCTACTTTTAAACCGCTATGAACAGCCATGTTATAGCTAAGACCCGGCATAATTTCGCCTTGAGTCATTACGCCGGTTTCCCACCATGTGGCAGGTATAATGTTTTTCTCGACCGGGTTTCTCTCGGCACCATAGAAACTATCGGGCTCGTGCGTTTCATTAATGACACCAACAGGAATCAAGTACTGACCAATAACCACACTATGCTTCGCAGCAAAATCCCACTCGATATAGGCCTGTTCGAGCTCGACCTCACCGGGGGAATCTTCTCCACCCTCAACCAACCCATGCTCAAGTTCTACTTCAGAAAACAAACGCACTGTGTCGGTAAATTGGTGGCCAAAATAAACTACAAAACGGTGGGCATCAACGAGATCATCTTTATCTTCAAAGTGATTAAAATGATGCTCACCATAGCCTCCGATAGACGTTTTTGACGCCCATTGTGCAGCTTTAGCAAGATTACCTGTAGACACACTATCAACAGCTTCGGCTGTTGCCTCTAGTTTGACTTCGGTTATTTCCAGCTTTTCATCGTTTTTGTTTACTTGATTTTTCAAACGCTGAATTTCGGCTTGTTGCTGCTGGATAATATTCCACATCTCTTCCATGCTTGGTGCATCAGCTGCTTGAACATTTGCCGCAGCTATTGAAGCCATGGTTATTGCCAGTAAAGTTCTTTTCATTGTTTTCCCCATACCAATATTATTGGTCGAACCAGCACTGATGCCCACTAGAGCAAGCCCGCGTTAAATTTAGGGGAGGCATTGTAATTCACCCGAGAATACAAACGCAAATCGTTATCAACAATACTATCTAATTTAAGCAGCAAATTCACACAGGGCCTTGAAACGGTGTATATGAACGCAGAAAAGGGAGGGAATAAGTCAAGTAAAGCGGGTTTAACCCACCAATAAACCATCGATATCGTGCTAATACCAAAATTTACTACGATGGTAACTAACGGAAGCTATTGCGAAATAACAGGACTGAGCAATTAAACGTCTCTCTCCTCAACAAGCTGAACATCAATGCTCTGCCTAGTAGAGCACACCGAAGGGCCAAACTGATTATAGATAGCTACATCCGCAGCATCACGACCATAGCCAATCGCCACATACCCGCCTCGGAGCTCAGATTGCGTCGCATCAAAGGTATACCAACGCCCCCCCACGTATGCTTCAAACCAAGCGTGTAAATCCATAGGCTGTAAACCATACAAATAACCAACCACCAATCGCGCCGGAATACTTAGGCTGCGGCATAAGGCAATGCCAAGATGCGACAGATCACGACAGACCCCTACCTGGTTCGAATTAACCTCCACCGCAGACATAGGGATATTACTACTACCTGGCTGGTAGCGAATATTAGCTCGCAGCCAGGATTCAATCGCCTTGGCCTGGTCATAGCCTAATAGCTGCCCCATGGTTATCGCGCTTGCCATCTGGCCAAAACGATCGGATTCACAAAACCGACTGGGCAGTAAAAAGCTGAGCACTGAATCGGGCAGGTTTTGGATCTCAACAAACGGAGCTCCCGGCGCTTGATCGACGAAATCTGCAACCATAATATCCGCAGCAGTATAAACGGCAAACGGTCCCGGAGGTGCAATCAGGCGTTGACACAAATTGCCGTAATGATCAGTAAACTCAATCACTGGTATGCTTGGTTTAAGTTTATATTCTTCCTGCGCAATCCATTGCTGTGCACCGCTGCGTGGCCGTAACATCAGGATAAACGGTGTCGGCACTGTAACATCAAAAGCTAAATCACAAATTGTATGTAACCACATGCTAAACACCCACCCAGAAGTTTATGAAAAAACGATGACTACCACCTATAACTTAACCAAGATCGTGAGTTGCTATATTAGGCATAAAAACAAACAACTTGCTATAGAGACTTCAACTTTGTAGGAAAACATACCATGGTTAGTTGCTAAAACTCATAAGCCATAGATACACGAATAGTTCGCGGCACCATCGGGTGCGAGTGATAATCTTCAATTGGATCGATATTATTTTGCCGCTCGGCCAAGGTTCTTGATGCATAAAAATAAGTAATATCGTCATCATCACGATCGGTCAAGTTAATTATTTCCATACTAAACGACAGCCCATTTTTCAATTGATAACCGATATTCGCATTTACGATAGCCGTGGAATCAGATTGTATATCCCCCGCTTCAGTTAAGTTGCGCGGACCAAAGTAACGCAAACGCAGACCGCCATATAAGCCATTGTCCAGCTCTATGCTGGCACCCAGCGAGAATACATCTTCAACGCTATCGGGCACCTTATCACCTAGCAGCATACCGCCATCGTATTGATTATTTTTATAGCGCGCTTTGGCCGTGGTGTAATCCATATCTAAGATAAACCAATCCACGGGATGGTAGTAGACACTAAATTCCAAACCGGTACGCTCTGTCGCATCCTTAGGCTCAGTGGTACCCTCATCACCAACAAAGACCAATTCAGAATCCAGCTCTAGCTGAAACAGCACCAGGCTCAACTGTAAATTATCGAACATACTACTGCGCATACCTAGCTCATAACCCTCTGACTCTGCCAGCAGCGGCACTCCTGCATCAGCAACAACACCGCGCGCATCGTTGCTATGAAAACCCTTACCATAATTAATAAAAAATTCCGTGTTATCGAAGGGGCCGAAACGTAACGACAGCTTGGGGCTAACAAAATCATCGTTAACACCGCCAGAAGCACTCGTATCCAACTTATCGCGTACATCTATATCATAATAGTCGTAACGGACACCCACTATTGACGCAAACCAGTCATTCCACTGGGAGTGCATACTGGTATATAAACCAAGCCCCAGTTGCTCTACCGCAGCGCGGCTGTTCATCGCATAAAGCGCTGCATGCTGACTGTTACCCACGCCCACATCACTGATGTCGTCATAGCGTAAATCCATCCCAATATCTACCTGGTGCCTGGCATCAAGATCATGCTGCCATTCGATGTTGCCACCATAGGTCAAACGGTCATCAAACTGGCCGATTTGATCACCACGAAAATCTGGATCATCGATATCGTCTTGGGAGAAATACGTAAAGTTGCTAAACAAGTTTAACTGGTAATCTATGAGGTAAGCATTTGCTTTAATACGGCTGGCAGGACTGAGCTCGGCCCATTGCTGGTACGCCAATTGATAGCGGTGAGTATCGCCGCCAGTGGAATTATCCAATGTGTCAAAACGATCCAGCGTGCCATTTTTCACCAAGCGCCGGGGGATCTGATCAGTGCCCTGCCATTGCGAATCGAAATACAAGCCGGATATCGAAAAGCCCGTACTTTCATCACCTTTGCTATATTTTAAAAATGCATTGCTACGCTCCATATCATCAGGGTTGGCCCAAGGCCCGTCGTCCTGCAGAGATTCCAACGCATACACCCAGCTGCCTTTATCACCAACATTAGCACCCTGGTTATAGCCACCAACCAGCAACGCCCGACGATAACCATCTTCTCCAAGAGTGAGTTTTATTTTATTGCTGGCTTTATACCGCGCATAATAAATACGTGACGAGCCTACAGAGGAGAAATCACCTTCGGACGCATAGTATGGGCCTTTTTTGTAAACCATACGGTCGAGTAACTCTGGAATCAAAAAGTTATTATCGCTATAGCCCTGACCGTGGCCATGAGTCACCATATTAACGGGAGCACCTTCAACATAATTAGCAAAGTCAGTACTGTGATCCAGATTAAAGCCGCGTAGATAATATTGATTGGCCTTACCTCCACCGCTGTGCTGGGTGACTACCATACCGGGAATAGTTTCTAAAATTTCTGCTGGGCGTAAAATGGGGCGATGCTCGATTTGCACTGACAGCACCGTACCAACTGAAGCAGCTTCTGCAACACCCATCAGACTATCAGCTGCACTTCTGCCAGTGACGACAGTTTCTTCCAGCTCGCCAGAAATACCGGCTGCGTAAACAGGTAGCGTGGTTGTAAACACGACACCTAGCATCATAAATGAATATTTAATGGGAGCTAAAAACGAGGGTTTTATTTTCATGGTGCCGCCTTTTCATTATTGCCAAGACTTAATCATTAAGTCGGCGCATCAATAAGTAGCGTCGGGGTAGTAACGGGAATGATCGAGAAAATGCTTACAAAGACCTTCCCCTGATGCAGTCCCCGACATCAGGTTAATCGATTAAGGCAGGTCTACTGGCTCACAGGTCGTAGCGTCTATCACCTTCCCAAAGCCTTAACTCCAGTGGTATTGATAGTGGCTCACTGCATACAGTTGCGGGGACAGCTGCTGTTATCCGCTCAGAAAACCAAGCAGTTAAAGCATTCCCTATTAATCCTTACGGAACCTAAAATCGATAAAATTATGTAACTAAAATGTGCAATTAAATATTTACTGCTAGCCATTTATTCAGAAATTAAAATAAGCTTTCCGGTCTTTGAATCACGATAAACCTGACCCACCGATTCAAAACCGTCACCACCACTGACACCCTTTCCTGGAATCTGAGGTAGCTCGCGGCCACGCTCTATAATTTGCCGTTCTATCACCTGTTCAGGGTTGTTTTCTGCCTGAAAGTGATCTTGTAATTGCTCGCTCATCGCAATTAACGCGGCAATTAATCCGCAAGCAAACACCAGCATCAAATCCAGTAAATTAGCCAGCGGCCCTAAAGGCTCATCATCGCCACTATCAAATCGGCCTCCATGCCAGCGCCTAGACATTAGCTACACCTCCATTAGCCCTGGCAATTTGTAGCTCCATTGCTGTTAACAATTCGTCATACCAACGCCGACGCATACGCCCCATAACAAAACCACTGATACCAACCAGCAAACCCAATACGGTGGTATCAAAAGCAACACTCATCGCAGTGGTTAAAATACTGAGTTCACCCTCACCCAGCGCAGCCAAACCTGGTCCAAGCGGAATCAAGGTGCCCATCAAACCCAACATGGGGGCAATGCGGGTTAAAAAGTCGCTACGTTCAATACGTTTTACTGCCAACCGTTCCAATGCAGTGAGGCCTTGTTGAGCGTTGGCACTAGTCTCGATGTGCTTACGCCAACGGTTAAGACCGATAAAGCGCTCTGCCAGCATGCAGCCGAGTTCTAATACTGCCACTGCGGTTAATAACATTAACAACCACACCACCGGCTCTAGTAAATAGCCGGTAATTAAGTGCATCCAACCAAACGACGATGAAGTAAACATATTAGTGCCCGTTACATTGCTTATTAGCCAGCCATCTATGGGCCGGCCACCTATTAATTAACTACCTTGAACAGTGGTATTAAATACAGATTTTTAATTTTTACTGACATCCGGCATACGAGTGCCACGCCACCAACCTATTAATAGCAGTGCAGCAAGCATCAGCACCATACCGAGATAATCTAAAGGCTCCATTTGCTCTTCACCTTGTTTTTTATCCTGCTGCTTTTGCTGTTTTAGATTCTGCTGTTCAGCAACTTCCGGCTGCGCTTGCTGTTGTGCAACAGCACTTGCTTGCAGATCAATTTCGGCAACGATCGACGGCGAAGCTGCTGTTGCCGTAGTCACTTTTGTCACAGCTAATAATTGCTGTAACTGCGCGTATTGATCCGCAGGTAGATGTTGCTCCAGCCATGGATAAAGTGGATGATCCGGGCTGGTGTGGCCGCTACCTGGCAAACCATTTTTTATTACCAGCTGTGCAAACGCCTCCGCCAATTGCTGCAGTGTTTGTTCATCGGCTTGCCAAAAACCTTTTTGTGCCGCTACCAACATCACCGCCAGCATATTGCTTTTAACGTGTGCGTTATGGCCCTGCTCCAGAAACTCATCCAAACCCAAATCAAGCTTATCGTCGATATAGACTTGTTTAACTTCATCCCACACCCAGCTTTTAATCACCTCTGGGTTAGTTACCTGCCAACCCCACAGGTACTCTAAAAATTCGCTGCCCATAGTTCTGGCACCGGCATAACCCTCTGCCATTAATGGCTTCAGCCATTGCGGGTTAAGATAACGCCCGCGTAATTCAGATAACAAAGCCACTTGCAGTGGTTCTATAGTGAGGTGATCCGCATCAGGGTGAAAAATGACAAAATTCTCTGGCACCTGACCTTTCACGCTTTCAACTGCCAGACTTAAACCACCCAGATAATCGAAGCTATCGTTATTATCCAACAAGCCATAAAGATTACTGGCTCGCCCCATATAGGTATTATCTATCGTCGCCAAGCGTTGTTTAAAAGTATCCAACACTGGTTCGCCATGAAGGTTCAAACCATAGGCATGGCCCATACGCCGTTGATAAACATCGGCCAGCTCAAACCGATGCTGCCAGCTGCCGGAGCGCTCCACCATCCGATTAATACCCGCTCCGTAGGTGCCTGGTGCATCGCCAAAAATACGGTATGCTGCCTGGCGCCCAGCCAGTGCTGGCCCCACTCCTTGCTTTAGCGCATCGCGCGCATCTTTAACCCAGCGCGCCGCAACATGGTTGATTGTCAGTGATTCGGAGCCCGGTTGCTGTTCACTACCTAATGGCTCTAACGCTGCCTCCAAGGCGTGAGACAAGGCTGGATAATCTTTACGGATTTGATCGGAAGACGCATCCAGAGCCATCAACACCGCACGCTCCAACAAAATCAAATGTGCCCCGTATAAGTCGCGGAACAAGCCAGAGGTGGTAAAGATAGTATCGCGACGAATCCGTGGCTTACCGTCCTCTTGCATCGTCGTCACATTGATACGCTGCAGCCCCTGAACGATGCCCCGGCTACTCCAGAGCGGTTTGACCCCCAGCATGTCAAAACCAAAAGCAATCATCGCCCCCTCATCTCTCACCACATCAGAGGCCCACAACACAATGGCATCTGTTTCTTCCGGCTCAGTACCTTGCCGCGCCGTAACCGCCAACTCAACCCCTACGTCATAACCCAGTTTTGATGGAATCAAACTGCCGTCCAGCGCAAAGAAATTACGTCCAGTAGGCAGTACTTCCGGGGTTCTAATCGGGTCATTACCCTTACCTGGTGCGACATACTGCCCTGCCAGAGCATTGAGCAGGCTTTTCATTTCGGCAGCGGGTGAGCTGCTTAACAAAGCAGGCCATTGCGGATTCACCGCCTCCCCTTGCGCCATGGAGTGCAGCATTGTTTTCACCGCCTCATCGCTCCAATCGCGGCCAAACACATGTAGCCCCAGCGGCATGAAGTCTTCCTGTAAATGCGTAAGATAGTGGCCAACTTCATGCACTAATAACTCGTCGTCAACTTGATCGAAGTCGGTTAGGCCTCTCACCTTAAGCTCACCGGACATATTCGCGACCAGCTCCTCGCGTAATTCAAGTTCACCGACCAAACCCTTAATCGCGGTAATAGCACGCAGACGCATCGACCCCGCGGACTCCGGTGCCGCTTCGTAGGTTTCTACTAACTGACGCAATTCAAGCAGACGATCATAAAGTTCAGTGCTATCTAGCGGCGGCGTTAGGTGATCTATCATCACCGCCAGACCACGTCGCTTGGCCTGAATACCTTCACCAACACCATCAACAATATAAGGATAAATACTGGGTAGATCACCGAGCACTGCCAGAGAGTAATCCTCTTCACTCAAACCAACCCGGTGGCGGGGTAAAAACTCATAAGTAGAATGGCGGCCGAGATGAACCACCGCATCGGCGGCAAAGTTATTACGCAGCCATTGATAGAAAGCGACATATTGATGCGGCGGCGGGAAGGATAAATTCGCATGTAGCAGTTCTTCATTCAACTCCCAGCCACGGGGAGGCTGAGGCCCAACAAAAATGTTGCCAAACTGAATACCGGGGATAATCAGCTGCTTATCATGCACCATGACTTTACCGGGCAAGTCCCCCCAGCCACGGATACCTTCAACGCCGCTATCAGCTATTGCGGTGACCAATTCCTGCGCCGCCGACCAATCAACCTCACCGTCGAACGCCTGCGTATAAGCTTGTTCAAGCTGCGTCAACAATCGCATCACGCGCTCTTTAGCCGGGTGGTCTGCCCCTTCAATAGCATGACGCAAATCAGTAACGACCCGACTCAACAAGCGCCGGCCGATATCTTTGTCATCAAGATCAATCGCACGCTGTAACATAGCGTGCAAATAACCCAGCGGCCCTTCGACCATTTCAGTTTGCAGTGATTTGGGTAGTTGCTCGAACCACTGTCGATATTGTTCTGCGCTTACCGTCGCCACCTTCTCGGCCATGGTAGCCAATGCCTGTCTATCCTCGGGCAAATTGACGCCACGTTCTTGCAACAAATCCAGCAACGCTTGCTCTGACTCGGGTAATGGCCCTGTGCTATAACCGGCCTTTTTTAGCTGCTGTAATATTTCAAATAAAGAAGCGGGAACATTCAGGTTATCAGCACCTATATTGTGACGACCCGGAGGATGGTTGTAATAAATAATGGCAATCTTTTTATCTTTTTCAGGCTTTTCCTGCAGCGCTAACCAACGATTTAGACGACGCGTTAACAAAGATAACTGCGAGCTGATAGGCTCGGACAAAGCCAGTTTTGCCCCGGTCTTTTTATCAATACTAGGTGGTGTCATTGCCGCAACGACCATCGGCTCGGCAATGCCCTGTAGCTCAGGCATTGCTACGCGATAATGCACACTACTCCAGTGTAAACCCTCTTCAGAAAGTAACCACTCATCGCGGGTACTATCGGTCAGGCGAATAGCCTTTAGTACAGGAACATTTAATCTAGCCAGTGCTTTATTAACTTGCTCACGACCTTCACCACCACCGATGACAAAATTTTGCAGCGAAATCACCGCATGTATACGCAGCTTATGTGCAGCCAATATATCCGCCGCGCGCACACTGGCCTCGCCCCATTTTGCCAATACTCGCAGGCAACCATAACCATTAGCTTGTATTGCAGTACATAGCTGATCGATTAAATCACGCTCGCCGGGGCGATCACCAGTTTCGTAATCGAGTACTGCCACCCATGCAGGATTCGAAGATAAATCGAGCTGATCAGGATCAGCTGCCTTATCCCCAGTAAAGACACGCAATGGCACACGCAGCTGCGGTTCAGGGACGTCAACCTGCTCACCTGTCAGTTGCAATAAGTGATTAAATAAACCCTCCATGTTTTGGCTGTCACGACCGGCCCAAAAAGTTTTTGCCAATAACCACTCTCGGTGAGCTGCGTAGGTTTGTAATTGCTGCTGTAACCAGGCCTGCCTATCAATGCCTTGCTCTAGAGGTGGATCAGCCATGAGTTGGTCAAGATCAGCACCTTGCAAAATCAAGCGCTGCTTCACTCGGGAGGCCAACGCCAAACGACGATCGCCATGCACTGAAATAAACGCCTTAGCCGGTGTGGCTGGTTGCGCTACATACTTCAGTAGCCAGTCAACCGAATCACCAAAAACACCGCCGGTAAAAATGATATCGGCCTGATTAAACAGCTGCAAACGCTGTGGCTCGGCAAGCTCGCTGAGTTGCTCCGTGGAGCGCAAGATAATTTTATGCTGTGGGTGCGAGGCCAAAAACCGATGGGCACCGGCTAATACATCGGCTGTATTCGCCGGTGATACCACACCAAGCAAAGTAGCAGCATCAACTTGCGCACAAACAAGCAGCGCAGCTAGCATTGCCAGGCCAGTAGCGGTTATTTTTTTGCAACAGCGGCTCAAAATTCGCTGACAGGCAGGGATAAAAAAATGGTTAGGCAAACGAATAATCATGTATTCCTCATAACCGTAAATAGAACAACGGTGGAGGAAACTAACGACGAGGAGTTTAGCGAAGAAACAACAAACTACCCGCGCTAAAGCCCTCCGCTTTATCGATGGATACGTAGGCAGGCCGGTTTCGGGCTCTCCATCATGCTCATAATTATGAACATAACAAATCACCGTTGCGGGGGCAGCGGTGGATTAATATAACAAGCCTTGGCTATGTCACATCTACCACACTTCCCGTTTAACCTGTTCCAGTCAGTTATTAACAAACTAACGACAGGCACCTGCTACAAGATGGCGGTCATAATAGGGCCTTACCTGTATTTAGTCAAAACCATTAAACAGCACGATTATGAACAATTAGCAGCGATTCTCTATTCTATATCCATTATCAGAACAAATACGGCATAATAACGAACTTGAAACTGAACCGTCATTTGGCAATAGCATAGGAACAGGCATGGTGAAAACGCCTCAACTTATTCGCTTTTCTATTAATTCGAGGGTGCCGATCCTTTGCACCGAGCTATGCAACCAAAACTCTGATTAGTAGTCGTCTCGTGATTTACGTTAAACTGCGGCAACTATAATCGTCAGGGATAACAAGCCTTTGGATGGTACACATTCGGTATCCACATTATTTGCAATCAATATCTTTGTGGTGTTGCTGGCAGTGCTGGTTCACTATCAGTGCTTGTCGTGGATGAGTCGATTAATGCTATATATGAACATGTTGCACAGGTTTCGCATTGTAATCGCGATTATCGGAACACTGATTGCTCATCTTGTCGAAATCTGGATTTTCGCGGTGGTGTATTACTGGATGCATCAGTCGGAAAACTGGGGCTTTTTCGAAGGAAATTTTTCTGGCTCCCTACTAGATTGCACTTACTTCTCTATCACTGCGTTTACGACACTCGGCATCGGTGATATAGAACCTTTTGGACCGGTTCGTTTTCTAGCGGGTATGGAGGCGCTGGTAGGGCTGGTGCTGATTACTTGGACGGCGTCGTTCCTGTTTCTCGAAATGCAGCGTCGCTGGAACCTCAAACACTGAATAATTTTTCTGGCTAACGCGCTTGCAACCTATTCGACTATTTTTCCTATGCTTAATTCTATCACCCCCCCAAAACCGACTTGGTATATTCTTGGCGCAGGCGCAATTGGCTGCCTGTGGGCCAGTTGCTGGCGGCAGGCAGGCTTTAGGGTTGTACTGCTAACCACTGCCGCTCGCGAACAACATAGTATTACGTTGCTTCGTAACAATCAGTCAATTGAAACCAAAATTGAACAACTAACCGTTGCTCAACTGAACGCTTCTAATATTCGTATCAAGTATCTATTGGTCACCACCAAGGCACAGCAAACCCTGACAGCCGTTGACAAAATAAAAAACCACCTTGCCAAGAATGCGACGGTTTTAGTGCTACAAAATGGTATGGCTGTCACTAAACTAAGCGACGCTTTGCCAGAGCAAACCATCATCGCCGCCACCACCACCGACGGTGTTTACCGCACAGCACCGATGACTATTGTGCATGCAGGGTTAGGGGAAACCTTTTTCGGAAATAAAGCTAAAGCCTTATTGGCGATACTGCCAACAGCGTATTTAACTATCCATTCCTGTGACAATATTGAGGCTCGACTCTGGCAAAAGCTGGCCATCAACTGCGCCATCAACGGACTCACCGCCATTTATCGCTGCAACAATGGCGAGCTGTTAAATAAACCTGAAGCAATGGCCCGCATCAACACCCTATGCAATGAAATAATAACCGTAGCGAGTGCCGCTGGGTTTTCCGCATCGGTGCAGCAGCTGCATACAAAAGTACAGCAAACCCTACAAACAACCGCCAGTAATTATTCATCCATGTATCAGGATATCGCCAACCATCGCCTTAGCGAAATCGACTATATCAATGGCTATTTATGCGAGTTAGCGGCTACACATGGCATCAACTGCAATGAAAACAGCCAAATAGTTAATGAAATTAAACAACTGGAACAAGCCAACGTAGTCCTATAGAAATAGCTATGTGAATAGACCGCCAATCATTATTATGAGCTCCCAGGCGGGTACCATCCCTGCGGGACATGCAGGTAATTGGGTTTCATACGGCAAGGGGAATAAGATGACGCTAGCTTTACTGGCTATTGTAGGTGGTTTTGTTTTATTAGTGTGGAGCGCAGATCGTTTTGTTGTAGGCGCAGCTGTAACAGCCCAATACGCGGGCATGCCCTCATTACTGGTAGGCATGGTAATTGTAGGGTTTGGCACATCAGCCCCAGAGATGGTGGTATCTGCCATGGCGGCCATAGATGGAAAGCCGGATCTGGCGCTAGGAAATGCACTGGGCTCGAATATCGTCAACACAGGACTGATTCTTGGCGTGACAGCGCTGGTCGCCCCCATTGTGGTTCACTCAAAAATTATTCGCAGGGAATTACCACTACTGTTTATTATTGGCCTAGGTTCCGGTGTGCTTTTTTGGAATGGAGCACTCAGCCGCCTTGAAGCCGTATTGCTATTGCTTGGCTTTTTCGCGCTCGTTGGCTGGACCATATTTGCCGCCATGCGTGATAAAGGAGATACCTTTGGCACTGAAACCGAGCAAGAACTGGTGCGCCATACAATGCCAATACGTCGAGCCCTATTTTGGTTGGCTGCCGGGTTAGTATTACTGATTATTAGTTCCCGCATTTTGGTTTGGGGGGCCGTCACCATCGCTCAGGCACTGGGCGTGAGCGACCTCATCATCGGCTTGACTATCGTTGCCCTGGGGACATCGCTGCCAGAACTCGCAGCCTCAGTAATCGCCGCGCGCAAAGGCGAACATGATATTGCTATTGGCAATGTAGTGGGCTCCAATATGTTCAACCTGCTGGCAGTAGTCGGCATCGCTGGAGTCATTGCACCAATGTCGCAGCTTTCTCCAGAGATAATGACTCGCGATTGGCCAGTGATGATGGCAATGACTATTGCATTATTTGTGCTGGCTTATGGGGTTCGAGGTAAAGGCCAGCTCAATCGACTGGAGGGCTGCTTGTTGTTAACGGCCTTTACAAGCTACAACATCTGGCTGGTATTGTCGGTGATAGGGGAATAGCCCTGAAAGATCTATTAGCGCAGTTAAAGCATATACAAAAATTCGCCAATTAAACTACGCCCTCACCTACTGCACGCAAAGCCTGCTCTAAATGCAACCTGCCTTTTGTATCATCCTCGGCAATTAAACCAAACCGTAACAGTGCATGGTATTTGTCATTCGGCGGTTGCCATAAGCGTACCAAAACGCCTTGTCTGGCTAGGCCGTTGTACACATCAATCATCATTGCTGCATCACCCAGCACGGTCACAAATAAACCGCTACTAACGATACGACTTACTCTGTTTTTTAACTGCTCTTGTACCAAATTTACCAAGTACTGACTGCTGCGCTGAATCTGTTGCCGGGCTTGTTGTTGCCACGCCGTATCCGCCACAGCTTGTGCTGCAATATACATAGACGGCCCAGCAACATTCCACGGCCCCAACTGCTCGGATAATAACTGAGTGACACGCTGTTCCGCCAAAGCGAAACCCACCCGTAAACCTGCCAAACCAAAAAACTTGCCAAAGGAGCGCAATACAATTACCCCTGGAAGATGGCTAGAACTGGCAAAACTCTGCTGCGGATTTGTATCCGCGAAGGCCTCATCCACGATCAACCAACCTCCTCGCTCGGCCAATAACACCCGCCACTGCTCCAACAGCTCAACGGTGATCAACGCCGCTGTAGGGTTGCAGGGGTTGATCACCACGACCACATCCACCACTCCCGCATCAATTTGCTCGGTTAAGGACTCAGGCTGCCAGCCATCATAATAACTAAGCGTATGACCGCAGCGCAGCCACTGTAAACCGTGCTCCTGATAACCTACATCCGGTATCGCAACACGACAATGACTACGCAGTGTCGGTAATAACTCGATCAAACGCTGGCTACCAGCTGCAGCCACAAGATGATGGCAGTCGTAATATTGTCTGGCTGCAGCAATTAGGCCCGCGTCTTCATTAGCGGGCAGATGACGATAATAGCAATCAGGGATAACGGGCAAAGGGTAATAGTCAGGGTTGATGCCAGTCGATATGTCGAGCCAGTCATCTATGGCGATACCAAAGCGTAAGCTGGCGCTGTGTATATCACCACCGTGGAGCGGCGTATGTAGGGGCTGTTCATTCATAAAGTGTAACTCATTAAATATGGATTCATTGATTAAAGCTCGTAGCAACCCGTAGCTAGTTATTTTTTGCTCGAGAATACTAAGCCAGAATGGAGACCGTGCTTTAGCCTCAAAAAACAAACAGCAAAATCAACAACATCCATAACAACAGCACCCGATAGACCAACCTTAACGCACGATTGATATCCTGCACTGTCGCAGCTCTACCTTCACCTAATACGGGTCTGGCTTGCTGCTCTCCGTGGTAGCGTGCAGCACCGCCCAAGCGTATCCCCAAACTACCGGCACCCGCAGACATAACCGGCCCCGCATTCGGGCTTTTCCACTGGCTACCCTGCTCTCGCCAACAGCGCATAGCGACAACAAAATCACCCATTAAGGCATAACTAAGAGCAACTAATCGTGCCGGCAACCAATTTAAACCGTCATCAAGTTTTGCCGCAGCCCAACCAAAATAGTTATAGCGTATATTGCGGTAACCCCACATCGCATCAAGAGTGTTCGATGCTCGGTAAATCACCACGCCGGGGATACCCGCCACTAAAAACCAGAAAATAGCAGCAAATATGGCATCGCTGCCATTCTCCAATACCGACTCACACACTGCCGTGGCAATTTCCGGCTCGGATAAATCACTGACATCGCGACTGACGATATAAGACAATTTCTCCCTTGCCGCGGCCAAATCGTGCCTGGCTAAAGGCTCAGCAATGGCTTGGGCATGTTCACGTAAACTACGTGGGGCAATACACACATAAAGTATCAGCGCTGATACAATAACATTCAGTGCCACCCAATCGCTGATCCAGCTTTGCAAGGCAAACGCAGGCATCGCCACTAACAGCATAATTATCATCACAGCAATCAACCCTCGTCGTTTATTGGCTTTTTGACTGCTAACTTGCTCTGCGTTTTTTATTGTCTCTGCTGGCTGCTGACCACCATCAAACTGTTGTCGCCAGCAAACAGCTTCGATCTTCTCCACTAACCAGCCAAAACCAATCAGCGGGTGCCATTTTTTCGGCTCACCAACAACATGATCGATGATAATAGCCAGCAGCAATACCACCGCACAAAATAAAGAGGAGCTTAACAACATGAAGTAGACTCTATTTGATAAATGCCGACGCGATAACCACTCAAAAAACGTGTATTTTGTCGCGATGACGACAATAAATTCACCTAATAACTATCACCATCGATAAAACCGACATTTTATGCCAAGTACTGATGACTATCCATTGCGACCAACAGTTTAGATTTGGATAATAGCCCGCAACTTTTTCTCCAGTAGCGCAACCACTTAAATAGAGAATGGTTGTTTTAGGCGCAGTTACTATTCACCCAGCTAGCCCCACCTTTATAAGCGAGATGTCATGACGCAAGCCCCCATCACTTTAATGGTACAAGGCACCACCAGCGACGCCGGCAAAAGCGTGTTAGTTACTGGTATTTGTCGAGTGCTGGCACGCAAAGGCATCAAAGTCGCACCTTTTAAACCACAAAATATGGCACTCAATAGTGCTGTTACCACAGCTGGTGGCGAAATTGGCCGCGCTCAGGCAGTACAGGCGCAAGCGTGTTTTCTAGAGCCTCAAACGGATTTCAATCCCGTACTGTTAAAGCCTAACAGCGATACCGGAGCGCAGGTAATCATCCATGGCAAAGCCATCACTAATATGGAGGCCAAGGCTTACCACGATTACAAAACCACTGCGATGACCGCCGTGTTAGCCTCGTACAAGCGGTTGTGCGAGCAGTTTGAAGCTGTCATTGTTGAAGGCGCCGGCAGTCCCGCTGAAATTAATTTACGCGATCGCGATATCGCCAATATGGGGTTTGCTGAAGCGGTTGATTGCCCGGTGATAATTGTTGCCGACATTGACCGTGGTGGCGTTTTTGCTCACTTGGTTGGCACCCTGGCATTGCTATCCGAATCGGAGCAGCAGCGAGTACAAGGCTTTGTAATTAATCGTTTTCGCGGCGACATGGCACTGCTACAACCGGGTATTGACTGGCTGGAAAATTACACAGGCAAACCGGTCATTGGCACCCTGCCTTACCTACAAGGCTTTCACTTAGAGGCGGAGGATGCCATCACTCAAGCTCAAGAGCTCTCCAGCGATCACTCCCTAACCGTAGCAGTGCTAGTGTTGTCCCGCATCAGCAATCACACCGATTTTGACGCCTTACGTCTGCACCCGCAGGTTGATTTAATCTATGTTGGTCCAGGCGATACCATCCCTAGCTGTGAGCTGATTATTATCCCCGGCACCAAAAGCGTAAGAGCAGATTTACAGTGGCTGCGCAATCAAGGCTGGGAAACTGCCATCAACAAACACTTACGCTATGGAGGCAAGTTGCTTGGTATTTGTGGGGGGTTTCAAATGCTGGGCAACACTATCAGTGATCCCGACGGCATAGAGAGCGAAGCCGGTGATAGCGCAGCACTGGCATTGCTGGATTTCTCTACGGTACTCAACGCTGAAAAACAATTGCGCCAAGTAAAAGGCCACTTAAGCCTGAACATGGCCGCGATTACTGCTTACGAAATACATGCGGGAGTCAGTACCGGTGCTGCACTGGCGAAACCCTTTGCTACTATCAGTAGCGAACGCGACAACAATGGCAATAGAGATAAAAGCTCCTTTACCGATGGTGCCATCTCCGCCGACGGACAGATTATTGGTAGCTATTTACACGGTTTGTTTGATCACAGCGAAGCACGGGACGCCTTATTAACATGGGCAGGCTTAAAAGAGCTTCAAACCTTTGATTATCACCAGCGACAAGAACAGGAGATCAATCGGCTGGCTGATTGTATCGAGCAGCACCTAAATCTAGATGCCTTATTCAAGCTACCCGGCAATGATTAATAAACCACGATTAAAGCCAAGGCAGCTAAAACCATCAACCGCTAAAAGCTGATGGTTCAATCAGGCGAGCAACTCGTCCAGGCGTTGAGCCATTGCATCTATTGCCTGATCAGGAAAGAGTAATAATAAATTGCCATTAAATACTCGCCCTTCGAATTGATAGTTAATATTGACAACAAGGATATGCTGCCAGTCTTTAACCACTTGCTGACAAATAGAACGCAGGGATTGATAACCCACCAAGGCTGGCGCAGCCGATTGAAAGCCCAAACCCCACTGTTCAGAAAGCGCATCTAAACAGGTTTGCGCCATACTATGACAGGTAGATATTATCAATTCATCTACTGGCATCGTTACAGGCATTAAACTCTGCAGGTCATTAAGACTTTCTTCAGCTAACATCACCAGCGCCAGACCAGTTAAATCACAACCATCAGCAGGCGAAGCAAATAATTGGCTAGCCGCGTAGATCTCCGCTTGCCCCCCAGAACCAAAATGAGCCAAGGAATCCGCCAACTGATCTGCAGCGATAATACTAATTACGGGGATCGGCAAGGTGACAAAAACATCAAACTGGCGCGCGAGGGCATTAGCAGCCTGCCCTAATGCGACATTGCAAACCTCCTGCAGACAATCACGTCGATCTTCAGAATATTGAGATATGCTCACTAATACAGACCGTATTGCTGTAATACCGTGGCAAGTTTTTCTGCATTGATCGGTTTGCGAATAAATTCAAGCGCACCCGTACCGATAACACGGTCTCTGGCCTCAGGCTGAATATCTGCCGATATGACAATGATAATGCACTTTAAACCCTCAGCTTTAACCGCCTCCAACACCCCATAGCCATCTAGCTCTGGCATTGTTAAGTCAAGAAATACGATTTCTCCTTTACCCGCACGGATAGCCTCTAAACCCTCTACCCCATTGGTAGCAAACGTGACATCAACATCCCATTCAGCAGGTAGCGATCGTGCAACCTGTTTACGGGCCATATTGGAATCATCGCAAATCAATAGCGGTATACTCATAAAATCTTTTAAACCTTGCCGTGTTGATACTTATCGTTTGTAGATTATTGCCAGGCTTTGTTAGTAACCATCATACTCTGGACTACACCACCTTGGGATTCCAGCTTGTTAAGCAAGGCGATGAGCCTATACCTATCAAAGTCTATAACCTAATTAGACCCTTAATTTTCACTCAGCTATTTTGTCCCAAAGGAATTAATGTGAAAAATTCAAAGGTTAGACTGGATACGTCCATATCGCCATGTTTTGCTAACTTAATAGCTGGCTTATTTAATATCTAATCGTCTCATTGCAGTGCGCCGTGACCGAATTCATAGTTATTAAAACCAATTAAACTCAGGCTTTACATTCTAGTGAGCTGAGCTATCTTTTTATTCATGGTAGCCCAGCATTGCCTGTCTAAACACTTATCTTCAGCAAAATATTCGGTAATATTGACGGTAAATGACCCCGGCTTACGCCATCAAACTCGAACAAATCTGCTACACTCTACTATTAATTGAAACAAAAACAGGTTTAATCAACAATAACATATAGGCAATAGTCAATTGCCATCAAGCGGTCACCAAGTGACCATGGAACAAGCTTTGATCTCACTAACCAGCCTACGAAACGTCTTCGCCCCTACCTTATTAATTATTGCTTTGATGGGTACGGCTCAGGCCCAAAACACCCATTTTGATGAGCTACCGCTCAATGGCCTAGCAGCATTTGAGCAATTGCGTAAAGAATATTATATTGGAGCGCTTTACCTACAGAGCTTAAATCAGGATGCCAGCTCAACATTTAATTTCTCAGGCAAAAAGCGTATGGATATCCGGATCACCATAGACAAGTGGTCACCACGCCGGTTTGCCCAACAGTGGAATCAGCAAATACTAATCAATAATGATCAAGAGTCACAGAATCAATTTACAGATCAGATCTTGGCCTTTATCGATTTAGCCAAAGATGACCTGGTTGCCGGTGACAGAATTACTATCGACTTAGAACCTAATGTTGGCACGACGGTATATCTGAATAACACCAAAGTATTCACAGAAACCGATAACGCCTTCTTCGAAGTTTTACTCAATACCTGGATTGGCCAACGTCCGCCGTCCTCAGACTTTAAAAGCCATATTCTCACCCTACCAACTGATCAGGCAGGCACTAATTTGCTGATTCGTTACGAAGGCTTACATATGGACAAGGCTCGCCAAAAGTTAGCTGCTGACTGGTTTAAGCCAAAACCCAATCTCGTAACCGATAACCCTACAACCAAAAACACTAACAGCAGCGTCCGAGGGGCACCGCCCAGCAGCGAGTCTACAGTAACGGCCAAAAGAAACATTATAGATGAAGATGTCGCTCAACTTGCGGCCACGGTTAAAGCTGCAACACCAACAACGGCAAGCAAAACTAAAGCAATACCAACACCTGAATTAACACTTGAAAAACCACAACTTGCCGCCGCACCAGCAGCACCGACGAAAAACGAAACAGCAAAAATGGCACCAGCTCCGGCACCAGTTAAACCTACCGCGGCAAAACCAGCAGCACCCACAGTAGATACAAAGGCTGCTGAAGAACAGCGACTGCTGGATATATATCGCTCAAATGTACTCAAACTCACATATCTCAATACTCAATACCCAAAACGAGCAATGGACTTCAAACAAGAAGGCCGAGTGACAATGGTCGTCAAGGTTAATCGTAACGGTGAGCTTTTAGATATTTCGGAAGAGGTCCTATCTGAACACAATATGCTCAACAGTGCAGCCCGCAGAGCGATTAAAAAAACCGCCCCTTACCCCGAAATTCCTAATGGTATTAGCGCGACAGAAGTTGAGATTCCCATGCCCTTTAACTTCAAACTGTAAGCATTAAAAACATCAATCTTTCATGGAGAGGGGGGGGTAAAAATCACACCCCCATACTGCTCAAGGTCAGTAACACATTGCGCAAAATACCCGCAACCGAAGGATGATCTTGCTCAAAAACTGTAATCATCTCGTCTACTTGATCGTTAAAACTAGAGGATTCGGCTGCTAACATAGGTTCATCCAGCTCAGCCTCAATTTCCTCAATCAAGTCAACTAACCTGCGCTTATCTACCTCTACCGTATCCAGCTGTTCAACAGCCTGGTTTAGTTCATCCAAATATTCACGCAGTTGCTGCTTATCCACAATTACTACCTCTGTTCAGTTTCTATCATATTAAAGCCAACAGGTTCAATATAGCCCCATGCTAAATCAAACAACCCAACGCCAAACTAAGCTCGCTATTATTTTCAGGGTGGACATGATATCACCAAGAGTTTATTGCTAAACCCATATCAAGCATAATATTCTATTCTGCCACTCACTATAATTATAGCAGCCCAAATGATCGAACCAGCGAGCACAGATAGGCCAACTCTCTACGCGAAAGCCTGTGACAAGCCCCTAAACGAACAAATCAATGTTGTGGCTGAATTTTACGCCCACAACATACACCCACAACGCATTGCCTACCGTACTGGTGTTAGCCTTACCTTAGTAACACAGCTAGTTACTGGTGAAAGCCACCCCAAACTATTCAAAGCCTTATTGGCCAAACATAAAAGGAGTCGTAGGGACCAACGGTTAAAACAATCCTTACGCAACAAAGGCATAGCCCAATCAGCTCTACAAGATCAAATTGAGCAAGAGTACAAAGATAGCATCAAATAACGTTCTGTTTTTGTGCCTGATTTTTATATTAAAAGTACACTGCAAGATTCACAGATACAAAAAAGGCACTTTTTACAGTGCCTTTTTTGCATCACTACAAACTTACTCTGCTGCAGCTTCGCCATCTTCAGCAACAGCTTCAGACTCGGCTTCAGGCTCTACCGGCGCAGGAGCAGCGGCAGTTAGCTTAATCAACTCTTCGGCCAAGAGGATTTTGACCTTCTCTTCACCATTAACAGGCTTATTGTAAGCATTAACGATTGCATAGCGGCCATCACGACGTTGTGAGATGGTGTACTCGGAGGTTTTTTTAACAGTCTTCATGGTTTTTCCTTTCTACAGGTTTTTCGGGCCGCTATCAAACCACAGCCCCCAAAATAGCGCAAGCTACAAGCTTGCAGGTATACTTAAACCAAGAGAAATAGTTTTACCCGGTTAATTACAGTTATCAGTGCGATCAAGCGCAACAATCGGCTATGCTACGAGCCTGACCAAAACCAGCGCGATCATCAACTCAATATATGTCTAAAAACCGCATTTTATACAGTTAACACTTAGGGATTGTATCTAACTATGGCAGGGATATTATCACGGATAAGCAAAGTATTTAGAGGCTCTGTGCTTTCCAAAACAAACGCCAAGACCTCAGCATCCCACCACTGCATTCCAATAAATCACGGCAGACACCCTGAACTATGTGCGGCCAACCAACCCAGTACTTTTAGCATAACGACTGCCGAACATAGCTTTTATAGCACGCTTATTGACTCTATTGATGATAAAAAACCACTTTCAACACCACAAAAACTAGTCATTAGCGTTGTAGAAAAATCGCTGGAAAACCAGGCAAAGCGTATTAAATCCATACCTCGCCTCCCCTCGGTTATCCCTCGACTACTGCACAGCCTCCGCGACCCCGATGCCTCTTCTAGCGATTACGTTAGCATTATTAACAAAGACCCTGCGGTCAGTACTGCCGTACTCAAACTGGCCAATAGCGTTTACTTCAACCCTATCGCCAAACGAGTTACCAGCATAGAAACTGCCGTAATTAAACTAGGTATAAATGGTTTACGCACCGTGCTGTCAGCAGCCGTTATGCAGCCTGTCATACAGCGCCAATCACATTACTACGCTGACTTCGGCCATAAGCTATGGCGCCACTCCATCTGCTGCGCAGTAGCCTGTGAAGTTATTGCTAAAAGGCACCAACTAGAACCTTTTAAGGCCTACTTGCTGGGATTAGTACACGACATAGGAAAAATCACCCTATTTAGCGAACTCAACAAGCAACTACAGTTAAATCAACCTCAAGATCAACCAGGCTATGCGGTTTTTGTGCCGCTGATGCAATCACGATCGGCCAAACTCAGCCACACTATAGCCAAAGATTGGTCGTTACCCGAAGATATCTGTGAGGCATTACAACAACAAGTCAACCTTGAACCCGGCACTGTTATCGGCCCTTATGCTCACGTGCTATACCAAGCCAATATCGCCTGTGAAATCTATGCAACCACCCAAGTTGACGACACACAATTAGAGGCAGGATTAACCGCGCTGGAAGATATGTCGCTACCAGCAGATTTATTTGAACAATTAGATTTAATCAACAAACAGCTATAGCTATACATATCGCCATGAACAATCTGCCCCGCTTAATTGGCATTGCCACCCGTAAAAAAACCAGGGCAACTATGGTGACTTTAAAGCAATGTCCAATAACAACAGAGTTTGGTGTTGGCAACGATTGCCGCGGCAAGCCCGGATTGCGTCAGGTCACTGTTTTATCGTACGAAAGCTGGCAACAAGCCTGCAAAGAATTAAACACCGAGCTGCCATGGCTGTTACGCAGAGCCAACCTACTCATCACTGGCATTAGCTTTAGCAGCGCCGATGTAGGCAAGGTCATAACCATTGGCAAGGTTAAATTAAAGATATGCAGAGAAACCGATCCCTGTCATCGAATGGAAACTAGCTACCCCGGCTTACTCAAAGCGCTAACACCAGATTGGCAAGGCGGGGTTTGCTGCCAAGTTATCCATGCAGGCACCGTCGCTCTCGAAGATACCGTCAGCCTAACTGACTAAATAACACCCAGCCGATAAAGCGCGACCTTGACCGCATAAAAAGCGGAATGGATCTGTTCACGACAGAACCCCCGTAGCTTAAGCTAAAAAAAATCCTCGAACGCAAAGCATCCGAGGATTTTATAATTGGTGAGCCAGCCGATAAGCCGGGTTCTGTCGTGAACAGTCATTCATCTACGCATTACGTCACCGCAACACTTTAGCAACCTACCCGCCTTCAGTGCGGGTCGCACCAATGAAGGCCTATTTGGTCTTGCTCCGAACGGGGTTTACCGTGCCACGAACTGTTACCAGTCGCGCGGTGCGCTCTTACCGCACCCTTTCACCCTTACCTGTGCCATTATTCCGGACTCTCAATAAAGAAAGCCGGTGGCCATCGGCGGTCTACTCTCTGTTGCACTGGCCGTAGGCTCGCGCCTCCCAGGTGTTACCTGGCGTTCTACCCTATGGAGCCCGGACTTTCCTCTCGACCCGCCCCTGTTATACCGCATGCGGAATAATAGAGTACAAGGCCCAGCGACTGCCTAGCTGGCTCGGCGCGAAGAGTAGAGGGTTACACCCGCAAAAGCAAGACGCAATCTCTATACTTCATTGATGCCAAACCAGGCACTTTTGAACAACGATACAATTCAAACAGCGCTCAGGAATCCTGTTTATTCAAACCATATTGATAAAGCTTGTTTTTCTTAACACCGGTGATCTTTGCGGCCAAGGCCGCAGCCTGCTTGAGCGGTAGCTCATCAGCTAAAATATCAAATACTCGCTCACCATCATCACTACCATCATCGACTTTACTGGCACCGTGTACCAGCAGCACACACTCGCCCTTCTGTTGATTATGATCTGCACTTACCCAGACTGCCAATTCAGCGGCTGGAGCGCGCTTGATGGTTTCAAAGGTTTTTGTCAGCTCCCTCGCCATCACCACTTGGCGCTCAACGCCAAAAACTTCCGCCATATCTTCAAGACAAGCTAAAACGCGGTGTGGCGCCTCATAAAAAATCAACGTGCGGGTCTCATTAGCCAGGTGCTGTAACTGTTTAATTCGAGCCTGCCGCTTGGCATTGAGGAACCCTTCGAATACAAATCGGTCAGAAGGTAAGCCCGCAGCACTCAGTGCGGCAATAGCTGCACTGGCACCTGGTATCGGCATCACTTTGATACCCGCACTTAAAGCTGCGTCTACCAAACGATAACCGGGATCTGATATTAATGGCGTACCAGCATCCGAAATTAACGCAATAGTTTGGCCAGCAAGTAATCGCTCAATAAGCGCATCAACCTTATTAGTACCACTGTGATCATGGTACGCTATTAGCACCGTGGAAATGTTAAAGTGTTGCATTAGACGCTTGCTATGGCGTGTGTCTTCCGCCGCAATGAGATCTACCGATTGTAGTACCTCTATCGCTCGCGGTACCATGTCGCCCAAATTACCAATAGGTGTTGCCACTACATAGAGACATGCGCTATTTATACTCACTTTTCAACCTTCACTCATTAATCAGGGCCGTAGCCTAACAACGCAAACACAATGAGAACAACACTTTTATTATTATTCGCCTTTATCCTCACTGCCTGTGGCTCCCAACCCAAGGAGCCAGCAGCAACTGAGCAGTCAGCTTACTCAAACAGCGAACAAATTCAACTGTGGCTGACTGAAGCCCAAACTGCCGCATCACCACGCAGAGAACAGTTACGACTTAAAGCTGCCGCTCTTTTACTGCGCGAAGAGCAAAAAGATTTAGCCGACCAAATCATCACTAAAATACAACCAGAGAAACTACCTCTGACTGTATTCGCTCAGTATGTCATTGTCCGTTCAAAACTAGACATTCAACGCGGTCTATATCTACAGGCACAAGCTAGCTTGCAGTCCCCACGCCTGCTAGAAAATAACCACGCGCTCAGCCAAAAAACTCAGCTCACACTTAGCTTGCTCCAAGCCGAAACCTACGCCCTACTGGGCAATCACCTCGCCAGCGCCCAACAACGTATTTATATCGACCCTTTACTCAACAGTAAAAACCAGCTCAGCAACCGTGAGGCGATCTGGAACGCGCTGATGAATGTCGCCATTGCTGATCTCGAACGCGATAAAACCAGCAACCTCGGCGCAGAATATATCGGCTGGCTTGAGCTTGCATTAATCGCCAAAGCTAACCAAGGTGACCTCGAGCAGCAGGTCAAGCAGCTGGATAACTGGCAAAAGCAATGGGCACAGCACCCTGCCAATAACAACCTCCCTGGAGGCCTGCAATTAATCAGGCAACTGACAGCCAATCGTCCGCAACAAATCGCCCTATTGTTACCAGTGAGCGGCAAACTAGCACCTTTAGGCAAGGCTGTACGGGATGGTTTTATTGCCGCAATGTACGAGACCAGTACCCGAGGCGGTACAGTACCGCTACTCAAGGTATACGATACCGAAGCTAGTGATGACTTTATGGCCCTATACCAACAAGCAGTGGCCGAAGGCGCACAAATGATTGTCGGCCCCCTTGAGAAATACCGTCTGAGCCTGTTATTTGAAGCCGGTAACTTGCCCGTGCCAACACTCGCATTGAATCGCATTGACGACTATGGCAATGCCCCGTCGCAGCTTTATCAGTTTGGCTTAGCGCCGCAAGATGAAGCCCGGCAAATTGCCGATATTGCATTTTTAGAGAATCATCGCCAAGCTTTTATCATTGCTCCACAGGGTGAATGGGGCGATAAAACCAGCCAAGCATTCATTGAGCGCTGGCAAGAACTGGGTGGCCAAGCCATTGCTCAAAGCACGTATCAAGGACAACAAGATTATTCCAGCTCTATTAAGCAATCCCTGTTGCTACAAGAAAGCGAAAGCCGAGCCAAACGTATTGAAAGACTCATCGGCGAACATATAGAATTCTTTCCTCGCCGCAGAGAAGACATTGATATGGTGCTTATCTTGGCTCGCCCGCAAGAAGCCCGCTCAATCAATCCATTACTCGCTTACCACTATGCTGGCGACTTACCTGTTTATGCTACATCCCGCGTCTATGATGGTTATGACAACATCGATAAAGATCGCGACCTAAACGGTATTCGCTTCACCGACATGCCCTGGGTATTAAATAAACCCTCAGAGCTACACCAGCAAATCGACAATGAACTTAAACAGAGCAAACCATACCAGCGTATGTATGCACTCGGCATTGACAGCTTTCAACTATACCCACGCTTAAAACAATTACAGCTCATACCCACCAGCCGGGTATACGGGCAGACAGGAACATTAAGCCTTAATCAACGCAATGAAATTGAACGCCAGATGCTGCTGGCAAAAATGGCCAACAGCAAAGCAAAACTAATACCTATCGCCGGAAAAACCATTAATTTAGATTTACCAAGCAAGGATGGCTTTGATAATGACAAGGAAACCAAGCAATAAAACCACCAACATAACCACTGGCGCATTCATTGAGCATGAGGCAATGGTTTGGTTACAACAACAAGGATTGCAATTAGTCACCAAGAATTACTACTGCAAAATGGGTGAAATCGACCTTATTATGCTCGACCAACAACAGCTTGCTTTTATTGAAGTCCGCTATCGTAAAAACAGCAGCTTCGGTGGAGGTTTAGAAAGCGTCGATTGGCGCAAACAAAATAAATTGCGCAAAGCTGCAGCGCATTTTTTAATAAAATATGCGCAGTATGCAAATTTTTCATGTCGCTTTGATGTTTTAGGCGTACAACCCGACAGCAATGCTACACTACGCTGGTCGTGGATAAAGCATGCTTTTTCCGACTAAACCAGCTCACCCTTAACTGATATGATAAAACCCTTGAAGCCGTCATTATGGATTTAGATCAACACGTTATAGAACTCTTCCATAGCAGTATTGACACCACCATGCGCACTCTGGATGAGCAGGCAACCCGTGTCAGCGACTGCGGCATACTCATGGCTCAATGCCTGCTCAGCGAAAATAAAATACTCAGCTGCGGTGAAGGGGTAAGTGCAGCACTGGTGCATATTTTTTGTTCGCAACTATTAAACCGCTTTGAGGTCGAACGACCAGGCTTACCGGCAATCAATTTATCCGCCGATGCAACAACGCTTACCGCACTAGCCGGTGACGGTAATTTTAAAGATATATTTTCCAAACAAATCAGGGCGCTAGGCCAATCTGGCGATGTACTATTCGTTATCGCCAATGGCAATAGCTCAAGCACAACACTACAGGCGATTAAAGCCGCGCATGACCGCAATATGTTTGTCATTTGCCTTAGTGATGATGCCAGCAATGTTTTTTCTGCACTCTTACAACCGGAGGATATCGAACTATCTATCCCCAGTAATAACCGCGCACGGGTAACTGAAGCCCACCTACAAATTATTAACTACCTATCAGAATTGATAGACCAACAACTCTTTGGGAGCCACTAAAAATCGTGAACACATTGCTACGCTTGACCTGCCTAGGTTTAATTATCCTCACCATACAAGGCTGTAGCTCAATAATTTCGGCCACCACCAGTGAGCCGATTGAATCACGCAAGGATAAGCGTACCACCGGCTCGCTGCTCGACGACCAAGTGATTGAAACTATCGCACTAGTCAATATTGATAAAGCCGACCCCGCTCTGGCTCAAGCACATGTTGTTGTCACCAGCTACAACGGCGTGGTTCTGCTAGCAGGGCAAGTCCAGACAGAAGAGCATCGTCAGCTCGCGGCTAAAACCGTCGCCAAGATTAACAGAGTTCGACGTGTACACAATGAGTTAACCTTGACAGGTTCAACCTCTATGCTCGCCCGCTCCAACGACGCATGGATTACCACTAAGGTAAAAACAAAAATGCTCGGGTCTAGCGATATAGAAGGTACGCGTATTAAAGTTGTTACTGAGAACGGGGTGGTTTTTCTAATGGGCTTGATGAATAAAGAGGAAGCCGACCGTGCTTCTGACCTGGCCAGAAAGACTGCCGGCGTACAAAAAGTTGTCCGTATATTTGAATATATTTAAGGAAAGCCAACGGCTTTCCTTAGTTTTACGATCTAGGGTATTCCAACTAAGGGCTGCTGGTTTATTTTACTACTCTTAAGCCAGCCTTACTCTTAGGTGCAGCAGAGTCCTGCTTGGTACTTTCTATACCTTTTAACTTAGCCCCACTCGGCGGCTTAGGATCTGGGCTAGGCTCCTCATAATCGAACATCATCCCCTGACCATTTTCACGAGCATAAATACCCAGCACAGCTGTCATCGGCACCAATATATTCATCGGTACACCACTAAAGCGGCCATTAAACTGTACCATTTCATTTGTTAAGACAAGATCTCTCACCGCTGTCGGCGACACATTCAATACTATCTGGCCATTCTTTACAAACTGCTGAGGCACCTCTACATAATTGGCCATGGCATTAACCAAGATATAAGGCGTACAGTCATTTTCAAGAATCCATTCATATAAGGCTCTGACAATATAGGGGCGACTGGGGGTCATATCCATAGTTTTTCCTAACCTAACAAATACTGTGTTCTTAGAAATATAACACCGTTACCGAAGAATATTAGAGCAAAAAAAAGGATGTCTAAGCATCCTTTTTAGCATTCTAAACAGCTTACGCTACAGAACTACGCATTTCCTGCTCTATTTCTGACAAGCTTTCTTGAAAAGATTCACGTGCAAACAAGCTTTCCATATATGCCAATAAGGGCTTAGTCTGCTTAGTAGTTGGCAATTCGATGCCCAACGCGGGTAGGCGCCACAAAATGGGAGCCATACAACAATCCACCAAGGTAAACTCATCATTCATAAAGAATGGTTTTTCTGCAAAAATAGGGGCGATGGCAATCAAGCTCTCACGTAATTCTTTACGCTGCTTTTCGATGGTTTTTGCATTAGCAGTACCGCCTAAAATGCTATCAACCAAGGTACACCAATCCCGCTCTATGCGGTAAATATATTGACGACTAGCACCTCTAGCTACTGGATAAACCGGCAGCAAAGGAGGATGCGGGAAACGCTCATCTAAATACTCCATCATCACTTTAGACTCATAGAGTACCAAATCACGATCCAGTAATGTCGGCAAGCTATTATAAGGGTTGAGGTCAGCCAACTCCTCTGGCTTATTATTGGCATCAGCCTCAATCACATCAACTGTAACACCTTTTTCAGCCAGGACAATCCGCACACGATGGCTATAGTGGCTACTTCCATCTGAAAAAAAAGTCATCGAAGAACGTTTGGCAACAACACCCATTTGGTTTTCCCCTGCTGGTTTCAGCATTTACTTACAATAATTAAACTCATTACACCAAACGCATCAGAAAAATCCATCATCCCGTTATGCTTAGTGTACATCCTTCCAATATTCGCGATTCAACAAATAGGTAAAAACGAAGAATAATGCAATGAAGAGCAACACATAAATACCGATGCGCTTACGATCCTCATGCATTGGCTCGGCGACGTAAGCCAAAAAATTAACCAAATCATAAATAGATTTATCGAATTCTTCAGCTGTCATCGCGCCTTCATCCACTACAGCCAAACGGCCACAAGGATGAAAAGCCTTACCAGACTCATCAAATAATACTTCTTCACCGGTCAACTCATCACGCTTAATACCACCATTGGCCGCATGGCTAGGACCAGGTGCGCACTCAGTCATACCCTGCAACTCAAGCAATACGTGCGGCATACCAACGTCTTTAAATACTCGGTTGTTAACACCATAGGGACGACTAGGGTCAGCATGAAAATTACGTAAATAAGTGTACAGCCAATCACTGCCACGAGCGCGAGCTACCAGCGTTAGATCCGGTGGTGCTGCGCCAAACCATTTTTTAGCCATGGCTTCGGACATCGCATTGCCCATTAAGTCCCCAATTTTAGCTGAGCCCTCAATTTGACCGGACATACCATCAAACTTTAAATTGCTCTCAAACAACTCAATAGGCACGCCAATATCATTCGCAGTGCGCTCATAACGAGCGTACTGCATTGAGTGGCAAGCCATGCAGTAGTTCATATACATTTTAGCACCGCTTTGCAGCGAGACTTTATCATGTGCATCTACCGCGATTGTATCACACTTAATTGTGCCGCAATCTAACCCAGCCTCAGCACCAACCGCTTTCAATGGTAAAGCGACCAATAAAACCAACGCTAGTAATACACCTATACTCTTCCAAAAACCCAAACCACCATCCATTGTCACCCGTGCCGGCTCTGGCTTGGTTTTCTCAATAGATGTCCAGATAGGCATTGCCAAGAAGTAAGCGAAGTATAGCACCGAGCACACTTGCGCTAAGGCGGTACGTGCTGGTGTAGGCGCCTTAACACCAAGTACACCGAGGATGATAAAAGCAGCTGCGAACACAATTAAAGCTACACGGCTAAAAGTGCCCTTATACCGCATCGACTTAACCGGACTACGGTCAACCCAAGGCAATATAAACAATATAGCCACTGAAGAAGCGAAGGCTATAAAGCCCATGAGCTTGTCAGGAACAGCCCGTAACACCGAATAGAATGGCGTAAAGTACCAAACTGGCGCTATATGCGCTGGTGTTTTTAACGAGTTAGCAAGCTCAAAGTTTGCGTGCTCAAGAAAGTAGCCACCCATCTCTGGCGCAAAGAAAATAATCGCGCAAAATGCAAACAAAAAGACTGCAATGGCCTGCAAATCATGGACTGTGTAGTAGGGATGAAAAGCCACACCATCAAGCGGGACACCTTTCGCATCTTTATTTTTCTTAATCTCAACACCGTCAGGGTTATTAGAACCCACTTCGTGCAAAGCCAATAAATGTAGCACGACCAAGCCCAATAAAATAATAGGCAAAGCAACCACGTGCAACGCGAAGAAGCGGTTCAGGGTAATACCAGAGATCAAAAAGTCGCCACGAATCCACTGTACGATATCCTCACCGACAACAGGAATAGCACCGAACAGCGAGATAATAACCTGAGCCCCCCAGTACGACATTTGTCCCCACGGCAACACATAACCTACGAAAGCTTCAGCCATAAGCACCACAAAAATCACCATGCCGAATAACCAGACGAGCTCTCGTGGTTTTTTATATGAACCGTAAATTAATGCGCGAAACATATGCAAGTAAACCACAACAAAAAATGCCGAAGCACCAGTGGAGTGCATATAACGAATAATCCAGCCATAATCGACATCACGCATGATGTATTCGACAGACTGAAACGCCCCCTCCGAGCTTGGATTGAAACTCATCGTCAACCAAACACCTGTCAGTAACTGATTGACCAGTACCAACAGAGAAAGTACGCCGAAGTAATACCAGAAATTAAAGTTTTTTGGCGCGTAGTATGCGCCCATATGGGTATTCCAGGCGCGCATAATTGGTAGACGATCGTCAACCCAATCTCTCAATCCTTTTAATACATTGATCATTAGGCTGTCTCCTGATCCACACCGATAACAATAACGCTATCACTTTCAAAAGAATAAGGGGGTACCTCAAGATTAGTTGGAGCAGGTACACCTTTAAGCACTCTTCCCGACAAATCAAACTTTGAGCCGTGACATGGGCAGAAAAATCCCCCTAACCAAGCTTCACCACCAAGGTCCGCCGCCCCTACATCCGGGCGATATTTTGGCGCGCAACCCAAGTGCGTACACAAACCTATTAAAACCAGAAATTCAGAATTAATAGCGCGATCAATACCGGTTATATAGCCAGGTTGAATTGAGACCGCGGAGTCGGGGTCCCTTAAATCGTCATCATGACCCTTTAAACTTGCCAACGTTTCCAGCGTTCGGCGCACGACATAAATAGGCTTGCCGCGCCACTCAACCACTTTCATTTCACCGGGTTCAAGCTTACTAATATCAAACTTGACCGGAGCACCGGCAGCTTTTGCCTTAGCACTCGGATTCCAGGAACCAACAAACGGTACAGCGACACCAACAACTCCAGCAACACCCACTACAGATGTGGCTGCTGTCAAGAAACGTCGCCGCGTAGTATTAACGCCGTCATTACTCATGACGTAATCCCCCTAAGACTCGCGATTTAAAACCCCCACCTGCAGCCTACTCATCTAAGGTTGCGACTCACTAAAGATACAGGTTGAGACCCCAGGTTATTAACTCAGACTATAAAACCCAGTAGATACTTATTTTTTGTGGACCAAATAGTAAAGAACTTGGCCTTGGCTTACAAGAATTAACCCTCAGAATATCAAGGGTTTCCATCTCTATTCGCTCATTTTTTTCTAACCGCCAAACCCGAGGTACTCGCACGCAGGCAGATGAGTATTTTTAGTCATAAAAAAACGCCCAGACTGAAACAATCGTGGACGTTTATTATGCGGCTCAACCACCCAAAGCTTTGACCCCTGAGCCCCAAGCCGTAAAAGCAACCAGTAATTAACGTTTCGAGAACTGTGGCTTTTTACGTGCTTTACGCAGACCGACTTTCTTACGTTCAACTTCACGAGAGTCGCGAGTTACGAAACCTTCGGCGCGCAATGGAGCACGCAGTGTTTCATCATATTCCATTAGTGCACGGGTAATACCGTGACGGATCGCACCAGCCTGACCGAAGCTACCACCACCAACAACAGTGATATTAACGTCAAACTTATCGGTCATTTCAACCAGCTCAAGTGGCTGACGAACGATCATACGAGCAACTTCACGACCAAAATATTGATCAAGAGTACGCTTATTGATAGTGATTTCACCAGCACCGGACTTCAAAAAAACGCGCGCAGTAGAGGTTTTGCGACGACCGGTACCATAGTATTGAGTGACTGACATATGCAAACTTCCGTTAAATGCTCAGTGATTGTGGCTGCTGTGAAGCATGTGGATGCTCGCTACCAGCATAGACTTTCAGCTTTCTGAACATTTCACGACCCAGTGGGTTATGAGGCAACATACCTTTAACCGCTGTCTGGATTACACGCTCAGGCGCTTTATCGATTAACTTTTCAAAGCTAATAGACTTTATGCTGCCAACATAACCAGTATGATGGTAGTACATTTTGTCTTTAGCCTTGTTACCAGTTACCTGGATTTTCTCAGCATTAACAACAACGACGTAATCGCCGGTATCAACGTGAGGCGTATATTCCGCTTTATGTTTACCACGTAAACGTAGCGCGATTTCGGTGGCCAAACGACCCAGGGTTTTGCCGTCGGCATCAACCACGAACCAATCTCGCTTCACAGCGTCAGGTTTTGCACTGAAGGTCTTCATTTATCCTAAACCTCTGGGGGCATATATTTGCCCGTTGTTCAAAGAGCGCGAATACTACAGAACTGAACTTGCTTTATCAAGTCCTTTAGCAATCAAAATGTAGGGGTTTTTTTGTCCCACTTTAAACCCCTACCCAACAGCTGAACCAGGGCACTAACACAGGATCAGATAACTCTGACACTAACCACCAACTAAATCCTGCCAAGAACCAACAGCAACCAGCTCAAGGCAACCACACATATCAGGTTCTATGCGGCCTAGACAAGTATTCATGGGATTGCATCTCCAATAAACGGCTCTGGGTACGTTCGAACTCAAAGGATAACCTCCCACCCGCATACAGCTGCTCTAACGACACCTCGGCAGACAATACCAGTTTGACATTGCGATCGTAGAACTCGTCTACCATATTGACAAAACGACGCGCCATATCATCATTAGCAGCATGCATTTGTGGTATATCACTTATCAGCACTGCATGAAACTCTCGAGCCAACTCAATATAGTCGTTCTGGCTACGAGGACCATCGCACAATGCCTTGAAATCAAACCAGACGACATCATCCGAAACGCAGCGAGCAGTGATAACCCGCCCCTCCACCTCAAGCTCTTGATTGCCTCTCAAATGCTCCGGATCAGGATTAAGACTGACAAATGAACGCTCCAGACTCTCATCCGCACCACGACCTAGCGGGTAATAATACAACTCAGCCTGCTCCAGCGCCCGCAGGCGGTAATCAACACCGCCATCAACATTTAACACATCGGTATGCTGCTTGATCAAGGCAATAGCAGGCAAAAACCGAGCGCGCTGCAAGCCATTTTTATACAAGCCATCAGGAACAATATTTGAGGTCGCCACCAACGTTACCCCGCGCTCAAACAGCTGCTCAAACAAACCACCTAAAATCATCGCATCGGTGATATCCGAGACAAAAAACTCATCAAAACAAATAACTCTCGCCTCTTTGGCCAGCATATCAGCAACGGCATTCAGCGGATTTTTTTGCCCAGCAAACCCCTTTAGCTCCCGATGAACGCGCTGCATAAAACGATGAAAATGTGCCCGCATTTTTCGTTCAAACGGCAATGAATCATAAAAGGCATCCATCAAATAGGTTTTACCACGCCCCACGCCGCCCCAAAAATACAACCCCTTAACCGGCTCGACCGACTGATCGGCTGCCTTAAACTTTGTCAGCACCCTTGACCACAACCCTTTCGGCGCCATAGCCTGCTCACGTGCAACTAAACACTCATACAAATCCTGCAACCTGTCTACTGCATAGGCCTGTGCCGAGTCATAAGAAAAGTCAGGCCGCAGCAAATCGGCTTGATAGCGCTCTTTAGGTGTCATAGTCGCCCGATATAATGGTCTAATAAAAAAGGCCGCAACTTTAACGGCATCGAGCAAAGTTGGCAATTCCTAGTCTTTCTTACAGACAACCCAGAACGGTAATAAATTTTATTATCTTGCCACACCGAATGTAGACCCCACCGCTTTACTCGTTATACTGGCAACCTGATTTCACTTATCATACAAGGACTGAAGACGTGTATTCACTTGAACTTGTTATCATTATCAGCCTGGTTTCTGGGGTCGTAGGTATTATCGCAGGCCTTATCGTCGCCCAGCGCGCCGCACCCTCACGAAAGTCACAACATCAGCTGGAAACCCAACTGGCAGAAATGAAGCAGCAACAACAGGAATATCAACAGGGGGTATCTGAGCACTTTAATGAGACCGCTCAACTTCTCAACCAGCTAAGCAGCAGTTATCGCGATGTCCATAACCATCTTGCCAAAGGCGCGCAACGGCTTGCCAGCAACGCCATCAGCGACACACTCATACCTATTCCAGATCCACAAAGCTTTAGTGATAAGTCGCAAAGAGATGAAGAGACGGATGACACAACCCTCAGCCCACCACTGGATTACGCCCCCAAATCGGCACAACAGCGCGGCGCGCTCGATCAAGAGAATTAAGCACTGTAAAAAGCGCCAATGATACGACGCTTAATCACTTAGGCGTCGATAACCTCAGGCAGGGCAATCACAGTCAATAAATTGGTATTCTAAGTCAAAAACCTGCGCCAAGTACTCTCCCAAAGCCTGCACGCCATAACGCTCTGTAGCATGATGACCCGCAGCAATATAATGCACTCCGAGCTCTCTGGCGCTGTGCACCGTTGGCTCAGATATCTCCCCAGACAGATAAGCATCAACACCCATCGCCGAAGCCTGCTCGATATAACCCTGCGCGCCCCCCGTACACCAACCAATAGTAGCAATTTTATGATCACCCGCCTCAATCAATACAGGTTCACGCCCCAACACTGCCGCCACATGCGCACAAAAATCCTTGGCTCGCATAGGTTCAGCCAAGCGCCCAATATTACCTACTGATCGCGGATTAGCAGGCTCCAACCCCCCCGAGCAAATAAGCCCTAAACGCCGAGCTAACTGGGTATTGTTACCAAAATCCGCATGGGCATCCAACGGCAAATGATAAGCCAGAAGGTTGATATTATTATCGAGCAGAGCGCGAATACGGCGCTGTTTCATGCCAGTGATACAAGGGTTTTCACCTTTCCAAAAATAACCATGATGCACCAGTAATGCATCCGCACCGACCGCAATCGCTCGATCGATTAATAACTGGCTAGCCGTCACCCCTACCACCAGCTTTTTAATCGTCTCCGCACCCTGCACTTGTAACCCGTTAGGGCAATAATCTGCAAACGCTTCGGGCACTAGCACCTCATCAATATGAGCCAATAGTTTTTTTGTTGTTACGGACATCAAACTTCCTTCAAAACACCCAATCAGGGGAATTTTTATCTGTTATCTAACTTCTAATCAATGATAGTCTACAGCATCAGGGACAACTTCAAACCTTCAAGACCAAACAGCCATGAATGCACTTTTTCAGTTTTTACGCTGGCCTGTAGTTTTCGGGCTGCTAACAGCTATCATTATTTTGGATTTTTTCCCCAGCCTTGTCGGGTATCAAAAACAACCCACCCAAACACCAACAACACAGGCAAATGCTCAATCACAAAGCCCATCATCCTATTCCGATGCGGTAACCAGAGCTGCACCTGCAGTAGTGAATATCTATACCAGTAAAACTATAGAGCCAGCCCTACCCGAACAATATAGCGATCCATTTTTTCGTTATTTTTTCCAGCGTAACAACCTGCGCCAGCAAGAGCGCGTCCAGCGCAGCCTGGGTTCAGGTGTCATCATCAACCCACAGGGCTACTTGCTTACAAACAACCACGTGATACGCGGCGCCGATGAAATATTAGTTCTGCTACAGGACGGCCGCGAAGCGTTGGCAACGGTTATTGGCAGCGATCCCGAGTCTGATCTCGCCGTATTAAAAATAAATCTCGACAACCTCGAAACCATTCCCATTGGCGATCCTTCACAGGCCATGGTCGGCGATGTCGTGCTAGCTATAGGCAATCCCTATGGTTTCGGCCAAACAGTCACCCAGGGCATTATCAGTGCCACTGGACGCTACGGCCTGAAACTTAGCACCTACGAAAACTTTATTCAAACCGACGCGGCCATAAACCCGGGCAATTCTGGCGGCGCACTGGTCAACGCACAAGGAAAATTACTCGGCATCAATACCGCCATTTATACCAAAACCGGAGGCTCTCAGGGCATTGGCCTCGCCACCCCCTCAGACCTAGCATTACGAATCATGTCCGACTTAATCCAATACGGTAAAGTTATTCGAGGATGGCTAGGTATAGAAGTACAGGCGATCACCCCGGCATTAGCACAAGCACATCGACTCAGCCCCAATAATGGCGTAGTGATCACCGCAACTCACCTAGGCGGCCCCGCAGATGACAGCGGCTTAAAGGTAGGGGATATTATTACCCGCATTAATGGCCAACCTGTCGGTGATGGCCATGCCGGAATGAACTTTATTGCAGCCACCCGGCCGGGCGAAACTGTAGCGGTTGAAATTGTTCGAGGTGATAAAGCCTTCAACCTGAACACTCAGATTGGCAGCCGCCCTGAAAGCAAGATTTAGCACACAATACAATCCGCTTAAAATCTTGTTATCAGGGGCGAGATTAAGACTCTTCCTTGATCCGGTACTCTGCTGAGCGCGCATGAGCCGTTAACGACTCGCTACGCGCCAGCACCGAAGCCACCTTACCCAACTCCGTAGCACCTTGCTGAGAGCAATAGATAACAGAGCTGCGTTTTTGAAAATCATAAACACCTAGCGGTGAAGAAAACCTAACGGTACCCGAAGTTGGCAACACATGGTTGGGACCAGCACAGTAATCACCCAAGGCTTCCGAGGTATAACGACCCATAAAAATAGCCCCAGCATGCTTAATTTGGGGCAGCAACGCCTGCGGATCCTCTACCGACAACTCCAAGTGCTCTGGCGCTATGCGATTGCACACCTCAACAGCCTGCGCGAGACTATCCACTTTAATCAATGCCCCGCGTGCATTTATTGATGCCAAGGCAATATCTTTTCTCTCTAATCCGGGCAGCAACTTGTTGAGGCTACGCTCAACCTTATCGAGAAAATCGGCATCAGGGCTCACTAAAATAGATTGCGCATCCTCATCGTGCTCAGCCTGAGAAAACAAATCCATTGCCACCCAATCAGGGTCAGTCAGACCGTCGCAAATCACCAGAATTTCTGATGGGCCAGCAATCATATCCAATCCAACCTGCCCAAATACTTGGCGCTTGGCGGTAGCCACATAAATATTGCCCGGACCAACAATTTTATCAACCCGCGGAATCGTCTCAGTTCCGTACGCAAGCGCCGCTATCGCCTGGGCACCACCGACGGTAATGACCCGGCTCACACCGGCAATCGCCGCCGCCGCTAACACCATGTGGTTAATCTCTCCATCCGGTGTCGGGCTGACCATGACAATCTCTTCCACACCCGCTACTTTGGCTGGAATAACATCCATTAACACCGTAGAAGGATAAGCAGCCTTACCACCTGGCACATAGACGCCGACCTTTTCCAGTGCCGTGATTTGCTGCCCCAGCACCGTACCGTCAGCCTCGGTATAAGACCATGACGCCTGTTTTTGATGCTCGTGGTAACTCCTGATGCGCTCCGCGGCAGTTTCCAAGGCTTGGCGCTGCTCAGGCGAGATAGCCTCCAGCGATGCTGCGATCTGCTCCGCCGATATGATCAACTCATCCATAGAGCTCGCGCTCATACGGTCAAAGCGGTTGGTATACGCCAATAACGCACTGTCGCCAGCCGATCTCACCTCGGCAATGACCTCATTGACAGTGGTGACGATTTGTATATCCGAAACCGACTCCCAATCCAGCAGTTGACTTAATCGCAACTCAAAATCTGGCTGGCCTGCCTCTAAACGAGTCAATGTTAATGGCTCTGACATATTATTTCCGCGCCTCCACAGCCGTCCGCAGACTGTTAATAATTTCCTGAATACGCTGGTGTTTGCACTTCATCGCCGCCTTGTTAACCACCAAACGAGAGCTAATATTGGCAATTAAATCCTGCGGCTCCATACCATTGGCTTTTAGGGTATTGCCCGTATCGACAATATCCACAATTAAATCCGCCAAATCCATTATCGGTGCCAACTCCATCGCACCATAGAGCTTGATAATGTCACCCTGAATACCATGCTCAGCACAATAGCGTTTAGCAATATTCACAAACTTGGTCGCAATCCTGACCCGCCCCTGTGGCAGCGACTTGCCCACTAAACCCGCTGTCATTAAACGGCATTTAGAGATATTTAAATCTAGCGGCTCGTACAAACCAGCACCAGCCGCCTCTAACAACATATCCTTACCTGATACACCCATATCAGCAGCACCATGCTGCACATAAGTAGGCACATCTGAACCACGGATAACCAATAACCGCACATCTGCCTGGTTGGTATCAAAAATTAATTTGCGACTTTTGCTGATATCTTCAGTTGGCTCTAAACCCGCGGCAGCTAACAGCGGTAAAGTTTCCTGCAGAATACGACCCTTGGTTAAAGCGATGATTATTTGCTGATTCATAATGCTTAACTTATTTTGAAATGAGACTTAATTAGGCATGCGACGGATATTCGCACCCAACGACTGCAGCTTCTCTTCAATACACTCATAGCCTCGATCGATATGATAAATTCTATCAATTACCGTATCGCCCTTAGCCACCAACCCGGCAATCACCAAGCTTGCCGATGCCCGTAAATCCGAAGCCATGACTGGCGCCGCATGTAGCTGTTCCACACCGGAAATAATAGCCGTATTGCCCTCAATATAAATATTGGCACCCATCCGGTTCATCTCTTGAGTCTGGTTCAAACGGTTTTCAAACACCGTCTCTGTTACCGAGCTGGTGCCATCGGCGATAGCATTCATCGCCGTAAACTGGGCCTGCATATCAGTTGGAAAAGCAGGGTATGGTGCAGTTTTAATATTAACCGGCTTGGGCCTACGTCCTTCCATATCGAGCTCTATCCAATCCTCTCCCAAGGTTATCTTAGCACCCGCCTCTTCCAGCTTAGACAATACCGCCTCAAGAATATCAGAGCGCGTGTCTTTAAGCTTCACTCGCCCGCCAGTCGCTGCCGCTGCTACCAGATAGGTACCTGTCTCGATCCGGTCCGGCATCACCGAATAATCACAGCCGTGCAAGCTTTCAACACCTTCAATAGTAATTGTTGAAGTACCATGGCCGCTAATTTTTGCCCCCATAGCAATCATACAATCGGCAAGATCAACTACTTCAGGTTCACGCGCTGCGTTTTCAATGACAGTGGTGCCCTCAGCCAGCGTAGCCGCCATCATGATGTTCTCAGTGCCACCCACAGTGACAGTATCCATCAGGATATACGCGCCTTTTAAGCGGCCATCAACCTTGGCACGAATATAACCCTCATCGATTTCTATCGTTGCGCCCAAAGCCTCTAAACCACGCAAATGTAAATCCACAGGACGACTACCAATTGCACAGCCACCAGGAAAGGAAACATTGGCCTCACCAAAGTGAGCCAGCATGGGTCCAAGCACCAAAATTGATGCCCGCATGGTTTTAACCAGCTCATAAGGCGCTGTCAGATCCTCAATGGTATTGGCATGAACCTCCACCCCTAAACGCTCATCGATAATCATATCGACACCCATACACCTCAGCAAGGCGATCATCGTGGTCACATCATGAAGATGAGGCAAGTTGCGAATGGTGACAGGCTCATCACACAGCAAGGTGGCCGCTAAAATAGGTAATGCGGAATTTTTGGAGCCAGAGATACGAATTTCGCCATTGAGCCGCGCACCCCCCTTAATCAGTAATTTATCCATCGAAAAAGCCCGTTTTGGAATTCAGTGCAAATAAAATAAACCAGAACAAGCCACATCGACCAGCCCTGAATAAGCGCAGCAATTAGTTGTGCTGCTGCCACTCGGCACGGGTATACGTTTTCATATTAACCGCATGGACGCTACCATCAGCGATTTGTTCATTTAACGCAGCATAGACCAGCTGCTGCCTTTTAACCGCATTCAATCCCTCAAATACATCGCCTACTATCGCAATATCAACGTGACGCCCATCACCACCAACCTCAATATCACAATCAGCTAACTGCTGCTGTAGCAACTCTTTAATTTGTTCCGACTGCATAATATCAACTCCAAAAACTATAGACTCTACTCGAATAACACTTACTTAAAGCCATAACCAATCATAGGGTGGAACCTGGTCCACCAGATGCGCCCGGATCTAATCCGCCCGACCACGACAATGACAATTTAAATAAACAACACTCTCGCCCCCAAATTACCAAGCCGCAATAATGCTATTGCGCGGGCCAGCGATAGCTAGCTTTCAGTTTGAGGGGCGTATGAAAAGGCGGCGAATTGTACGTAAAACGCCGCCCAATAGCGAGAAAAGAGACCGACTAAAACAGACAGACTAACTACTCATCATCGTCATCGGTATATTTACTGCTTGCAACATTGACATTAGCCGCGGCAACCGTCGGATCCACAGACCAAAAGTCTATTACGCGATCAATATCGCCATTGTACTGCGCTGCGGCGGAAGCAAACTGGCTTTGATAAATTACGCCCAAATTAATCGCCTCAATGGTTACATTGCGTAATTTCCACTCCCCCTGTCTATTTTTACGCATTTTATATTGTACAACATAAGGCTTTTCGGCCTCGCCATAGATGTTCTGCACAACCGTAACACTACTAGCGCCACTCAAGTCCTCTCCCTCTTTAGGCGGCAACACAGCAATTTCATTGCCATTGGCTGTCAGCAAGCCCTTGGCATAGGTATGCACCAAGCCATCTTTGAACACTCGACTAAAACGCTCCATTCGGTCCTTATAGGCCTGTTTTTCCTCTCTGGTACTCAACGCCATATAGCCTCTCTTACTGGCATAGGGCCCCATCACGCCGCGAGCGAAGCTATCAAAATCAACCACATCTTCCAGGACCTGCTCAATTTCTCGATAAAACCGCTCAGGATCCCTATCAAAATAATCCCGAGCGCTCTCAATAATTGTCATCATCCTATCGGTAGTCAATTGCACTACCTGATGAGCACTTGGCTGCTCCTGGTCAGCCAACGCCATAGGGGAAGTAACGATTGCCAAGGCTAAAACCATAGCCATTGCCACTGACTGAATCAATTTCATAATGCTCTCTCTAATTATCAACATCAAAGTACTAGCCAAAACTCTCGCCTAAATCATTTAACGGAACACCGCGACGACTCAAACAACAGCCTAATGTAACGAAAATTTAGCCCAAGGTAAAAATAGTCGGTTAAAGCAGTCGAACCAGCATCACCACCGCTACAAATTAAACTATCATAAGCAATCTTTATGCTAAAACTCCATAGTAAACCTCTATATAATGCAGCCGCGAGAAAACGGCTTTAGCAATATGATACTGCGCCACAGCATTAAAATTTCTATGTGGTACAGCATTGGACGCGGAATCACCCTTCGCGTTCAACTAATATCCACTAACAAGCCTAAATTATGCACGCTTCTATTCTTTAATACGGCCCTAAAATTATGACGTTAGCTCTTGTTGCCATTCTTGTTGGATTCGCCGGTTTAATTTGGAGTGCCGACCGCTTTGTTGCCGGCGCAGCTGGTATTGCCCGCAACATGGGCATGGCCCCAATGATGATTGGCCTAACTATCGTTGCTATTGGCACCTCCGCACCTGAGCTCATCGTGTCCATTAACGCGGCACTGGACCATGCCGGCGGCTTGGCTATCGGTAATGCCATTGGCTCCAACCTCGCCAATGTCGGGCTAGTTCTGGGCGTTACCGCACTGATCTCCCCCATTCCTATTACTGCCTCCATTATTAAGCGCGAGCTCCCCCTGCTACTTATTGCCACATTCGGCGCACTGTTTTTTCTTCTAGACAACAAGCTGGAGCTGATCGACGGTATTGCCTTTCTCGCCATGCTGGCGGGTATCTTTTATATCTTAGTCACCAGCAAATCGCATCAGCCCGATGCCGAGCTTGCCACGGATACCGAACATGTCCCCGACATCCCCCAATCCAAAGCATGGCTTTTATTTTTTGTCGGCTTGATTCTGCTGATTGCCAGCTCGCGAGCACTGGTGTGGGGCTCTGTAGAAATCGCTGCAGCCTTAGGTGTCAGCGATCTGATCATCGGCTTGACCGTTGTCGCCGTAGGCACCAGCCTGCCAGAGCTTGCAGCCACTGTTGCCAGCGCCCTTAAAGGACACCACGACATAGCCCTTGGCAACATTATCGGCTCAAATTTATTTAATCTGCTAGGGGTGATGGCAATGCCAGCTATGATCACACCCTCGGCACTAGACCCCGAAGTATTTAGCCGTGACTATCTATCCATGACCGCCATTACCTTGCTGCTGGCAGCGATGTTAATTGCCCCGCTACTACTGCGTAAATTTAAACGGCAGGAACCCGCAGGCAACAAAGTTGGTCGAATAGGCCGTGGCGAGGGAGCACTGTTATTATTAGCCTATGGCGCTTATTATTACCTACTGCTTTCTGTCAGCCTTTAAGCAGCTGACGCGTACCACTGCCCCAACAGTCGGCAACCAATTAGCACTGCACTTACACTTAGTAATATTCGGAAAATTATGTCACCAAGAAGCTTCAAACAATCCGCCCTACGCACCATTGCCATGGAGCGTGATGCTGTGAGCCAACTGCTCGAACGCATTGACACTCACTTTGAACAAGCCTGCCAGATTTTACTCGGCTGCGAAGGCCGGATCGTCGTAACCGGCATGGGCAAATCCGGGCATATCGGCACCAAGATCGCAGCGACTCTTGCCAGCACTGGCTCACCGGCGATGTTTGTGCACCCAGGCGAAGCCAGTCATGGCGATATGGGAATGATCACGCCCAAGGATGTGGTTATCGCCCTATCAAACTCCGGCAGCACTGCAGAGGTAGTCACACTACTACCACTGTTAAAGCGCATGGGCACACCACTGATTAGTATGACCGGGAATGTTGACTCGGTGCTATCCAAATTCGCCGATGTTAATTTAGATGTCAGCGTCAGCGAAGAAGCCTGCCCGCTGGACCTCGCCCCCACATCCAGCACCACCGTATGCCTGGTCATGGGTGACGCACTCGCCATCGCCCTACTCGAAGCCAGAGGCTTCAGCGCTGAGGACTTCGCCTTTTCACACCCTGGCGGCGCACTGGGGCGACGATTGCTATTAAAAGTTGAGGATATTATGCACACCGGCAGTAAAATACCCAGCGTTACCGCCGACACCAGTTTGCGCGATGCACTGCTAGAAGTGACCAGTAAAGGCCTGGGCATGACAACCATTGTCGATCAAAACAACACCCTGCTAGGCATTTTCACCGATGGAGATTTGCGCCGCGCACTCGATCAAAACCTTGATCTGCGCCAAACACCAATAACCACAGTGATGACCCGTCACTGCAAAACTGCCAGACCGCAAATGCTGGCTGCAGAGGCACTGGCAATCATGGATAACGGCAAAATCAGCTCGCTGGCAGTGGTGGATGAAAACAATAAACCCGTCGGCGCTTTGCACTTGCACGATCTGCTCAACGCAGGCGTTGCCTGAGCACTAAACCACTGGCGCGCCATATATTGAGCGACGTCACAATACGGCTCAAACACACGACCCCAGCAGAGTTAACGCAGCCACAATGAAACTTTTAAGCACACGCAACATCAATACCACTATTACAGCGATTTCCGCCGTGCTGTTATTGATGTTTCTGTTAAACTTTTCAAAAACAGGCAACCCTCCAACACTTGATATTTTAGCTAAAAAAATTGAACAGCCCGAATTTTACTTATTCAATAGCCGCAGCATCCAATACAATGAACAGGGTATTTTAGATACTATTATCACCAGCCCACATGCAGAACAAAACCCTAAAGATAATAGCGTTACACTTGATGAGCCACGCATTCACCTTTACCGCCAAGGGCAACTCAACTGGAAGGCCCGCGCCCAAATTGGCACCATTTATAACAGCGGCAATAAAGTTGATCTTGAACAACAGGTCGTGGCAATCAGCAGTGATCAAACCATGTCATTACACACCGCCAAGTTAACTGTTTTCCCTAATACCAAACTAGCGGAAACAGACCAACCCGTCGCACTGCTTGATAGCACCAGCTCTACCCATGCGACAGGCATGAAAGCAAACCTTGATCAAAAAACCATTGAACTACTGAGCAATGTTAGAGGCCAATATGAACCACAAAGGGCACCCCGCAATGCGGAATAAGCTTATCGCTAGATGCTGGCTTGCCGGTGCTCTATTTTTCTCGCTGGCAGCCTCAGCCCTGCCAGAGGACAGTAGCCAGCCCATCAATATTCAATCAGATCGGGCCAGCCAAAAAAGTAGTGCCGATGGCATTCAAACTGAATATTTCGGCAATGTACTGATGACTCAGGGCTCGCTTAAGATTAATGGCGACCATATTGTCATTCACAGCAAAGACCAAAAAGTCACCTCGGTCCTTGCCACGGGCAGCCCCGCCATGTTCGAACAGAAATCCGACCCCGTCAAAGCACCGATTAAGGCGAGAGCAAACCAACTCGACTATCAACTTGTCAGCGATACTGTCATCCTCACCGACAATGCGACCATCGTGCAAAATACCAGCACTGTCAGCGGCAAACGCATTGAATACAACATCGGATCAGAGCATGTCAAAGCCAGCGGCGGCTCAGGCGACTCTTCGCAGGTACATATGATTTTGATTCCAGAAGCTAAAGCTAACGATAGCGGCAAACAACCCTAACCGCCCCACAGGACTCTACTTGCAGATGACAACGTCAGTACTGACTGCCAAGCACCTCGCCAAAAGCTATAAAGGCCGCCCCGTCGTAAAAGACGTCTCCATTGAGGTTCACAGCGGCCAAATAGTTGGCCTGCTTGGTCCCAACGGTGCAGGGAAAACCACCTGCTTTTATATGATAGTCGGTATCGTTGGTTTAGATGGCGGCCAAATAAGCCTCAACGGCAACGACCTTACTCGCCTGTCGATGCACGCCCGCGCCCGTAAAGGCATTGGCTACTTACCTCAAGAAGCATCCATTTTTCGCAAATTAACCGTGGCTGACAATATTACCGCCATTCTTGAAACCCGTAGCGATCTCAATCGCCAGCAGCGCACCAACAAACTCGAAGAACTACTGCAAGAATTCCATATCACCCATATTCGCGACAGCCTGGGCATGTCCTTATCGGGCGGTGAGCGCCGACGAGTAGAGATAGCCAGAGCACTAGCCACCGAACCCTCTTTTATTCTATTAGATGAACCCTTCGCCGGGGTGGACCCCATTTCCGTGGGTGATATCAAGCAGATTATCAATCACTTAAAGTCCAAAGGTATTGGCGTACTGATTACCGACCACAACGTACGCGAGACTCTCAGCATCTGCGAAAAGGCCTATATTGTCGGCGAAGGGTATATTATTTCTGAAGGTGATGCCGATACTGTACTCAACAACAAGAAAGTCCGTGATATTTATTTAGGCCATCAGTTTGTGCTATAAACGTCCACCACTTGCCGATAATTTCTCATCTGTCAAGTTATCTATCAAAATCGGTATAAGGATTGCATGTACTAAATTCCAAAGCTACACTTAGGCCAAGTTTTTCACCCTAAGATCCCAAGCAATCCTATATCGTTACCCCGTAGTCAACTGCGGTTATTTCGATATGCCGTATGGGTACCAAAAGTAGCGTATGAAACAATCACTCCAACTGAAAATCGGTCAACACCTAACGATGACCCCTCAGCTGCAGCAGGCAATTAAACTACTGCAGCTATCAACCCTCGATCTCCAGCAAGAAATTCAGCAAGCCCTGGAAAGCAATCCAATGCTGGATGTGGCTGACGACAATGATGTCACCCCCGGCGATAACGACCAACTTAAAACCGAGCAAGTCGACTTTAGCGAAACTCCCAGCGTTAGCAGCAAAGATTCCAATAACAACAACAGTGAAGGCCCCGCCGCCGATAGCGATTGGCAAGATAATATTCCCGAGGAACTGCCGGTAGACAGCCAATGGGATGACGTTTACCAATCCAGCGGCCCAACTACCTCATCGGGCTCTGCGGATAACAGCGATTATGACTTTGACTCACGTAACAGCACCACTGAGTCACTGCAAGACCATTTAATGTGGCAGCTCAATCTAACCCGCATGTCCGATATTGACCGCACCATCGCCATGGCAATTATTGACGCCATTGATGACAATGGTCGTTTAACCCAAACGGCAGAAGAGTTGCACCTCAGCTTTAACGAAGACAACCCTGACATTGAACTTGATGAAGTGGTTGCAGTATTGCATCGAATTCAGCAATTTGACCCTGCTGGCGTTGCCGCTGTCGACTTACGAGAATGCCTGCTGATTCAACTCAATCAATTATCCCCCGATACTCCTTGGCTAAAAGAGACAAAATTAGTGGTGGATCGGCATTTGCCACTGCTTGGCAACCGCGATTACGCTCAACTGATGCGCCGTAGCAAGCTTAAAGAGCCACAGCTGCGCGAAGTATTACTGTTAATCCAAACACTGACACCCAACCCCGGTGAAACGATAAGCAGCACCAACACCGAATATATCGTCCCCGATGTCTATGTTAAAAAAATCAAAAACCGCTGGGTGGTGGAGCTAAACCCCGATATCGCTCCCAAGCTCCGTATCAATGCCGGCTACGCATCGCTGGTTAAACGCGCCGACAATAGCGATGATAACAACTACTTGCGAGATAACCTGCAAGAAGCACGCTGGTTTCTGAAAAGCCTGCAAAGCAGAAATGAAACCCTGATGAAAGTCGCGACCAAAATTGTCGAGCATCAACGCGGTTTTCTGGACTTTGGCGAAGAGGCGATGAAACCCTTGGTATTACACGATATCGCCGAAGCCGTCGAAATGCATGAATCGACGATATCGCGGGTCACAACGCAGAAATACATGCATACACCCCGCGGTATTTTTGAGCTTAAATACTTTTTTTCCAGTCATGTTAATACTGATTCCGGTGGCGAATGTTCGTCAACCGCCATTAGAGCATTGATTAAAAAGCTGGTTGCCGCTGAAAACCCCAAAAAACCCTTGAGTGACAGCAAGATTACCGTCATCCTTGGCGATCAGGGGATAAAAGTGGCCCGCAGAACCATTGCAAAATACCGAGAATCATTGCTTATTCCACCCTCTAACGAGCGTAAGCGCATCGTCTGACACCAGCCATCAGGGGTGGCGGAATAATTATTACGAAGAAGGGTTGAAAACTTAGTCTCTGGAGGCTAGAAACACCTTTTGATCTCGTCAGCCTAATGCCCCAAAAGCATCAGGCCTTAACACAACGCAAAGGAGCAGCTTATGCAAATTAATGTTAGTGGTCACCACGTAGATCTCACTCCGGCACTGCGTAAATACACCACAGACAAACTCTCCAAGCTACAGAGACACTTTGATAACATCACCAATGCCGACGTCACACTAACCGTAGACAAACTGGTCCAAAAAGCCGAGGCGACTATCCATGTTGCCGGTGCTGATTTATTTGCCGCCAGCGAATCAACCGATATGTACGCAGCTATTGACGCCCTGAGCGACAAACTCGATCGCCAACTGATCAAGCACAAAGAAAAAACTACCGGCCGCAATCAAGGGGCCATTTCCCGTTAACACGTTGCAAATAAACTAATCCCATGAAATTAACTTCCATTCTTAGCCCTGGGCGCACCCTCTGCGATGCGCCCGGGAGCAGTAAAAAACGTACACTTGAAACTATTGCCCAATTTATCTGCCAAGATATTCCAGACCTTAATCCTAACGAGCTTTTTGACAGTTTTATTGCTCGCGAGCGCTTGGGTAGTACTGGACTTGGTGATGGCATAGCGATACCCCACTGCCGTATTAAAAACTGCGAAGAGGTTATTGGTAGCCTGATCAAACTGGAACAAGCCATTGATTTTGACGCTGCTGATGGCAAGCCCGTCGATTTGCTTTTTGTCTTAATAGTCCCCGAAGAAGCCACTGACGAACACCTGCAAGTTCTCGCCATGCTGGCCAAATCATTCAGCGACCCAGAATATTGCCAACGACTGCGTAAAGCTAAAGATAATGAAGAGCTATACTATCAAGCGATAGCACAGTAACTCATGAGTTATATGCTTGTGTTACCATCACACAAACATGCCCAAGCAACACCCTTTGGCAGCAGACAACAGCTGCCAAATAGAGGTTAATTAAGAGTTTATGCCATGAAATTAGTCATTATTAGTGGCCGTTCAGGCTCAGGAAAAAGTACCGCGCTAAACTTATTAGAAGATGAAGGTTATTACTGCATCGATAACCTACCCGTCGCTTTGATTCCACAAGCAGTACAGTACCTACAAGAAAGCAACGCTAAAGAACATGATAACGTAGCTATCTGCATTGATGCGCGCAATGCAAGTAGCGATTTATCCAATTTAATCGAGGTCTTTCAACGCAATCCTGAAAACCTAATTGTCGATATTGTCTACCTCGATGCAGAAGATGAGCGCCTGATCAAACGCTTCAGTGAAACTCGTCGGCGCCACCCCCTCAGCAACAAAGATATCGCGCTGAGCGAAGCTATTCTTAATGAGCGAAAGATCCTTGAGCCTATTGCCAATATTGCCACACTAGTCATCGATACCAGCATTATGAGCCTGCACGAACTACGTACGGCAATTAAGACTCGCCTGGTCGAAAAGCAGGGGTCGGGCATATCAGTTCTATTTCAGTCCTTCGGGTTTAAACAGGGCATCCCTGTAGATGCCGATATTGTTTACGATATTCGCATCCTCCCCAACCCCCACTGGGATCCTACGCTGAGAGTGCACACCGGCCAAAATCAACCAGTGATTGATTTCCTTAACGCCCAGCATGAAGTCAATGACATGTTCACCGACATTCAGCAATACCTAGAGAAGTGGCTACCCTTGTTTGAACAAAATAATCGCAGCTACATAACCATTGCTATCGGTTGCACCGGCGGCCAACATCGCTCAGTATATATGGCTGAGCGACTCGCCAACTACTTCAGCACCCTGTACCAAAACGTACAAATTCGCCACCGCGAACTGCATCGGCATAGCAAACTTTGACGGCTGTATCTTTGCTATGTGACTTTAAGTCACCATAGCTTGAGCCCCAGTAATATTAATCAAAGCAACACCTAGAACTCATTATATGCTAAAAACAAAAGTCACTATCATCAATAAACTGGGGCTGCATGCTCGAGCCGCCTCTAAATTTGTTAGCACTGCAGCCGCTTTCGACAGTACTATTCGGATAGGAAGAAATGCAGAACTGGTTGACGGTAAAAGCATTATGTCAGTGATGATGTTGGCTGCGTGCAAAGGTACTGAGCTCGATCTGGAAGTAAACGGTAACGACGAACAACAAGCACTCGACGCCATGACTGCATTGATCAATAACCGCTTTGACGAGGGAGAGTAAGCAAGCAGCAAAATAATCCAGTGGCAGCAGCCAATTAGCCCAAGCAAATATTGTTGATCGGATGATTTTTCTGGATAATAAACCATAGCTTCTCAGCACAGCACTCCGCACTTACCCCTCTGGCAGAGCCTTAATGTCAATATCCGAAAGCCACCAAGTTCATGCGCAATTAGACCAACTCACTCATGCTCTGGATAGCGGCACCTTTATTCAGGTTCGACGCTTACTCAATAGCTTGCCAGCGTCTGATGTTGCTCATGTCATTGAGTCATCACCCCCCAAAACTCGCGCCATCATCTGGCCCTTTATAGACCAAGAGCGCAGCGGTGAAGTATTAGCCTATCTCAGTGATGATATTCAAAGCCAGTTCCTACTGGCTATGGATACGGAAGCGGTGGTCAGCCTAACCGAAGGTTTGGAAACCGATGATATTGCGGATATCTTGCAGCAATTACCTGACCGCGTCATAAAAGAAGTACTGCAGCTGATGGATAAGCAGGACCGTCAGCGAGTCGAACATGTTCTAGCTTATTCGAAAGATACCGCCGGTGGGTTAATGAACACCGACGTTATTACCGTACGCCCACAAACACCGCTGGACGTAGTACTCCGCTACCTGCGCCGCCACGACGAATTACCAGAAATGACCGACAATCTTATTGTCGTCAATCGCAGCGATGAATACGTAGGCTTATTATCGCTCAGCAAAGTACTTGTCTCTGATCCCAGCGTGACGGTACGTGAAATCATGATCACGGATATCGAAGCCATCCCCGCTTCCATGAATGATAGCGAAGTGGCCAAATTATTCGAGCGCAACGACTGGGTTTCAGCACCAGTCGTCAACGCCGAGGGGAAATTGATTGGCCGCATCACCATCGATGACGTTGTTGACATCATTCGCGAAGACGCCGACCACTCCCTAATGAGCCTCGCCGGTCTAGATGAAGACGAAGACACCTTTTCACCCGTTTTAAAAACAGCACCACGCCGGGCAATGTGGCTTGGCGTTAACCTGCTCACCGCCTTTCTCGCCTCCGCTGTGATCAATCTATTCGAAGTCACCCTCGACAAAGTAGTCGCCTTAGCCATACTGATGCCCATCGTTGCCAGTATGGGTGGGGTTGCTGGCAGTCAGACACTAACCGTTGTAATCAGGGGTATCGCCCTTGGCCAGGTGAGCAAGAGCAACAGCAATTGGCTAATCAATAAAGAGTTTCTAGTAGGTATCATTAATGGCATTTGCTGGTCGATAATAGTAGCCATTGGCACCGTACTTTGGTTTGATGATTACTTAATTGGCGCTATCATAGCTGCTGCTATGATCATCAATTTAATTACCGCAGCCCTCGCTGGAGCGATCATTCCAATTATTTTCCACAAAATGAAAATTGACCCAGCCTTAGCTGGGAGTGTGGCTTTAACTACCGTTACCGATGTTACCGGTTTTGTGTCTTTTCTCGGCTTAGCCACACTATTTTATTTTTAGTGCTCACCGAATATTACGTCTTAAAAAAGAGTAGCGCATGAACGACAACAATACATTCGACACAGATGAAGAAGAAATCATCTACGTAAGTAAATCTGAAATGAAGCGAGATATGCTCGCATTACAGAAGCTGGGCGAGGACATTGTCAAACTCAGCAAAGGTCAGTTCGCGACCATTCCATTAACAGACGAAACTCTGGCGGAGGCAATCAACACCGCACGTAGAATCAGTCACCGCGAAGGACTGCGGCGTCAGATGCAATATATCGGCAAGCTTATGCGAAAAACTGATATAAGCGCCATTGAGGCAGCCTACGAAAAGATTTTAAATGGCCGCAAAGAGGAAACTCGCAAGTTTCACGAACTAGAAATGTGGCGCGACCAACTGATAGAAAAAGGGCCCAATGCTATCGAAGATGTGGTCAACAAATATCCGCACGTCGACCGGCAACACCTGCGACAATTGCTGATGCAAGCAGCGAAAGAACAAAAAAATAATAAGCCCCCCGCCAGCGCCCGCAAATTATTTATCTATTTAAAAGAGCTAGCGACACTCAAATAAGCACTTCAACGTAAATCGCGCCTAAGCCCCGCCTGGAGATAACCCTGGCGGAACAAGTTCCGCCCTACGGCTAGAGCGCTCATCCCTATAGACTATTATCTGAGCCGTGTTGATTAAAAACGACATCAAAACGCCGGTGCTGAGCAATGGGCATTGCGGCTCTATGCCCATCTAATTCTGCCAGGTTTATAGCGGCAAGCGTACAAGCCTCGCCCATATCTGCCTCCGCCAATACATTACCCCAGCCATCAATAATAACTGAACCACCGGAAGTTCTGCGCGAAGGACTGTGATCGCCCCCTTGATTTGCCCCAATGATATAGCATTGATTTTCGATAGCCCGTGCTCGTAATAGGGGCAGCCAGTGCGCCTTGCCGGTCACCAAAGTAAATGCGGCAGGCACCGCAATGATATCCACACCCTGATCAAACATGGCCCGAAAAAACTCAGGGAAACGAATATCATAACAAACTGCCAAACCCAAACGACCGAAGGGTGTATCTATAACAACCACCTTGTCGCCTGGCTTAAAGGTATCGGATTCGCGGTAACTTCCCTGCTTATCACCCACATCCACATCAAATAAATGCAGCTTATCATAGCGCGCAACCTCAACGCCTTTATCACTCACCACAAAACAAGAAGCCAGAACGCGATCAGCCTGATCGCCCCGTAACGGTATTGTGCCCGCTACAATCCACAGCCCTAACTGCTTCGCCTGTTGTCGAATAAAGGGGCGTACCCGCGCAGCCTCACTGGCTTCCTGCTCACCTAATGCCTGCTGTCCTTTTGCGCCAAACAAAGCAAACACCTCCGGCAGCACCACCAGCTCGGCCCCCTGATTTTTGGCGTCAATAAGTAAACGTTCTACTGTGGCCAAATTGGCTGCAACATCACTACCGCTGACCATTTGAATCGCAGCAACACGATGCATAGCATCTACAGATTTCATCGCACAGCTCCTATTTCGTTCATTTCCAGTTTGGTTCAGCTTAGCTTAACGTCAGCTCAGCTAAAACACAGCGAGAGGTATTGTAGGATGGAGCTTGTTCCACCAGAGCCCCCCATAACTATGGAGTTCGTTGCGTTGGTGACTAAAAGCAGTAATTTAAGATCAACCCTGCAGGACTAAAAAGACCCTGCCGAACAAACAGGACAAGTAGGATTTTTAGAGACGCTCAACTTACGCCACTCCATAACTTTAGCGTCAAAAATCATTAGCTGCCCCAGCAAAGGCTGACCAAAGCCGCTCAATACTTTGACCGCCTCCAGCGCCTCCATGGAACCAATGATCCCCACCAAGGGCGACAACACGCCATTTTCGGCACAACTTAGCTCTTCACCCTCAGCATTTTTATCATCATACAAACAACGATAGCAGGGACTATTTGGATTACGGCTATCAAAGACAATCACCTGCCCCTCACTACGAATCGCCGCCGCCGACACCAGCGGTACGCGATGCGCTACGCAGGCTCGATTCAATGCAAAACGGGTAGCAAAATTATCACTGGCATCCAGTACCAAATCAACCCTGGTTACCACCTCATCAAGTAAATCACCCAGCAAACGCTGATGGATTAGCTCAACGGCAACATCAGGATTTAGCGCCGCTACCGCAGCTGCTGCCGAAATAACTTTGGGTTGATTAAGATCAGCCATATTATGGGCAATTTGCCGCTGTAAATTACTCAACTCTACACTGTCATCATCCGCCAGCCACAGCTCACCCACCCCGGCAGCAGCTAAATATAAGGCCGCTGGACAACCCAAACCACCCAAGCCCACAATCAATACTTTGGCATCTAACAAGCGCTTCTGACCCTCGATATCAAAACCATCCAGCATTATTTGACGACTGTAGCGTAATAACTGATTGTCATTCATTACTTAACACCATTGCCCTGAGTCCACCGCCCGCCACTAACCCTATCCTGCCCAGCAAGATCCTGTTCGGTAAACACCTGTTGAAACCCCGCAGCGGCCAACAAAGCCCGCGCTTTATCACCTTGATCGTAGCCGTGCTCGAATAGCAACCAACCAGCGTCAGCTAAATAATTGGGGGCTTTCGCCACAATTTTCTCTATATCTGCCATCCCCTGGTTATCGGCCACTAAGGCTGAGCGCGGCTCAAACCGAATATCACCACGATGTAAGTGGGGATCTTGCGGATCGATATAAGGAGGATTGCTAACAATGGCATCGAAGCGACCAGGTGCAATTGCCGTAAACCAATCGGATTGCTGGATCGATACATTGTCTAATCCCAAGGCAGCTCTATTAGCCTCCGCCAATAATACTGCCTCTTCAGAAACATCACTGGCAAGCAGCTGCCAATCGGCTCGCTCGCTGGCCAAGGCCAACGCGATAGCTCCGGTGCCAGTGCCTAAATCTAACACTCTGGCCTTAACGGCAGACTGTAACCGCGACAGTACGATTTCTACTAATAATTCGGTTTCGGGACGAGGGATTAATGTGGCTGGACTTACTTGCAAGTCCAGCGTCCAAAAACCGCGCTCACCTATAAGATAAGCGATGGGCTCACCCTGCAGGCGACGTGACAACAGCTGTAAAAACTGCTGCTCAATGGCTGGGCTCAACACCGCCTCTGGCCAGGCCCGCAGATAACTACGTGGTTTTTGTATACAGTAACAGAGCAGCAATTCAATATCGGCTGTCGCGCTGTCACTGACAGCCTTCAATCGATCGCGGTGTAACAGTAAATCGGCAACGGTCGTCATCGACTCACCTATTGATAAAATGAAATAGTATTAACTTGAGTAGCGTCAACACACTGATATTTGCTCGGGCACTCGGCGCGCCGCTAATCCTCGGCCATGGCCGCCAATTGATCCGCTTGGTATTCATTACGTAAAGGCTCAATAATGTCATCCAGCGCACCTTCCATCACATCACCGAGCTTATACAATGTTAAGTTGATACGATGATCAGTAATACGCCCCTGCGGATAATTATAGGTGCGGATTCGCTCAGAGCGGTCGCCGCTACCAACCAGATTGCGACGTTCGTCCGCTTGATCCTGATGCTGCTTCTCCTGCATGCTCATCAGAATCCGGGACTGCAATACCGATAGCGCCCGAGCCTTGTTTTTATGCTGCGAGCGCTCGTCCTGACACTCCACCACAATCCCCGTGGGTATGTGGGTTATACGGATAGCAGAGTCGGTGGTGTTAACGTGCTGACCGCCTGCACCCGATGACCTAAACGTATCAATACGAATGTCATTCTTATTAACTTCAAAGCCGTCAATATCGTCAACTTCAGGCAACACCGCAACGGTACAGGCGGACGTATGAACTCGACCCTGCGATTCTGTTTCTGGCACCCGTTGTACTCGATGAGCACCGGATTCAAATTTTAAGTTAGCATAAACATCTTGACCGCTAACTCTGGCAATGATTTCTTTAAAACCACCATGCTCGCCATCGCGCTTGCTAATGGTTTCTATTTTCCAGCCCCTGTTTTCGGCATAGCGTGAATACATCCGAAATAAATCGCCAGAAAAGATAGCGGCTTCGTCACCGCCGGTACCAGCACGTACTTCAAGGAACACATTATTCGAATCGTTAGGGTCGCGTGGCAGCAGTAATGTTTGTAACTCTTGCTCTAAATTATCACGACGCTCTTGTGCGTCATTAAATTCTTCCTGCGCCATTTCTCGCATATCAGCATCGCCATCTTTTAATAGCATCTGCGCTTCTTCGATATCCTCCAGTGTCTGGCAGTAAAGGCCATAGCACTTAATCACCGGCTCAACCTCGGCATATTCCTTGGACAAAACCCTGAATTTATTTTGGTCACCAATGATGTCACTATCACTCAGCAACGCACCCAACTCTTCGTGGCGATCAACTAAATTGTCCAGTTTATTAACTATCGATTGCTTCATGGTTGCTCTTTTAAATGGTTGTTCGTGGGACGCGTTCGCTAGATTCAGCGCTCATCACTGCTATTGCTGCTATCAACTGTCAAGCCCAACAAACCCTGAGCATGACTGATAAATTCGTCACGCCCTTCGACGCTGGCTTTTTTCATTTCAATGCTGGGCGTATGCATAAACTTATTGGTTAAACTACGCGCCAACTGATTCAAAATCTTCTCTGCAGGTTCACCTTTGGCTAATTGTTTAAGCGCTTTCTCCAACTCAGCATCGCGGGTTTGTTCTGACTGCTGGCGATAGGCTTTGAGTGTAGACACCACATCCAATGCCCGCAAACGCTGATGGTAATGCTCGATACCTTCATCGATTAATTTATCTGCTTTACGTGCCTCGGATTGACGATTGCGCATATTCTCATCGACGATTTCGGTTAAATCATCGACTGTATAGAGGTAAACATCGTTCAACTCACCAACCTGCTCTTCGATGTCACGTGGCACGGCAATATCGACCATTAATATAGGCCGATGTTTGCGTTGCTTTAACGCATACTCCACCGCACCTTTACCTAAAATAGGCAGCTGACTACCGGTGGATGAGATGACTATATCGGCGTCCACTAATTGCATAGGTATTTCTGAAAATAACACCGCTTCGGCACCAAACCGCTGCGCCAGCTCTTTTGCCCGCCCCAAGGTACGGTTGGCAACCACAATATCTTTAACGCCGTTTTCAACCAAATGCCTGGCCACCAACTCAATCGTTTCACCAGCGCCAATCAACAACGCTCTTGTCTTAGTTAAATCGGCAAAAATATGCTGGGATAAATTGACTGCGGCATAGGCCACTGACACCGGGTTTTCACCAATAGCGGTATCAGTACGAACACGCTTGGCCACCGAAAAAACATGGGGAAATATCCGTGAAAATTCACGGGCGACTGATTGTGCTTCCTGTGCAACAGCAAAGGCTGATTTCATTTGCCCAAAGATTTGCGGCTCACCCAGGATCATGGAGTCAAGCCCGCTGGCCACGTGAATCATATGCCGCAGCGCATCCGTGTCTCGATAACTATAGCAAAACGTTTGTAATTCTGACGTTGAGAGCTGGTGATAAGACGCCAACCACTCCAATACTCGCTGCTCACCATCAACGCCTGCGTTATCGTCAACAATGACAAACATCTCGGTACGGTTACACGTCGAAAGAATAACCGCCTCCGCCAACGCCGCATCAACCAGCGCACCCTGTAATGCCTCAGTCATTTGCTCAGGCGCAAACGCAACGCGCTCGCGCAAAGCAAGATTAGCTGATTTATGATTAATGCCTAATACGATCAAACCCATACGGCGGTGGTAAATCCTCAAACGTTTCGGTTAATAATCAGCCGGTAACAACCCGCCTATACGCACTTCTAACTGAAGTGCCAGCCAGCGGTGGCTGCGATTATGCCACCCTGATCCCAAAAAAGTTGACCATTCTAACAAGTTCATTAACAAAAGTAGATTAGAGTCGACACTTATCCCACTCTAACCCGCTTAACTCTGGTTATTCGAAGCAGCTTTATGTCATCATGGCGACTCCAAACGAGGATCGATGCGGCATGGCTCCACTTTCACTAATAACTCCATTTATTTATAAATTGATGTATAAAACAATCAATCAACCAATCCATGTATTTCCCAAGCCACTTCGTTTTATGCTTGTGGCAGCCACACTACTCACTATTGTCAGCGCCTGTAGCACTCCACCCGCACCAAAGCCTGCCGAAGCAGCCGCCCCCATTGAAATCACACAAATCCCAGAAGAAGCAGTCGAAGTCGCTACCCGCCCCTTCCCCAACGATAGCTTCCATGACCTGTTAGTCGCTGAATTCGCCGTGCGGCGCAACCGCTATGATTTAGCACTGGGCAACTATATGCAGCAAGCCCACCAAACCCGTGACGCCGGTGTAACCGCCCGTGCGACACGATTAGCACAATTCCTCAGTGCCGACAAAGCCACCCTCGACGCCGCCCAGCTATGGGTAGAGTTAGAACCCACCAATATCGAAGCTCAGTACACCCTATCGACTATTCTCGCTAAGAATCAACGTCCGATCGCAGCCCTCAAGCATATGAATATTGTGCTGGAGCAAAGCGGCACAACCAACTTCGCCGCTATCGCTGCCAGCAGTTTAACACTACCCCAAGCGACCCGTGATGCACTGGAACAATCAATTCAACAGCTACTTGAACAACATCCCAACCACACCCAACTACTCACCGCCAAAACCCTGCTCATGCAGCAACGCGGTGAACCCAAGGCTGCACTGGCATTGATTCAGCAAGTACTTACCATTGACCCCGATGACCTCCACGCCACCGTAGTCGAGGCCCGCCTACTGCAACAACTCGACCGTAACGACGAAGCCTTCGCACGACTCGAGCAAGTGCTAAAGCGCCACCCCAGCAATCGCCGCCTGCGCCTGCAATACGCCCGTGTTTTAATGGCTAACGACATATCACTGGCCAAAGAGCAGTTTGAAATACTGCTCAGCACCACCCCGCAAGATCCAGACTTATTGCTGTCACTGGCACTGATCAACAAAGAAACTGGCAATCTGGTCGATGCTAATATTTATCTTAAACGCTTGCTGGCGACCGGCCTACGCAACACTGAGTCCCACTATTATTTAGGGCAACTGGCCGAGCTAGAGCAAGACTGGCCCACAGCGATTGCACATTACCAACAAATCCCGCCAAGCACAGACTTTATTGCGGCCACTAACCGCATTGCCTACCTGTATCTCAAGCAAGGACAGAGCGATACCGCCAGGCAATACCTACAAAAACTACGACTGCAATACCCCGAGCACAATGTACGTCTATATCTGGTCGAGTCAGAGCTGCTACTCGGCCAAAACCAGCTAAAACAGAGTTTTGATTTACTCAGCGAAGCCTTACTGACCAACCCAAGGCAACCCAATCTTTTATACGCCCGCTCGGTGACTAGCGAAAAAATGGGGAATATTGAGCAACTGGAAATAGACTTGCGTGACATCATCGCCATTGATAGCAACAATGCCATCGCCCTCAACACCCTGGGCTATGTCCTGGCCAACCGCACCGACCGCTATGAAGAAGCTTACCAACTTATAACTCGCGCTTTGGCACTCAGACCCGACGATCCCGCCATTCTCGATAGCCTCGGCTGGGTACAGTTTCAACGGGGCCACCTGGATGAATCCCTACAACTGCTCACACAAGCCTACCAAGCGTTTCCCGACCATGAGGTAGCGGCCCATCTAGGCGAAGTACTATGGGCTACGGGCAAAACACAACAAGCCCTGGATATCTGGCAGCAAAGCCTGCAACGCCACCCGGACAGCACTATTTTAATCAACACAATGGAACGACTCAGTCCTGGCAGCTCAAAAACCCAAAACGCGCCTCAGCAATAGGCCACACAATGATCAAGCACTATCGATACTTACTGTCACTCGCTATTTGTTTATCGCTGGCAGCCTGTAGCAATCTACGGCCCAGTCAACCAGCCCCATCGACCATGGCGGCTAATGCGCAAATTCAGCACTGGCAAATCAGCGGCAAAATTGGTCTGCGCGACGGCAGCAGCGGACATAGCGGCTACCTTAACTGGCAGCAGTGCGGCAACCAATTTGATATTCGCCTTAGCGGACCATTAGGCCAAGGGACTGCACACCTCTACGGAGACAGCAGACAGGCCAAGCTCGTCACCAACGACCAACAATTATTTCAAGCCCGCAGTGCCGCCGAGCTATTAGAGCAACAACTCGGCTGGTCACTACCCGTTGAGCAATTATTCTATTGGCTACGCGGCATTCCTTCGCCAGATTACCCCTATCAGAGCTATTCCCACCAAACCAAGCAGCAAGCCGCTTCAACGGGTCTGGGCTTTGAACAAAATCACTGGCAACTCAGCTTTCTCAAGTTTGCGGAGGTTGATGGCTACCAACTGCCCAGCAAGATAATTGCTCAAAAAACACCCTACAAGGTTACGCTAGTCATCAGCCAGTGGCAGCTACCGACAAACTGTGAAATAAGTGAATGACACGTTTAAGCCTGCCCTCCCCTGCCAAACTCAATCTAATGCTGCACATTATCGGGCGCAGAGAAGATGGGTATCACCAATTACAAACCCTATTTCAACTATTGGACTACGGTGACACACTCCATTTTGAAGTGCGTAATGACCGACAAATCACCCTGAACCCGACCCTGGACGGGGTGCCGAATGACAATAATCTGATTATCAAAGCTGCTCGGCTGCTACAGAGTTGTACCACTGCAGACACCGACACCAACCAAGGCGTCGATATACAACTAGAAAAAATTTTACCCATGGGCGGCGGCCTAGGCGGTGGCAGCTCTAACGCAGCCACCACTCTACTGGCTTTAAACCAGCTTTGGAAACTGCAATTAACTCTGGATCAACTGGCTACCATCGGCCTACAACTGGGGGCCGATGTCCCCGTCTTTATCCGCGGCAGATCAGCCTGGGCCGAGGGTATCGGTGAGCAACTGCAAGCCATTGAAATACCTCAAGCTTATTACTTAGTGATCAAACCTGACTGTAAAGTAACCACTGGAGAAATTTTTTCCCACAAACAATTGACACGGAACACCTCTCCGATCACAATGGCGGCCGTTTTCAAGCAGAGCTATCACAACGATTGTGAAGCGATAGTCCGGCAGCTTTACCCTGAGGTAAATGCAGCACTCAACTGGCTTAATCAGCAGTTAACGGATAAAAATTTTGCTCGACTAACAGGTACTGGTGCATGTATATTTGCCAGCTTTGCTGATTTAAGCTCAGCACAGCAAATTTTGCACAAGCTACCAAGTGATTTACAGGGTTTTGTGGCTAAGGGTATGAATATATCCCCCACCCATCAAACACTTAAACTGTAATCACCGCTAGAGAAGTTTATTGGGGTGTCGCCAAGCGGCAAGGCACTGGGTTTTGATCTCAGCATTCGTAGGTTCAAATCCTACCACCCCAGCCATATTATTGATCCGGCATCTTAATTAGATGCCGGATCAGAAAAGTAAACACAGCTAGGCCGGTAGGAATTTTCCTGGTTCGACAAATGCAACGCATTTGGACGAGGCAAGCCATCAAGGCTGAAGGCCTTTGAATAAATTCTGCCACCCAGCTGTAATAATCCGGCTTACATCAGTATTGGATTACAAAGAACAGCAAACGGGCGGCAAGGGCAGCACAGAACGCTTGAGCAAGGCTCTTGCCACCCTCCCTCCCTCCGCAAGCACCAAACACTCACGCAACAGTGTACTGGTGTGATCAAATTCGACAACTACCGCATCGCCAGCAAAGCAGGAAATTATCGTGTCAAAGTTAATGGTTTTTACCGGTAACGCCAATCCAGAGTTAGCCGCAAGAGTTGTCGATCAATTACACCTGCCGTTAGGTGATGCCTCTGTTGGCAAATTTAGCGATGGCGAAATTTCTGTTGAAATCAACGAAAATGTACGCGGCGCGGATGTATTCATCATCCAATCAACTTGCAAACCAACCAATGATAACCTGATGGAATTAATCGTTATGATTGATGCCATGCGCCGCTCTTCAGCCGGACGTATCACTGCAGTTGTACCTTACTTTGGTTATTCACGCCAAGATCGCCGAGTACGTTCTTCACGTGTTCCTATTAGTGCCAAAGTTGTTGCTGATATGATGACTGGCGTTGGTATCGACCGAGTATTAACGGTTGATCTTCATGCAGAACAAATTCAGGGCTTTTTCGATGTTCCCGTAGACAACGTTTACGGCTCTCCCGTTTTACTGGACGACATCAACAAACAAAACCACCAAAACATGGTAGTGGTTTCTCCCGATATAGGCGGTGTTGTTCGCGCCCGCGCCGTAGCAAAACGGCTAAATGACTGCGACTTAGCCATCATCGACAAACGCCGCCCACAGGCAAACGAAGCTCAGGTGATGCATATCATCGGCGAAGTCTTTGGCCGCACCTGCATCCTAGTCGATGACATGGTCGATACAGCGGGCACCCTTTGCAAAGCTGCCACAGCACTAAAAGAGCATGGCGCCGACAAAGTCGTGGCGTACTGTACCCACCCCGTACTGTCAGGCAAAGCTATTGAGAACATCAACAATTCCGAGCTGGATGAACTGGTTGTTACCGACACTATCCCCCTCAACGATGAAGCCAGAGCCTGCAATAAAATTCGTGTGCTCACCATGGCTGGTTTATTAGCCGAATCAATGCGCAGAGTCAGTAATGAAGAGTCTATCAGCGCCCTGTTTCGCTAACTGGCAAGTGAAAAATCCAGACCGAAAAATATACCGCCCTTCGACAGCAGTGTCGCGGGGTAACAACGAAGGTGTTTAACGGATATAAAATTACCGCATTAAACCACTTCACAGCCCACGTTAACTACTGGTCGCAGGTAGTAGCGTGTTTCGCTAACTAAAGGAGACATATTATGTCTAGCGAATTTAAATTAGATGCAAAGACCAGAAACGACTTGGGGAAAGGTGCGAGCCGCCGCCTGCGTCGTCTGGAAAACAGAGTACTGGGGATTGTTTATGGTGGGGAAGCTCAACCACAGCCAATCACTATTGCTATGAATGAAATTGTTAAACTGACTGAAAACGAGATCTTTTTCTCCAGCGTCATCGACTTATCTATCGATGGTAAAGCTGGGCAGGTTGTTGTTAAAGACATGCAACGCCACCCTGCTAAAGACACAATTATGCATATCGACTTTATGCGCGTTGATGCCAACACTAAGATCACCCTGCATGTTCCAATACACTTCATTAACGAAGAAGCCTGTCACGGTGTTAAAGTAGGGGGCGGCACTATCGCTCGCGCACTTAACGATATTGAGGTAACTTGCTTACCTAAAGACTTACCTGACTTTATCGAAGTAGACATGAAGGATTTGAAAGTTGGCGAAACCATTCATATCTCCGACCTGACTTTACCTGCTGGCGTTGAGAGCGTTGCTCTAAGCCACGGCGAAGATCACAACCTACTCGTTGCTACAGTTAACTCGCCTCGCGGTGGTAGTGATTCTGCCGACGACAACGAAGCAACAGACGAAGCAGCCAGCAGCGAAGAGTAAAACCTTCGAACAGAGATAACCTTAGGTTATCTCAACAGCACAACTAATGGGGACTTTGTCCCCATTTTACTATTTGAGGCCCTGACATTGAGCGCAATTAAACTCATAGTAGGCTTGGGAAACCCAGGACGCGAATATGAAGATACTCGCCACAATGCCGGGGCTTTATTCGTTGAAGAATTGGCACGGCAATATAACGCCCCTCTCAAACAAGAAAGCAAATTCTATGGTTTAAGCAGCCGCATCGATATTGGCGGCAATGAAATACGCCTATTAATACCCACTACTTTTATGAACCGCAGCGGCAAATCAGTCGCTGCATTGAGTAGTTTTTATAAAATAGCTCCCGAAGAAATACTTGTCGCTCACGACGAACTCGATATCGATGTAGGCACTGCACGATTTAAACAAGGCGGCGGGCACGGCGGCCATAACGGCCTAAGAGACATCATCGCCAGCAGCGGTAATAACCGCGAATTTCATCGGCTGCGCATAGGCATTGGCCACCCAGGCTCTGCTGACAAAGTCACCGGCTACGTCTTAACCAAAGCGCCTGCTGCTGAATACAATAAAATGCAAGACAGCATTGATGAAGCCATTCGCGCCTTACCCGATGCGGTACAAGGTAACTGGGCAAAAGCAATGAACTACCTGCATACGTTTAAAGCCTAAACTTGAAATGATGCGCCCCCGGCTAATCGGTATAACGCACAAGACCTAGAACAAAAACCAATTCAACGCTAACATTTAACCTTCACGGCGTTCATTGTGGCCAGATTATAGCCACTACGCCCTACCCTAACAGAGAGATCATCATGGGCTTTAATTGCGGTATTGTCGGCCTACCAAATGTGGGTAAATCCACCTTGTTTAATGCTTTAACCAAGGCCGGTATCGGCGCAGAAAACTTTCCTTTTTGTACCATCGAACCCAACGCTGGCACCGTACCCATCCCCGACCCTCGTCAAGACAAACTCGCCGAGATTGTTCAACCTAACCGCATCGTCCCCACCACTATGGAGTTTGTGGACATCGCAGGCTTGGTTGAAGGCGCCTCCAGAGGCGAAGGTCTAGGCAACAAGTTCCTTGCCAACATCCGCGAAACTGATGCCATCGCTCACGTAGTCCGCTGCTTCGAAAACGACAACATCATCCATGTTGCCAACAAAATCGACCCGGCTAATGATATTGGGATTATCAATATTGAATTAGCGTTAGCGGACTTTGACAGCCTGGAAAAACAATTACCGCGTATTAACCGCGCCGCTAAAGGTGGCGACAAAGAAGCCGTAGCACAAAAAAGCCTGATCGAAAAATTGCTGCCGCATCTAGAGGAAGGTTTGCCCGTACGCACAGTAACCTTAACTGACGATGAAAAAGCATTGCTGCCAAGCTTACACCTGCTAACCACCAAGCCAACCATGTACATCGCTAATGTCGATGAAGACGGCTTTGAAAACAACCCCTTCCTCGATGTCGTCAACACCATTGCCGCCACTGAAGGCGCCATTGTAGTGCCTATCTGCAACAAACTAGAGTCTGAAATTGCCGAGCTGGACGAAGAAGAAAAACTCGAGTTCCTCGCCGACCTCGGCATGGAAGAGGCCGGCCTAAACCGGGTAATCCGCGCCGGCTATGAATTACTTGGGCTTCACACCTACTTCACTGCAGGTGTACAGGAAGTTCGCGCCTGGACCATTCCACTAGGAGCAACAGCACCAGAAGCCGCTGGCGTTATTCACAGCGACTTCCAGCGCGGTTTCATCAAAGCCGAAGTTATCGCTTATGACGATTTTATTCAGTACAAAGGTGAGCAAGGCGCCAAAGAAGCCGGTAAATTACGTCTCGAAGGTAAAGATTACATCGTCAAAGACGGTGATATTATCCACTTTAAATTCAACGTTTGATCGCCGACAAGCCACACCATCATCGGCAGTATGTAAACAACTGCCGATGATGAGACTAAAATCGGCAAACCGGTCTTGACAGCGGCAGACCAAATCGCCAGAATACGCGCCTCTTGAAAGCCTTAGAGCTCTAGCTCCGGTTTTAAAGTTTTGGCGAGATAGCTCAGCTGGTTAGAGCACATCACTCATAATGATGGGGTCGGTGGTTCAAATCCACTTCTCGCTACCATATTTATCAATGATTTAGGCCACTTTTTAGTGGCCTTTTTCATGCCAAAAATAAAGGGCTCTACCCACTTAACGCGGCAAGGCTCTACCCAATTAACGGGGGATGGCATTCATCGAACCCTATTAATAATACCATCCCACCCGCAGTGGGTTAGCACTCTCAACCTGTAGTTTTCAAAGTTTCTAAAACCATACGCTCGTCT
>Ga0172382_10000285_pt1 | contig 93952 bp, 83 predicted proteins | sample Leawel138RmetaG_FD_122245 | JGI IMG/M metagenome (GOLD analysis project Ga0172382, IMG submission 122245) | Leachate microbial communities from a municipal landfill in Southern Ontario, Canada - Leachate well 138R metaG | ecosystem: Engineered > Solid waste > Landfill > Unclassified | place... | reverse complement strand
GTCTTCCAGCCAGCGGCTTTGTTGCTGGGGGTGCCAGATTTCATCGGCGACCCAGCGGGCGCGTCTTGAGGTGAATCGCAGGATGGCTGTGGCGATTGGCTGTCCGGCGAAGATGCCGTAGGCGCTGGCGAGTTCGCGGTTGAGGGTGGGTTCGGCGATGGCTTTGGCTGGCTTGCCGAGCGGCGTGGCTGCGCGGATGCATTCGACGGCAAAGATGCGCAGGTCTTTTTTGTTGTGACACCAGGCGTCCAGATACCAGTTGTCGCGGTAGTAGGCGAGGCGTTGCGGGGAGACTTCGCGGGTGCTGGTTTCGTCGCGCTCGCGGTTGTAGTAGTCGATCCTGAGACGGTGGCGCTGCATGACTGTGCCGGCGATGGTTTGAAAGTGGCAGAGATTTTTCTGGCGCGCGGCGGCGGCAAGGATGCGGATTCGTTTGGCGGCCTCACCCGCGCCCAGGTGGTTGCTGTCCAGCAGCTTGTCGATGCGGGCTTGCAGTGGCCGCAGGTGGTCGTCGAGCAGCCCGGGTTCGAGGTTGCCAAGCAGGTGTTTCAGTGTGACGAGGGCTTGCAGTTCCGCGGGGGTGAACCACAGGCCGGGTAGTTCATGGCTACCATCGGCTGTGTTGTAGATATAACCGCCGCGTTCTCTGTCATGGATGAGTGGTGCGCCGAGGCGGTCGCGCAGGTCGGCTATCAGGCGGGTGAGGGTGGAACGAGAAAAGCCGTGATCAGTGATGAGCACTGCACGGGGGAGTACAGTACGCCGTCCATCCAGCAGACGGTGCAGGCGGTAAATTTCATCAAGTTTGCTCAAGTGTTTCAGGCCGCTTGTTTTTTGTTATTCAATTCCCTGCGCCAGTTATTTTTATTTTGTGATGAAGTGTGCTGTATACGGCGGATACTTGCAAATCTTGGTGTGGGAACAGCTGTGTTGATGAGTACCGTAGTAAAAAATGAAAGAGACGCACTAGAACCAAATCATCTTTATCTTTTGATTAATGGCTCTTTTCCTTCAAGGGGAATCCCCCCTCTCCCACAGCCCCTCTCCCGCAAGCGGGAGAGGGGAGAGGTTACGTTCTACTCTGGTCCGTCATTTCCCGCGTAAGCGGGAATCCAGGAATTCAAAAGAACTGTATCCTTGCCTTCGCGGGGGTGACGTTTGGTGGTGGAAAGCCATGATGCGGCAGTACTATAGAGCGCAATAACCAACGGGCATTGCGCCGAATGTGGAACCTCTGTCTTGCAAGGGACTAACACAACCATTCCTGTTCAAGCACAAGCGCCAAGGCGATGCCTTTGCCTAGCCAGTGCAATGCCGTGCGGAACATCCCGGGGGCTACAAGCTGCTGCATTAGAAACCTGAGGCTGTCATGGCAAAATTCATAAGTGCCTAACGATCTTGTGCCAGAGTCATCCGCCAGGCAAATATTGCGATGACAATCCACACCCCGGTTCGCATGCTCATCGCAATCACGGTGCGCTTCTCAAAAGCTCCACCAGTTGATATATGAATGCCAAAAGACATGAATATTAAAGCCGTTGCGAGCGCGATGCTGATGGCTAGCCAAACCGCCCAACGCTGCCGCATCCATAATCCGATGCCCGCAATAACATAGGCAAAACCCGCCAGAAAATTGAACCAGAGTACAAACGGAACATAGTTTCCGGCGGCGGTGCGTGCGGCTTCGTTGCCGATCAAAACAAGACCGCCTTCTTTGATCGTTAACAGTCCAAATGCAATGGCGACCAGGGAAATTGCCCAGCGCAATCCATTTGTTTGCAGACGTGTATTCATGATTTACTCCTTGCGATCTGGTGTGGATTCACATTAAACAAAGAACTTGCAGTGTTTAATGACGTAGGTAAATGGCAGTATTGCGTTCAGACCGTTGACCTTTCAGTTTGACTTAGCTGTGCTTGACCATGTGCATGCGTTGGCCTTAACAGACGTTCCGGGCAGATTATCTAGATCTGCAAATAAGTAATTGTGCATAGTTTCCAGCCATAGTCTTAGTCACTCGTTTTTGAATAATTTCGTTTACTAATCCACTATGACAATCTCTCCTTTGTGGTTGGAAAAATCACAGGAAAGCGATCAGTATTACGCTATCACTACTGCTTACGTCATTGCACACTCTGAATACCACGCTTATAAATTGCAAAAACTCGTGGCGCAGTGTGACGGATACTGTCGACATCTCCGGACAACAGGGACCGCATCACGAGCCCCTGGACGGTGCCGATAAACAAGATCACAGCAGCTTCAGTATCGAGTTGCACACTCACCTCACCCTGTGCTTTGCCATCCTCAAGTAAGCGATACAGCCGTTCGTTATAGTGCCGGAGCAGCGTCTGAACCATGCTTTTAGGGGCCGTCTTTCCTGCACGCTGTAATTCGCCAAACATCATCCGTGGCACGCCTGGATGTTTGGCCACGAAGTCAATATTTGCCATGAACATGGCCTCCAGTGCTGCTATCGGCGACGTGATGCCTTTTGTCCACTCGTGCGAGCAGGCGTTGGGACACCCACGTCATGACCGCCTGAAAAATGGCATCTTTGGTCGGGAAGTGACGAAAAATTGCTCCCTGTGTTAATCCTATTCGCTTGGCAATGGCAGCAGTAGTGATGTCGTTGGGATTCTGTTTGGCTGCGAGGTCTACCACAGCTATAACCGTTGCGGCCCGTCGCTCGTCGGCCGGTAAACGAACAATAGGCTCATTCATTTTTTTCACCTATAATGGCAAGTAATTGATTACTATCTTACTAGGTATTGATGTCAATACAATCAAAATCAAAAACAAATGGGATGGGGCAGTGTCAAGTTAGACGGATCGGCAGATTTAGGTATAAAGACTGACGCTTTCACGCCTATGCTACATGTGTTTCTGATCTAGAGTTTTTGATCTTTGCGCTTGGCAGGCAAGGGTCGTACCGGGGTTGTTAGTGCTCTGAAGAAATGATTTGTGTTGGCGGGATTTTGCTACCTTGTTGTGCGCCAATATCATGCAGCAAACGACCAAAATCTGGAGAGTCAGTGAGCAGGCGGTGTGCTAGATGCCGCAGATCGTCAACAGTTTCAGCGGGCAGTACAAACGAGGTGGGTATGCCCATGTAGTGCTCTCGTTCGTTTTCGTTGCTGATTGCCTCAAGTGTCACTTCAATAAGATAAAGCTCCGTATCTTGTCCATCTTGTCGATGAATGTCGTTCTCGATTTGTGCTTTAAATAGCTCAGTAGTCTCGAACGAATACCGGTTTATTGGAATGTCTTTAACGTTACGAATCACCTGGAATATTGTCGGTACGGTCTCGACGCGGTCCAGCGATACGTCGGGACGGGTTTCAGCACTGACAAGTATGAGTACGACCTTGCGCAGTGCGGATACGGATAACGAGTCAGTAAGGCGCTGCAGAGCATTATGATCTGTAACGGTACGGTCAAGTAAAGCACGCAAGCCGGTATTATCTGAAATTCCGCCATCTAGCAGATGAATATATGGGCGTCTTGCATGGTCAAGATAGGAGCGCAGTTCACTTGCTTTATTAAAACGACGCGCTGAATCCGCGCGATCACTTAACGCTTGGGCTACCCAGTCCGGCTCTTGATAGCCACAATCATTGGCGTAATTACGCAAGCTTAGTGGACTGAGTGCTATGGGAACTGCGCTGGATGCCGCTACCGCCTGGGCAATTGAATATGATGTCAAATCTGAGCACAACAGATCGAACTGATCTTGAGTAAATTCAAAACGTGTGCCTAATGACATATCGCTGGCATTGATCAGTATTAGAGGACGACCCTGATCCAGTAAATCGCCGTATGTTGCGTTGTGAAACAACGTATCGTTCAGGTATTCGGCAACAAGATCAATGCGCCCAAATTTGGGGCTCCAAGTGCGTACCAGATTGAACGGGGCGAGGATCTTTCGCGTGATTGCACCTTGCACGTTGCGCTTGAGAAAGTCCGTTTCAAAGTCTGTAAACAAACGATCCCGATATAAAGCATAGTAAGCAGCTGTGTAGCTACCGCCAGATACGGCGGAGATTATATCCACTTCATCAAGTAGGCGTTTGCGCCGACCTTCCCAAACGATCTCAGTTTCCGCAAGCTGTTCGAGCACTCCATAAGCCATTGTGGCAGCACGCGTGCCGCCGCCAGAAAATGTCAGCACCACAAGCAGGTTACCTGAGTTTTCGCCTGGGTCTAAAGTTTCCAGTCGGTATCCAGATGTTGGATCGTAGTGCTTCAACTCGGTATTTGGCGTGTAGTGCGCACAAGCGGAAAACAGCAACAACAGGTGCACCACTAAAACAGCACGCGCCCATCTTAATGTGCTTTGTCGCACACTCAAGTGTCCGACTTCTGAACAATGGCAACTAAGTTGCGTCATGGCACATTCCAAACATCGCGCCTATAAATACTCAAAGCCCTGGATGCCTCGTGATGAGTGTCGATAGGATCGTTCGGAAGTTTCTGCGTAACTATCTGCATAGCTATTACCGTGTTGAAAACCTGACCCTAACACTACAGAGGGGCACAGGGATATTAGCTAAGCTCTTGACACGGTCATTTATTATTTCTATCCTAAATAGATAGTAATCTATTACTATCTTATCGGGTTGCGGTGTTGGTGTGATCTTACACAGGGATTTTCATCAAACCGTTTCCTATACTTGATTTACCAAGAATGGACAATAGGGTGCACGATGAAAACTCCGAAACCTGCCACCAGCAAATTACGCTGGATTTTACTTGCCTTTGTCATTCTTGCCGCTGGTGGCCTGGGACTGTGGTGGCTGCTGTACGAAACTGACGACGATGGCGTGCTGCGTCTGTATGGCAATGTAGATATCCGCGAAGTCGAACTTGCCTTTCGCCAGCCCGGTCGCGTGGCAGTAATGTTCTTTGACGAGGGCGACACGGTCACTGCTGGTAAGGTGATGGCGCAACTCGACGACCGCCCATACCGCGAAGCGCTTGCTGCCATAGAAGCTGAATTGCGTGCCGCGCGCGCCGGGCTCGACAAGCTCCGCAGTGGGAGCCGACCACAAGAGATAGCGCAGGCACAAGAAGGCGTCAATCAGGCGCAGGTCGTCGCACATGAGGCCGAGCGCAACTTCAGCCGACAGAGTGCCTTGCTCAAGTCGGGTGCCAGCAGTCAGCGCACTGCAGACGCGGCACGCGCGGACTATGAGCAGGCGGTAGCCAGCCTGACTTCAGCCAAAGCCGCATTGTCGTTATCGAAGGACGGCTTTCGAAGTGAGGATATTGAGGCTGGTGCGGCACGGGTGGACGCCGCTGAGGCGGCACTTGCCCAAGCAAATACTGCGCTTGCTGACACTATGCTTATTGCGCCCAGCAATGCCATTGTGATGGCACGGGTGCGCGAACCAGGCAGCATGGTGACTAGTAACAGCACGGTGTATAGCCTTAGTCTTGGCGATCCTGTTTACGTGCGCGCGTATGTCAGTGAACCGGATCTTGGTCGTATCGCCCCTGGCACGCAAGTGCGTGTGCGTACGGACTCTTCCAACAAAGTCTATTTGGGCCAGATCGGCTTCATCTCACCACGCGCCGAGTTCACACCTAAAACGGTAGAAACCACGGAACTGCGCACTGATCTTGTCTACCGGCTGCGGGTTGTGGTCACTGACGCCGATCAGGGACTGCGCCAGGGTATGCCGGTAACAGTTGATGTTGATACTCGTGCAGCACTCAATAAAACTGCTCAAACGCAATAGCATGAACACATACCCAGCCACTACTAATTCGCTAATGCACGAGAAAGAAACTGCGGCAGTTATCATCGACGGTGTGGTCAAAAACTTTGGCAAGGTCGAGGCATTACGCGGGTTCAATGCCCAGATCCACTATGGCCGTCTCACCGGTTTGGTCGGTCCCGATGGCGCAGGCAAGACGACGCTGATGCGCATTATGACCGGTTTGCTGGTACCTAATGACGGTAGCGTCACACTCGCTGGCTTTGATGTGGTCACTGATAACACGGCGATCCACATCGCTAGCGGTTATATGCCCCAGCGCTTTGGTCTCTATGAAGACTTGTCGGTGATGGAAAATATGCGTCTTTACGCACAACTGCGTGGCATGGACGCCGATCATCACTCAGATATATTTGAAGACCTGCTCGATTTTACTCGGCTTGGCCCGTTCACTGAGCGCCTTGCAGGCAAACTTTCCGGTGGTATGAAGCAAAAACTTGGCCTGGCATGCGCACTGATGGCAAAACCCCGCGTGCTGCTGCTGGATGAGCCTAGTGTGGGCGTTGATCCTGTCAGCCGTCAGGATCTGTGGCGCATGGTGCAGGTGCTGACCGATGAGGGCATGGCCGTGGTCTGGTCAACTGCTTATCTTGATGAGGCCGAGCGTTGCCAAAACGTGTTGCTGCTCAACGAGGGCAAGCTTGAGTTTGACGGCCCACCACAAGAACTCACCGGCCGTCTAAAAGAGCGCAGCTTTCGCCTGGAACAGGTCGGTAGCGAGCGTCGTGCCGTGCTGTCCAGAGCGCTTGATCTTGACACTGTTGGTGACGGTGTAATTCAAGGCGATGCGGTGCGCGTGGTGCTGCGCGATGGTGTCTCACGCAAGGAAATTGAAGCATTGGCCGAAGAGGTCGGCGCGACACTTAAACCCGTACAAGCTCGTTTTGATGATGCCTTCATTGATTTGCTCGGCGGTGGGCCCGGAGGCACGTCGGCACTGGCAGAGCAGATCGACGCGGTTGAGCTTGATTCCGATATTGCTGTGTCGTGTCGCAATCTGACTAAACGTTTCGGTACTTTTGCAGCCACTGACAATGTCAGTTTCGAGGTGCAAAAAGGTGAGATCTTTGGCCTGCTCGGCCCTAATGGCGCAGGTAAGTATACGACCTTCAAAATGCTCTGCGGGCTACTCAAACCGACCGAGGGCGAGGCGCACGTGGTCGGCAATGATTTGCGTTACGCCACAGGCGAGGCAAAAAACCAGTTGGGCTACATGGCACAGAAATTCTCCCTGTACGGACTACTGTCAGTAAAACAAAACCTTGAATTCTCTGCAGGTGTGTATGGTTTGGAAGGCGATGCCAAGCGTAGTCGCATTGATGAAATGATCGAAACCTTCGATCTGAAGCAATATCTATCCACCTCGCCCGATGAGCTGCCGCTTGGATACAAGCAACGCCTGGCGCTGGCCTGCGCACTAATGCATCGTCCGCCAGTGTTGTTTCTGGACGAACCAACCTCTGGGGTCGATCCCATTACCAGACGTGAGTTCTGGACTCACATCAATGGTTTGGCGCGCAAAGGTGTAACGGTGATGGTCACCACCCACTTTATGGACGAGGCCGAATATTGCGATCGTGTGGCGATGATGTATCGCGCCAGGCTGATCGCGCTTGATACACCAGACGCGCTCAAGTACGACGCCAGAAACGAGAAGCATCCCGACCCCACGATGGAAGATGCCTTTATCCATTTGGTCGAATCAGCCGATAGGGCAGAGCAGGAAGAGAATACGATGAAGGTACCAGCATGACTGTGGAAAGCACCGTAATTGGTGCAGCCGACGAGCATAAGGAACGTGCCAATCGCTCGTTTGATTTGTGGCGCTTGACTGCCCTGGTGCGTAAGGAAAGTCTGCAGGCCATACGCGACCCGTCCACCATCCTGATTGCCTTCGTGCTGCCGGTAATACTGCTGTTTCTGTTCGCCTATGCCGTGTCGCTGGATGTTCGCGAAGTACGCATAGGTGTTGTGCTGGAATCCGACAGCCCCTCTGCGCAGGCACTGGCCGGTGCATTTGCTGCTACCCGCTACTTGCAGGTAACGCCTGCGCGCGACCGTCGCGAAGTGGCTGATCAGCTCGTCTCCGGTAAGCTGCGCGGGATTGTTGTGATTCCGCAGGACTTTGAAAGTCGGCTGGCATCCTCCCTGCCACAGCCGCTGGTGCAGGTGATTACTGACGGCTCACAGCCAAATACAGCCAACTTCGTTGCCAATTATGCGCAGGGTGTGGTGCAGACCTGGGGAGCAGGACACAGTACAGGCGCTATGGCATCGGCGATCAAGCTGGAGCCGCGTTACTGGTTTAATGCTGAACTTGAAAGTCGCCGTGCGCTTGTGCCTGGGGCAATTGCGATCGTTATGACCATCATCGGTACTCTGCTCACCGCGTTGGTGGTAGCACGCGAGTGGGAGCGCGGAACGATGGAGGCTATTCTGTCGACCCCAGCTTCGGTGATGGAAATCCTGGTCGGCAAATTACTGCCCTATTTTGTGCTGGGGATGATCGCCACACTGGCGTCCACAGCACTTGCCGTGTTCGTATTCGATGTGCCCTTGCGGGGTTCGCTGGTGGCGCTGCTGACGCTGTCGGCAGTGTTCCTGATCCCTGCGCTCGGCCAGGGTTTGCTTATCTCATCGGTAACTAAAAACCAGTTCCTTGCCTCACAGATTGCGCTGTTCTCGGGTTTTTTACCGGCATTTCTGCTGTCGGGTTTTTTCTTTGAGATCGATGCCATGCCGTTGGCGATTCAGACTATCACGTACCTGATCCCGGCACGTTACTTTGTCTCTTCGCTGCAGACTGTATTTCTGGCAGGCGATGTTTGGGCTGTATTTCTTCCCGATCTGGCTGCGATGGCTGCGATTGGCGTGGTCTTCTTTGTGATTGCCAAGAGTAAGACGCGCAAGAACCTGGAGTCCTGAACGATGGCGCAAACTTTCAAAACATTCTCTGTCAGTCGTCTGCGTGCTCAGATCGTCAAGGAGCTGCTCAGTATTTTGCGCGATCCGCGCAGCCGTCTTATCGTGTTTGTCCCGCCCATGATGCAACTGCTGATCTTTGCATTTGCAGCAACGTTGGAGGTGCGCAACGCCAACATCGCCATTTACAACCAGGATGTAGGCTATTGGTCGCAGGAGATGGTGACACGTGTTGCCGCAGCCGACTTCGTGAATAAGGTGTATACAGTGCACAATCGTGATGAGTTACGCGGGTTGCTCGATCGGGGTAAGGTGATTGCCGTGCTCGATATGGGGCCGGATTTTTCACGCCATATCACGGCAGGTGGTAGTGGTACCTTGCAGGTCATCGTCGATGGCCGTCGCAGTAATGCCGGTCAGATCACGGTCGGTTATCTCAACGCCATCGCGGCTGATGTTAGTGCCGCTGCCAGGAAAGAGCCGCAGCGTGCATCTCCAGTTGTCGTCCGTCACTGGTTTAACCCCAACCTGATCTACCGCTGGTTTGTGGTGCCGGCCTTGGCGGGCATTTTGGTGTTCTTTAGTGCGCTGATGATCACTGCACTGTCGATTGCGCGCGAGCGTGAGCTGGGCACCTTCGACCAGCTATTAGTATCACCGACCACCACGCTGGAGATCATCGTCGCCAAGACCGTGCCGGCAGTCGCCATCGGCGCTATTCTGGGCTTGTTGATGATCGCCGCAGCGGCATTTATATTTAACATTCCGTTTCAGGGCTCATTCTGGTTGTTGCTGCCAAGTCTGCTGCTATTCATCTTGTCGGTGGTCGGCATTGGCCTGCTGGTGTCCTCCGTCTCTGCGACACAGCAGCAGGCGATCCTGGGCGCGTCCGCTATTAGTGTGCCCGCAGTGCTGATGTCTGGTTTTGCCACGCCGGTTGAAAATATGCCAATGGTATTGCAGTGGCTGGCACAGGCGATCCCGCTCACGCATTTCCTGATCATTGTCGAGGGCACCTTCCTCAAGGCGATGCCAGTTGCCGACATAATTGCCAACACCTGGCCGCTGGCCATAATCGCGTTTGTGACGCTGACGATGGCCACAGTATTTGTACGAGGTCGCCTGCAATGATCTCCTATTCCATACTCATATATATGACGGAGTTAACATGACTGGCACAACGATTATTCGGCTCTGCGTAGTACGAGCGCCGGTGGTCGCGCTAAGCGCATTTCTGCTTGGCGCTTGCGCCATAGGCCCTGACTACCGCGGACCGCCACAAGTTAATACCGGCAGTGGATGGACGCAGCCCGAGGAAACTGCACAGGCCGATATCGACCTGTCAAACTGGTGGACGTCACTGGGCGATCCTGTACTTGACCGGCTAGTTACTACTGCGCTCTCTGACAATCTTGAGCTGCGTCACGCACAGGCGCGAATTCTTGAGGCTCGTGCGCTACGCGACCGCGCTACCGGTGCTTACGCACCATCCATTGATGTAGCTGGTAGCGTAACTCGGCATCGGCAAAGTGAAAACGGGCCACTGCCTATCGGCTCTATACCTGGAATGGATCGTGACCAGACGATCTATGAAGCTGGCTTTGACGCCGCATGGGAAATCGATCTGTTTGGCAGAACCCAACGCACTGTTGAAAGTGCTGAAGCTACTCTACAAGCCGTGCAGGCCGATGCTATTAATGCACGCATCAGTGTAGCTGCCGAAGTTGCGCGTAGTTACCTTACTCTACGTGGCGCACAACGCGAGCTGGCTGCGCGCGAAGCCTCGGTGGAAACTTTGAAGCAAACCCTCAATCTTGTACGCAAGCGCTTTGAAGCAGGAGACCTAGCTCAAGCTGATGTCGACACCGCGCAAGCGCGTCTGGCCGTCGCCGAGACTGCGCTGCCTGGTATCCGCGCACGCGCACGTGCTGCCGTGTTGGGCCTGGGAGTTTTACTGGGTGCTCCACCAGAAGAAGAGTTGACCCTGCTCGACACTGCCGCACAAGAAATTGTGTTGACCAATTTCCCGGTGGGTGAACGCGCTGATGTACTACGTCGGCGACCTGATGTGCATGCCGCAGAACGTCATCTGGCCGCTAGCAGCGCAGATATAGGTGTGGTGAGCGCAGAGCTGTTTCCGAAGCTTATGATCGGTGCCAATGGTGGCTTTCAGTCTTTAAGTTCAAGTGATTTATTCTCAGCCAGCAGTCAGACATTTGCTATCGCGCCGCTGATCTCCTGACGCGTGTTCGATGGAGGTCGCGTACGTGCAGAAATCCGCGCCAGCGAAGCACGACAACAGCAGGCTGCTCTTGCCTACGAGCAAGCGGTGCTGAGTGCCCTGGGTGATGCCGAGCGTGCACTGAGTAATTATCGTTTGGGCCTTGATGCGGTGCAGCGTCAACATGCCGCAGTAGAGGCTACGCGCCGCAGCTACGCTCACGCACAAATGCGGTTTACAGAAGGTGATATCGCGCTTACCGACCTGCTGAGCGAGGAACGCTTGTTGCGCGATGTCGAAGATATCTACGTTCGCACATATACTGCTACCGCTATTGATCTGATCGCATTGTACAAGGCGCTGGGCGGCGGTTGGGATGTGCGATCCTGAGACAGACTGCTTATGGCATCTGAATCCAAAAGAAATTCTGATGAATTCACACTGTCAACAGGCGATTATGCGGCGGTGCGACATGTACGAGATAAGGGTTTCATGTAAATGCCAAGCAAATGTTTTTGTAAAGCAGCAAAATGTTGACTGGTCATAGTTTGCACTAAATCTACCAGGTAGTGCTGGACAAGTTCTTGGTCAGACAGATCTCGCGGTGCTTTTTGCCCACTCAGATGCAGGCCGGCGGGCATGGGCGACTGGGTGGCGGGGGCGTGGCACGCAATCCGACGAGTGGTAAATGCTGCACTTGTCGCCGTCAATAGTGCGGGTTAATAGTTAAATCAGACTTACACGCCCGGCCTGCATTACATGGAACCTTTCTCCGGAGCCGGGTCAATGCTGAGATTGCGGTTAAGATCCTTCAGTGCCGTCCTCAACCCTTCTTCAATAACCGGGTGGTAGAACGGCATCTCTAGTATTTCGCTGACCGTCAGCTGCCGCTGTACTGAACAGGCGAGCAGGTGAGCAATGTGCTCGGCGGCCGGGCGCAAACATTTCTGCGCCCATCAACAGACCGCTGCCATGCTCACCATAGAGCCTCAGGAGCCCGCTATTTTTAGCGATTATGCGGCTGCGGCCCTTGTTTTCAAATGACACTTCACCCACCGTGAACCGGCCCTGGCAGCGCTTGTCTACCTGCTCGATCGTCAACCCTACTGTGGCTATTTGCGGATCGGTAAATACGATGGCAAGTGGCGTTTGCCTGAGGCCAGTGCGAACATCTGGATAAGATGCTGCATTATTGTCGGCAATTCGCCCCTCGTCTGCAGCTTCATGCAGTAGTGGCAAGCTGTTGTTAGCATCGCCTGCAATAAAAATATGGCTCTGGCCACAGCGCAGGGTGTGCGGATCAAATACCGGCACGCCTGTTTTGTCCAGTTCGATCTCTGCATTATGAATATCCAGGCTATCGACGTTAGAGCTGCGTCCTGTGGCGGCGAGCAGGTACTCAAAGATTTCTGTTTTCTCACCAGCGTTGCCATCAGTGAAAGTGACAGCTACACCATCACTCACCCGCTCAATCCGTTTTACATCACTATCCGGATCTAGCGGGAACTCTTCATTGAAACATCGCAGTGCGTACTCACGAATGCTGTTGTCCTGGATTGGCCCGACTGCACCGCCGATACCGAACATTCTTATCCGTACACCGAGGCGACTAAGGGCCTGCCCCAGTTCCAGGCCAATAACTCCAGGCCCAAAGACTACAATGGATTCAGGAAGGTCCTGCCAGGCAAAAACATCATCACTGACTATCAGTCGATCTTTCGCTGCTCGCAGAAAATCCGGAATATTGGGGCGGGAGCCGGTGGCGATGATAATACGCTGTGCTTGAATTTCAATTTCGTTGCCGACGACCAGCCGGTCAGGTGCGGCAAACCGCGCATGACCCTGGATACGATGAGATTCGGGGTATTTCTCAACAGAGCGGACAGTCGCAGCGACAAAACGATCGCGCTCTGAGCGCACCCGAGCCATCACCCGTTTTCCATCTACCGTGATGCCGCCAGGGGAAATTCCGAACAGTTCACCCAAGCTCATCTGATTGGCGTTATCGGCGGCCGCTATCAGCAACTTACTCGGCATGCAGCCAACTCTGGCGCAGCTGGTTCCGTACTGTCCCCCTTCAATCAGAACCACTTGGTCGCTTAGGGAAACGCTGAATAATTACCTGCGTTATCAGGGCGGTGTTAAAAAACGACTCAAAATGCTCATTTACTACGTGTAAACTGCGCTTTTTCGTCGTTTTTTGCCTAGCCCTGACTGCCTCGCCAACATTATTCAGCGCTTCCTTAGCTTCCGTACCTGCCGATAAGCCACCATTCCGGCAGTGCCTGCACCGATAATGGCAACGTCAACTGCTCACTTTTCCATACAACAGCTCTCAGTCGTGACTGTTCAGTTCTTATTTCTTGACCCATTTACCATTAACCTGGATGTACTGTCCTGGCGGTGTTTTTTCGACCGCTTTCTGGCCTGCCACTGTCTCTACCTGGGTAAGCGCAATGCCGTGTTTTTAAGATATCTCCTTGTAAGCCTCGCGCCGGGCATCATTTATTGCTTTCACAATCTCTTGAGCCTTCTGATCGGAGCTCACTGGAGCCAGATAGCCAGATGGCGTTTCACCGATCAGACCCTGACTCTTCGCGGATTCGAGGGCGTTTTTTGATTCATCAAGGCTCATGGCCATGGCTGGTAAGACCAGGCACAGCGCTAATATCATGGCACTGAATCGTGCGAATAATGTCATGGTCAACTCCTTAATAATTAGCTATGTATAAAACAACAATTCAATCAGAACAGGCCTTTTTCGCTGAACAGTTTATCCACATCCTTATCGACCTTTATGTAAATTTCATGCTGGATTTTTACGTTCAAATTAACGGTGATCGGCTCCTTCGGTGCAGCCACCTGAACGGTCGGGGTGCAAGCTAGCAGCAAGCCGCCCATAATCAGGCTGATGAACAGGGCGGACACGCGCCGGGAAAATCTTGAACCATATCGCGTCATTTCAGTGTGCTCCTTTGTTACCTTCTACTCTAACAGGTCGATCGACTTTTGCTCACGTTTTTGCAGTATTTTTTTAACTCTATCCGTAACAGTATCGCTCACTCTGCCACTTAACTGCAGGGTGGTAAGCAGCGCGGGAATATTCTCCTCCAGAGTGATATTCAGCACAACTTGCTGGCCGTCGCCGACTTCCGGGCTGCTACCTATAAGGCGCAGCTTCAGTATCAGCGTACCGTCCTGATCATAGTCGATACCACTATCAAGAACAGAGTAGTGAAAATTCTCCAGAGCCTGTGCGATTTGCTGCATGGATTCACTCTGGCTGGCAAGCGCCTTCAGCCGCTCGGCTGGTAGCTGCAACTGCCCGCCTGGTTTGAGCGCATCAATCCGCCCCCGTTCTACCCGTATTCCGCTAGCAGGATCGAACAGCAAAGGCACGGTGCCACTGAGAATACCAGTACCTGCCAGCCCCTCAGTAGGGTATATCTGCAAAAGTTGCGCAAGACTGAGCTGATTGATCTCGACGGGAATTTCTACAGGTGCCTGGGATAGATCCCAGCCGCCAGCGTGGATCCGCGCATCTCCACCAAGCGCACCGGAGCTGACCTGTTCCAGAGTTAACAGCCCGGCGGTCAGCTGCGCCAGTGGTGCCTGGTATCCACCCGCTACGAGTATTGGCCCTATGGGTAGTCCAGGGTTCACTTCCTCTACAGTAAGTTTTGCTGTTGTCACACTGATGCGGTCATTTTCAAGAAGGAATTCAGCGATACCATTCATCCTGCTCCAGGCTGTACGGTCGTATGTGCCGCTCCAATCGGCAAATACAAGCTTTCCAGTCAAGCGCATTGCGCCGTGTTGCGGTTGTTCATAAGCGGCATTGGCACTGACGTTGCCGCCAGATATTGTAAGTAGTGGCGGCCATGCTGTGAGCACGCGCGCCAGCGCATCGGCTTCATTTTCTCCACTCACCCGCATCTTGCCTTCGAGCCGCAAGAGACCCTGGTACGGGAAACTTAGATCGACATTCATTGCTGTTCCGCTTTTGGCCTTAAGCACACCAGAAAGATCCGTGTGAGCCAGATCACTGCTTAGCTTGCCATTGAACTGCCAGGACTGGACCAGTAGCTGTGGATGTTTGATTTGCTTTGCGCTCAGGCCGATTGTTCCGCTCACAGACAGCTGATCCAGCGTGCCCTGTTCCAGCTGGTAACGGGCTTCCAGGCCCGTATTGGATAAATCGGCACGGCGGCCTTTGAGCAGTGTCTCTTTTGTAGTTTCTGTCGTCGTGTCGGGAAGTGGCTCCAGCTGGTCGACTTCCAGTATCGTCGGTTCGTCGATTTTCAGCACCGCACGAGCAGCATTCAGTTGGCCGGTCAGCGTGATTTGCAATCTGGGCTTGCTCAGCATCCAGCCGGCCGCCTCCAGTTGGGGCACCGCTGCTGTTAATTGGGTTTTGCCTAGCTGCACGAGCCATGGTGCTTTGGTGGTGACTGCAAGATGTGAATGCAGTGCAATATTGGCTCCCCCACGGCTATTTAACTCCACGTTTAGCGGTAGCAAAGTTTGTTCAGCGCCAGCCATGCCAGGAGATGAATTGGCAGAAGAGAGCAATAGGTCCTGAGCAGGCCGGATTGATAGTACAAGAGTGTCTGGGCGCAGCTGCGGTGGCACTTTTGTGATCCAGCCCGCCGGGTGACTCAGTTCCATATCGACCTGCAGGGTTTCCGGCTGCCACTGGCCCCGATCAGCCTTGAGGGCAATTTCCACATTGCCACTAATTTCCCCCAGCCCGGGCGCGGGCCATGGCTGCGGTAATTGCGCATGGATGTTCACGCTACCTGTCGCGCCCGCCAGAAAAGTTTTGTCGTTCGCCCCCTGTAATTGCCAGTGCGCTGCTGCGGAGCCAGTATCTGGCTGTTCCGGCCACTGCTGTGTCGGAATGCTCTGCCAGCTTTGCAACCAGGCCAGCAGCCAGTCTGTCTGCGGTAAATCCGGCATCTCAACTGAACCACGCCAGGATACCAATCCATCTTTATGATGCTGGCTGTAATATGATTCCGCCGATAGATAGCGGGTACCATCGAGTGTCAATTCGGCGTTAAAGTTCAGCTCGTCAAGCCAGGAGCCATCAAGCTTTGCCAGCACGCCGAGTTGATGGCCTTCATGGTCAAGTTGCAGTTGGGCCTGTATGGGAAGTCGTTGGTTTGTGAGCGAAGGTGTAGCGGAGTTTACAGACGGTTCGATCGGCGAGCTGGTAATCGACAAAAACCCTGTCAAGGGGCATCGGCCTGTCTCACAAGGCAGGGTTGCGCGAAAGCTCTGAATGACAATTTTCGCAGGCAGCCAGACAGGCAATTCAGGTGGCCACTGATTCGGTTGTGACGGCGCAGATTCTGGCTGCTCATCGGTTTTTGTGTGCCAGTCCAGCTCCACGTATTCGGCTGTCAGTGCCGTTAATCGTGGCTGCCATCCTGCTCCCCATCCACGCCAGCGCCAAGCAAGTTCCAGCTCCCTGGCCTGCAAGGCAACATCTCCCGCTGGCTGTGACTGGGTGAGCGTTAGCTGGCGCACTGATACCCCACTGAAAGACAAATCCAGTCCCGTCCATTCCAGCGTTTCAATCCCGTTCTGTTGCAGTGTTGCCTTCCAGAGATGGCGAGCCGCCAGCACGCTCAACAGTACGGCGAGCACCAGAACAGCTAATAGCCCCCATCCGAGTGGCTTCCAGGCAATACGCATTACTTGCTATCTCCTGAACCTTTAGCAATTTTTTGTACAGCGGCGCCCTGTATTTGCGGCTATCGCTGTAACGATTACAGTATCTGCTTTCGCAGCACTGGACTACCCTTTGAGTTTAGCAGGCAAACAAAGCGAAGTCGTTCCAGGGGCTAAAACAAGTTCCAATGATGCTAAAGATGTTGTTTTAAAATAAAGGCGTGCAACCGAGCCGGTGGGATGATTTCTGACGACTTTTATATTGGTGTTCGCAGCCCGTATTCCGCTCGATCATGATTACGGTTTACTCCTGCAATTTCCAACTGTGGTTTTCAGGATCAAGTCTGGTGACTGTTTTCTGCTTGCTGCTTTTTTAATAATTCCCCAAATGCTTCAGCCGGTACTGGCTTTGAGAACAGATACCCTTGTGCGTAGTCGCAACCTGCCTCAGTCAGTAGTATGCGCTGTGCCTCCGTTTCCACCCCTTCTGCGATCACCTTCAGGCCCAGCTTGTGCGCCATGACGATGATTGCCTCGGATAATGCCATGTCGTTTGGGTCAGTCTCCAGATCGCGCACGAATGACTGGTCAATCTTCAGGTAGTCGATATCGAATTTTTTAAGGTATGACAGCGCTGAATAGCCAGTGCCGAAATCGTCGATCGCCGCCTGGATGCCAGCGTCGCTAAATTCGAGCAGTTTGTCGGTGATACCGGAATCGGCATCCAGCAGTAAGCTCTCGGTAATTTCGATGGCCACGCTGTGACCTGGTAGCCCCAGTTCCTGCAAATAACTGAACCAGGTCTTGTATGAATTATCGATGTCATTGCCGAGTTGGACAGGTGACACATTAACGCTGATCTGGAGCTCGGGGTTATAAAGAGTTCTCCACTGTTTAAGCTGGCGCGTTGCTTCCCTGAAGACCCAGTTGCCGATGCCAATAATTAATCCGGTTTCTTCAGCCAGCGGAATAAATTCAGCCGGGCTGACCATGCCGCGCTTCGGATGCTGCCAGCGGATCAGGGCTTCCGCTTTGATGATGCGGCCTGTCGCCAGATCCATGATGGGTTGGTAATAGATCAGAAACTGGCCAGCCGTCAGCGCGCCGCGCAGCTCGCTGGTCAGGCGTAACCTTTTTTGCGCCGCCTCCTGCATGGAGGGCATAAAATAACTGAAGCGATTGTTGCCCTCGTTCTTGGCGGCATACATCGCCTGGTCGGCGTTTCTAAGCAGGCCTTCAACCTCAGTGGCATCGTTGGGATAAAGAGTGATGCCGATGCTGGCAGATACGTAGAGTGTTTCATCACCCAGTTTGAACGGGTCGGCTAGGCTTTGCAGGATATTTTCGGCAATCAACTCAACGCTGTCAGTATTATCAAGCTCCGCCAGGATCACGGCGAATTCGTCACCACCGAGGCGCGCCACAGTATCTGTCACGCACACACAATCGCTGATGCGACGTGCCGTTTCCTGCAGCAGGATGTCGCCCATGCTGTGCCCGAGCGAGTCGTTGACTTCCTTGAACTTGTCGAGATCGATGAACAGCAATGCGGTTTTAAGGTTGGCACGGTACGATTTCTTGAGCTCCTGCGCCAGCCGGTCGTGAAACATATGGCGGTTGGGCAGGCCGGTCAGGGTATCGAAATTGGCATGTTTCCAGATCAGTTCCTCAGATTGCTTTTGTTTGGTGAGGTCGCGGATAAAGCCGTTGAACTCATACTTGCCCGCCGCTTCAATTGCTGTGACAGCCACTTCAATCGGGAACTCGTGGCCATCTCGGTGCAGCCCCAGTAGCTCCACGCGTGAATTTAATATGGCTCCCTTGCCAGAGGCCATGAAACGCTCCATACCACGAAGGTGTGCTTCACAATGTTGTGGTGGGATGCATGTTTTGTGCAGCGCCCGCCCGATTGCCTCCTCACGGCTCCAGCCGAAAATCCTTTCCGCCTGGCTGTTCCAGCCGGTGATAATCCCTTCGGTGTTTACCTGCACCACGGCATCCATCGCAGTTTCAATAGTCGCGCGCAGGCGCGCTTCATCTTCGCGGCGCGCCTCAAGCATGGCAATGAACCCGTCGGCCATTTTATTGAAGCTGTCGCCCACCCAGCTGAGCTCGTCGCGCGTGCCGAGTTTGATGCGCGTGTTCAGGTCACCATCGGCAAAGGCGTGGGCGGAACGCGTGATCGACCGGATGTCGCCAATGATCGCGTAATAGATGCTGGCCGACAGATAAACCACCAGTAAAAACGCCAGCAAGGCGATACCGGTGCTTTTGTACAAGGTGTTTTTTGCGAGGTTGATGCGCGCCTGGATGAGGGACTCGGTGGTCGTCAGCAGGGTGTCATACATCAGCGCATAACTCCTGTCTATTTCTGCCGTGGCGATGTCCAGGAATTCGTCAAGTGGTGTGGCGAAATGGCCAGTGAGGATATCCGATGCCACCAGACCTGTGACCTGTTGTGAAGAGCTGGCGATATCACTGGATATCGATGTGAGTAACTTATACATCGTTGGGTTATAACGGATGGCTTTATCGAGGTTGATGTCGAGTAGCCTGAGCGCATCATCGAGCTCGGCAGTCATGATCTTGAATTCAGCCTTTTGTATCTCGTTAATGTGTTTGCTGGCGAGGATGCCGGTGCCGTATGCGCGAATTTGCCCAAGGTGTTCGAGCGTGTGCGGTAATTTTTTGGTGGCAGTGTTGATTAGGTAAAACGTGGTGAGCTCCGGGTCCAGCGTCAGATTGTATTCGTCGGCGACAAACACCTCGAATAGCTGGAGCTGCTCGATCAGGTGAGTGTGCGCGGCAAAATTTTCGGCCATAGTTAAATGCAGGCCCGCTTTGCGCAATTGCTCCCAGTTTGAACTTATAAGCTGAAAATCTTCAGTAGAGGTCAGGCTGGCAGGCAGTACTTGTTCCATAGCATTAAACGTGGCCACTACTTCCTTTTCCAGGGTGGCTAGCCTGTCACGCATGCTATCACCACCGCCAAGTAGCGCGGCTGAAATTCCACGGTGCAACTGAATGACTTGCACAGACCTGGAGATCGGCTTGAACAGTGCGAGTCCTTCCAGCTGTTGTTGCGAGGGACGGATGACCCGATCAAGGCTGACGAACAGGCTGTATACCACCACAGCAATTGCAATCATGGACAACAGCCACAGCAGGGTGAATTTTTTGGTGTAGCCCAGGCGTTTCAGCAGGGCGATGGCGGGGGAGAAGACTTTCTGCATTTATTGTTCCTGCCGTTGTTCATGCACGCCCATTATTCCGGGAGATAGACAGCCTTGTCGCGGGTAAGATTTGGTGCTTCAGCCTTGTATGTTGAGTAAGCCTAATAAATTAATGGAAATATAAAACTAGCGCATACCAGCATGATGTTGCAAGCCCAACCAAATGTTTGTTTGTAGGTGCATATGGTGCATATGTGGTTTCCTCGGCGCACGTGCCTGCTGTATACGGCTTGTCAAGTTGAGCTATCTCAGTAATGTAAGGGCGCAATAACCAGCGGGCACTGCGCCGAATGCAGATGCTGTTACCGGTGCAAAGATATATGCAATGCATGGGTCGTATGCGCGAAGATGAAAAAGCCCCTCTCCCCCAGCCCCTCTCCCGCAAGCGGGAGAGGGGAGAAGTTACGTTCTACCCTGATTCACCATTCCCGCGCAAGCGAGAGAGGGGAGCTTTGTGCGGCGTCTGTATCATGGTAGGGCGCAATAACCATCGGGCACTGCGCCGAATGCAGATGCTGTTACCGGTGCAAAGATATATGCAATGCATGGGTCGTATGCGCGAAGATGAAAAAGCCCCTCTCCCCAGCCCCTCTCCCGCAAGCGGGAGAGGGGAGAAGTTACGTTCTACCCTGATCCGTCATTCTTAGCTCACAAGTGGGATAGGGGAGCTTAGAAGGAATCGGTGAAGACCGGCCATTTTATTTCGTGATTTTGGCTTATGTGGAATCCCCTTGCCTATTCATGAGCCAGGCGGCAGACTTTCAGCATGAAGTTCTCTTGCTTGAGAGCTGTCATTCATTGTCGATAAGGCGGAGTTCATGTCAGTTAAGAACGACCTTGCTTCTGGCCAGATAGTCAAGATTCGTGGTGGCGTGGTTGATGTTCGATTCGCCGGTCAAGCACCGCAAGTTCATGACTTGGTTTTTGCTGGTGACCTGTCGATGGAAGTTGCCTCTTTACTTGATCAAAACATAGTGCGCTGTGTGGCGCTTGCCAATGTGCGTGGCCTGGGTTTGGGTATGCCTGTCACCGCCACTGGCGGGCCTATTCAGATCCCCGTTGGTGATGATGTGTTGGGGCGTATGTTGAATATGTTCGGCGCGCCGCTGGATGGCAAGCCCGCGCCCGTCGCTGCTGCTATGCGCTCTATCCATCAAGCTCCACCGGCACTTGATGATCGCACGATTCATGGTGAGGTTTTGGAGACTGGCATCAAGGCGATTGATTTGCTTTCGCCGATAGAACGTGGCGGCAAGACTGGTCTTTTTGGCGGTGCTGGAGTAGGCAAGACGGTGTTGATTACCGAGCTTATTAATAACACTGTGCAGCATTACCAGGGCGTCAGTCTTTTTTGTGGCATAGGTGAGCGTTCGCGCGAAGCAGAAGAGCTGTACCGTGAAATGGACATGGCGGGTGTGCGCGACAAAACGGTGATGCTTTTTGGGCAGATGAATGAAGCGCCTGGTGTGCGTTTTTTGGTAGGTAAAGCTGCGCTGACCATGGCGGAATATTTTCGCGATATAAAAGAGCAGGATGTTTTGCTGTTGATAGATAATATTTTTCGTTATGTGCAGGCTGGTTCAGAGTTATCTGGTTTGTTGGGTCGCATGCCTTCGCGCGTGGGTTATCAACCGACGCTGGCAACCGAGCTGGCCTCATTGCAGGAACGTATTACCTCTACGAGCAAGGCTGCCATTACTTCCATTCAGGCGGTGTATGTGCCGGCTGATGATTTTACCGATCCTGCCGCAGCACATATTTTTTCGCATCTTTCGGCTTCTGTTGTGCTATCGCGCAAGCGTGCCAGTGAAGGTCTTTATCCAGCGGTAGATCCTCTGGCCTCGTCGTCACTAATGTTGTCTCCGGCAGTCGTTGGTCAGCGCCATTATGATATTGCCCGTGCCGTCCGGCGCACATTGGCTGAATATGAAGAGCTGCGCGATATTATCGCCATGTTGGGGATGGAGGAGTTGTCTGCTGCGGATCGAGCAGTGGTTGCCAGGGCACGTCGTCTAGAGCGATTTTTGACTCAACCATTTTTTACCACCGGTTCGTTTACTGGCATGGCAGGTAAACGGGTAAGCCTTGCGGAAACTCTGACAGGCTGTGAAAGCATCCTGAGTCTAACTGAATTCAAGGACAACGAAACTGACTATTATATGATTGGTGCGCTCAGTGATTTGGAACAAAAGCCATGAGTTTTGCCAAGGTTATGCAGGTCGCTCTGCGTCTGCCTACGCGTACGCTTTTTTCTGGCGAGGTGATAAAGCTATATGCCGTGGCAGAAAATGGTGCCTTTGCCATGCTGCCCAATCATATCGACTTTGTTAGCGCATTAGTGCCATCGGTCATGGTGTTGACCAATCAGCAACAGGAGGAAATGTTTTTTGCCATCGATGAAGGTCTGTTGGTGAAAACCGGCCATCAGGTTGAAGTAGCGGTTTGGCGTGGCCTACAGGGCGAAGATCTGGACGCGCTCAACAAGATTATTCAAAGCACTTTTCTTGCCGTGGATGAAGATGAGCGTGTGGCGCGAACTGCTCTTTCGCAATTGGAAGCTGGTCTGGTACGTCGCTTTGGCGATCTGAGGAAACCCTTGTTATGAAAAATATCATGAACCAAGAATCATGAAGAAAAAACAGGATACCTCTGCCGATAGCATGCAGCGCAGTGTTGAGCGGATGAAAAAGGCGCGGGCCACTCGTGGTGCCAGCCCGTTACGCGGCTTTGGTACCTTTGGCATCATCGGCTGGTCTGTTGCAGTGCCTACCGTGGCGGGCGCTTTATTAGGCCTCTGGCTGGAGCGGGTGGCACCGCAAACTTTTTCCTGGCCACTGGCCTTGATGTTAGCTGGCATGGTGGTTGGTATTATCATTGCCTGGAGCTGGATTGAAAAGGAAGGGCGCGTTGACCAGTCCTGATTGGCCAATGTTAGCATCGGGTTTTCTGCTTGGTTTGCTGGTAAGTGGGGTGTTTTTTGCTGGTCTTGACTGGGGGATAAAACTGGCGCTCAAATCCAGCCAGCCCAATGCGAGATTATTGTTGAGTTTTGTTTTACGCCTTGCTCTTTTATTGGGAGTAGGCTTTTTGTTGGCAAGCATGACCAGTAACCTTTGGTCGATTTTAGGTTATGCCATGGCATTTTTCGTTGTGCGTTTTATTGCGCTGCGCCGTGCAGTAGTTTCAGGAGTAAGGTAATGCAGTTTTCACCTGATGATACAGTGGTCTTCACTTTGGCAGGTTGGTCGATCAATTCCACCTTGGTGAATACCTGGCTGGTAATGGCTTTGCTGGTGCTGATTTCCTGGCTGGTTACACGCAATTTGCGACCGGATGTTCCGCCTAATCGCTGGCGCACGACATTAGAGGTGATCGTCAAGGCTATCCAGAATCAAATAGAGGAAATCAGTCTTGAATCTGCAAGATATGTGCTTTATTTTGCCGGGACTTTGTTTTTGTTCATTGCCGTGTCTAACTTGCTGGGTGTTGTGCCTGGTTTTACTCCGCCTACCGCTTCGCTATCCACTACCGTGGCGCTTGCCTTATCTGTGTTGGTAGCGGTGCCTTTATTTGGTATCGCCAATAGTGGTGTAAAAAATTATCTGAGAACATTTATCGAGCCATCTGCCGTGATGCTGCCATTCAATATTATCGGTGAATTTTCTCGTGGCATCTCACTGGCGGTGCGTCTTTATGGCAACGTCATGAGTGGCGCGGTAATCGCTGCTATTTTGCTTAGCATAGCGCCTTTCTTTTTTCCTGTACTCATGGATATGCTGGGTTTGCTGACCGGCCTGATCCAGGCTTATATCTTTGCTATTTTGGCAACGGTGTATATTTCATCTGCCACTAACAATCAGGACTGACCATGACTGACTTTACTTTGATAGCCATCGCTACAGTTTCTATTTTTACTGCCGGCATTACAGTTGCCATAGGCTCAATCGGCCCGGCCTTGGGTGAAGGGCGCGCGGCTGCCTCTGCTATTGCAGCAATAGCTCAACAACCAGACGCTGCGCCGACACTGACGCGCACACTTTTTGTCAGTATGGCAATGATTGAATCTACTGCCATCTATTGCTTTGTGGTGGCGATGATCTTGATCTTTGCCAATCCCTTCTGGGAAGCTGTACTAGCCAGTGCGGGAAGCTGATGATTTTTTACCATCGGGGATCAGTCTATGTCCATTGATTGGATAACTGTTGCTGCCCAGATCGCCAATTTCCTGCTTTTGGTTTGGCTGCTGAAACGTTTTCTTTACCGCCCCATTCTTGACGGTATAGATGCCAGAGAAAAGGAAATTGCCGAGCGGATGGCAGAGGCTGGCATAGCCAAACAACAGGCTAAAAAAGCAGAAGCAGAGTTCCGTCAACAGCAAGCAGAGCTCCTGGATAGTCGGCAGAACCTGGTAGATGAGGCATTGAAGGCTACCGCGGCCGAGCGACAGCAAGTACTGACAGCAGCGCGTAGCAAACTGGAACAGGAACAGCAAGACTGGCAGAATCATCTGGCCAATGAGCGTAAAAAATTCATTGGAAAATTACACCTGGCTGCTAGTCAGACATTGTTAGAACTAACGCGCAAGGCTCTGCATGATTTGGCTGATGCTGAGCTGGAAGAAAGCTTGGTGCGTCATGTCAGTCAGCGACTGACGCCGTTGGTCGAGGAATTGGCTGAAGCCTCCGGCGACAGTACTACGGCGCTGGCTACCACGCGCGAGCCTTTGCCTGAGGCAGCCCAAGCCAGGCTACGAACAGATCTCAAGCAATTGCTGCCAAACCTGGAGCTGAATTTTGCTATCGAAGCTGAGCAGGCGCCAGGTTTGATCCTGCGGGTAGGTGGTGCACAGGTGGAATGGACTGTCGACAGCTATATAGATGAGCTGGATAACTTGTTGAATGAGCGCCATGAGTTATCCTACTGATACCACTCAAGAATTTGATGACTGGCTGGCTGATCTTTTGGCCACACCTGCGCCAGCTCCACAACTGACCGAGATAGGCAAGGTGGCGCAAGTTGGTGATGGTATCGCCATTGTTACCGGACTTGCCCGCGCCCTGGCCGATGAGCTGTTGATCTTTGAATCAGGCGTAGAAGGCGTGGTGCTGGATCTGGCGCCTGATGAGTTGGGTGTTATCTTGCTTGGGCCTACAGAAAAGATCATACCGGGCGAATCTGTATATCGCACCGGCCAGGTGGTCAGCGCGCCGGTTGGCCCGGCTTTGTTGGGGCGAGTAGTCGATGCAAGAGGTCGTCCTATGGATGGTTTGGGCGGCATAGCTGCCACCGCCAGACATCCAGTTGAGGCAGAAGCGCTTGGTATCCTGAGCCGTTCAGCCGTGTCTCGTCCGTTGGCGACTGGCATAAAGGCTATCGACGCAGTCATCCCTGTTGGCTTGGGACAGCGTGAGCTAATTATTGGTGATCGCCAGACAGGTAAAACCTCGCTGGCAGTAGATACCATACTCAATCAAGCCAGCACAGAAGTTGTGTGTATTTATTGCGCGGTAGGTCAGCGCGGCGATGCGGTGGTCAGAGTGATCAAGTCGATTGAGCAAGGTGGCATGCTGGCGCGTAGCATCATCATGTCAGTGGGTGATGAAGAAGCCCCTGGGCTTGCTTATCTTGCGCCTTATTCTGCGATGACCATGGCAGAATATTTTTCTAAAATCGGCCAGGATGTGCTGATTATTTTCGATGATATGACACGCCATGCGCGTGCTTATCGTGAGTTATCCTTGCTTTTGCGCCGTCCGCCTGGTCGTGAAGCATTTCCGGGTGATATTTTCTATTTGCATGCTCGCTTGCTGGAGCGTGCCGGGCAATTCACGCAGGCAGCGGGTGGCGGTTCGATTACTGCCTTGCCGGTGGTAGAAACCCAGGCTGAAAACCTTTCTGCTTATATTCCAACAAATTTAATTTCGATCACCGACGGACAGATCTATCTTTCCCCCCGTCTGGTGCGCAAAAATCAATTTCCAGCGGTTGATTTGGGTTTGTCTGTATCACGTGTTGGTGGCAAGGCACAAGGCAAGGCATTGCGTAGTGTTGCCGGTAATCTGCGCGTCACTTTGTCGCAGTTCGAGGAACTGGAAGACTTTGCCCGCTTTGGCACACGTCTGGACGCAGCCACCAAGTCTAGATTGACTCGTGGTGCTGCGGTTAGAAATTCTCTCCGTCAGGCAGAACGTGATCCCATGCCGACAGTGGAGCAGCTGGCAGTGATTATTGCTGCCATGGAAGGTTTGTTTGATGATATCAGCGAGCAACAAACCCCTGCGGCAATGCATCTAGTACGTAAGGCGGCGCAACAACAGTTACAAGATCTCAGCCGACAAATCATGGCTAACGAGGCCTTGCAAACAGAAGACTACCAGCTGATTACTACCACTGCGCGTAATGCTTTATTGGCCAGTTAGCACTGTTTATTTAGCCAGGACATGAGAAAAAATCTGATTTTATTGAGATCACAATGAGTCATTGCTATCTGCATGAAAAACAAAAACTCTGTTTTTTTAATAGCATGGCGCTGTCTCGGCCATCTAACCATCATCCGCGCTCCCTAATAAAATATGTGGGCTTGCTGTGACGCAAACGCTTGAGTTTCTCAGTCGACAAAAAGATACGTTCAGCAGCATTCGTGGGCTGGTGCACACGATGAAAATTCTGGCCGCCATCAACGCCACACCATATGAGCAGGCGGCACAATCGATTCAGGCATATCATCAAGTTGTTCTGCAAGGCTTTGCCGCCTTCGCCAAGCGCAGCGGCCAGCTAAAACTGGAAGGTCTGACGGGCAAACGGAAATTGATGCTGGTATATGGTTCGGATCATGGCCTATGCGGCAGCTACAATGAAAACCTTGCGCAGATGGTAAAGGATTATTGTCAATCGACAAGCGGCCATGACTGGAGTTTTTTGTGTGTTGGTGCACGTATGCAAGCTGCTTTGGCTGATTTGGGCTTGATTGTTGACCAGGTATTGTTGCCACCAGCTTCAGCTGAAGGTATTGGCCGTTTGGCAGCTGATTTGGTTAAGCAGATTGAGGCATTTGGCCATGGCCAACAATTGGCTCTCAATGTGGTTGCGCTTGCCTTTACCGAGCGTGCTGAGCAAGGTCTAAACACAGCTGTTATACGCAATCTGTTGCCATTGGATACACAGTTGCTGGACAGCAAAAAAACCTGGGATTCTCGTTCCTTGCCTGACTACAGTATGGCACCAGAGACCCTTTTGGCATCACTGATACGAAACCACATTTATGCCAGTGTGTTTAGTGCGGCGGCCGAAGCCATGGTGACAGAAAATGCGGCACGTCTGGCCTTGATGCAACAGGCCGAGAAATCTGTAGATGAGCGGCTGGAGGTGGTGGAAACCGACTTAAGATATGTACGCCAAACTGAAATCACAAATGAAATTATGGATATAATTGTTGGATATTTATAAATGAAGCCACCCTCTAACGTTTATTGGATAGAGGCAGGGGAGAGGGGCTTTTCATCTTCGCTCATGCGGTCTGCCTAATAACCATTGACACAGTTTTTGCATTGCATATTTATTTACACCCTACATCGGTAACAGCATCTGCATCCGGCGCAATGCCAGATGGTTATTGCGCCCTACAGTACTGGATTTCCGCCTGCGCGGGGATGACGGATCAGAGTAGAACGTAACTTCTCCCCTCTCCCGCTTGCGGGAGAGGGGCAGGGGGAGAGGGTAGATGTGCGCCACATTTGGCGCAATGCCGGTGGTTATTGCGCCCTACGGTCTGTTGGTCGTTGCTTGATTTATACGCCTTATTCCTCGGCACACCCTATGTTTGCCGCTATTTTATGGGTTCTGGCCTGCGCCGGGATGATGATTTCAGGCTTTTTAATGGCTTCCCTGACCCTGCTCTTTATAGGCATTGCGTAGCAAGGTGACAATTAGCATAATCGAGAGCATGAATAAGCCAAATATTCCACTACACGAGTTACGCGCCCACGCTCTTTTCATGGGTTTGAGTGATGACTCTTTGATGACCATCATAGATGGCGTGCAGTTGGTGCAACTGGCGGAGTGTGAACATCTATTTACCCAGGAGCAGCCAGCGGATCGCTTTTTCATGTTGCGGCGTGGCCAGGTCAAGCTATATCGCCTTTCTCCGACAGGCCATGAGAAGGTGATCGAAATCGTGCGTCCTGGACAGTGTTTTGCCGAGGCGGTGATGTTCATGGATGTACAGTGTTATCCAGTCAGCGCCCAGGCGTTGGTGGCGTGTGAGCTTTATGCCATTGATAATCTGGATTTCCTCAATGTGCTGCGCGGTTCGGTTGATACATCTTTCCGCGTCATGGCTAATATGAGCGTGCGTCTGCACCAGCTATTGAATGAAATTGATGCCTTGACCTTGCAAAATGCCACGCTGCGGCTGGTTAATTATCTGCTCGGTCAGGTGCCGGCGGATGCCGAACTGGAGGCCGACGTTTCCTTGCCAGCGGCAAAAAATATTATTGCTTCACGGTTATCGGTACAGCCTGAAACTCTATCTCGCATCCTGCACTCCTTGAGCAATCAGGGGCTGATTACCGTGAAGGGAGCAAACGTGCAGATCCATGATGTGAAAAAATTGCGCGCGCATTGCGAATAGACTATGCAGCTCAGTGGCTGGTGCCACGTCCATATGTGGTTTTGTTGTATACATTGTATTTGCCGGATGGTTTTTTCATAGGCAGTCGTTTTATTTCTTTTAGCGTGTTGGCATCGTAGATCACCAGTGCGCCATCCATATCCCAGATACTGACCAGTGCATAACGCCCATCGTTGGTGAATTCAACATGAGCAGATGTCTTGCCTGGTTCTGGCCGCAGATTTTGCACGATCTCCAGAGTACTTTTATCGATTACATGCATGACATCCTTGTTCGGACCGAAGAAGACATCGACCCAGGCATAGGGTGAGCCTTCATGACTGCGCATAAAAAAACCAGGGCCAAGCGTGTCTACTCGCTTTATGGTCTGCCAGGTTTTTGTGTCGATGAAGCTGACGGCATTTTCCTTTAGATTGGGTGTGGCCAGTACTTCTGTGTCCTTGTATTTAAATGTTATGCCAGAGCCTAGATGTGGCATGCCAGGCAGTTCCAGATTTGCAATCTTGCGGCCTATATAGAGGTCGATTACCTGGCCACCGCCATCACGCGATGCTGCAATCAGATGTTCGTATTCGTGATCGAAAAAGAAATCATCCAGATAACCTTCGGTCGCTAAGCGGCGCAAGGGAAATTGTTGCACCTGCTCATCTGATTGTTCTTTGTGAAAGTCATGCACCATAGCGCCAAAGCCAGGCGGTGGTTGATCTGCGTAGTTTATTTCCCAGACCTCTGGCGTGTCTTTCAGGCTGGCAATGAAGCTCTGGCGTGGTGGGGCGGTGTAGACTGCGCTGACGCGGGAGCTGGTGCCATCCTTGCCCACGGTTTCCCAGAGCCTGATGGGTTGCAGGCTATCGGCATCAAGCAATACCAGGCTGTGTGGCAGATAATTCGCCACCATCACATAGCGGCCGTCGGCGGAAACCGCCAGATTGCGTGCATTGATCCCGGCGCGTACTTCGCTGATAAGTTTGAGATTGTAAAGATCATATTTACTCACCCAGCCATCACGTGAGCAGAGATAGACGAAACGGCCATCGGGTGAATATTTTGGTCCGCCGTGCAAAGCATAGCGTGTGGGGAAGCGATGGACAGGTTCAAAATTGTCGCCATCAAGCAGGGTGATGTGATGATCGCCCAACTCCACAACCAAAAAAAGATTCTGCATCCCGGCCTTGTAAACGGGCGTGTTGGGCAGATCATTTGCGTTGTTATGTTGCAGCTGGCTGGAGGTGATTTCATCGATGCCCCAGCGCGGTTCAGATTCCGGCTCGGTGTAGATGAATTCAGCCAATGCATTGATATCCTGTTCGGCAAGAACTTTGCCAAAGCCTTCCATTTGCGTAGCAGGACGACCATGTGCAATGACGTCCATCGCTTCAGCTTTGCGCAAGCGACTTAAATTTTGTGGCAGCAGGGCAGGGCCTATGCCGCCAAGTCGCTCGTCGCCGTGGCATTGCACACAGTGCTTGCTGTAAAGCGCTGCAACATTAACCGCCTGTACATGCGTGCTGAGACCCGACAATAAAAGAACAAGAAAGAATGCCCTGCTCATGATCCCATCCGTAGCTGTGGTGAATTCATCATTGGCAGAACTTCTTCATCTTTGAGGTAGCAGCCAGGATCTTCCGCCCAGGGATTGCCGCTGATTTGTTGTGCGCGCACACGGGTGTTGCCATTACAGATAGCCAGATACATACACTCAGCACAGCGTCCTTCGACTGGACGTGGTTGTTGCTTGAGACCAGCCATCAAGGGATCCGAGGTGTCCTGCCAGATTTGCGAGAAGGGGCGTTCACGCACATTACCCAGCGTGTGATGCCACCACATGGTGTCTGGATGCACATTGCCCAGGTTGTCGATGTTGGCGATGTTCAGGCCTGATGAGTTGCCGCCCCATAGGCGCAATCTTTCCTCTATCTCCTGGGCACGGTCGGGAAAATTTTCCTGCACCCATAGCAGAAAATAAACACCATCGGCATCGTTGTTGCCGGTGACATATTCTCGGCGTATACCACGGCGCTGTTCTGCCAGGCTGCGCTCAAAGAGCAGGTTCATCGCCTCGCGGGTCACGCGATGATAGACATCATCACGACGATTGCGGTTGCCACGCCCAGCGTAGTTGAGATGGGAGAGATAGAATTTGTCGACCTGTTCCTCATCCATTAATTGTAAAAGCTGTAGCAATTCGGCAGCGTTATCCTGGGTCAGGGTAAATCGCAGGCCGACTTTGATGCCATGTTGACGGCAAAGGCGTATGGCTTTCAGTGAACGGGCAAAGGCACCATCCAGACGGCGAAAATGATCATGTGTAGTTTCCATGCCATCGAGGCTGATGCCAACATAGTTATAGCCAATTGCGGCAATTTCCTTGATGTTTTGCTCGTCAATAAGGGTGCCATTGGTGGACAGGCCGACATAAAAACCCATCTCCTTGGTGCGTTGTGAGATTGGATAAATATCTGGATGCAGCAGCGGTTCTCCACCGGAGAGGATCAGCACTGGCACCTTGAAATTTTTTAGATCCTCCAGTACGCCAAAGATTTCAGCTGTGTTCAGTTCACCAGAAAAATCCTTGTCGGCCGAGGTGGCGTAGCAATGTTTGCAGGTAAGGTTGCAGCGACGGATCAGATTCCAGATAACGACCGGCCCGGCTGGTTTGCGTGTCGGCAGGACAGGGGAGGGGTTTAATAGATGTTCCATGTATTGTGAGAGACGAAACATGATTCAACCTTTGTTGTTTGTTAAGCGCAGGCCAGTTTTTTTCAGGATGCGCGTGCTGTAGAGCACATCATATGCACGCACTTCATCACCTAATAGCTGGAGGATTTCTGCTACCTGCGCATCGGTCTCGGCACGACTGCGGCCATGTACCATGGCAAACAAATTATATGGCCAGTCAGGCAGGTAGCGCGGGCGGCGATAACAATGACTGACAAAAGGTAGCGTACCCAGTTTAGGGCCTAGTATATGAATGCGTTCATCAGGTACATCCCAGACACTCATGCCGTTGTGGGTGTAGCCGAGGGTATAGTGATTTGGAACCAGGCCGATACGGCGGATGATGCCACGCTCTTGTATGGCTTGCAGGCGTTGCATGACCTCGCTTGCGCTGATATCGAGTTTTTCCGCCAGGTATTTATAAGGATCGGGCGTTAGCGGCAAGCCAGCTTGACTTGCAATGATCAGGGCATGATCGATGTTGTCGATGTCGGCCATGCTTGCAGCGCTAGTCATACAATAAACCTCAGCTTGAGATAATATTCTTCCAGTTTGGGCATGTTGTAGACTGGATAGCCAGTCTTGCGTTCAATACTTTGCAGGGCATCCTGCAGCTGTTGCTCTGTCGCCGTGGCCAGTACAAACCACATATTGAATTCATGTTCACGCTGGTAATTATGCGCTACCTCGCTATGTGCATTGACCTGTTCTGCCACAGTATCAAAATCTTTTTCAGCTATGCGCATGGCCACCAGACTGATTGCACCACCTAGGCGTTCGGCATGAAACAATGGCCCGAAACGGGTCATGATTTTTTTTTCTTGCATAGTCTTAAGACGTTGCAACAAATCATCTTCTGTAATGCCTAGCTGTGTAGCCACCACGGCAAATGGATATGCGCAAATGGGGAACCCATCCTGCAGGGTATTGATGATGGCCCTGTCTATTTCATCCACTGGTCTTGGCTCTCTTGCTTGCCGGTCAGATAGATTGCGCCGCGTTGTTTGAAACGCTGTTTGCTGAAAAGCACTTCATGTGGCACAGCGTCAAGGCCGCATTGCTGCACAAGCTCATGGACATGACTTAGGACGGTCGCACGATCCTGGCCGTGGATCATGCAAAAAAGATTGTAGCGCCAATTGGGCAAACGGCGCGGACGGCGGTAGCACAGTGTGACAAAGTCAAGTTGGCTGATGCGTTGGCCAATTTCACTGACCTTGGCATCATCGATATCCCACACAACCATGGCGTTGGCGCGGTAGCCAAGTTCACGATGGCGCACCACTACACCAAGTCGCTTGATGGTGCCAGCATCGAGCATGGTTTTGAGCCGCTCGATTACCTCGGCTTCACTCATGCCACATTCAAGACCAAGATCCGCATATGGATGAGACGACAGGGGCAGACCATGCTGGATGGCAGCCACCAAACGAAGATCAGCTTGATCGAGATTATCAGGCCGCATACGTGGCAGAGTAGTCATGTCCATTGCAGTGCAAACCCCAGGTCGATGTGAAAATCCTCCAGCATGGGCAAGGCCATGACTGGAATCCCGCTGTTTTGCTCAATATCATGCAGGACTTGTGACAATTGCAGCTCATCTGCGGCTGTTGCCACAAACCATAGGTTGATTTCATGTTCACGTTCATAGTTATGATTCACTGCCTCATAACTGCTGACCAGATCGGCCACCTCAGTCAAGCGTTCTTCAGGCACTGCCATCGCCGCCAATGTACTTGCGCCTACCCGATGAGTGCGAAAGACTGCGCCGACACGACTGACTGCTCCGCTTTGCTGTAAGTTTTTCAGTGTTGCGATCACCTGGTCTTCGCTGCTGCCAATGCTTGTTGCCATATATTCATAGGGTCTGGGTGTTAGCGGTAGGTGATGCTGAAAGTCGTTGAGTAATTTGCGCTCCAGTTCTGCTAAATCAAGTGTCCCGGTTTGTTGTAAACGGTGCATGACATTTTCCTCCTACAGGCCGATGCGATGGGCGCGGTCGGTAAAGAATATTCCGCTAGGAGAGCGTGCTGGCAGACTGTTTATGCGTTGCAAGGTGCGCGTGTCATAAACGTCAACTCGATCCTCGTCACGCACGGATAACCAGATATGCTCGCCGCGTGGCGTGAATTCCATATGCAGAACAGCTTTGCCTGGCTTCAGTGTGGCGATGATTTTATTGCTCAGCGTGTCGATGACTTGCACTGTATCGTTGTCCGGGTAGGCAAAATTTACCCATACCTGCCGACCATCCGGACGTGCCATGGCAAAGATTGGCTGGCCATGAAGAGAGATGCGATCGTCCTCTTGCCAGTTGTGTCGATTTACGATGAGCAGTTCATGACGACCAATAGCTGGTAGATAGGCATGATCTTCACTCAGAGCCCAGCCTTCCAGATGTGGCATTTTGTAGACAGGCAGTGGCTCTTCACCGCGACCATAGCCGTCGAGGATGCGTGTAACGCCTTTGTCCGGGTACCATAGATCCAGCATGGCAAGACCATCTTCGCCAAACAGCCCGGCAATATAATGACGGCCATCAGCACTGATCAAGGCGTCGTAAGGCTGACGGCCGATATCCTTGAATTTGGTGATGACAGGTTTTTTTACATCCTGCAGATTTGCCAGCCAAATTTCGCCAGCATCGTACAGACTGAAAGCAAAAATATTATCTGAAGAATCTTCCACCCCGACAATTTTGGAGAGCTTGCCATCGCCATAGCTGGCCGGAATATCAAGTACCAAATCCAGCGTTTTGCTATCAAAAATTTTAACTCCACCTGGTTCATAGTTACCGACGGCTATCAAGCTGCCATCCTGTGAAATGGCTCCGCCAATACTGTTGCCTGACTGCATGACGCGTTTGACGATGCTGTGGCGTAGCATGTCTATCTTGGTCAGCCCGCCATCACGTCCAAAGACATAGGCATAGCGTTGATCGCGTGAATAAACCACCGATGCATGGGAGAGATCGCCCAGCCCTTCTACACGGGCAATTATTTTCTGGTGGGAATTTTCGACGACGAGTGCAGAGCCATCGGCGCGTTCGATAATCAAACCAAGATCGCCAGTGGCGCGCAATGTGTGCGTGGCGCAGCCAGCTATGAGCAGCGACAAAAGTGCCAGCAGGGCAAATGATTTATGGCGCATCGGGGACTCCTTTTTGCAAAATATCGATCAGCCAGCTCACTTCTTCCTCGCTAAGCAAGCCGCGCCAGGGAGCCATTGGTGTGCCGGCGCGGCCATAAAGCACTGTGGCTTCCAGTGTGGCCGCTGGTTTATCGACAAGATTCTCCGGGAGCAGTGCAGGGCCCAGGCCGCCTTTCAATCTCATGCCATGACAGGAGCCACAGTCGTGGCGCAACAAGTGGATTAGTTCCTGCTGACGTTGTGTATTGATATCGTAACTTGCCGCAGTAGCAGTTGTAGTCAGGGAGATTATTGCACTGAGCATAACTATGTAGAGACGGTATGCCATGGTTAAATTAATTGTGTTGGTGATCGCGAGGTTATCACTGGCGGTGAATGAGCTGTCTGCCGGAGCCAGCGAGTTGGCGTTCGGTTGTAAGGATGTTAGCTGTGGCATGACATAAGCTCCTTTCCTGGCCAGTGGTGATAAGGAAGCGCTGAATAATTACCTACGTTGCCAGGGCGGTGTTAAAAAACGGCTCAAAATGCTCATTTACTGCGTGTAAACTGCGCTTTTTCGCAGTTTTTTGCCTACCCCTGACTGCCTCGCCAACATTATTCGGCGCTTCCATAAGCCACTTGTGCAGAAGTGCACGAACGATTTCAATCTGTAAAACACGCTCGCAATATCTGCTTTACTGTTGGTTTCACCTGGCTGCAGCATGTGTACTGCAGCCAGGCTTATCCTCGTTTGATATTAATTACTATCCAGCTACTGCCTTACTGGCTAATGACGTTTATCTCAGTCTCAGGGCTATCGAAGCCCAGTTTGTAGCCGAGTGAGACGTGGTGATAGCGGCCGTTGGTGTAATCATCATGAATGGCAAAGCCAACATCATAAATTTTATCCAATGCAAGACTGTGATCTCCAGTGCCCTGGGAGTTCAGCTTACGCTTCATACTGACCACCCAGTTGTCGCCTTGCTTGCTGCCAGCGAACACAACGCCCTGACCGCCAGCCATGTGCCGCTCATCAAGGATGTACCCATCTTCGGAGATCTGCTCGTCAGCCTTGTAGCGCAGTAGATCCATGAAGTGACCAGCTTGCAGCTCAGCGGCAATATCACTATCTGTCTTGCGTTTGTCCCAGCCGCCCATGGGTTCGCTGCTGGATATGTCAGTGCGGCTTTCAGCAATATATTTGCTCACCGATGTGCCGGCAGGTGCGTCAGGCATACCGTCGGCATCATGATGACAAGTCCCCCAGCAGCCGGCCTGGCTGGCGTCCTGTACCTCGTCGGTAGTGATCATCATCGCCAGCTTGATTTGATTTGCCTTGTCCATCATTCCGCCATCGACAAACGGAATGGGCACGTGTGCTGTATCTGGCCAGGTAAAGCGCATGTAAAGGTATTCATTATCATGCGTAGCCTGTACCTGCACAGGGATAGCAGGGCGCTTGCCAGGGAGCGGCGTGTCTTCAGCCTTTTCACCGGTTACCATTTTGTTACCCATGGATTCCTGCTCTCCTTCATGGCAGTCAAAGCAACGATCGCCTGCTTTTTTATAGACACGCGCACCACCGTGTTTAGAGCCAGTCAGCGCCCATTCCATCGAGGTCTGACCAGGATAGAACAGCATGACCTCACGCTTTGATGCCTTGTTCCAGTCAACGTTGAACGCTGCATCATCAACCGCAGCGGAACTGCTTGGCGCGGCTGTTGTGGCGCTGGCTGCAGCTGGCGCAGGAGTAGTCGTAGTTTCTGTTGTAACTGTAGTTGCAGCAGCCGGAATGGCGGTCGGTGCGTTCATTAGTTCTTGATAGGCTGCCCACTGCGGTGGCAGTGCGCGCTTATAGGCTGGATTTGGTTTTTCCAGTAATTCAAGCTCATCGTCAGTCAACTGATCGTTAACTTTTTTATGCGCAATGCCTTTATGACAGTCGATACAAGTCTGCCCTTGCTCCATGGCAAAAATATGTTGTTTGACAGAGCGTTGTTTTTGGTTTTCCGGATGCATGGAATCCCAGTCATGGCAATTGCGACATTCGCGAGAATCAGTTTTTTTCATTGCATGCCAGACATTTTTTGCCAAACGCATGCGATGTTGATCGAATTTTTCCGGTGTATTTATAGTGCCGAGAATTTTATGCAAGACCTCATTGCTGGCCTGGATTTTGCGGATGACTTTGTGTACCCACGGATCTGGTACATGACAATCAGAACAGGTGGCACGCACGCCGCTACGGTTGGCAAAATGCACTGTATGTGTATATTCCTGATAAACATTCTCCTCCATCTCATGGCAGGAGATGCAGAATTGCATGCTGTTGGTGGCCTCCATGGCAGTATTGAAACCACCCCAAAAGATGATACCTACAGCCATGAAGAACAGTGCGGCGCCGATAGTGGTGCCGAATAATGTACGTCGCGACAGCCATGATTTTTTTTCTGCAAAATCGCTCATTTTCAGTGCATCCCCTTGTCAATTATTTAGTGAGCAGAGTTGCCTGTGTAAAAAAAGTGGGCGCGCATTGCGCGCCCACCAGGCCAGCTTAGTAAATATCGTGCTGGGTATTTTTAACGTTAAACTTGCCGGTTGGTGTGATTATGCGTGGGTCCTTGATCACATGCTTCAACTTGCGCGTTTTGTCGTCAATTACAACGATAGCGGAAGGGTCGGTCTTGCCGGCCCAGATGGAGAACCAGATCTCCGAGCCATCGGCGTTGTACTCACCCTGCAGCGCACGCTTGACAGCCTTGGTCTTTGGCAGACCAGCCATCTTGGCGATATTGATCACCTCAGGGCCCTTGTCCAGGTTGTCTATATCATAGACAGTGACTGACTCCGCCATTTCCTCTTCCGGGAACAATGGGGCATCGGCCCACAGGTTCTTTGATTTCGGATGAGTCTTCACGAACAGCGATCCAGAGCCATGATTCTTCAGCTCAGCCACGACCTTCCAGGCATGCTGCTTGTGTTTTTCCGGATCGGTGCCGATCAGGGTGATTACGTCTGCGCCCAGATGTGAGGTAGCCCAGACTGGACCAAACTTCGGATGGACAAAGTTTGCACCACGGCCAGGGTGTGGCTTGGGTTTGGTGTCCACCAGTGCGGCCAGTTTGCCGGTTTTGGTATCGACCACCGCCACCTTGTCGGAAGCATTGGCCGCCACCAGGAAGTAGCGCTTACTGGCATCCCAACCGCCGTCATGCAGGAACTTGGCGGAGGAGATAGTGGTTTCCTTCAGGTTGTCGATATCGGAGTAGTCCACCAGCTTGATCATGCCGGTTTCCTTGATGTTTACCACCCACTCCGGTTTGATCTGCGAGGAGACGATAGAGGCCACGCGCGGTTCTGGATGGTATTCACCATCAACTGTCATGCCACGAGTAGAAACCACCTTTAGTGGTTTCAGTGTTTCACCTTCAGTTATGACGTACTGAGGCGGCCAGTAGGAACCGGCAATGGCGTATTTGTCCTCAAAGCCCTTGAACTTGGAGGTGTCTACAGAACGGGCATCGATACCAATCTTCAACTCGGCAACAACTTCAGGTTCTGCCATCCACAGATCGATAAGCGACAGACGACCATCACGACCGATAACGTAGACATAACGTCCAGAGGCAGACAGACGTGAGATATGCACGGCGTAACCGGTCTTGAGCACACTGATAACTTTCTTGGTATCACCATCGATCAGCGCCACCTGGCCTGCGTCACGCAAAGTCACCGAGAAGACATTCTCCAGATTGATCTTGTTCATTTGTTTAGTGGGGCGCTTCTCGGGTGGCACGATGAGCTTCCAGCTGTTCATCATGTCAGCCAAGCTCCATTCGGGGGGCTGGGGTGGCTCCATCTGGATGTAGGTAGCCATATCACTGAGTTCATCCTTGCTAAGGATGTCATCAAAGTTGACCATGCCGCCTTCGGTACCATAGGATATGATTCTTTCCAGACGATTTTGACCTAGCTTGATCATATTTTCTGGTTCAAGATTCTTGCCGGTAGCACCTTTACGCAGAGTCCCGTGACAACCTGCGCAACGTTCGAAATAGATCTGTTTGGACGCTTCAAATTTCTCAGCTGATAGCGTCGCTGCTGCAGCACTGACCGAGCCGGAAAAACCGGCTGCACCACCTAGCAGCAGTGCAGACAATACGGCCGAGTAGGTTTTACTTGGTTTTAGCTTACTTGACATCGTTATTACCCCCTGTGGGTTGTGGACAAACACATAAAAAGCCTTACAGCTTTTGTGTCTTTTGTACCCAGCTATAAAACCAAGCGCCTTGATATGAATCAATTGAAATTTGATGATGAATTACGATTGCGTGATAAGCGCAGAGTGAAACCCAATAAAAACACTTTGCGTGAATTTATAGAAAGGTGTTTGGATACGGGGGGTTGGAGTGGTTAGTTAAAGCAGATGCTCGTTATAGGAAGGTGCATACTACTACGAAAGAGGTATTGCTAGAGAATATTAATTATTCGGTACTGGATTAATCGCAGTTTTATATATTTATCGATGCGAAGGTTCAGGCGATCATGAGCTATCTCAATTACCCTCTGGAAAAGTCTTTGGGCTTTCTTATACGCACCAGGTAGTTTTAAGGAAGCGCTGAATAACTACCTACGTTGTCAGGGCGTTGTTAAAAAACGGCTCAAAATGCTTATTTACTACGTGTAAACTGCGCTTTTTCGTCGTTTTTTGCCTAGCCCTGACTGCCTCGCCAACATTATTCAGCACCTCCTTAATACCAGGGTTTTGTTATTCACCGCGCTTCAGAGTTGAATTCGCGTCGCAAGTCAAAATCTTGCCGGGCAACAAGGCCCGGCAATCAAGCCGCGTCAGATTCATGCAGCAGCAGCTTTATCAAGGTGCGCGAGCTTGTGTAGTTCATCCATATCTTTCAGCTCTACATGCCGTCCATGCACCTCGAGCAGATCAAGAGATTGAAAGCGTTGAAACATGCGGCTGACAGTCTCTACCGCAAGGCCGAGATAGTTGGCTATATCATGGCGAGGCATGGGTAGTTTGAAGCGCATGCTGGGCAGACCGTGTTCGGCAAAGCGCTCTGACAGACTGAGCAGAAAGGTTGCGATGCGCTGTTCAGCATTTTGTGCACCCATCAGTAGAGGTATCCACTGATCCTGCCGCGCCCGCCTGCTTAAGGCAGTAATTAGTTGCTGTTGAAATTTCCCCAGACGATCGCCAAGCAGTTCGAGTTTGGTGAAGTCCAGACGGCAGACACTACCTGCCTCTAATGCTTCAACGCTATGCGGATAATATTCTTCACTTAGACCTTCCAAGCCCATCAATTCACCAGGAAAATAAAAATCAATGATTTGTTGTTGTCCGTTGGCCAAGCTTGCATAGGTCTTGAACGAGCCTGATTTCACTGCATAGATTTCACGAAATGGCTGATTTGCAGTTATTATTTCTTGCGCTGAGTTGATCGGTTCACGGCGGCCTACGATTTCGTCGATAAGATCTGGAACAGGATCCTCCAGACCAGCTATCTGGCACATCCCATAAAGTCCGCATGACTCACATTCAACTACATTGGCCTTGCGCCGTGAGCCGCGTGGTGCTGGACGAGAATTTTCTTTTTTAATCGCGCTCATAACTCGCTCCATAGAAAAAATTTTCTATTGCTTATTAACTTCAACCTGGCCCGCCATCGATACGTGGACGCAGATAAATGAGGCCATATTTACTTGACCATATGGCAGCAATCACCAACCAGGCCAGCGCCGCAAGCAGGTTGAAGTGCAGCCCGCCAGGCAACTCGGCAATAATACGAAAGACTGCAACTGCCGACAAACCCCAGAACAGTAGCCAGGTCAATGTACCTGCCTGTAGCGCCCGACCGGAATGGCCGAGTGTCACGCGGCTGGCCATGGCCAAGGTGGTGGACAGTACAAATCCTATCGCTACGGCATGTAGTGGGGCACGACCTAGTATAAGGCTGTGGTCCATAAACAAGGACAGACTATTGATGATGTACAGCAACATGGCGATAGATAGCCAGGCGAAGGATACATGCAGGATGGCCAGCAAACGCACCTCAAAGGAGCGTCTGAACTGCCATTTCCAGCTATGCAACAGAGCTAACACCATCAAAGGCAGATCCACCAGCCAGAGCCAGGCTTGCAGGGAAATCATCTCCAGCAGGCCGTGCAAGGCAAGCAGGCTCACCATGGCCAACAGAGTGACGCGTGGTTGATACATTTTATAATTGGGCAAAACATTGATGCTGAAAAAAGGGAGCATGCGATGGCTGACAGTGACGACAATGGGTAATAAAAACCACCACAGGCCAACCTGTAAAGATATATTCAACCAGAAGAAATTATCCGTCAGTAGCCAAAGCAGATAAGTCAGGACGCCAGCAGCGCCAGAACTCAAAGCCATATTGAGTATGGTTTCATATTTCTTGTCTCTGGCCGGTGCTGTTCGATATACACGCAAAAGTGCGGTCAGGGCTACAAGATAACCGGCCAGCAGCAAGGCTACGGCCAAAATCAGTAATGTCTTGGCCATAAACAAGCCTGGGTAAAACAGGATGACACCCGCAGCCAATAATAAAAAAGCAGGTTGATACCAGACCAGGGGCACTTCCGGGCCACTCATCCAGCGCGGATAGGTGGTCATCAAAAAGCCAAAGATAAAGAAGGGAAACAGCATGTACAGCATCAAAAATGAATGAGCAAACATGCCAGGCAGCACAGTTACCGGCGCTGGCCATAAGGATGTGTAGCGACCAAATAGATCGATGCTCCAGTAGAGCAGCGTGGCGACAAGTTGTACTGCGCCGCCAAACATCATCATGCGATGAGGGGCTGCGCTGAAGGTTTTCCAGAATGATTTCATTAGTTATAGCTAACCCGTATATTTCACCAGAGCATTAGAAAAAGCACTGGTTTTATTGATTCTATGTGATTTGTGTCAGGTAACATGGCACATCGCTGATATTGGCGAATAATTGATTTTTTAGCAAAAAACACACAGCTAAAGCTTTGATGTAGGTCAAAATCTGTGCGGCATGGTGGTAAATAATAAAATTGACTATTGAGTACCGCGTGACATTTTGCCGCTATGAAAGCCATTCTCATTGCCTGGCTTTGAGGTGAATTATGCGCCTCGTTTTTCGGCATATCCTGTGAACTCTGAGTTTGAGTCTAACCAAGTCGGCGTTTGAGACCGGCGATTTGCAGGATGCTGGTAGCTATTTCTTCAATGGAGATGTGGGTGGTGTTGAGGAAGCGGATGTTTTCCTTGCGGTAGAGGCTTTCGATGGCATCGACTTCCAGTTGACACTGCGTGGATTGGGCATAGCGGCTGTTTGGCCTGCGTTCGTTGCGGATTTGTTGTAGCCGTTCCGGGTCGATGCTGAGGCCGAACAACTTGTCCCGAAATGGTCGTAGTGATGCAGGCAATGCATGAGTTTGCAGATCTTCTTCGGTCAGCGGGTAGTTGGCGGCATACACACCATACTGCAAGGCCAGGAATAATGATGTAGGTGTCTTGCCAGAGCGCGATGCGCCAATCAGGATGATGTCGGCCGAGCCATAGTTGCGGGTGCTGACACCATCATCATTATTGAGCGCGAAGTTGAGTGCTTCGATGCGAGCTGTGTAGTTGGCGAAATTACCCATGCCGTGTGAGCGGCCCATCACATGTGAGGCCTTGATACCAAATTCTGCTTCCAGTGGTGCGTTAAAAGAATCAAAGAAATCCAGCACCAGAGCCTGGCATTTATTGCGCAGCTGTTCGAGCAAGTTGTTATCGACAAGCGTGCTGAAGACGATAGGGCGTATTCCTTGTTCTTGTGCTGTACTGTTAATTTGCTCGATGGCGACGCTCATTTTTTCTGGTGTATCCAGAAAGGGCATGCGTATATGTTCGAAGATCACACCATCGAATTGTGTCATCAAACTGTGCCCAAGCGTTTCTGCAGTAATGCCGGTACGGTCGGAAACAAAAAATACGGTACGGTGCGGCATCTCGCTCATGCTGACATCCTGCGATACGGAGTTGATCCGCAAATGAGCACCGATAAACGCGTGTCTATTTGCGGATGTGATAGTTTATTTGTCTTGCTGACTGGCTATATAAAGCCAGGTATCAACTATTGTGTCTGGGTTGAGCGAGACGCTGCCAATGCCTTCTTTTACCAGCCAGTCGGCCAGCTCTGGATAATCCGATGGGCCCTGACCGCAGATGCCAATGTATTTGCCTTGGGCATTGGCGGCATGTATGGCCATGCTGAGCAGCTTCTTTACTGCCGGATTGCGTTCATCAAACAGATGAGCGATGAGGGCCGAGTCACGATCCAGTCCCAGGCACAGTTGGGTCATATCGTTGGAGCCGATCGAGAAACCATCGAAGTATTCGAGGAACTCTGTGGCTAGTATGGCGTTGGATGGGATCTCGCACATCATGATTACACGCAGACCGTTTTTGCCACGTTTCAGGCCATTATCAGCAAGTAGCTGAACTACTTGCTCAGCCTCCTCCAAAGTGCGGCAGAATGGCACCATGATTTCTACATTTGTCAGACCCATCTCATCACGCACTTTGCGCAAGGCACGACATTCCAGCTCAAAACAAGGACGGAAATCCTCAGACAGATAACGTGAGGTGCCGCGAAAACCGATCATCGGATTTTCTTCATGCGGTTCGTAGTTTGTGCCGGCCAGCAGATTGGCATATTCGTTCGATTTAAAGTCCGACATGCGCACGATAACCGGCTTGGGATTGAAGGCGGCAGCCAGGGTGGCAATGCCTTCAGCCAGCTTCTCGGTGTAAAAACTTACTGGGTCGTCATAGCCCGCCATGCGTTTAGTGATTGCCTGTTTGATGTCATCACTCTGCTGATCAAATTCCAGCAGCGCCTTGGGATGCACACCGATGGTGGAGTTGATGATGAACTCCAGACGGGCAAGCCCGACACCGGCATTGGGAATATTGGCGAATTCAAAGGCATGACCAGGGTTGCCGATGTTCATCATGATCTTCACTGGCAGATCAGGCATCTTGCCTGCATCGGCACGTTGGATCTCGAAATCCAGCTTGCCCTTGTAGATGTGACCAGTATCACCTTCGGCACAAGAGACTGTTACTTCCTGACCGTCAGTAATTTGTTTGGTGGCATCGCCACAACCAACGATGGCAGGTATGCCCATTTCGCGGGCAATGATGGCGGCATGGCAGGTGCGTCCGCCGCGATTGGTGACGATGGCCGAGGCACGCTTCATGATCGGCTCCCAATCCGGATCAGTCATGTCGGTCACCAGCACATCACCTGCCTTGACCGAAGACATTTGCGAGACATCCATGATGATACGTGCCGTTCCAGCACCTATCCGCTGACCGATGGCGCGGCCCTGGGCAATAACCTCACCTTGCTCTTTCAACCGGTAGCGTTCGATCACCTGCCCCTCGCTGCGACTTTTTACAGTCTCTGGACGAGCCTGGACGATATAGACCTGCTGGTCGTTGCCATCCAATGCCCACTCGATATCCATTGGACGATCGTAATGTTTTTCAATGATTACAGCCTGCCGCGCCAGATCCATCAACTGTTCATCGTTAAGACAAAAGCGCTGTTGCTCGGCCGCACTCACGGGGACTGTTGTAGTGGTATTGCCCTGATCATCGTCAGCGGCATAGATCATCTTGATCGCCTTGCTGCCCATCTTGCGGCTCAAGACAGGATGCTTGCCCGCTGCGAGAGTTGGCTTGTAGACATAAAATTCATCAGGATTTACTGCACCCTGGACAACGGTCTCACCCAGCCCATAGGCACCGGTAATAAATACCACATCACGAAAACCTGACTCGGTGTCGAGGGTGAACATCACACCTGATGCGCCTATGTCAGAACGAACCATGTGCTGGATACCAGCTGACAGGGCAACCTCATGATGGGCGTAGTTATGGTGCACGCGATAGGCAATGGCGCGATCATTGTAGAGCGAGGCAAAGACATGGTGAATGGCGGTCAGGACGTTATCCAGGCCGCGCACATTCAGGTAAGTCTCCTGCTGACCGGCGAATGAGGCATCCGGCAGATCCTCGGCTGTGGCCGAGGAACGCACGGCAACAGCAATTTCGCCACCAGCTTTTGCGATCATCTTATCCCAGGCAGATGTGATGGCCGTGGTGAGTGATTCCGGGAAAGGTGTATCGATGATCCACTGACGAATCTCGGCACCGGCCCGCGCCAGTTCCTCGATATCATCTATATCCAGTTTGCTGACTCTGGAATTGATGCGTTCGGCCAAATGACCATGCTGTAGAAATTCACGAAAGGCCGCCGCTGTAGTGGCGAAACCATCAGGCACTCGCACGCCGGAAGATTTAAGTCCACAAATCATTTCGCCCAGGGAGGCATTTTTGCCGCCTACCCGCGCCACATCATCCATGCCCAGAGATTCAAACCAGATTACACGCTCGTCCACGGTTATACCCCTTTATCATAATTTGACAGCATCGCGCTTGCGACAGTAATCAATACTGGCGCAGGCGCATTTTCCTGTGCCACAACCAGAGCCTGCCTCGCGGTAAGGCCCAAATTCAGGATGGCGACGGGCAAATACTCGCGCCATTTTTTGAGTGACTATCCAGACCAGCAACAAGCACAGAATAACGCCACTGGTTATTAAAATTTTCAGCAACATCAGCTTGTCCCCAGACCGGCAAAGCCCATGAATGCCAATGACAGAATGCCTGCCAACATCAAGCTGAGCGCAGCACCCTGGCTGATGCTTGGCACCTCGGCCAGCTCAAGTTTTTCTCTTAATCCAGCCATCAATACCAGCGCCAGAATAAAGCCGGCACCAGCACCTAGACTATAGCTTACCGACTGAATGAAATTATATTCCTTGGCAGTTTGAAACAAGACCAGACCGAGTATGGCGCAATTGGTAGTGATTAAGGGTAGAAAAATACCTAGTGCGCGAAACAGGGTGGGGCTGAATTTTTTCATGCTCATCTCGACCAGTTGCACGGCCGAGGCAATCACGGCGATGTAACTGATGAGGCGCAGAAACTCCATGTCGTAGACAACAAGTATGCTATTGATCGCATAGGCACAGATGGAGCTGATCAGCATCACCAGAGTGGTGGCAAAACCCATCGACACCGCTGTCTGCAATTTGCCGGACACGCCAAGAAATGGACAGATACCCAGAAACAATGCGAGCACAAAGTTGTTGATGATGGCGGCATTGAGAAAGATAAAGGCAAGCGAATCAGGATGCATGGACGGCATTCTCCTTCACGAGTGATTTTTCTTTTTTGGCGCGTAGCCAATTGAACAGCAGCAGCCAGCCGCCAAGAACAAAAAAACCACCTGGCGGCAAGATCATCACCACCCATGGCTCAAACTGGGCACCAAAGATATCAATCCCCAGCAGACTGCCGTTACCAAGCAATTCACGCACGCTACCCAGGCAGAGCAGGGCAATGGTAAAACCAGAGCCCATACCCAGCGCACTGACCATGGATTTCAATGGCCTGTTTTTCGAGGCAAAGGCCTCGGCGCGGCCGAGAATTATACAGTTCACCACAATCAGCTGAATGAAGGCTCCCAGCGCGTTATAAAGATCGAGACTGATCGCCTGAATAATGTAATCAATGATGGTGACGAAGGTGGCAATTATGACGATATAGGTCGCAATGCGTACCTGTTTGGGGATCACATTGCGCAACATGGAAACCAGTGCGCTGGAGCTGATGAGGACAAAGGTCGTTGCCAAGCCCATAGTGATGGCATTCAATACCGAGTTGGTTACCGCCAGCACGGGACACATGCCTAGCAGCATGACGAAAACAGGATTTTCGCGCCAGATACCTTCAAGAAAGGTGTCGGCTGTAATTGAATCATCTCTCTTGCGCCCAGCCATCAGTTTTTTTCCTGTAGTTGGTCGATGTGTGGCTGTAATAGTGGTAGCAGACGCTGCGCACTGTTGTTCAAGCCCTTGCCCACAGCGACGGAGGTGATGGTCGCGCCGGAAATGGCATCTATTTGCCAGTCATCGGTTTTGCTGCCATGTTTTACTGTAACAATCTCGTTGGCGAGTTTCTGTCCGTTGCCGGCTAGTTTGGCGTCAAGTGGAAAATTGGCGAGGAATTTTGCATCGCTAACTATCTTGTCACCAAGGCCAGGTGTTTCAGTACTTTGCAATACGGCAAATCCTGTAATGCAGTCACAGGCAGGATCGTAGCCATAAAGAATGCGCACCAGGTCTTGATAGCCGCGTGCAGCAGCCTCGGTCGCTATGCCCTTGAGCTGATCTTGACCGTCATAGGCGGCATAAATACGAATCCCGGTGCCGCCTGCATTGGCAGGGCGTAAGCCATGTTCATCCACAAGAAAATTTTTTTGCGCAGTGGCGCCAGGCAAGACCTTAAAAACTGCTCGTTCAATAAGTTGCTGACGATTATATTCGATGCGTGCGTAGGTCAGCTGGTAGGTCAATACCACTAACAAGCCAGACAACATGGCGATACCACCGAGCACAGTGATCATGCGGGCACTGGAGACGGTAGTAGCAGGAGCAGGGGTAGCATTACTCATGAGCCTGCTCCCTTTTTACGCGCGCCATAGATACGCGGCTGGGTCAGTGCATCGATCAGTGGCGACGCTGCATTGGCCAGCAAGATGGCATACATCACTCCTTCAGGCAGTCCGCCAAAATAACGGATGATTATGGTTAGCACGCCGATGAGTAGGCCATAAATCCAGATCCCCCAGGGAGTGACGGGTGAGGCCACCATATCGCTGGCCATGAACATGGCACCGAGCATGAGTCCGCCGGAAAAAAGGGCAAACAAAGGGGTGGGATAGCGCGCTCCATCGAGCAGGAAAAAGATCAGCGCAGTGGCAAAGGCACCTAGCAGGACGGCGGTTGGAATACGCCAATTCATCATCCCCCGGATAGCCAGATAAGCGCCGCATAACAGGATCAGCAGTGCCGATGTTTCGCCGGTTGAGCCTGTCACCATGCCGGTAAACAGATCCGTGGTATTGGTGATCACACCTTCAAATTTCCATTGCGCCAATGGTGTTGCACCACTGTAGTCATCAAGCTGTTGCCTGCTCCATTCACCAAGCGTTGGCGGTGCCATAAAGGGCTGCGACAAGGTTGATGGAATGAACTCGGTAAAACGTCCTGGCAGCATGGCAGGCGTCCAGCTGGTAATAGCCACGGGAAATGCTGCCTGGACAAAGGCGCGGCCAACGAGGGCAGGATTAAAGACATTATAACCGAGGCCGCCAAATAGAGTCTTGCCCAGTGCGATACTGATGAAACCTGCCACTGCGCCCATCCACAGCGGAAAGCTTGGCGGCAAGGTCAGCGCCAGCAACAGGCCGGTAATCGCTGCACTCCAGTCACTTAATGTATTACCACGCCCTGCGCTGCGAGAAAAAAAATATTCGGTAGCCAGGGAGCTGCCAGTGACGACGATGATCAGCGCCAGTGCGCTGATGCCAAATTGCCAAACCGCGAAGGCGGCGATGGGCAACAGTGCGTAGACCACATTGTGCATGATCTGCTCAACGCTGGGTGCCGCCTTGACATGTGGCGAGGTACGCAGTTCGATGTTAGCCCGCATATTCCACCAGAGAGGATTGATTTTGGTTTTTACACAAACAGCAACACCTTATTGTAATCGCAAAAATACAGAGGTGTTTCCCATGCCATGGTGAAATATGCTGGTTGGTTGGTTTCATCATGCTGCACGCTCACGCAAGATAGATTTTGCAATACGGAAATATTGCACCAAAGGTATTGCCGAAGGGCAAATAAAACTGCAACAGCCGCATTCGATGCAATCCTTTAGGTGAAAGCGCTCATCCATAACTTCGTATTCACGCTTGGCCGCCAACATGCCCAGTTGAGATGGGTTGAGTTGCATGGGGCAGGCTGTTACACATTTGCCGCAACGAATACATGGATGTACCCGTCTGCTCTTGGCCTTGATCTCGCTGTTGGATAATACCAGCACACCAGAGCTGCCCTTGGTAATGGGGACATCCAGCGAGGCCACCGCATGACCCATCATCGGGCCACCAAGAATAACTTGCTGCTCACTACCGCAGAAGCCGACATGCTCCAGCAAAAAACGTAGCGGTGTACCAACCGGCACCAGATAGTTGCCGGGCTTTTTGACACCAGGGCCGGTCACCGTGACTACACGTTCGATAAGTCCTTCGCCACGCGGTAAGAGATTGCCCAAGGCAGCCAGCGTGCCGACGTTGTTAACCACTACGCCAATATGGGCCGGCAGACCACCGGAAGGTACTTCGCGCCCCAGCAGCGCGGTGATCAGCATCTTTTCCGCACCTTGCGGATATTTGGTTTCTACTGCCTCGACTTTAATTGCATCCCCGGCAGGCAGGTGTTGGGTAATCGCTGCGATGGCATCTGGTTTGTTGTCTTCCACACCGATGATTGCCTGTTTTGCGCCGACTACACGCATGGCATATTGCGTGCCACGGATCAGTTCTTTGCTGTGCTCGAGCATGACACGGTGATCTGTAGTCAGATATGGTTCGCATTCACAGCCATTGACGATCAAAGTATCTATGGTAGCCCCGGCCGGCACCTTGAGCTTGACGTGGGAAGGGAAGGCGGCACCACCAAGACCAACCATGCCGGTATCCTGCACGGCCTGAATGATTTCTTCATTGCCAAGGGTTGCCATATCGCGCGGGTTGTTGCGCCAGAGCACCTCTTGGCTAGAGGCTTCATGCACCTTGATGATGATGCTGAGCACCCGTGGCCCTTGTGCGCTTGGCATGAGAGCAATGGCCTCGATGCGCCCTGTGGCAGGTGCATGCTGGGGAACCGACATAAATCCATCTGCCACGGCAATCGGCTGGCCACGCACCACTTCCTCACCTATTTTGACGATGGCGCGTGAGGGTTTACCGAGATGTTGTGCCAGGGGCACGCTCAGTCGCGGCGCAAAGGGCAGGCGGCGAATAGGTTTGTCTGCCGTGCTTTCCTTGTTGGTTTTAGGATGGATGCCGTGAGCAAAGGTCTTGCGTCCAAACCAGCGTAACAATGTCATCGTATCCCGACTCCTTTTAATGTTTCTTCAGGCTGTATAAAAAAATCCTCTCCCCCTTGCGGGGAGAGGTAACTCGGAGGGAGCACCGAAAGAAACTGTTGGTGGCATAGCCACTGGATGTATGTCTACAACTCTTTTATTACTGATATTTGCCAGCCCGCTGGATCAGTTTGTCCAACCCTGTCTCATTGGGATTGAATGGCGTACCTGGATGGATGCAGCCTGCAGTACATTTTTCCGCTGCCTTGACGATGTCCTTGAACGAGCCGGCCTTGGCATCAATAACTATCGCTTGCTTGGCATCGTTGTAGGCAAATATATTCGGGTTGATATCCATGCATTCATCACAGGCAGTGCATTCAGGCGTGTCAATCCAGACAGCTTCATAATCAGCCGGTGCTGCTGCTTGTGGCATGCCATGACCATTGCCGGGTGTGGCTGTGGTGCCAGCTGTCAGTGCCGGGGTATCGCCCGAGGCCGATAAGGAGAGCAGTGTGGCGGAGAGTTTTTGCGCCATCTCCACCTTGGCCTGTTGTACAACAGCCCCAACGTCCACCTGACGATCCAGCCCGGCAAGGGATTTTAGTTGATGCCAAAAGTCACGCCGTTCCTCGGCGGCCAACACTATCTCTTGTGAGCACAGCACACGGGTGAGGCGGTTTTTCGCATCGACTGCCCAGATATAAGGGAACCTGCCTTCACGCTCATCCTCATCCAGCAGAAGAAACTCATGGAAGGGCAGCATGTCATCATTCCAGGCTTCACGCGGAGCTTTTTTGAAGTGCTTGCGGAAGCGTCCTTCCGTAACAGCAAAATCAGCAAAGGTCATGGGCACTTCCAGTTTGCCTGCTGTGCTGTTTTCATCCACATAGTCAAGCGTATACATCGGCCAATCAGATTCCATGGGCGGATTGCCTTCCAGATTGAAACACTCCGGGAAGGTCGTGCCCAGATCAGGGTCGTAGCGGAACAATGGATAGGCACGGGATTCTACCGCCAGCTTGCCCTGACGGTCGGAAGCGTCGTCGGCCACGCCATGTTCAGGTTGACAGGTGGTATAGATATTGAACATTGCCGGTCGGCGGCTGTTGAGACCATCGATATAACCTTCCAGTATATGGGTCAGGTGACTGGTTGAGCTTTGCAGGATAAAACTGCTGCGATGGGCTATACCGATAAGGCCCACTTCCTTGCGGATCTCAGTCTTGCCTTTCCAGTTCTTGCCGTAGGGTGACATGTCGGCCACCTGGCTGATGAAACCAGAAGTACAGGCCTGACCACCAGTATTGGAATACACCTGGGTATCGACCACCATCACCTTGATCGGCACGCCCGAGGCGAGGGCGCGTGAGAGGTTTTGGAAACCGATGTCATACATCGCACCATCGCCACCGACCGCGACCACAGGCGGGCAAAGCAACCATTCATCGTCGGTAAAATTTTTCCAGCTAAACTGGCGGAAGAAATCCTGTTGCTCGTCTGGGTTGTATTTGCCTTCCAGCTCCAGCTCGGCCATGCGGATGGCCTTGAAACCATCGGCCATCTTCGCCATATGTCCCTCGAATAAACCCATCGCCATGGACGGGCTGTCCTGGAATAGGTGTGAAGTCCAGGGGAATGGATATGGGTTAAAGGGGAAGGTCGAGCCCCAAACCGAAGTACAGCCTGTGGAGTTGACGATACCCATCTCGGCGCGACCACGCCCAGTCGGACCCTCGGCATAACGCCATCTCAAATCGCGCAGTTTATCGAGTAGATTGCTGGCCCACTTCAACCATTGTTTGTCGATGATGGTCTTTTCATGCCCGACATCGAGGTTGGTAGATAGATTGGCCAGGGTCAGGTCGGTGCCATTAACACCTTCAACTACCTGGCTGATCGCCTGGCTGTCGGATAGATCCACGCCAGAGGCCAGTTGCAGGCGGATATGTTGTTCCAGTTTTAAAATGAGCTCATCGAGTCTGCTGATCTGTTTTTTCACCCGTGGCTGCATCAAGGCGATGACAGTGGAGGTGAATAAATGGATAGCTGTCTTTTCACCACAACCAAGACAGGCGCCATCACCACACACCATCGCCCCATAGTTGCGTTTATCTAGCAACAGGGTATCCAGTGCACCGATCTTTTCATTCAGATCATCGATACGAATGAAATCAGCTTGGGTGGTGGGGAGATCCAGCCAGAAAGACCAGTCACTGCGCAGACGCTGCACGGCCTCATCGGTCTGATGTGTCTTCACCAGGGCCGCATCATCACAAACTTCAACACATTCCATACAACCCTTGCAGGTGTCCGGATTGATGGTGATAGAAAATAATCCACCGCTGCCGTTTACCTTTTTCTCGCGATTGATCCAATAAGGCTTGGTCACGGAAAACTCAAAGTTGCCCATTGCATCCATCAGCAGGCCAAATTCTTCTTCCAGCTTGGTGCGTGCTTCGCCCTCATGAGTTGAGGCGGCAAGCACCTCAAGCATGGCTTGATCCAGCAGATTGCGCACCTTGGCATCCACACCAGCAATATTTAGCAGCTCACGCAAACGCTTTTCTATACTGCGAGTTTCACGGCGCAGATGAATGGTCAAAATACCCTTGGATTCGATCCTGTGAATTGCAGTGGCAAATATTTCACCAATTGAATTGACCAGGCCAGGAATGGAGGAGTCAGGACAGACCGTGTAGCAATTGCCACATGCGGTACAGTTTTCCGCCACCCATTGCGGGTACTCGAAGCGTATATTGGTCATATCGCGAAATACACCAGTGGCCGCTGGCATAAGGGAAAGACCCATGTACGGGTCGGCCAGGTTGTCCGAGCCACGACCGGTGGCATAGAAGTAGCCAGTTTGTTCCCAGAAACGATGAATGTCGTACAGATCGCCCTGACCTTCCGGCAGATATTTGAGCATGACAGGTATCGCCGACTCGCTGATGCGGAGCTGATCGAGGTTGATGCCAACTTGCTTGTTGTGAATTTCATGTATCTCATCAAAGCCGCGACGCACGACGCGAATATTATCTTCCACCACACGCTTGCCTTTGGCGCCAAATTTGGCCATCAGCTGATCTTCAATCGTCTTGAACAATTTACTTTCATCAAGATTGGCCATTTCCATCAAAGGTGAGGCAGCAAAAAATGCACCCTGGAATGCATTGCCCTGCATGCGCAATTGCAGCTCCGGGTTGGTGGCTTCCTCGCGGGCAATCTTAAAACCATCGATATAAAAGACACGGATCTCGTTATCAACGATGAACTGTTGATGAGGACGTGGAATGCTGGCCCATAGCTCATCGGAGCTGTCCAGTGATGACTGGATGATCAATGTGCCGCCTTTTTTCAGGCCGAATAAAGGATTGGAGTGGCTGAAGACATTGGGGTCGGGCGAGAGCACCACGTCGACAAAATTAAATTCGCAGTTAATACGAATAGGCGTTGGCGCTGCTGCCAGATAATAGGTGGTAGGCTGGCCCTTCTTTTCTGAGCCGTACTTCGGATTTGATTTGATCTCGAAGCCAAGCAGTTCATACAGCGTCATGGCAAGATTCTTGCCCGTGGTGATCGCGCCCCAGCCACCGACGGAATGCATGCGCACGGTAATGGAACCATCAGGCATCAAGTTGGGGTTTTCTGAACCATGCACCGCAAGATTTTTTATTTGTGGGTAAGACTCCAGCAGTGTCTGTATGTGGATTTCCTGTTTTGGCGTGGCATATTCATCGCGCACAAAATCTATGCCCAGGTAGAAAAATTTCTGTTTTTTGCCCGTGGGTAACATGTTTTCAATTGCACCAATCAGCCCTTCTGGCTGTAGATCACGCGAGCCAAGACCATAGGCACCGGAATAAACACGTGGCGTATCGCCGGCCTGGTATCTGGCATAGTCTGGATAAGGCAGCTCCTCGCCCTTGCCCTCCATGCCGTTTTCCATGCACTTGTTTATTGTCGCGCGCACTTCACGCGTCAGTGGCAGATCTTCGGCCAGTGGTTGATCGGTGCGTTCCAGTATCACCACACCTTTTTTACCCTGGCAGGCCTTGCCTATCAGATCGCCAGGGAAGGGGCGGAACATAGTGATATCAATTACGCCGACCTTGAGCTTGCGGCTTTCGCGCAGGTAGTCAGCGACGACCTCGGCCTGCACGATCATCGAACCCATGCCGATGATGAGGTAGTCAGCATCCTCAGTTTTATAAGTACCGATACGGCCATAGCGACGGCCGGTGAGCTCGTAATATTCGTCCATCGCCTGCTCGGCCAGTTGCGGAATATGCGCGTAGAAGTAGGGGCGCTGTGCCGCGACGGTCTGCATGTAGGCATCCTGGTTTTGCACCGTACCGGACACCATCGGCGTATCCACATCCCAGATCGTCGGCACACGACGACGCTTCTCGCCATAGAGCATTTGCTGGGCCGGGGTGGGGCAGTGGATCAAGTCATCAGGGCGGCCAAGAAACTCCTCGATCAATTCACGTTCTGGCACGTTGAGTGGCTCGATGAGGTGGGTGGTGAGAAAGCCATCCTGCGCTACTACTGCCGGGGTCAAGGCCAGCTCTGCAATTTTGCGAGCAATGAGATTGAGGTCGGCTGCGCCCTGGGCATTTTTGGCAAAGGTCTGAAAGAAGCCGGTGTCGTCTATGCAGTGATAATCATCATGACCGCAATGCACGTTGAGTGAGGCCTTGGTGATAGCGCGGCAGCCAAGATTCAAAACATAGGGCAGACGTTTGCCGGCAGCTGCATAGAGTGACTCATGCATGAAGGCCACGCCCTGCGATGAGGAAAAATTACTTGCCCGCAAGCCGGTCATCGACATGCCTGCAGTGACAGCCGCAGCCGCGTGCTCTGATTCCGGCCCGACAAAGATCAGGGTACGGTCGGAAATATTTATATGTCCATTGGCAACTTCTTCCGCCCAGTATTCACCCATTTGCGTGGAAGGTGTGATTGGATAGGCACCAGCGGCATCCGAAGATTCGCGTTCGCACATAATGATAGCTGTATTGCCATCCATCGCCATACGCACGCCTGGATACTTGAAAGTCCTGGTTTCTTTTTTGCCGAACATACTTTTCACCCTCACTGATCTGATTTATCTATATCGAGACAAAGATAAAACAGAGAAAAAATTAGCCCGCAAATGCATGTAAAAAACACAAATAATCACCGTGCCGGGCAATTCATTTGCATTTATTCGATGTTCTTCTGCGGATAGTTTTTTATTTCATCCATTAACCGATAGGCAGCGATTCCTGGCGCAGCACTTTTTTTGCATCACGGCCAAATTGCGGGCCAGTTTTGTCGTTCAGCCAGACTATTGCTCCAGTCGGGCAGCGCTCGATGGCGATGCGTGAAGCCAACGTATTTTTGCTGTAGTCAATAACGGCCAGCTCGTTCCGCATGCTGATCAGCCCTTCCGGTGCATCAGCCGCGCAGCGACCGCAGGCAGTGCAGGCTACTTCACATTCCAGTTCGGCCTCATCACCAGGTTGTTGATTCTTGCAGGCAACCCAAAGCTGATGACTCACCGGCTGCAGAGAAAACAGATTCTTCGGGCAAACCTCGACACAGTCGCCACAGGCAGTGCACAGATCGGGATTTACCACCGGTAGGCTATAGCGATTCATACCGATGGCATCGAAGTCACACACCACTTCACAGTCACCCAGGCCCAGACAGCCCCAGCTACAGCCCTTGCCACCACCGGACACCAGATTGGCGGCACGACAGGACTGCATGCCTGCATAACGTGCGCGGGTACGCGCCACATGCGCACCACCGGCGCAGGCCAGACGGGCGACCTGCTTTTCAATATCGCCCACCGCGACACCTAGATAGTCGGCGATTTCTTGATTGACCTCGGCTGAATTCACCGTACATTGGCCTGGCTGAATCTCGCCTTTGATCACCATCTCGGCAAAAGGGCGGCAGCCTGGGGTACCGCAGGCGCCGCAATTGGAGCGCGGCAACATTTCCTCGACCTCGTCAATGCGCGGGTCTTCATGTACATAAAGACGACGACTGGCAATGGCGAGCAACAGGGCCAGTGTTACGCCCAGTGTCGCCATGAAACCGCCAGCTACGGCAATGTGTAAAATAGGGTTCAAGTGAGTTGGTCCCTAAATTTTCCAATAGTCGGTTGCTTGCCAGTCCTTAGCTCTGGAATGCATGAAAGTTATTTTTCATGCCCCTCTGCTCATGTTTATCAGGCTCCAAACCTGATGCTTATCAATAAATGCCGCAAAAAAGATGACTAAATTGCCAAGTAATCAAGTGCATGTGTGAACTTATTAAAAAGTCTATGACTATTTGCTGCATTTGGTATTACAATTATTTCAATTGTTACTATTTGAAAAAACAATGATGGAGTGCTGCGATGTCTTCATTGCCCAATCTTTACTACAAGCAAAATCGCCTCAAGCAGCTACGCGCCTTTTGTCGAACTGTCAGCGTCGGCAGCATTACCCTGGCGGCTGAATCCCTGTTTTTGAGCCAACCTTCCGTGTCCTTGCAGATTCAGGCATTGGAGCGGGAATTTGGCGTTACGCTGTTTGAACGACGCGGCCCGCAGATCAAGCTGACCCCAGAGGGCGAGACTTTATATAAGCTTGCCGAGCCATTGGTGGAAGGCATGGATAAACTGCATGAAACCTTTGCCGAGCAGTTTGGCCAGTTGGAATCGGGCGAGCTGAATATTGCGGCAGGAGAATCGACAATTCTCTATATCCTGCCAGAATCGATGAAGCACTTTACCGAGGCATACCCGAATATTCGCCTCAAGCTGCATAACGTGACTGGCCGTGATGGCCTTGCTATGTTGCGCGCTGACGAGGCGGATTTTGCCGTTGGCTCGATGCTGGAAGTACCAGATGACATCAGCTATCGACCAGTAGTCACCTACAACCCAACGCTCATCACCGCTGTCGATCACCCACTGGCAAAAAAGGAAAACCTGCGACTGGAGGACATTAGCCCCTATGGTTTAATCCTGCCGCCACGTCATCTCTCGACCTGGCGGATCGTTGATTTGGTCTTCCAGCAGCATGGCCTTGCCTACAACGTAGCACTGGAGGCTGGCGGCTGGGAGGTGATCAAAAAATACGTTGAGCTTGGTCTGGGCATATCCATAGTTACCGATGTCTGTCTGACTGGCGATGAGCAACTGGCGCAAATACCCCTGAATCAATATTTTCCCCGTCGCACCTACGGCATTGTCCAGCGCAAGGGGCGCTTTCTCTCACCGCAGGCCAGGCGCTTCATCGATATCCTCACCCAGGTTTTTGTCAGTGATGGCGAAGAGCATGCGCTAATGGGAGATGAACCGCCCGATCCAGGCCGTTCATCGATACCGGCAGATATTCTTTAGCCACGCTATGGTGCGCACTACACAGCGCTCAGAAAAACCATATCCATGACGATCCAACTGTATTGCAATGAACCCGGGCTGGCACTGCGTGCAGCTGAGTTAGCCGAGCGCTGGGGCTTGTCGCTGGCTGATGAAGAATCACCTGACACGCCTCGCCTGGTACTGACAGCGGAGCGGTTGGAGCTGCGTGCCTTGCGTACCGAGGGCGCGGTATATGTGGATTTCATTGGCGGCCCAGTGGGCCACAGGCGGCGTTTTGGCGGTGGGCGAGGGCAGGCAATCGCCAAGGCTGTCGGCCTGAAAAAAGGAGCCTGCCCGCACGTGCTGGACGCCACGGCTGGACTTGGGCGTGATGCCTTTGTGTTAGCCAGCCTTGGTTGTTCGGTAACACTCGTTGAACGTGCGCCGGTAATTGCCGCCTTGCTGGAAGATGGTCTGGCACGCGCCAAAGAAGACGCTGAGATCGCAGACATTATTTCGCGTATGTATTTGCAGCATGGTGAGGCCAGCGAACTAATGGCCAGCACTGATGCTGATGTGATCTATCTGGATCCCATGTATCCGCAGCGGCGCAAATCAGCCTTGGTGAAAAAGGAAATGCGCCTGTTTCGCCAGATCGTCGGGGAGGATACCGATACTGAAAGCTTGCTTACACTGGCACTGTCCTGTGCGCGCCAGCGGGTAGTAGTGAAACGACCTGACTATGCCGAGCCACTCGCTGGCCGGCCGCCGACCATGAGCATAAACACCCGCAACCATCGCTTCGATGTTTATGTGCAAAACCACAAAACTGGTTGATGGAAGGCCCATTGGTGCTCGCTGTGCACCATGTCAAATTGGGGGTTGCTTCCTTAGCGTTATACGGTGCAATAAACATCAAGTATTGCACCGTATGTAGAAGACTGCATAAACCAAGATAAAAAGTATTTTCCCTCTCCCCCAACCCCTCTCCCGCAAGCGGGAGAGGGGAGCTTTAATGTAGATACTCCTCCAGCTGATGTCGGTGTCTATTGTGACATTAAGATATCAAGCAAGCGCTCGACTCAGAACCGTCATTCCCGCGCGGGAACCCAGGCATCGAAAACCGCTATTTTTACATCTATATCGAGTCATTCACGCGCAGGCGGGAATCCAGAAAAAACTGCTTTTGCTTAAAAAGTAATCAAGTATGATTTTGCTCTGTTGGTCTTTGCAATCTCGGGAGCAACCCACAGACAAGCAGCAAACAAGAATCTATACTGAATTTTGCCATTCAACCTTTCAAGGAGATTCCACCATGAGCGACATTGTTGCGCAGTTGGGTAGTGATGCCGAATTTTTACTGGCTCACCAATGCAAGGGCATCAAGCAAGAAGATCTGCATCTGCCCGGGCCTGACTATGTGGATCGAGTGATGGCACAGAAGGATCGTTCGCCAGCCGTATTGCGCAATATGCAATTGTTGTTCAATACCGGTCGTCTAGCTGGAACTGGATATTTATCTATCCTGCCGGTCGATCAGGGTGTGGAGCATTCGGCAGGGGCATCTTTTGCGCCCAATCCAGCTTTTTTTGATCCAGATACAATTGCCCGTATGGCCGTTGAAGGAGGTTGTAATGCTGTGGCCTCAACCATGGGCGCACTGGGATCGGTAGCTCGTCGCTACGCCCACAAGATTCCCTTTTTGGCCAAGATAAATCACAATGAGCTGCTTACTTATCCGGCTATCTATAATCAGACTTTGTTTGCCTCGGTGCAGCAGGCCTTTGATATGGGTGCTGTTGCCGTTGGCGCGACTGTTTATTTTGGCTCTGCCGAATCTCGTCGGCAGATCACGGAGATCAGCGAGGCCTTCGCCTTGGCGCATGAACTGGGAATGGTGACTGTTTTGTGGGCTTATTTGCGCAACAGTGCATTCAAGACCGCCGAGGCCGATTATCATGCAAGCGCCGATTTGACCGGCCAGGCTAATTACCTTGCCGCTACCATCAACGCAGATATCGTCAAGCAAAAACAGGCGGTCAATAATGGTGGCTATCAAGCGCTCAAGTTTGGCAAGACTCATCCTGATGTTTACGACACACTGACCACCGAACATCCCATTGATCTGGTGCGTTATCAGGTGGCCAGTTGCTATATGGGCAGGGTGGGGATGATAAATTCAGGAGGGGCTTCCGGTAAGAATGATCTGCAACAGGCTGTCCGCACCGCGGTGATCAATAAACGTGCCGGTCGCATGGGTTTGATTTCTGGGCGTAAGGCGTTTCAAAAGCCTATGAAGGAAGGTGTTGCCCTGCTCAATGCCATACAAGATGTTTATTTGAACAAGGAAATAACCATTGCATAATCTGCGCGGGGAGCCTGTTATTGGCTCTCCAGCTTTTGCGTATGGCTCAACACGCGGTCTATCTCCATGACCACAAGATCCACGCCAGTGGCAATGTTGGTTGTCTTGCTGTTTTTGAGATCGGTTTCCAGATTATTAAGCGATAATTTCAGTGCAGGGACACCACAGTAAGTGGTCGCGCCATTTAGTTTGTGCACGAGATGTTGCAATGTTTGGTAATCGCTGGCCTCAAGAGCCGCCTGGATGGCATGCTTCTGTGGCGATAAGTCCTGCAGCAACATATTGAACAGGTCAGCGGCAAGCTCGGCATTCCCGCCAGCTTGTTGCAGAGCAAGCTTGTGATCGATTACCTTCACAGCGTCCATATTTGCACCTTATGTATGATAAATTACCGCCATTATTTATTAGAAATTATTAACACAATACATAAGGATTATCCATGCCAATATCATCACAGCAACTGACGCAGGCCCTGGCCTTAATTGATCAGGCAAACAGCGAAGATCCAAATAAGGAAACAGCAGATGGTAAGGAATGGCCAAAGGAGTTGCTGTATTCCAGACGCATGACAGAAATGCTGCAGCGTTATACTCCTAAGGCCGATGCGGCACAGCAGATCGCTATCCATGCCCAACATATCCAACGCTGGAAATCCCCCCGCAGTGACTACCCCATGGATCGCAATGGCTATCTACAGTGGCGCACGCACCTGTATAAATTTCATGCCGAGACGGTTGCCGCCATACTTGTCGGGCTTGGCTTTAATGAGCAAACCATTGAACGAGTAAAGCAGGCAGTAGGCAAGCGTGGCGTCAAGCTCAATCCTGATACACAACTACTGGAAGATGTGGCGGCTCTGACTTTCATTGAGCATTACATGCTGGATTTTGCCGCCAAGCATCCTGAATATGACGAGGCTAAATGGATAGATATTATCCGCAAGACATGGAGAAAAATGTCGCAGCGTGGCCATGAATTTGTACTTTCAGGCAGCATCACGCTACCAGAAGCGCTTACGCCGCTAATTCAAAAATCGCTGGCCGAGGACTGAAGCATGGTCTCAAAGCGATAGCCTAAGGGTTGAGCAATGGAGAAAAAATGATGAGCAAGACGACATATGCAGTTATTTTTGCGGGTCAATTGGCTGATGGCTTTGCTGTTGAGCAGGTGCAAGCCAACTTTGCCAAACTATTCAAGGTAGAACTTTCACGCATACAGCCCATGTTCAGTGGCAAGCCTGTTGCTATCAAAAAAGGCATAGACGAGGCCACTGCGAGAAAATATCAACAGGCGCTCCTGCAGGCCGGCGCTATTACCAGAGTTGTCGATCTGGCAGCTATAGCAGCTAGGCCGGTGGCACCCCAACCCATCTCGCAGCCTGCCAACCAGGCAAACACAGCGCAGGCTTCGACCAAAGCTGCATCAAGCTCATCAACTATCACACTTGCAGAGCCTGGCGTTACCCTCAAGCAAGCAGAGCTTGTGCAAGCTTTGCATGTCGACACTTCACACCTGAATATGGCGGCAGCAGGTGAAACAATCATCGAGCCAACGAGCTTTGAGGAATTAACAGTCGACACAAGTGCGCTATCCATGGCAGAGGTTGGAGCACAACTTATCTCGCCGAGCATAGAAGAAGAACTTGAAGTAGATATCAGCGCCCTGTCAATAGATGAGCCAGGCGTACAACTGCTTAGCCAGGAAGAAGTTGCCGATCTTGAAATTGATATCAGCGCCATATCCATGGCAGAACCAGGTGCCATCATCAAAGAAGCAGAAGAATTCATACCGGCAAATATTGATACCAGCAAGATTACACTTGCTTAAAATCAAGTCACATCATTCAAGATAATCCTCGCCAGATAACAATTTCTAATCTAAACTGAATTTAGTTAGGATTTTCAAAATTACCTGCATATACAAGGTGCGCAGAGTAACGAGCGCATCAATCTAAAACATCTATCAGCCAGAGTGGAGGGGCTCCAGTGTTTTTGCTCAGCTAATCTTATGAACTGATGCAAAATATTGTAACGATAACAACACCAGAGCTTTTTTCGTGCCTTGCTTAGACATGGACAAAGGGGCGGCACTGGCTAGTTCAGAGGCCACTTGTGATGGCGCAAGCGAAAATACAATCATTGCCCAACAAACTGCTGCGCCTGTTATTTGAGCAATCCAGCGATGCGATCTTTTTACTCAATACACATGGTGAATTACTGGCAGTCAACCAGACTGCTTGTGATCGATTCGGCTATAGCAAGGAAGAGTTGCTGCAAAAGCAGTTGCCTGATCTCATGGCGAAAGAGGATACGGCCAGTTATACAGATCGTCTTGACCTGATCATAAAAAATCACCGCGCCACATTTCAGGTGATTTATTTACACCGCAATGGCCAGCGTATTCCCTTCGAAATACATTCGCGCCTGATTAACTGGCCTGATGGTGATTTCATACTCCATATTTGTCGTGATATCTCGGAGCGCAAACTGCGCGAAATGGAGTATCACTCTATTATTCAGGCAGCAGGAGATGGTTTTTTTGTCTTACGCACAGCCGACGCAAAATTTATAGATGTCAATGAAACCTATTGCCACATACTGGGCTATACCCGCGAAGAGCTGCTTGGCATGCATGTATATGATGTTGAAGCGCTGGAATCCCAGACCGCAACTGCTGAGCGTATTGACAGTATCATCAAGTCAGGCCACCAGCTCTTTGAGACACAGCAGTATCACAAAAATGGACATAGACTCGACCTTGAGGTCAACGTCAGTTATGCCCCAGTCAATGGCGGTACTTTGTTTGTCTTTGTCCGCGAGATCACCCTGCGCAAACAACAAGAAGCCGAGAGCAAACTGGCCAGCCTGATCTTCAAAGCCAGCACCGCTTCGATTGTCGTTACAGACGAACACAATAATATCATCGCCATCAATCCCGCATTTACCAACATCACGGGCTATGAACTCCATGAGGTGGCAGGGAAAAATCCGCGCATCCTGCAGTCTAGACGGCAGAACAGAATTTTTTATCAGGATATGTGGAAAACACTATTACGAGATGATTATTGGGAGGGAGAGTGGTGGAGTCGCAACAAGGATGGTAATGAATTTGCCGAGCATGTGGTCCTGAATATAGTGCGTAATCCAGATGGCAGCATTTATCGCTTTGTAAAAATATCTTCAGATGTCACCGAACAAAAAAAACTGCAAGAACATATCTGGCGACAGGCTCATTATGACCTGATAACGCGCCTGCCCAATCGGCAGTTATTTTTGGCTCAACTGGAAAATGAGTTATTGCTTTGCCATGAACGAAACTTGCGGCTGGCACTTTATTTCATCGACCTGGATGGCTTCAAAAATGTCAATGATGAGCATGGTCATGACGCTGGAGATCAATTGTTGTTTCAGGTTGGGCAACGAATTTCTGGTTGCATTCGCGGCTCAGACACAGTGGCGCGTCTTGGTGGTGATGAATTTACCGTCATGCTCTCTGGCTTATACGATGATGAGCGCGTAACTCCTGTTGGCCAACAGATTTTGCATGTGCTCGCCCAGCCTTTCTCGCTTGCCAAAGCCACTGTGACTATCTCGGCAAGCATTGGTGCTGCCATTTTTCCAGATGACGCAGGTGAACTCAAAACACTACTAAAACTGGCCGATCAAGCTATGTATAGCGCCAAGAATGCAGGCAAAAATGACTTCCATTTTGCCGCAGATATTTCCACCCAACACCATGCATGACCAGCGGAAATTTTACCTTGGTTTGCTATTCTCCATTTGGTTTGACCAGCTTGAAATAACTACCCACTGTACGATCGATTTCCTTCAATGACAGTGCCTGCTCATAGGCCGCATTTCCTCGCTTGTAACAGACAAAGGAATGTGGCTCTGGGTCTTCACCAGTGATTAACCACTCCGTACGAAACTCGGATACATCCATAACCATATAGCTTACGTCCCAGTTCACCCTGTCCAGACGATACTGCCGTGGTGTCAGTTTGCGTTCAGTGGCGGATTTATCTCGCAGCACAAGTACGCAATATGGTCGATAGCGGTTGACGCCCTGAAGGATCAATATGCCTGGCTGGGAGTAGACTTCACCATTCTGAAAATAGACCCGCATACTATCTGGAGCAAAATTTACTGTGCGTTCCAGTGCAAGCAAGGTGCCAGCTGGAACTTCATGCAGAAACACGGGCGTTTTTGTCGATGTGTCAGTGATGGCGCAGCCTGTCAGCCAGAATATTGCCACCATAGCCATGCTACGTAGAGGCATGAAAACATTCCTTTTATCAGGTTTTTTCATTATCTGTCATCCCCCATTGGGCAAGGCATTGGAATGGTCAATTATAGACCAACTATCGACACGACTTGGCAAAAAGCTGTCATTACCGTTATTCTGCACAGCTGATTGATTATCCATGGAGCGCGCAGGATTAATGTTTAAAACTACCCGCCTACAGGATCAGGCATTGATCCAGTCCATTATCAATGCTGAGCTGATCTTTCAGCGCCACCAACCAACAGCGGCTGGCTTGCCCCCAGTGGTCGCGATGTCACGTGAATACGGCACGGGTGGTGATGAAATAGCAAGACTTCTGGCTGAACGCTTGCAGGTGGATTTCTACGACCAAAAGATATTGGATCATATTTCTCATGATACTTACATCAGTACGGAAAAGCTCTCTGAGTTGGAAGATAAATCCAGTACTGACAAGGTTATGTCCTGGTTGCAGGATCTGTTCAGCCATAACACTACCTACCCAAGTTATTATCGTCATCACCTGGTGAATGTAATTTTGCGTGTAGCCCGTAGCGGCGGTCTTATCCTTGGCCGTGGTGCGCACATCATTTTGGCATCTCATCCCGCCTTTCGCTTGCGTATTGTTGGTGGTATCGAGGAATGTGTGGATCGCGTTATGCAGGAAGAAAGTTTGAATTCGGCAGATGCACGTAAAAAAATCAGCAAGATAAATCTGGAACGAGAAAATTATTTATTCAATTTGTTTGGCCGCCATCTGCATGATGCCAGCCTGTTTGATTTAGTCATCAATACCGATAGATTTCAGGACGACCACGCAGTGGTAGAACTTGTTTTGCATGCCATGCGACAAAGCGGCTGCACAGTACCGTCTCAACAGGGTAGGGCGCTGTGATTAGCAGTGACAAAACGTTTTTGCTGAATATCGTCAGTCCAGAGCAACGCATCTACTCCGGTAAAGTGCATGTCCTTGCAGTTCTTTCGGTTCATGGTGAGCTGGGCATATTGCCGCGTCACTCCCCATTGTTGGCTAAGCTAAGGCCAGGCGAAGCGCGCATCCAGACTGAAGATATGGGGCAAGTCTATATCTATATCTCTGGCGGTTATATCGAGATTCAGCCAGACGAAGTCACTATTCTGGCGGACACTGCCTTGCGTGGAGAAGATATAGATGAGGCCGCTGCACTGGCCGCGAAAAAACGCGCCGAACGAGCCATTCGCACTAGCCCACTTTACAGTGAAAGAGATCAGGCTCATCTTGAGCTCATCAAGGCCATCGCTCAACTCAAGGTTCTACAACATACGCGCGGCAAAAAGATAAACGGTTTATAAACTAAACTCAGTTGCCCGTCAGTTTGGCATAGAGCAGGGGCAGTTGGCGTGGTAGCTCATCCGGTCTTCTGATCACAACGTAATTGCCTGCGCCAAACAGGTGTGGCAGGTAGTCGCCAGCATGTTGGTCGATAGTGACGCAGAATGGGTAATAACCAGCCTCACGCGCTTCATGCAGGGCGTGGCGCGTGTCTTCGATACCGTAACGGCCTTCATACTGATCCAAATCATTTGGCTTGCCGTCGGTCAACAGCAGGAGCAGTTGCCGTCCGGCTGATTCCTTCCCCAGTATATTACTTGCCTGCCGCAAGGCCGCACCCATGCGGGTGTAATAGCCAGGGCGTATCGCCTGAATTCGCCCACGGGCAGTGCCATCATATTTCTCATCGAATTCCTTCAAGGTATGAAAACGTATGTGCTCGCGTTTGCGTGAAGAAAAACCATACATGGCAAAGCGATCGCCGACAGCAGACAGAGCCTCGGCAAAAAGAAACAAGCTGTCACGGATAACATCTATGATCTTCTGCTCATTGTTGACAGCTGCGTCGGTAGAAAGCGAGAGATCGGCAAGCAACAAACAGGCAAGATCACGGTTGATGTTACGAAAATCCCGGTACAAGCCTTGTTCACGCACTGCCAGGCCACTGCGCCGTGCGACAGCAAAATCCAGCCAGGCAGATAGATCCATCTCGCTACCTTCTGGCTGGGCTTTCAGCCAGGTACGATTTTGTGTCAATGCCTCGAATTGACGACGGATATGTTGCGCAGTACGGCGCAGATGCAAGGGCAGATCTGTAGTTTCGGTCTCGCGCGCCAACATTGGCTGCAAGCGACAATGGTTAGGCTGCAAAGAGCGGCGGCGATAATCCCACTCAGGCAATAATATTCCTTCACCCAGAGGGATATCATCATACTCACTGGATGGCAGATCCAGATCAAAACGCAGACGGCTGGCGATCGTGCGCTTGTTGCGGGTAATGCTCAGGGTTTCCATTTCCTCAACCGCGCTGCCGCCATCTTCATCCTCCTCAGTTTCACGATCGGCATTGATGAATTCACCCCAGGTAAGCATGTTTTCCATACGCAGTGTAATGATACCGCCTTCTCGCTCCGTGGCATCCACGCGCTCGCCCCGACGTTTGCGCGTTTCATCATCACACGTTTGTCCACTAAGCTCATCATCATTGTCGTCATGCCCATCCATTGCACTCTGCTGGCCTGGTGGGGAAGGGTGCAGCCATAAATAGACTGGGCGAGGTGCATGGCGGGCTGGTGGCAAGACGGTGACACTGCCGGGCTCGCGCAATGCCTGTTGAATAGCCTGCTCCTGTGCAGCTTCATTTGCATCCAGTTTATCCAGCGCTGGGCGTAAGGCCAGTTGCGCCTCGCTCAGGCGCTTATAGCGTGACTGCATGCCTGGATAACGCGTCAATACATGTCTAGTCAGTGCCTGATTCCGTGTCAGCCATGCACGCGGCAGATCGGCTTCATCCTCGGCGCTGGCGGCAAGCGCGGCCAGCCATAAATAAAGATCACGATTTAAACCGCGTTCATGAAATACAGCAATTTGCGCAGGCAAGCGCAACGTCTCATCATCACGCCAGGCTAGCTCTACCTCGCCACCACTGCCAGCTACACGCTGTAGCCAATTACGTCTTGCAGCATGTTCAGTAGCCTGTGCAGCCGCCACACGCAGTCCACCATCCCCGCCCATAGCACGAAAAAATATTCCCACTGTAGTGCGGATATCTTCCAGTGTCACGACTGCATCAGCATGTTGACTATCCGCCGCGCGAGAAATCAGCCTATGCCAAAGTTTACCAACAAATTCTTCCATTATGCATCAGCTCCACGTTGAATCTGGTTTGTGCCAAAGCCAGTATTAAATTGCCATACATCGCAAAATGGGGCTACTCAGCAAGGAACTTCGCCCATGGTTTATGTTGTCGAGCGAACCTCTACACGTCACATCGCACACCAATGAGCGGATAGCGCCAGACTTGCCCTGCCATTGCCTTGGCCAATCCAACCATACCCAGTATGACAAGGAAACTATGCCCCAGTGTGAAATAGATGATGATGTACATCCAGATATTGACAGACTGCCAGCCACCGGCAAACAGAATTACGGTATTTATTATGACCAAGATAAGCCCGGCCCAAAGGCTGGCTGCCACTGTTTGCCGCAGATGGCAACGTGCCAGGGCAGAGGCTGTGGTTCGGTGACGAAAATAAAGCCAAAGCAAGGCGGCAAAGCTGAAGCCGGGAAGCAGGAGCAGATTGGCGAGATATAGTGCTTCGGCTGTAACCGCAAGATGTTGGTCTGGGTCCGAGCTGTATTGTGTGTTCATGCTCATCCCTCTTTAGCGTTGCAAAATAGCTTCAAGGTAGGTTAAATCCAGGTCGGTGTGCACTGATCCATGTTAAGTATAGTTATTGATTTCGATTTCACATGCCGCGTAAGCAAACAGTATCTTCAAAGTTCCCCGCTCACGGGAGAGGGGCTGGGGGAAAGGGACTTTTTATCTTCGTTCATGCGGCCTCCTGGATTCCCGCCGGGAATGACGAAACAAATGCGCATCCCATATGGGGGCAGCTTTAATCGCGCCTGGCTTGCCACAACATCGCCGCTGCACCCTTGTAACACCAATTGGTGCTAAAGCTCCTCTATCCCGCGAGCGTGAGAGGGGCTGGGGGAGAGGGGGAGCTTTGTTGTCGGTATTAGGGATAAATTTATAATATCCAACCCATCTTGATGGTCTGTAACATCAACTATTTATTAATAGATTTAAAAGCATAGATAACCGCAAGGGAGAGCAATGCTACATCTACACCTAAGCAATCGAACTGAGGTCCTCTTTGACAAGCTCTGTGAACTGATCGCGCAACCGATTAAGGAAATATTTCAGCCAGAGGTGATTGTGGTTGAAAGGAAGGGCATGGCGCGTTGGTTGTCACAACAATTGGCTGTGCGGCAGGGGATCGCAGCAAATATTGATTTTCCTTTACCAGCTGGTTTTATGTGGAATGTTTTGCGTGCTCAGCTGCAAGCTGATTTACATGAAAGCAGTTTCAGTAAGGATACGTTTTTATGGTACAGCCTGGCGTTGCTGCCTGAACTGAAAACAAGCTCAGGTTTTGAGGCTATTCAGCGTTATCTTGCCACTGGTGAAATCGAGACTAAGACTTATCAGCTGAGTTATCAGATTGCCGATTTGTTTGATCAATATCTGGTATATCGCCCAGAGATGATTTTACGTTGGGAGGCTGGTAAGGAGCAGCATTGGCAGGCGCAATTGTGGCGTGCCATGCGCAAACTGGCTAATGGAACACACTGGGCAGGTTTATTGGAAAATTTCAAGTCCAGCCTTGAAGCTGACGGTCTAAATCCAGATGGCTTGCCTGAAAGAATATCGATATTTGCTGTTTCTACACTCTCACCGGCTTACATAGAACTGTTGGCACTCCTGGCTCAGTACATTGATGTGCATCTTTATGTTATTAATCCCAGCATCAATTACTGGGGAGATATTGTCTCGGAGCAGGATCTGGCGAGATTGCGCGATGTTTGGCGCAAGAATGGACGACCAGATGTCTCTGATCTATATACCGTCGGCAATCCCCTACTGGCCTCGATGGGCAAACCAGGGCGTGATTTTCTGGATCTGTGGCAGGATCATGCGCCGGTTGAAAATGAAGCATTTGTGGCGCCTGAACATAACACACTGCTGTCTTTTGTTCAGGGGGATATTCTGCATCTGCAGGCTAGGGGTGCGGATGATTTGCCTGCATTAAATATTGAGTTGGATGATTCGATCCAGGTGCATGCATGTCATAGCCAAATGCGAGAAGTGCAGATCCTGCACGACAGATTGCTTTCTTTATTTGACCGCAAGCCAGATCTCAAACCACATGAAATCATCGTGATGGCTCCTGATATCAGCCTGTATGCGGCCTATATAGAGTCGGTGTTTGGCTCGGCCCCAGAAGAACGTTTCATTCCTTACAACATCGCCAAATTGCCACTGAGCCAGCAGCCGTTGATTGAAACCTTGATGGCGTGGTTGCAGTTGGCCGATGAGCGCTTTGCTGCAGCAACTGTAATGGCCTGGCTGGAAATCCCGGCGGTGCAGGCAAAATTGTCGCTTGGGTCTGAGGGTATTGAGCGTATCCGCCAGTGGATAGCTGAAAGTGGAATTTGTTGGGGGCTGGATGCGCAGCACAAAGAAGAGCTTGGACTGCCAACAAATGAGCTTAATACCTGGGAATTCGGTTTCAAGCGACTGTTCCTGGGTTATGCAATGTCCGCCGAGGCAGAACTTTTTCACGGTCTGGCACCATTTAGCGCTGTCGAGGGCAGCGAAGCTGTTTGGTTGGGACAGTTGTGCGAATTTATTACAAGACTTACTGAGTGGCGCAAAGTCCTTGCTACACCAGCTACATTGCTGGAGTGGCAGGCGCGTATCAATCATCTCATAGAGCAGTTTTTTCAGCCTGAACAAGATGAGGCCACCTACCTGGACAATCTGCGCATGCAAATGGCGAGTCTGGTGCATAGTGCCGAAGCCGCAGGGTTTAACGAGTCAGTGAACGCCTCGATCATGCATCAACTGCTAGCGGATCTGCTCGTCTCAGCAGGAGACACACATCAACTATTTAGCGGCCGGGTAACATTCTGCGACATGATTTCTGCACGTTCGATCCCGTTCCGTGTTGTCTGTCTGTTGGGTGTGAACGATGACGACTTTCCACGCAGACAACGACCATTGGGTTTTGATTTGATCGCGCAAGATCCACATAAAGGCGATCGTTGTTTGCGTGATGATGATCGCTATCTGTTTCTCGAATCATTGCTATCAGCACGGGAAATTCTGCACATCAGCTATATCGGCCGCAGTCAGCAGGATAATAGCGAACGGCTGGCCTCTGTGGTCGTTAGTGAGTTGTTTGATTATATTGAGGATGGCTATCGTTTGCCTGAGGGGGATTTGCCTGCAGAAATTTTGCTGCAGCATCCATTGCAGTCATTCAGCCAGAGAAACTTTGTTGCTGGCAGCTATGCCGCAGAGTGGCTGGAGCGAGACTCCGTGGCGGATACGTTTTCTGCAGCTCGGCTGCCGGCCGCGAGCGTTGATGAGAGGCAATCATTGACACTTGATGCCTTGCAGCTTTTTTTATCCAATCCAAGTCGTTATTTTCTTGAACAGGTTCTGGGAGTTCATAGTGCTGAGTATGAAGATACTCTGGCCGAGACTGAGCGCTTTGAACTGGATGCACTCAATGCCTATCTCCTCAAGGACGAAATGCTCACCGATTTAATCCATGAAAAAGAAGACAAAGACCATCTGGAGCTTTTCCTTGCCAGAGGTGAGCTGCCACATGGAATTATGGCCCATTATTATTTTGATAAAACCTTATCTGGTATGAATGAATTTTCAGAGAAAGTGAGAGCACAGCTCGATGGCAAGCATGAGATTATCGATATTGATTTAATGATTGGGGGATTTCAATTAGATGGTCAACTAACAAATGTGGTCGATGGCAGGCATGTTTGCTATCGCGCCGTCAGGCTTGGTAACAGGGATCGACTTTCACTTTGGCTTGCGCATTTGGCCCGCTGCGCTGCTGGTAATGCAGGTGAGAGTCTGCACCTGGGTATTGTTAATTCATGCACATTCGCTCCTTTGCCGGAGGATGAGGCGCTTGAGTATCTGACACGGCTTGTTAGCTTGTATCAACAAGGTCGCCGCTCGCCATTACCATTATTTATGAATTCTTCGCAAGTTTATGCTGAGAGGTTTTTGAAAAGTGGCGATGCCGGTGCGGCCATGATGGCGGCAAAGGCAAAGTGGGAGGGCTCAGCATTTTCACGCGGTGACCTTGATGATCCGTGGATCGCTCAGGCATTTTCAGACCGGAATCCGCTGGATGAGCATTTTGCCGAGATAGCCCTAACAGTATGGCAGCCAATTCTTGAGCAAGGACAGGTGTGATGCAAGAGTTACAGATCGAAACTTTCCGCTTACAGGGCAACGCCTCATCGAGGCAAGTGCCGGTACCGGTAAAACCTACACAATCGCCGAGCTTTACCTGCGCCTTTTGTTGGAAAAGGAACTAACGGTAACGCAAATTTTAGTGGTGACTTTTACCGAGGCAGCCACCCAGGAGTTACGTGGGCGCGTCAGACTGCGTCTCTATAATGCCTTGCGCTTTGTGAGCAAGAAAAGTGATGAGGATAATTCCGCGGCCATGCTGAGCCAATATCGTGGCGACCTGGCTACCATCCAGCGTCTACAGGATGCTGTAACGCGTATGGACGAGGCGGCAATCTTTACCATACATGGTTTTTGCCAGCGAAGCCTGACTGATAATGCCTTTGAAAGCGGTGTCTTGTTCGACGCTGCATTTGTCACTGATAAAACAAGCATCCGCGAGGATATTGCCAAAGATTTTTGGCGCAAACGTGTGATTCCGGCAGATGCCGCTGCTATGACATTTGTTATTGAAAACTGGCAAAACCCATCCGCCTTGTTGCGGGCAGTAAGCCCTCTTGTTGGTGTACTGGATATCAAGATTATCCCTGTTGTGAATGTCGATGTTGTCGCTGAACTCACCCGTCGCTATCAGTCTGCCCTTGCAGAACTGCGGGCGGCATGGCTGCATGAGCAAACAGATATAATTTCACTGCTTGAATCTTCTGATGTGCTCAGTCGGGCGGAAAAAACTTACCGCCAGGATAAGCTGGATGAAGTATTTGCAGGAATGGCTGAGTTTGCCAAGTGGGAACATGCGCCAGCCAGTTTGCCACCATTATTTGACCTCCTGACCGAGAGCAAAATAAATGATGCTTCTTTACATAAGAAAGCAGCCCTCAAGAAAGGAATCCCCATACCTGCCCATCCTCTTTTTGCCTTGGCAGATAAGTTAGCCAGGATACATTCAAGCCTGAATACCGCGCGTCTAACATTATTTATGCAAGAGGCTGCGGATTACATAAGCAGTGAACTTGCCCAGCGCAAGGACAAAAGCAGGATCATGTTTTTTGATGATTTGCTCAACAAGCTCGATATTGCGCTCATGGGCGATGGTGGCGAGGAACTTGCGACACGTATCCGCCAACGTTATCCAGTGGCAATGATTGATGAATTTCAGGATACCGATCCGATTCAATATCGCATATTCAATAGCATCTATCAGCAGCAAGATGAGTGTGGCTTGTTCTTGATTGGTGATCCAAAACAGGCGATTTACAGTTTTCGTGGCGCTGACATCTTTACCTATATGCAGGCACGTGCAGACACAGATGCAGATACTGGACACTACACCTTAAAGACTAATTATCGCTCGCATTCGGCGCTGGTTAAGAGTGTCAATGCCGTCTTTGGCAATGCGCGTGCGCCATTTGTATATGCAGGTGAAATAGATTTCATGCCAGTTAAAGCAGCTGCCAAGGCGGATAGTACGCCACTGTCGATCGAGGGACAGTTAGCTGATCCATTGGTCTGCTGGTACCTCCAGTGCGCAGAAGAAAATAGCGATAAGAAAAGTAAAAAAATAAGCAAACAATCAGCAACAACACGCATTGCTGAAGGCTGTGCGGCTGAGATTGCACGACTGCTAAGTCTGGGGCAGCGTGGCAAGGCAAGCATAGGCGAGCGTAACTTGCAGGCACGAGATATTGCTGTGTTGGTGCGTGATCGCTACGAGGCTGCGCACATTCGTCAAGCCCTGGCTAAATGTGGTGTTGCCAGTGTTTATATCAGCCGCGACAGCGTTTTTCAGACCGATGAGGCACGTTATCTGGCGCACTTGTTGCGTGCCGTGGCAGAACCTGAACGCGCAACATTATTGCGTACCGCCATGGCGACAAATCTGCTTGGCTATAGTGCAAATGAGATTTATGCCTTTAATGCTGATGAAAGTGCCTGGAATGAGAAGGTGCTTGCTTTCCAGGGCTATCGCAAGCTTTTGTATAAGCATGGTTTTATGCGGATGTTCCATGCATTACTACGTAAAGAACGCGTAATCGCCCGTCTACTCGCCGGGCCAGCTGGTGAGCGATGTGTGACAAATCTCTTGCAGTTGGCAGAGTTGGCTCAGGTGGCATCAGCGCAACATGCGGGAAGTGAAAAACTGTTGCGCTGGTTGGCCGATGCACGCGCCTCGGCTGACGGTAATGTCGATGAACAACAATTACGCATGGAAAGTGATGAAGATTTAGTGCAAATCGTGACCATCCACAAGAGCAAGGGGCTGGAATATGATGTGGTGTTTTTGCCGTTTATCTGGGCGAGCAAGGAGTCCGGAAAGGAGCCTCATATCCTGAAATATCATGATGAGGACAATCGCCAACTGTGTGCCAATCTTGACTTGCAAAACCGTGATCTGGGCTTAAGCCTGGCGCGAAAGGAACGGCTTGCCGAAGATTTGCGCCTGCTATATGTCGCAATGACACGCGCCAAATATCGCTGCTATTTCTCTTGGGGGCAGATCAATGGTGCAGCAGATTCAGCAATGGCGTATTTGTTACACCAAGACGAAGGTGACACTGCTGAACCTGTCTGCAATATGCGCTCACTGGATGACACGGCTATTCTGCGTGATCTGCAAAGGCTCAACGTTAACGGTAATACTTTGCTTGCGATCGAGTCTCTGCCAAGTTGTACTGAATTATTTTCTGCACAGGAACAGCAGACGACAAAATCAAGGGCGCAGATATTTAAAGGCAACGCCAGTCAAGCCTGGCATATGACCAGTTTCAGTGGCCTGACCGCTGATAGTACTCATGGCAGGGAACGTAGCCTGGAATTGCCAGATCACGATCAGGAAATGGCAGATAATATTCAGCCTGTAGCATATGATGAATTTCTTTCGCCATTTACCTTCGCGCGCGGTGCGCGGGCCGGGCTTTTTCTTCACTACCTGTTAGAGAATCTATCCTTCCCAGAGACAAATTCTGAATATCTGGCAAACCATGTCATTCAAGCCATGGCGCAATATGGTTTCGATGAAAAATGGCAGGCAACAGTCATCACCTGGCTTAATGCAATAATGGATACTCATCTGGATAATGCCGGGACTTTATGTTTGCGCGCAATTCCGGATCGGCAACGCCTGGTCGAGCTGGAATTTTATTTTGCCATTGCAAGGATCGATGTGAAAACAATCAACAGTCTGCTAAATGAATATCGTGGTACTGGCAGAGAGTTTGCAGCTCTTAACTTTGCCTCTATCAGCGGCATGATGAAAGGCTTTATCGATCTCATAATCGAACATGATGGCCGTTTTTATGTTCTTGACTACAAGAGCAATCATCTAGGCAATTGTTTTACGGACTATCAGACGACAGCCCTCAACCAGGCGATCGATAATCATTATTATGATTTGCAGTATCTGATCTACACGCTTGCACTGCATCGCTATCTCAAACAGCGCTTAGCTGATTACAGCTATGAGCAACACTTCGGAGGTGTTTATTATCTATTTCTGCGTGGCATGTCACCAGATAACGGCAACCGCAGCGGAGTTTATTTTGCCCGCCCATCGCTGAGCTTGATTGAGAACCTGGATCAATGCTTTGGCTCGACGCAGGAGATGCAAGGTGCTTGACAGGTTGAAGCAGACCGTTGGCTCGGCAAGGCTGCGTAATGTTGACTATTACTTTGCCGCACAGATGCATCAACTTGATGCTGCCGCAGGCCCGTTGTTGCCACTTGCCGCGGCACTGCTAAGTCATGCAGTTGGTAGCGGCAACACCTGTCTTGATCTCAAGCGTATTGCCAAGCGTCATGTATTGATGCGAGAGGATGGCGCGGGCGGTATAGAGGTGCCGTCATTAGAGCAGTTAAACCACGCGCTTGCCAGCAGTACTGTGGTTGGTGCTGCTGGCGAGCTTGCACCCTTGATTCTCGATGAGCAGGATCGACTATATCTGGGGCGATATTGGTGTTACGAACAACAAGTGGCAGAGGCGCTGCGCGCACGGGCGATATCACTTGCTCCTGCTGAATTTGATCATGTGCAGCTGCGAAAATCACTGCGACGGATGTTTCCTGCCACACCCGCTGAAACTGATTGGCAATTGGTGGCCTCGGCAATGGCAGTCTTGCGCCAGTTTGTCTTGATCTCTGGCGGACCGGGCACGGGCAAGACCCGCACTGTCACCAGCATCCTGGCCTTACTAATCGAGCTGGCAGCTGATGCGCCACTGCGCATTGCCCTGACGGCTCCGACCGGCAAGGCCGCCGCACGGCTTAGTGAATCGATACGCCTTGCCAAGCCGAATATAGCTTGCAGTGATTTGGTTCGTCAGCATATTCCTGAAGAGGCCAGCACGCTCCACCGACTGCTTGGCATACGGCCAGGCAGGATTGAAACAAAATACCATGCAGGCAATCCATTGCTGTTAGATCTGGTGGTTGTTGACGAGGCCTCCATGATAGATCTGCCATTGATGGCCCGTCTGCTTGATGCATTACCGGCTAAATCACGCTTGATTTTGCTTGGTGACAAAGACCAACTCGCATCGGTAGAGGCGGGAAGCATCTTTGCCGATATCTCAGGGCGAGCAGCTGGCAATAATTACACTGCTGCATTCATCGAACAACTACAGGCAATTACCGCTGAGGAACTCAGTCTTACAGGGCACGGCACTGAGTTTGGTAATAGCGTGGCGCTATTGCGCAAGAGTTATCGATTTGCCAGTGAAAAAGGTATTGGTTTGCTGGCCATAGCAATCAACTCCGGTGACTCGGACAGTGCACTGGCCTTGCTTGCTGGCGCATGTGATGGAGTGGGTTATCAAACAATCGCTGCCGATGAAATATATGCTTATCTCGCCAGGCATGTGGTTGGCAAGATAAGCCGTTTATTCGTTGCCGCAAGTCCACGCGAGGCCATCGAGCAATTCAATGAGTTCCGCATCCTGTGTGCCGTGCGCAATGGGCCGGTGGGCGTTGAGCAGATCAACCAGGCTATCGAAAACATTCTGCGCGCCGAGGGGAAAATCAAATCCTCTGCTGTTAATTATCCTGGCCGACCAATCATGGTGACACGCAATGACTATGGGCTGGGATTATTCAATGGTGATACCGGCATTATGTGGCCAGACCCGGAGTCGGGGGGTGCGCTACGTGCCTGGTTTATCCTGCCAGATAATTCAATGAAAGTAGTGTTGCCGAGCCGCTTGCCAGAACACGAAACGGCCTACGCAATGACGGTGCACAAGTCACAGGGATCAGAATTTGATCGGGTAATTGTAGTGTTGCCCAATGAGATCAGCCCAATCCTGACGCGCGAATTACTTTACACCGGAGTCACGCGCGCCAGGTACGAAGTAGATATCTGGGCTAGCGACGATATCATCCGGCAGTGCATCAAGACACGAGTTGAGCGCATGTCCGGGCTAACAGATAAAATATATTTATTGTGACTAACCGCATGTTTTTGTCTGGGGCGCTGGTGACAATGCATCAATCGCCACAAAACTATTATGCTTGCACCTTGGCTATCTCAGCATATCTGTGACCCGGCACGAAAAAGCAATCAGCCATTTTGTTTTTGATAAAAGCTGGTACAGCGTCTTGTCACAAAAACAAATCCAGGGCTTTTTCTTACACAATTGTGAAACGTGGGGGGTTAGAATGATGCCCTCAAGAGGGCATCCTGGAACGATCCTGAATTCTAATGCCGAAAATTTTACTGGTTGAAGATAACGAGATGAACCGGGATCTGCTTTCCCGACGCTTATCACGCCTGGGCTACGAGGTGGTGGTGGCGGTCGATGGCCCCGAAAGCCTGGCAAAAGCTAACGACGAAAAACCAGATATCATTCTGATGGACATGAGTCTGCCCATCCTCAATGGATGGGAAGCTACACGTCTACTCAAGGTTGACCACGCGACCAAACACATCCCGGTTATTGCCCTGACCGCTCACGCGATGATGAGCGACCGTGATGAAGCTATGGCGGCAGGTTGCGATGATTTCGATACCAAACCAATCGAACTGCCCCGATTGTTGCAAAAAATATCTGCGCTACTGCACGCTGGTGATGGATAATGGCTATGACTTTTATTTGGAGAGTGCTGTGAACAATGGTCAGCGTTTAGCAGTCAAGCAAGGCTGGTCTCTGGCGCGTGATGAAGTGGAGGCTGTTGCCGAGCTTTATGATCAGGTCTACCAGACTAACGCCAATGTTTTGATTTTTTTCTGTTCTTCTAAATATGATCTTGATCGCCTTGGGCGTGAACTGGCAGTGCGTTTCGACTGCCCCATCGTTGGCTGCACCACTGCTGGTGAAATCATCTCGGCAAAGGGCTACCTGGATAGCGGCATTGTAGGCGTAACACTTGTCTCAGACGAGCTGGCGATCCACTCTCGCCTCATCACTCCACTTGATCGTTTCGATTGGCAGATTGCCGAGATTATCGCGCAAGAGGTAAAGAGTGAGTTGCAGTTACTCGATCGGCTGGAGCGGGATAAGGTATTTGGGCTGTTGCTGGTTGACGGCATGTCAATGCTCGAAGAGCAGGTGATCGCATCCTTATTTAATCAGTTCGATAACAATCCTATCATTGGCGGATCGGCTGGTGACGACCTGCGCTTTGAGGCAACCAGGGTTTATTATGAGGGCCGTTTCCATGTCAACGCGGCGGTCTTTACGCTGTTTGAAACACACCTGCCATTTCGCTCGTTTCGTGTTCAGCACTTCGTGCCAACTGAGGCTCGCCTGGTCATCACCGCTAGCGATTGCGCCACGCGTACAGTTTTTGAGATAAACGGCATGCCGGCCGCCGAGGAGTACGCGCGTACGATAGGGATAAACCTCGATGACCTCACGCCACAGGTATTCGCCGCCTACCCGGTAATGCTGCGCATTGGTGGTGAGTACTTTGTGCGTTCCATCCAAAAAGTTAATCCAGACGGTAGTCTGACCTTTTATTGTGCTATCGACACAGGACTGGTGTTAACCGTGACACGTGGCACGGAACTTGTGGAGAATTTGCGACAAAACCTGCAAAACTTGCAGGAGAAAATTCCTGACCTGAAGTTGGTTCTGGGTTGTGACTGCATTTTGCGTCGACTTGAATTACAGCAAAAGGGCTTGGTGGCCGAGGCTGAAGCGGTATTGCGTGAAGTTAATTTTCTTGGGTTCAGCACATACGGTGAACAGTTTGATGGCATCCACGTTAATCAGACATTGACTGGCATCGCGATCGGAGGTTGAGGGCATGGAGCAGAGTGAAACACAGGGATTGGTGATCGCTCGTCTCGAACGAGAGCTGGCCGCGCAGCGCAAGATCAACCAGGTATTGATGGACCGCGTAGAGCGCAGCATCGACGGCACTGGTGGGGCCTACTCACTATTCGAGCGCAACATCATGTTGCAGCAGAGCGTTGAGCAGCGCACACAAGATCTCAAACGTGCCAACAGTGAATTGCGCCATCTCTATGAAAAGGCTGAACATGTAACCGATGCTCTGCGCCTGTCGGAGGAAAAATTTCGCACCCTGTTTGAATCATCGCGTGATGCGATCATGATTCTCAACGAGCAGGAATTCATAGACTGCAACCAGGCGACTTTGAAGCTCTTCGGCTGTGCGACGGTAGAGGATTTTGTCAGCAGGGATTTTGCTGATTTCACTCCACCGCAGCAACCCGAGGGAGGAGATTCATTGGTGCTGGCCAGGCAGCGAATCAACGATGCCTATACCAAGGGCTCGGTTATGTTTGAGTGGGTGCATACCGATATTGAGGGACGCGCGTTCCCCACTGAAGTGCTATTAAATCGCGTCGAATGGCGCAATCAGACAGTGATTCAGGCCGTTATACGGGATATCAGCGAGCGCAAGATTGCCGAGGTGCGCCTGCGCGAGGCCAAGGAGGTGGCGGAGGCAGCCAACCAGGCAAAGAGTTCTTTTCTGGCAAATATGAGTCATGAACTGCGCACGCCGCTCAACGCCATCATTGGCTACAGCGAGATGCTGTTGGAGGACGCACAGGAGAGTGAGCTGGCGGGGTTCGCCGCAGATCTTGAAAGAATAAGCTCAGCCGGTAAGCATTTGCTGACACTGATTAACGACATACTTGATCTGTCGAAGATAGAGGCAGGCAAAATGGACCTGTATCTGGAATCATTTGATTTGGCACATGAGATCCGGAATATAGCCAACACCGTACAGCCCTTGATTCAAAAGAATCATAATATTCTGCAAGTGGAGTGCCCGCCTGATATTGGAGTGGTACATGCTGATCTGACCAAGGTTCGGCAGATGCTTTTCAATCTCCTGAGCAACGCGGCAAAGTTCACCGAGCAGGGGCAGATTAAACTGAAGGTCGCGCGTGAACCGACAGCAACCGGCGATTCATTGATTTTTACCATCCACGATACAGGCATCGGCATGAATCCTGAACAGATGGGCAGGCTGTTTGAACCGTTCACCCAGGCCGACTCGTCCACTACCCGCAAGTATGGAGGCACAGGATTGGGTCTGGCGATTAGTCGTCGCTTTTGCGAAATGATGGGTGGTGAAATCACGGTGACAAGTGAACCTGGTATGGGGTCGGTGTTTAGTGTGTGGCTTCCAGCACAAGTGGCAAGCGCTCCGGTGCCAGTTGTGACAGATAGACGTACATACACACCTGGAGGTGAAGATAACCTGGTGCTGGTTATTGATGATGATCCACATGCCCAGGAGTTTTTGTGGCGCAGCCTGGAAAAGGAGGGGTTTTCCATTTTGATTGCCACATCTGGTGAAGAGGGCTTGCAACTGGCGCGTAAATACAAGCCCATCGCCATCATACTGGATGTCATCATCCCAGGAATGGACGGATGGGCGGTATTGGCAGCGCTCAACGCCGACCCACAGCTCCAGGACATCCCAGTAGTCACGCTCTCCATAGTTAATGAAAAGAATGCAGGCTACTCGCTTGGTGCCGTTGAGTGCCTCACCAAGCCAGTGGAACAAGGCGCGCTATTGCGTGTACTTGATCGATTCCGCCGGAAAAAACTTTGCCATGTGTTGATCGTTGAGGATGATGAGATCACTCGTTTGATGATGTGCCGCATGTTGGAGAAAGAGCAGTGCGTAGTAATGGAGGCCGCTGATGGACGTGGTGGGTTGGCACAGCTTGCCAGATCACTGCCAGATCTTATCCTGCTTGATCTGATGATGCCGCATATGGATGGTTTTGAGTTCATTGATGCCATTCGTAAACAATCAGCCTACGCAAACATACCTGTTATCGTCCTTACAGCCCAGGATATTACGGCTGAAGAACGCCAGCGATTGAATGGCCGGGTTGAGAAGATCTTGCATAAAGGGGCAACGAGCCGTGAGGTCTTGCTGGGCCATATTGGCGAGTACACCTCGGCGGCCCAACGCGTAGTCTTATCCAATATGAAATAAGTCTGGAGCGTGTTGCAACAGCGCTGTAGGACGCAATAAGTATCGGGCATTGCGCCGAATATATAAGGCCGAATATATAAGGCCGGATAAACAAAGATGGGAAATTCCTCTTCCCTCTCCCCCGGCCCCTCTCCCGCAAGCGGGAGAGGGGGGAAGTATGCTTGATTTTGATCTGTCATTCACGCGCAGATGGGAATCCATGATCCTACCCCGTCATTCCCGCGCAGGCGGGAATCCAGAGAAAGGGCGCAATAACCAACGGGCATTGCGCCGGATGTAGCTGTCCAGGCATTCAGCAACACGTAGTTGTGCCAGCGTTACAGCTCTATCCAGCTGGAATCACGGCATAATTTACCCACTACTAACGAGGGGAAAGCCGTATGTTTATTGATGCCGAAAACAGTATTCACCTGTCAATTCGCAATACTGTCTATCCCGTTAAAACTATGCTCGCAGCCCGGTTTCTGGTATTTCCCTTGGAAAGCTGTTTACCCTGCCGTGGTGGAGCCGTATAATTAGCTGCTTTCTTCTCGCTTCATCTTCCAGGTGGATAGTCTATGCGTATTGTTCAGGAAGCTCTCACTTTCGACGACGTTTTGCTGGTTCCGGCTCATTCAAATGTCCTGCCCAAAGAAGTAGATCTAAGAACTCATCTGACCCGTGAAATCACCTTGAATCTGCCGCTGGTTTCTGCGGCCATGGATACCGTCACCGAAGCGCGGCTGGCGATCAGCATGGCGCAGGAAGGCGGGATAGGCATTATCCACAAGAATATGACGGCCGAGCAGCAGTCTGCCGAGGTGCGTAAGGTCAAGCGTTTTGAAAGTGGCGTGGTGAAGGATCCGATTACGGTGGCACCCACTGCCAGCATTCGTGAGGTGCTGGAACTGACTCGCACCCACGGCATTTCTGGTGTACCGGTGGTGGATGGCCTTGACTTGGTTGGTATAGTCACAAATCGCGATCTGCGTTTTGAAACACGTTTCGACGCGCCAGTAGCCAATGTCATGACCCCCAGAGAAAAACTGGTTACAGTCAGAGAGGGTGCCGACATGGATGAGGTCAAGCGCCTGATGCAGGAGCATCGTATAGAGAAGATTCTGGTCGTCGATAATGAATTGCATCTGAAGGGCATGATTACGGCAAAGGATATGCAAAAGGCAACGGAAAAACCTAATGCCTGTAAGGATGAGCAGGGGCGTTTGCGCGTCGGTGCTGCGGTTGGTGTAGGTGCCGGCACGAGCGAGCGTATTGCTGCCCTGGTCGAGGTTGGCGTGGATGTCATTGTCGTCGACACGGCACACGGCCACTCTTTGGGGGTTCTGGATCGTGTACGTTGGACCAAGCAGAATTTCCCAGCCTTGCAGGTAATTGGTGGCAATATAGCCACGGGCGCGGCGGCCCTAGCCTTGGTTGAGGCAGGTGCCGACGGCGTCAAGGTGGGCATAGGTCCTGGTTCGATTTGTACTACTCGTATGGTTGCCGGTGTGGGTGTGCCACAAGTGAGTGCGGTGGCGAATGTGTCCAAGGCGCTGGCGGGTACAGGGGTGCCGCTGATCGCTGATGGTGGTATTCGTTTTTCCGGTGATTTGGCCAAGGCGATTGCCGCTGGTGCTTATTCAGTAATGATGGGCGGGATGTTTGCCGGCACCGAAGAGGCGCCAGGTGATGTGGAAATGTTCCAGGGACGTACCTATAAATCCTATCGAGGCATGGGCTCGTTGGGCGCGATGGCCGCCTCACAAGGATCCTCGGATCGTTATTTCCAGGAAGGCAATGAGGCTGACAAGCTGGTGCCGGAAGGGATTGAAGGTCGCGTACCTTATAAAGGACCACTGCAGCCTGTGATCCATCAGTTGATGGGTGGGCTGCGTTCTTCTATGGGCTATACCGGCTGCAAGAGTATCGATGAAATGCGCACCAAGCCTGAATTTGTCCGCATTACCAATGCCGGTATCCATGAAAGCCATGTGCACGATGTGCAGATCACCAAAGAAGCACCCAATTACCGTATTTAACGCAGGTTAGCCCGCAGGCAGGCGCGGATAGGCGCAGGGTGTCCTTCAATAGTGCGGCTGGGATCGTGTGGGTCAAGAAAGTCGCTCAATGATTCAAACTGCATCCACTCGGTGCGGCGCTGTTCCTGTACGGTGGTTGGAGAGACATCAAGTACATCAATAGTTGAAAAACCAGCTTCCAGCAGCCAATTCTCCAGCAGCGGAACGCTGGGGATGGCATGAACATTTTTCATTTTGGCGTAGCGGGCGGGCGGGTGTAAGACAGTGGTTTCCTGATCTGCAAGCACCAGTCCTTCCAGAATCAAAGTCCCGCCAGGCTTAAGGTGGCCACGTAGCCGCTGCAGATGTTCTAGTGGATCACTGCGGTGGTAGAGCACCCCCATGGAAAAAACCACATCAAAGGCCGTGCTTTGTTCGGGCAATTCCTCCAGGCTCAGTGGCAAAACGTAATTGCCAACATCACCAATATATCGTTGCAGTACGGCATATTGCATGACATAGCGCAGTGTTGGATCGATACCGACTACCAGATCAGCTCCAGCCGCACGCATGCGCCAACCGTAATAGCCATTGCCACAGCCTACATCGAGCACTTGCTTGCCGCGCAGATCAAGATGCGGTGCCAGGCGTTGCCATTTCCAGTCAGAGCGCCATTCGGTATCGAGATGCAGACCAAACAGACAAAATGGTCCCTTGCGCCACGGGTGAAAACCCTGCAACAACTGCAATAAAAGTTCAGTCTGGGCAGGGGTGATATCAGCGTCCGTGCCAATTTGTAAACAGTCTGTTGATAGATTGATAGCGCTGGGTTGGGCGCTGGGTAAGGCAGCCAGGCTTGCATACCAATGTGGCAGATCGCCATGGCTGCTGGGTGTCAAGATATGCCTTAGGTGTGACTGCAATTGCTGAATACTCTCAGCTTGCAGCAATGCCGCCAGGCGCGGCCACAGCTTGCTGTAATCGATCATTTTATAGCCAGCATGGCGGCAAAATTACAGGCCTGAAACCAGGGTACGATGCGGCTAAAGCCGGCTGCCTGTAGCCGTGTCTGGTGTTCTGCCAAAGTTTCTGGCAGCAAGACATTTTCCAGGGCGGCACGCTTTTGGCTGATCTCCAGTTCTGAATAGCCATTGGCGCGCTTAAAGGCCAGATGCAGATTTTCGATGGTGGCCTGCTCGTCGCTATCGGCAAAGCGCAGTTTCTCCACCAGCAAAAGCGCACCACCGGGCCGCAGACCTTGAAATATGCTTCGCAGCAAGGGCAGACGCTCTGCTGGTGGAATGAATTGCAGGGTCAGGTTCATGCAAACAACCGAGGCTCGCTCGATGGACACATTACGAATATCCTCGCAAAACACTTCAACCGGCGTGGGCGCATTGTCTGCCGCAATATTTTCCCGGCAGCCAGCGACCATGGTAGACGAATTATCCACCGCAATGATGTGACAGCCAGGCTGGACAATATGGCGACGCATGGCCAAAGTTGCCGCGCCGAGCGAACAGCCCAGATCGTAGATTTGACTGTAGGGCTGCACATATTCAGCGGCCACAAGGCCAAGCATGCCAGTCATTACAGCATAGCCAGGCACTGAGCGACGGATCATGTCCGGGAAGACACTGACCACTCGTTCATCGAAGCAAAATTCAGCCAGCGGCTCATGCGGGCTGGCGTATAGCTGGTCTTTATGGGATGGGTGGCTCATGACGGGATTGGCGAAGATAGTCTTGTGACAGCGCGGAAAAGTATACCACTCAGCCTGCCTGGCAATGTCAGGCAGACTGAAATTATTTGGCATGCAATGCACATTGCTTTCACCAGAATTGTCAGCTTTTTCTCATCGAGCGCAAGGAAATATTTCCCAGCGTCGATAAGCTCCACTACAATAGTCAGCTCTGTATAAGCTGTATAAAAATCTAACAGCCAATTTTCTTTATTCATCTACAGGCTTGCGCTCATGTCACTCAATATTCATGCCGACCGTATTCTGATCCTGGATTTTGGTTCTCAGTATGCCCAGCTGATCGCCCGCCGTGTGCGCGAGGCGGGGGTGTATTGTGAGCTATATCCTTTTGATGTTGCCGAGCAAGAGATTCGTGATTTCAACCCACGCGGGATCATTCTTTCCGGTGGGCCGGAGACAGTAACGGCGTCTGATGCCCCGTCTGCACCAGCAGTGGTGTTTGAGCTGGGTGTGCCGGTACTGGGCATTTGTTACGGCCTGCAGACCATGGCGCAGCAGCTTGGCGGTGCGATTAAACTTAGCGATCAACATGAATATGGCTATGCACAAATTCGTGCACACGGGCACACCCGCTTGCTCAATGAGATCGAGGATCAGGCAAGCCCTGAAGGATATGGTTTGCTCAATGTCTGGATGAGCCATGCCGATCAGGTGTCTCAACTACCGCCTGGCTTTATCCTGATGGCCAGTACCGATACCTGCCCCATTGCTGGCATGGCCGATGAAGCAAGGTCATTTTACGGCCTGCAGTTTCATCCCGAAGTCACCCACACCCATCAGGGCATGCGCATTATTAAACGTTTTGTACATGACATATGTGGCTGCAACGCACTGTGGACCGCCGATCAGATCATTGCCGAAGCCATAGAAGATATGCGCCAAACTGTAGGCAGTGAAGAAGTCCTGTTGGGCCTTTCCGGCGGCGTTGATTCATCGGTCGTGGCGGCACTTCTGCACAAAGCGATTGGCGATCAGTTGAGCTGCGTATTTGTCGATACCGGCTTATTGCGTTACCGCGAAGGCGATCAGGTAATGGCGACCTTTGCCGAACACATGGGCGTGCGCGTCATTCGCGTGGATGCCGAGCAACGTTTTTTATCGGCTCTGGCCGGGGTCACTGAGCCGGAAAAGAAACGCAAGATTATCGGCAATCTATTTGTCGAGGTCTTTGAAGAAGAGGCCGCCAAATTGAAAAATGCCAAGTGGCTGGCACAAGGCACCATCTATCCCGATGTAATCGAATCAGCAGCGGTAAAAAGTGGTAAGGCGCATCTGATCAAATCTCACCACAACGTCGGTGGTCTGCCGGAGCACATGAAACTCAAGCTGTTGGAGCCATTGCGCGAATTATTCAAGGACGAAGTGCGCAAAATCGGTGTAGAGCTTGGCCTGCCTTATGAAATGGTATATCGGCATCCTTTCCCCGGCCCCGGACTTGGCGTGCGTATCCTTGGCGAGGTCAAAAAAGAATATGCCAACATCCTGCGTCTGGCCGACCATATCTTCATCGATGAGCTGCGCCAGGCCGATCTCTATGACAAGACCTCGCAAGCATTCACCGTATTCCTGCCCGTCAAATCCGTTGGCGTTACCGGCGACGGCCGTCGCTATGAATATGTCGTCTCGTTACGCGCCGTAGAAACCATCGACTTCATGACCGCACGCTGGGCGCATCTGCCATACGACTTCCTGGAAACTGTCTCGCGCCGCATCATCAACGAAGTATCCGGCATATCCCGCGTGGTCTACGACATCTCCAGCAAACCACCTGCAACTATTGAGTGGGAATGATTCCACGTCTGGCACTGGCTGGCACCTGCGGGCAAACTTTTTCAATGGTATAAATCATGGTGTCGTTGCCCTCAAGATCATGGCTTCGACAAAATACCATGCCATGTTATCCAGGCCATTCATGGTATGAAAATCGTCAACCCTTTGATATAAAACAAGATATATCAGAAAAACATGCCATGAAAAATCATGGTGTCTTTACGCTCAGGGAAGTGCACTCTGAACGTGAGAATGAACCATGGCTGCTGGCGACATCGTTGCCAGTAACTTCGACGCTTGCTAAAAAAGTCGTCAAGCTCTATTCAGCGAGGATGCAGATTGAGGAAGCTTTCCGCGATATTAAAAGTTACCGATATGGAGCCGGGCTGGAACTTCATCTCACGCAAGATCAGCAACGTTTGCAGATCTTGACACTAGTCGGCATGCTGGTGACGCTGGTCTTGTGGCTGTTGGGTGCTGTCGTGATTATGAGCGGAGAAGCAAGGCACTACCAAGTCAACACATAGAAGAAGCGACGAGTGTTATCTGTGTTGTTTTCTGGGCTGAGAGTTTCCAATGATAAACGCATCAATATGCGTGATTCGCAACTGGAGTTCGCCTATGGCAGATTGGTTAATCAGATAAAAGAGCACGGATATGGATGATGAATTCGTGGGGATCCCTCAGGGCCAGAGATCAATCTCAGCGAAGCGATTTGGACGATTCCGAAAGAACGGATGAAACGAAGAACTCCGTATATGGTGTTCCTGTCTCGTCAGGCGCTCGACATCTTCATCGTGCTGAAAACCTTTGCTGGTGGATCCGATTACGTGCTTCCCTCTCGGTATGATTCGGACTTGCCTATGAGCGCCGCAACGTTGAATCGTGTTCTAAGCTAGTGTTCAGCAGGGCCTGTTAACCAGAGTTCTGGCAACGATCTCGTAAGCTATCTTGTGGCTGCTTCTCTCCCTGTTGTTTTCGATCATTGTCGAATGGGTGGGTATGGTGATTTGGTGGCCTGAGCAAGGCCTCGACCACAGTCGCACGATGCTTGCCAAGGAGATCAGCTATCTGGACACCGACTTCCGCCGCAGTATCGTGACATCAGATCCCGCCCGCTTCGCCAAAGAGGTGGCTGATGGGACTTATCACTACCTGTTTGAGGTTACGCGAGTCGTGGCCTTTATCCATTGGGTCTCTCCACCACTACGACAGGAAGAGCAAGGCATGCGGCCAACACTACACAAAATCTACCGGCCACTCGCCGAGTTCGTCATCGCGGCCATGCAGGTGACCCATGTGTTCTCGGTACGCCTGGCGATTCTCAGTTTGGCGACACCGGTGTTCCTGTTGTTCAGTCTGCTGGCTTTGGTTGACGGTCTGGTGCGACGGGATCTTCGCCGCTGGGGAGGAGGGCGAGAGAGTTCATTCGTGTACCACTATGCCAAGAAGGCAGTGCTACCACTGGTAGTGATCACCTGGGTAACGTATCTGGCACTTCCGTTCAGCCTGCATCCTACCTTTATTGTGATCCCATTCGCCGCACTGTTTGCATTTGCTGTAGCAGTGACCGCGAGTACGTTTAAGAAATACCTTTGAAAAACACGGTCGGGATGGAGCAACTTCCCTGATGCAGATGGTCCTGGCCAGGGGCCCATAATATCCTGGAAATGTTCACGATTCTGGGTGTTAAATCAAGTTACGTTCAGAATAATGAACGTAACGATTATTGTCATTTTGGTGGGTTACTGTAGATATATTGATATAACGTCCATAATTATATACACTATACAGGATAGTGACCATAAAGATGGACGAAACATGAGCAAAACCCAGCTAGATTTGATGGTGCCGATTCCGGTCAGGCGGGCGGTGCGTAAGCTTGGACACGATATCCGTGATGCCAGGCTTAGGCGGCGTATTTCAACAGCTGTCATGGCTGAGCGGGCTTCTATCAGCCGGACAACCCTGAACAAGATAGAAAAGGGCGATCCCGGCGTTTCGCTGGGTAACTATGCCAATGTGCTCTTTGTCCTGGGTATGGCTGAGCGGTTGGGTGACATGGCGGACGTCAAGACGGATACGGTGGGTCTTGAACTCATCGATGCGCGTTTGCCGCAACGCATCCGCAAACCGCGCCAGAATAAATCCGAGTACAAATCGTCCCAGTCTGGACAGAAGAGTAAAGCGTGATGGAAACAGAAGTGTATGTCTATGTGGATATTGCCGGTACGCCGCATCTGGTCGGACGACTGTGGGCGCGCGTGCGCAAAGGTAGGGAAAGCGCCACGTTCGAATATGATTCAGGTTGGCTTGAGTATGCAGATCGTTTCTCCCTGGAACCGGCCCTGACGCTGGGTCCGGGCCCATTCCACACACCTTCAGGTAAGCCCCTGTTCGGTACCATTGGTGACTCTGCCCCCGACCGCTGGGGGCGGGTTTTGATGCGTCGGGCAGAACGGCGACGGGCAGAGCGCGCGGGCGAGACGCCGCGCACCTTGATGGAAATTGACTATCTGCTCATGGTTGATGATGAGACACGACAAGGCGCTCTGCGCTTTGCCAGGCAGGAGGGCGGCCCGTTTCTTGCCGAACATGAAGCCGCTCGCATACCACCCCTGATCGATCTGCCACAATTGCTGTCGGCGGCGGAACATGTCGTTGGTGACACTGATAGCGACGAGGATCTGCGCTTGCTGCTGGCGCCCGGTTCATCATTGGGTGGTGCGCGTCCCAAGGCATCTGTTCGGGACCGGGACGGGCATCTGGCCATCGCCAAGTTTCCACACAAGGATGACGAAATCAATACGGTTCTGTGGGAGGCGGTTGCGCTCCGGCTTGCGGCAAAGGCTGGTATCCCCGTGCCCGACTGGCGAATCGAACATGTACTGAATAAATCGCCGGGAGCGATTTATCGCGCAAGCCCAGAAGGGGTGAGGCTCAGGGATGAGCCGAACAGCAAGCCGGTGCTGTTGCTGCGCCGGTTCGATAGGGTGCAAGGTCAGCGCATCCCGTTTCTTTCGGCCATGAGTATGCTCGGCGCCAGCGACAACGAGTCACGCAGTTACCTGGAATTTGTCGATGCTCTGCGCCGCTATGGCGCCAATCCGAAACAGGATATGCATGAACTGTGGCGACGTATCGTCTTCAATATTTTGATTTCCAACACGGATGACCACTTGCGTAATCACGCTTTCCTCTATACCGGCCCAGACGGTTGGCGGTTGAGCCCGGCCTATGATCTTAATCCGGTACCCACGGATATCAAGCCACGCGTTCTGACGACGGCCATTGATCTCGATGACGGCGCAGCCTCTTTGGATCTGGCGATGAGTGTGGTGGGGTACTTTGAACTGGATGAAGCCAAGGCGCACGTGATCGCAGCCGAAGTCGGGCAGGCAGTGGCAACGTGGCGTGAAGAGGCCTCACAACTAAGTCTTACACGAGCCGAGATTGATCGCATGGCATCAGCCTTTGAGCATGAGGACTTGAAAGCGGCGCTTTCTCTTTCTTAATGTTGGTGAAGGAATGGCGATGACGAAATCTCGGGCGAAAAAGGAAGATGCTGTTGACGACAAACTGCTTACTCTTCCCGTCAACGCGGGACGGGCCATTGTAGAGGCCGGTGCTGTCATCGCTTGCCCACTACTGGGAACGGATCGATTTATCAAGTTTTGTCGCGAGCGCGGCCTATCACTTGATCGAGAGCGCCTGCTACGGCTCGAACGTCTGGGTTTGTTTGCTCCGGTTTTCCGGGTAAGGACGCCTAAAAAAGACACGCAGCCATTTTATATACCGGTGCGCAAGGGAAATAACTGGTTTACCAAGAAATGGGCGTGGGATACGACTGGAATTCGTCACGCCTACATAGTACCCGATCATAAGGATCAGACGCAGGAGGGTTACTACTCTATCTTCCAAATCGATTACCTTCATCTCGTCCTTATGGAGATGGCACTTCAGGTTCAACTGGATTCCTATCTGGATCGAAATGAAGAGCAGAGTATCGACTGGCAGAAGAATGGCGAAAGTTGGATGCAGTATGCGGGAAGTCGTTTGGAAAGCCTGCGAACACACGAGTACCGCCGTAGCGTGGCGCTGCTATGCCAGTTCATATCCAACCGTGATTTTCCAAAGACGCAGGGTGACCAGAGAACGATACAGGTGGGCGGAGGCCACTATTCGGATCATTGGATCAGCGTCAACGGGTTTGACTGGAAGTGGCATGACGAGATTCAGAATTGGAACCCGGAGACAGCGGAGCGACTATTTGGAGTAACACGTGAAAAGCTACACCATGCCTACAATGGTCTCGCGGTTGCGCAAGCGCACTGCGATCCACTTGAGCGATGGTATCAACTTACGCAGTTTGTCGCTGTTGGCGAGCGGGCAAAGTTGAAAGGGGATGCTTTACGGGCTGAGACGCTGCGCGCCGGTGCTCAAACACGCCAAATATATCTATTATATGGCGTGAATATGTTCTAGAATCGCGCCATGAAGTGGATATGGCAACAGCCCGACTGGCCAGATTTTCGCTACGACAATCGCGCGCTCAATGATCGGGAACTTGAATTTCGCCTGAACTCAGAGCGCCTGGCTGGCAGCTTTGATGCGCTACCGATGGCGTCTCAAGAGAATGCCACGATTGACTTGATGCTTTCCGAGGCCATCAAAACCAGCGCCATTGAGGGCGAGGATCTGGACAGGGAATCGGTCAGGTCATCGCTACTTTCTTTGATTACCTCGGATACGCTACCGAACAACACAGACCAGAAAGCGGCGGGGGCTGCTTCGTTGCTGGTGGACGTTCGCAAGAACTGGCAAACATCCCTGACGCATGACCTGCTGGGCAAGTGGCAGTCCATGGCTGTCCCGGAGCAGCGCTACACGTCTATTCTGCGTGGCACATATCGTAACGATCCTTCACCGATGCAAATAGTGAGCGGGCCTTACGGACGGGAAAAGGTTCACTATGAGGCCCCGCCAGCGACTCTGGTGCCTGACGAAATGGCGAGGCTTATCGACTGGTACAACCAAACCAGTCCTTTGAGCTGGGATAAGACAATACACGGGATCGCAAGAGCAGGTATTGCTCATCTTTGGTTCGAGGTGATTCACCCCTTCGATGATGGTAATGGTCGAGTCGGCAGGGCAATTGCTGACCATGCGCTTTCCCAGTTTCTTGGTTATCCAACCACGGCCTGTCTTGCCACGGCGATAGAAGGGGATAAAAAAACCTATTATCTGCAACTGGAGAAAGCGAGTCGTGGAAGCCTGGATGTTAATGTTTGGCTGAATTATTTTGCAGACAAAATAATTAAGGCACAGGAAATTGCCAGGGAAGAGGTGGACTTTGTATTGGCCAAGACACGATTCTACGAAGCTTATGGTGACCAGCTGAATGACCGGCAGGCCAGGATGGTGTCGCGGGTATTCGCTGAAGGTCGAAAGGGCTTTGAAGGCGGAATAACGACTAAAAAATATGAAGCGATTACCAAGTGTCCGAATCGAACGGCCAGCCGCGATTTATCAGACTTGGTTGCAAAGGGGGTCATAATACCGTTACCGGGTGGTGGTAGAACGACCCGCTATGAGTTGAATGTTGTCGAACCAGTCGAATTTGGTTTAAGGGAGAAATTATTTACTGTAATCAGGTGATTGTTGTGTTGATTAGCAGGAATTTTTGAGCATGGTATATTTCATGGTATTACCATTTAGAATGAAAATAAGCCATTGAATGTAAAAAATAAAAATGTCTTATTTACAATCGAGTGGGAGTTACCGGTATTGGTAGGCATTACTCCTGATTACCTGCCCTGTGTGTTTGGTCAGGCAGAAAATAAGCAATGATATCCATCTCTTTGTGTGGGATGCCGATAATATCAATGCCTTTTTCTCTAACCAGAGATAAGACAACGTGTTCGCCCTGCGCGAAACTGTAATAACCCTCAACCACATCCGTGCGATGTTTCCCCAGTTTCGGATTTTTGGCTAGCCAGCCAAAGCGTTTTTCGAGTGCATTCAGGCAAGTATTACGTTGGCGTTTGCCCCATTGGCGCTATGTGTATCGGCCGATGTTTTTCAGGTCACTCTGTGCCCTTGGAGTGACTATGAACCCGGGCATCAGGCTTCGTTGCTGCATTATTCCGCAAACAGGGAAGCGGCCTCAGGCCGCTTTTTCTATGGCTCAACCAAAATTCGCCAAACGAAACTCTGACTGCCCGATTTTTCGCGGGGCTGCTAAAATCCGCCCTGTTTCGATTCTGAGCGAGTTCATATCTTGCTGGTCGGTTTCGTCTTACTGTATCTGATTCTTTCTGTCGGCATCGGCATGTATGCGGCCACCAAGGTCCATAACGCGCGCGACTACATTACCGCCGGGCGTTCGTTGCCGATGTATGTAGTGCTGGCCATGGTGTTCGCCACCTGGTTCGGTGCCGAGGCGGTGCTCGGCATTCCCGCTACCTTCCTCGAGGAAGACCTGGGCGGGCTGATCTCCGATCCGTTCGGCGCCGCGCTGTGCTTGATCCTGTTCGGCCTGTTCTTCGCCCGCAAGCTGTACCGCATGAACCTGCTCACCATCGGCGATTTTTACCGCCAGCGCTATGGCCATAAAGTCGAGGTCATTGCGGGCATCGCCATCGCGCTGTCCTATCTCGGCTGGGTGTCGGCGCAGGTCACCGCGCTGGGGTTGGTGTTCGACGTGCTATCCGACGGATCGATCACGCAGACGCAGGGCATCTTGATCGGTGCGGCGGTGGTGCTGCTCTACACGTTGTACGGTGGCATGTGGTCGGTGGCGCTCACTACCTTCGTCCAGATGATTGTTATCGTGATCGGCCTGCTCTATATTGCCTGGCTGGTGAGCGGTATGACCGGCGGCGTGGCGCCGGTGATCGAGCATGCGGCGCAGAATAACAAGTTCCACTTCTGGCCCGATTTGAATGCGGTGGCCATGGTCGCCTTCATCTCCGGCCTGCTCACCATGGGCTTCGGCTCCATCCCGCAGCAGGACGTGTTTCAGCGCGCCAACTCCTCGAAGAACGAAAACGTGGCGGTGTGGGGGACTGTGCTGGGCGGCGTGGCCTATTTTACGTTTGCCGCCGTGCCGCTGTTCCTGGCCTACTCGGCAAATCTGATCGATCCTGAACTGATGGCGAGGTGGATGGCCGAGGATAGCCAGAAGCTGTTGCCGGAACTGATCAAGGGGCATCTGCCGCTACTGGCGCAGGTCGTTTTTTACGGCGCGCTGCTGTCGGTGATCATGAGCACCGCATCCGGCACCCTGCTCGCGCCCTCGGTCACGCTCTCGGAGAACGTGCTCAAGGGCTGGCTCACGCGCAAGAACCTGTCCGACCACAAGATACTGACGATGACGCGCTGGGTGGTGTGCATCTTCGCGCTGTGCGTCACGCTTTACGCGCTGTGGGCGCTGGATCATGAGACCGGCATCCACCAGATGGTGGAGAACGCCTACAAGGTGACGCTGGTGCTGGCCTTCACGCCGCTGGTGGCGGGGCTGTACTGGAAACGTGCCTCCACGTTCGGTGCCTATTGGGCGATGGGCTTGGGGGTGGCGACCTGGCTACCGATGGAGTTCATCGCGTTCGAGGCCGCACTCCCGCCGCAATTCGCCGGCTTTCTGATGAGTATTGTCGGCATGGTGGCCGGTTCGCTGCTGCATCGGCCGCCGGAGCATGCGCCCCAGCACCCGCATGCTGCTAATCCCGGAAAAAGCAGTTGACAGAAAACGCCGTGCTGTCCCAATGCGTTGGGATGCTCTTGTAGATACCGAATTCATTCGTACATAACGCGCTGATTGTGCGAATGAATTCGCATCTACAAACCCGCTAACTGCTTTTTCCAGGCTAACCGGAGCGAATGATTTTGTCACATGTTTGTCACACAAGCTTCATATTCTTGCCATCCCGTTTGAAAGTGGCTGAGCGACGATGAATGCGACAATTCTGATTGTAGAAGACGAACCGGCGATCCAGGAGCTGCTGTCGTTCAATGTGATGCGGGCGGGATTTCAAGCCGTGTGCGCCGGGGATGCGGATAGCGCATGGGAGCAAATACAGAACCGTGTGCCGGATCTGATTTTGCTGGACTGGATGCTGCCGGGTACCAGCGGTGTGGCGAAACATAACAATTAATCTACTCTAATCAATTATATAATCTGCATCATCAATGGTACTTTTCATGGTATTTCGTCGCCCCTGAAATATAGCTAAGCCCATGATTTCATTGTATAATACAGTATTATAAACCATGCAAATCCTTTAATAATACGCCTTGTCAGGCTGTTTCCTGGGGGATCTAATAATAATCAT
>Ga0172382_10000282_pt1 | contig 94135 bp, 94 predicted proteins | sample Leawel138RmetaG_FD_122245 | JGI IMG/M metagenome (GOLD analysis project Ga0172382, IMG submission 122245) | Leachate microbial communities from a municipal landfill in Southern Ontario, Canada - Leachate well 138R metaG | ecosystem: Engineered > Solid waste > Landfill > Unclassified | place... | reverse complement strand
TCTTATGGTGCATTTATGACTGCAAATCTGCTTTCGCACTCAGATCTGTTTGCGGCCGGAATAGCGAGAAGCGGTGCTTATAACCGGACACTGACGCCCTTTGGCTTTCAGAGCGAGGAAAGGAATTATTGGGAGGCACCCGATGTTTACAATACCATGTCGCCATTTATGCATGCCGACAAAATTAAGACGCCTTTGCTTCTGATTCACGGAAATGAAGACAACAATTCGGGAACTTATACGATGCAGAGCGAAAGATATTTCAATGCTCTCAAAGGTTTTGGTGCGCCTACCCGGCTGGTGATACTGCCAAAGGAATCACACGGATATGCTGCAAAAGAGAGCATTTTGCATGTGATTTGGGAGCAGGATCAGTGGCTGGAGAAATATGTGAAGAACAGAGAAATTGAGAATTAAAAAATGGAAGCCTTCTTAAAACGAAGGCTTTTATTATGATTGATTCCCTCAAATTAAAATTAATCCGAAAATATCCAATCCAATTTGATCGATTTTGAGACGAGTTGTTTGATGAATGTACAAATACACGATATAATGAATGTAGAGACGAACGGTATAATGAATAGGAAATGTACGGTATGATAAACGTAGATACGCACAGATTGATTAATATAGAAATGCAGGTCAAGGAGATTGTAGAGACGCACGGCCGTGCGTCTCTACTGCAAAAAATCTGAATATCTTCCTCTATTTTCACAAATTAAAATTAATCCAAAAAAAATCCGACCCAAAAAGAGTCGGATTTATATTTATCTATAAACATCTCAGTCATAGGACTGATGAATTTACCAGCTTGCCTTTCTGACGCCGGGGATCAGCCCGTTGTTGGCCATTTCACGGAAGCTTACACGTGAGATTCCGAAGATTCTCATATATCCTTTAGGTCTTCCGGTCAATTTGCAACGATTGTGCAGACGTACCGGAGAAGCATTTTTTGGAAGCTTCTGAAGGCCTTCGTAATCTCCGGCATCAAGCAAAGCTTTTCTCTTCTCGGCGAACTGTGCTGACATTTTGCGTCTCTTGCGCTCACGCGCTTTCATTGATTCTTTTGCCATAATCTTATTTGTTATCTTTTTTGAAAGGTAAACCAAATTTCTCAAGCAGTGCTTTTGCCTCTTTGTCGGTGTTTGCACTGGTCACAAAAGTAATATCCATTCCCTGGATTTTCTTTACACGGTCAATATTGATTTCGGGGAAGATAATCTGTTCTTTGATACCCAGGTTATAATTTCCTCTTCCGTCAAATCCTTTGGAGCTGATACCGTTGAAGTCACGAACACGCGGCAGTGCTGAAGAGATCAGTCTGTCCAGGAATTCGTACATTTTGGTTCCTCTCAAAGTAACTTTTGCACCAACCGGCATTCCTTTACGAAGTTTAAATGCAGCTTCGTCTTTTTTGGAAATGGTTCCAACCGCTTTCTGGCCGGTGATCAGGGTCATTTCTTCAACCGCATAATCAACGATCTTTTTGTCTGCAGTTGCAGCACCCAATCCCTGGCTCAAAACGATTTTTTGAAGTTTTGGCACCTGCATGACTGAAGTATATGAAAATTCTTCTTTCAATGCCGGGATGATTTCCTCATTGTATTTAACCTGAGGACGTGGTTTAAATGTAGTTGTACTCATCATTAAATCTCTTTACCGGTTTTCTTTGCAATTCTTACTTTCTTTCCGTCTTTGATTTCGTATCCGACACGGGTAGGATTTCCTTTGGCGTCAATCAGTGCCAATTTGCTGACATAGATTGGTGCTTCGGTTTCCACAATTCCTCCCTGCGGATTCTCAGCGTTCGGTTTGGTGTGTTTTTTAATCACATTCACACCTTCTACGATAGCTTTTCCTTCGCTTGGCAAAACCTTCAGTACAGAACCCTTGATTCCTTTTGAAGCACCTGACAATACTACGACTTTGTCTCCTTTTTTAATTTTCAATTTTGTCATTGTCATAAAATTTTAAAGCACCTCAGGGGCAAGTGAAACAATTTTCATATGGTTTTTGTCACGAAGTTCTCTGGCAACCGGTCCGAAAACACGGGTTCCTCTCATTTCGCCCTGTGCATTGAGCAGCACACATGCGTTATCGTCAAAACGGATGTAAGATCCGTCTTTTCTTCTGACTTCTTTTTTGGTACGAACAACGATTGCTTTTGAAACCGTTCCTTTCTTGGCGTTAGCGGTCGGTGTAGCTTCTTTGATCGAAACAACGATCTTGTCTCCAACCGATGCATATCGTCTTTTGGTACCACCCAAAACACGGATAACCAATGCTTCACGAGCACCTGTGTTATCTGCAACTTTTAATCTTGATTCCTGCTGTAACATATTACTTGGCTCTTTCTATGATTTCAATTACTCTCCATCGTTTGTTCTTACTCATCGGGCGTGTTTCCATAATTCGGACTTTATCGCCTTCGTTGCATTCGTTCTTTTCGTCGTGTGCAACGTATTTCTTGGTTCTTTTCACAAATTTCCCGTACAAAGGGTGTTTTTGTTTGTAGGTTTCAGAGACAACGATGGTTTTTTCCATCTTGTTGCTCGATACAACACCTACTCTTTCTTTTCTCACATTTCTGTCCATTTCGAGATGTTTTTACTGTTGAGTTAATTTTTGATTCAACACAGTTAACAATCTCGCAACGGTTTTACGAGATTTGCGAATAACCAGCGGGTCTTCCAAATGTGAGACCTTGTGGCTCATTTTCAGCTTTTGGTAATTGGCCTGCTCCTCTTCGAGCTTGCCTTTCAGGTCTTCCAAACTAAGTTCTCTGATATCTGATACTTTCATAATCATCAATTTATTAAGCAGAATAATCTCTTGCAATTATTAATTTGGTTCTTACAGGCAGTTTCTGCGCCGCCAATCTCAAAGCCTCTGTAGCAACTTCTGCGGAAACACCTCCCACTTCAAACAGGATTCTTCCGGGCTGTACTCTTGCCACCCAGTATTCGGGTGCACCTTTTCCTTTACCCATACGAACCTCTGCAGGTTTCTTGGTAATCGGTTTGTCGGGGAAAATTTTGATCCACAACTGACCTTCCCTTTTCATATATCGGGTTGCAGCGATACGGGCAGCTTCGATTTGACGGGCAGTAACAAAGCGTTCGTCAAGCGACTTGATCCCAAAAGTACCGTAGGCAAGTTCAGCACCTCTCTTGGTGTTGCCCTTCATCTTGCCTTTCTGCATCTTTCTGAATTTCGTTCTTTTTGGTGATAACATTTTTAGAAATCTTTAAAAACAATTAGACTTAATTAACGGGCTTGCTGTCTTTTTCTGCCGCCGCCTCCTTTTCGCTCTTTGGATTGTTTTTTCTGCAATCCGGTCAATGGTGACAATTCACGTTTACCGTAAACCTCTCCTTTCATGATCCATACTTTGATTCCCATACGGCCATAAGTCGTATGTGCTTCACCGATATGATAATCTATGTCTGCTCTGAAGGTTGACAATGGAATTCGTCCGTCTTTATAAGTTTCTGAACGTGCCATCTCAGCTCCGTTCAAACGACCCGAAATCATAATTTTGATTCCTTCTGCATTCATTCTCATTGCTGCTGCGATCGCCATTTTAATTGCTCTCCTGTAAGAAATACGGTTTTCAATCTGACGTGCGATGCTGTCTGCAACCAGTACTGAGTCTAACTCAGGTCTTTTGATCTCAAAGATGTTGATCTGAACTTCCTTGCCGGTCAGTTTTTTCAATTCTTCTTTCAGTTTGTCAACTTCCTGTCCTCCTTTACCGATAATAATACCGGGACGGGCTGTGGTAACGGTTACAGTGATCAGTTTCAGGGTTCTCTCAATGTAGATTCTTGAGATGCCTGCTTTTGAGAGACGCGCTTTCAGGTATTCTCTGATTTTTGCATCTTCTTCAATTTTATCACCGTAATCGTTTCCGCCAAACCAGTTTGAGTCCCATCCTCTGATGATCCCCAGGCGATTTCCGATTGGATTTGTCTTCTGTCCCATATTATTTATCTTCTGATTTTAATTCTTCTTTGGTTCCCAACACAAGGCTGACATGGTTTGAACGCTTTCTGATTCTGTGCGCTCTTCCCTGTGGAGCTGTACGGATTCTTTTCAGCTGACGGGCACTGTCAACAGTGATCGTCTTTACAAAAAGACCTGCCTCCTCAATATCGGCATTCTGGTTTTTCTCCTGCCAGTTGGCAATCGCACTCAACAATAGTTTTTCCAACTTCTCAGAGGCATGCTGTTTTGAATATTTCAAAATCGCAAGTGCTTTCTGTACTTCCACACCACGGATGATGTCTGCTACCAGTCGCATTTTTCTAGGTGAACTGGGGCAATTATTCAATTTCGCTGAAGCAATATCTCTGGTTGCCTCTCTGCGCATTTCATTACTGATTTTTTTTCTTGATCCCATTACCTGTTATCTTTTGCCTTTATTTTTGGCACCTGCATGCCCTCTAAACGTTCTGGTCGGTGAGAACTCACCCAGTTTGTGTCCTACCATATTTTCAGTTACATAAACCGGAACAAATGTTTTTCCGTTGTGAACCGCAAATGTCTGTCCTACGAAGTCAGGTGAAATCATCGAAGCTCTTGACCAGGTTTTGATCACGTCTTTTCTTCCCGATTCAACATTCGCCTGAACTTTCTTGTCTAATTTATAATGGATGTAAGGTCCTTTCTTTAATGATCGTGCCATGGATTATTTCTTTCTTTTTTCAACAATATACTTGTTAGACGCTTTCTTCGGTGTTCTCGTTTTGTATCCTTTTGCAGGAATACCGTTTCTTGAACGAGGGATACCTCCGGTTGCACGGCCTTCACCACCACCCATCGGGTGATCAACCGGGTTCATCACCATCGGTCTTGTTCTGGGTCTGCGGCCTTTCCATCTGTTTCTACCAGCTTTACCTGAAACCTCCAACTGATGGTCAGAGTTTGATACCACACCAATAGTCGCTTTACATTCCGTCAAAATCATACGGCTTTCTCCACTTGGCAGTTTGATGATCGCATATTTGCCGTCTCTTGCTACCAATTGTGCATAAGATCCTGCGCTTCTCGCCATCAATGCTCCCTGTCCGGGTCTCAGTTCGATACATGAAACAACAGTTCCCAGCGGAATGTTTTTCAGTTTCATTGTGTTTCCGACATCGGGTGTAGCATGTTCGCCGCACACGATGGTCTGACCCTTTTTCAATCCATTTTGAGCAATCACATATCGCTTCTCGCCGTCTTCATAAACAATCAGTGCGATGAATGCAGTTCTGTTCGGGTCATACTGAATTGACTCGATAACCGCAGATCCTTCGCGATCTCTTTTGAAATCGATGATACGATAGCTTTGCTTGTGTCCACCCCCTATGTAGCGCATGGTCATCTTACCGGAATGGTTACGACCACCGCTCTTTTTCTTTCCTACCGTGAGAGATTTCTCAGGTTTCACAGCATCAACACCTGCAAAATCATTGACGATTCTGAAGCGCTGACCGGGAGTGATAGGTTTTAATTTTCTTACTGACATTTAAAAAATTATTTTAACTAAACAAATCTATTTCTTGTCCTTCTGCTACGTGAATGATTGCTTTCTTTCTCTTGCTGGTTTTCCCTACCTGAAGACCGTTTTTTGTATAGCGGCTTTTGATTTTGGGTGCAGAGATTGATGTTTTCACACTCACTACATTTACTCCGTAAGCTTTCTCAACCGCTTCTTTGATCTGCAGTTTGTTTGCTTTCGGATTTACATAAAACGAATACTGACCCAGCAATTCGCTTGAATCTGTCGCTTTTTCCGAGATAACGGCTCTAATAATAACTGACATATCTATTTCGTTTTATTTTCTTAAATTTTCCTGAACTCTATCCAAAGAACTTTCAAGGAATACAACTTCAGTTGCATTGATCAGATCGTAAACATTCAATTCTGTGTTGTTTACCACCTTGGTTCCTTTCAGATTTCTTGATGACATATATACATTGTTGTTCGGCTCTCCAAGAACAAAAAGAGATTTCTTGGTGTCCAGACCCAACGCTTTCAATACTTCGATGAAATCTTTGGTTTTGGGCGCTTCAAAATTGAAGTTTTCCAAAACTTTGATCTCATTGTCTTTCATTTTCTGACTCAATACCGAACGCTTTGCCAATTTTTTGGTTGCTTTGTTCAGTTTGAAACTGTAGTCTCTCGGTCTCGGACCAAAGATGGTACCACCGCCAACGAAAACAGGTGATTTAAGCGAACCCGCTCTGGCTCCTCCTGTTCCTTTTTGTTTTTTGATTTTACGGGTACTTTTAGATACTTCAGCTCTTTCCTTCGCCTTGTGGGTTCCCTGTCTTTGTGCTGCCAGATACTGCTTCACTTCAAGATATACCACATGCTCATTGGGCTCGATTCCAAAAATTGAATCATCCAAAGAAACTTTCTTTCCGGTTTCTTTTCCCTGTATGTTTAATACTTTTAATTCCATTTTCTTACGATTACATATGAGTTTTTAGGACCGGGTATAGCACCTTTTACAATCAAAAGATTCTGCTCCGCATCTATTTTAAGTACATTCAGATTCTGAACAGTAACATTTTTACCACCCATACGGCCTGCCATTCGCATTCCTTTGAATACTCTTGACGGGTCTGAACCGGCTCCGATCGAACCCGGCGCTCTCAGTCGGTTGTGCTGACCGTGAGTGCTCTGACCCACACCTGCAAATCCGTGGCGTTTCACAACACCCTGAAATCCTTTTCCTTTTGAAACTCCCGTGATGTCAACATATTCACCTTCGCGAAATACATCTACTTTTATTTCATCACCTAAGTTCAAAGAATCTGCAAATTCTCCGTAAAATTCCACCAATTTGTGTTTTGGCGTAGTCCCTGCTTTCTTGAAATGCCCTTTCAAGGCGGCAGTGGTGTTCTTCTCTTTTGCGTCATCGAAACCTAATTGAACGGATTTGTAACCGTCCTTCTCTTCGGTTCTGACCTGCGTTACGATGCAAGGACCAGCCTGAATAATGGTGCACGGAATATTCTTTCCGTTTTCATCAAACAGTGAGGTCATCGCAATCTTTTTACCAATGATACCAGACATATTAAATTTTTAATTCTAATGATCTAATTTTTAAGGACTTGACAATATCTATTTTTGATTTAGGCATACCCGCTCCTTAAAATAGGGTGCAAATGTAAGGATTTAATTTTATGCAGCAAATTTTAGTTCAATAATTTTCGGCAGTTTACCGCCTTTTTCGAGCCATTTGTGCTTATAATTTAAAGGATTACAAATCTAAAGAAATTTGAATCAAAACACACCTTAATATATAATTCAAATTTAATTATCAATTTTATGATGATTTTTTGATTTTTCAAATTCAATTTCACCCCAAAAGAATACAGAACCGGTAAACCGTCCTCCGGCCAAAATATTCTATCTTTGTTTAAACATTTATTTGAATGGATATTCATCAGAAAATCATAAAACTGAGAGATGAACTCGCTCAGCACAATTACAATTATTATATACTCGACCGGCCGACCATCAGTGATTATGAATTTGACCAAATGCTCAAAGAACTGATCGAACTCGAAAAAGCACACCCTGAATTTTATGACGAAAATTCACCCAGTCAGCGTGTCGGCGGAACAGTCACCAAAGATTTTCCTACCATCAGCCACGAATACCGTATGTATTCGCTCGACAACTCTTACTCGATCGAAGATCTTCAGGACTGGGAAAATCGGATTGAAAAAATACTCGGATCAAAGACCGAATTTGTATGCGAACTGAAATATGACGGTGCTTCAATTTCAATATTGTACGAAAACGGAAAAATCAATCAGGCTGTTACTCGCGGCGACGGTTTTCAGGGCGATGAAATTACGCCAAACATCAGAACCATCCGTTCAATTCCGCTGAAACTGAAAGGAGATTATCCGCAGAGATTTTACATCAGAGGCGAAATACTGATGCCTTTCAAGGAGTTTGACCGAATCAATGCACAAAGAAGAAAAGACGGTTTGGAACTATATGCCAATCCGAGAAATACAGCCAGCGGAAGTCTGAAACTTCAGGACAGTTCTGAGATTGCAAAAAGAAAATTGGACTGTTACCTTTATACCATAGTCGGTACAAATCTGCCGTTTGACAGTCAGTGGGAAATGCTCAAAGCGGCTCACAATTATGGTTTTAAAATTCCGGATACCGCGAGACTATGTCATACTTTGGGCGAAGTGCTCGAATTCATCGACCATTGGGACACCGAAAGAAAAAATCTGAGTTTTCCGATCGACGGGATCGTTGTAAAAGTCAACTCATTTGCGCTCCAGGAAGAATTGGGTTATACCGCCAAATCACCGCGATGGGCAATGGCCTATAAATTCAAGGCTGAACAGGCAGAAACCGAGTTGCTGAGCATATCTTACCAAGTTGGCAGGACAGGCGCAATCACACCGGTTGCCAACCTGAAACCTGTGAATCTTGCCGGAACAGTGGTCAAAAGAGCATCGTTGCACAATGCGGACATCATAGAGAAATTAGATGTCAGGATCGGCGATATGGTCTATGTAGAAAAAGGTGGCGAAATCATTCCAAAAATTGTTGAAGTCAATTTGGATGTCCGGCAGCCGGATGCCCAAAAAATTGAATTCATCACCCATTGCCCCGAATGTCATACCGAACTAATCAGAAACGAAGGTGAAGCCCAGCATTTCTGTCCGAACGAAGATGGCTGCAAGCCTCAGATCATCGGAAGGATGGAACATTATGTTTCGAGAAAGGCGATGGATATGGCCAGTATCGGAAGCGAAACCATAGAGCTGTTGTTTGAAAATCATCTGGTCAAAGATGCGGCTGATTTTTATGATTTGAAAAAAGAAAATCTGCTGCCACTCGAAAGAATGGCCGAAAAATCTGCGCAAAATATCATTGATGCAATTGAATTGTCAAAACAGATTCCTTTTGAAAAAGTACTGTATGCCATCGGTATCCGTCATGTTGGCGAAACAGTTGCAAAAAAACTGGCACGACATTTCAAATCGATAGAAAACATTCAAAATGCAAGCACCGAAGAATTGACCCATCTGGAAGACATAGGCGAAAAAATTGCATTGAGCATCCGTGAATTCTTTTCGAAACCCAAAAACATTGAGTTTATTCAAAGATTAATAACCGCCGGTGTACAAATGGAAATGGGTGAAGCCGAGCGGCCGGTTTCAAATGCACTCGACGGAAAGACCTTTCTGTTTACCGGTGCGCTTTCGCATTTCACCCGCGAACAGGCTCAAAAAATGGTTGAAGACCACGGCGGAAAAAATATTTCGGCAGTCAGCAAAAACCTGAATTACCTGGTCGCCGGCGAAAAAGCGGGCAGCAAACTCAAAAAAGCAGAATCGATCGGGACAGTTCAAATCCTGACCGAAGAAGAGTTTTTGAGAATGGTTGAGGCACTGTAAGCCATGATGAAAACCTTAAAAGGGCTTGAAGTTTTAAGAAACATTTAGTCATTTGCATTTTGGCATTGAAAACTTAAGCAATAGTTTTGCCGATTCAGTTTTCAGAACTTGATTATATGCAGAAACGATTTTTGAATCTAAATCATTTCATTTTTGCGCTGACAATTCTTTTTTGTCTTCCCTGTCCGGTCAAAAGAGATTTGAAGAAGAAATTGGATGTTCCGGTTTCAGAGGTTGTGAAATTTGAGAATATCAATTCGGTTTGTGCATCAGTTTCTGAATCCAATTCCGAAAAAAATCAAAAACAGCAAATCTTTGATTACAAAGCGATTCATTACCATCTGATTGAATTCAAAATAATCGGTTTTGGAATTAATTATAATGATTCTGAATTCAGAAAACCAAAAATTCCACTGTTCAAACTCAACCGAAATTATCGAATTTGATTTGACTGATAAACCTCGGAAAACTCATTACCGAATTTTCACCAATCATTAATCAAATCAAAATGTTAAATCAAAACACTTATTCATACGCCGGTATGTTTGCCACTGCGTTGCGTTGGGTCGCCGGCTGGACTTATTTTTCGGCTTTCTGGAGAAGGTTTATTATCGACAACAAACTAATCAGAGACGAAGCCGGTTACATAGGCGAAAAATTCAATCACTTTCTGCCCAATGCGCTCGGTATCAAACCGATCATTGAATACCTGATACTGAATCCGGATATGCTTTGGTGGGCAATGGTGATTTTTACGCTGGTCGAAGCAATCGTTGGTTTGTTTCTGATTCTCGGTCTGTTTACCCGCCTGGCAAGCATCGGAATGTTTCTTCTTGCAATGAGCATCCTGCTCGGTTCGGGCTGGATCGGCACCACCTGTCTGGACGAATGGCAGATTGGTGTACTGGGTGTAGCCTCGGGTTTCAGTCTTTTCATTATGGGTGGCGGAAGGTTTTCGATGGATGAATTTCTCATCAGAAAAAACAAATCATTCACACATAAAAAATGGTTCGCAAAACTGGCTTCGGGCGAATTGAATTGTAAGGAAAACCGGGTTTCAAAAATTGTTTTGACCGGATCGGTTCTGATTTTCGGACTTACACTTTATACAAATCAGGTTTTTCATGGCGGCGTTTTTGGCACGCTTCACAACAAATCAGTCAGACCCCATCTTGAAATTTCCGAAGCTGAAATTATTGATAATCAACTGATTTTTAAAATTTACAGAACCGAAGGTGCAGATGTTTACGGCTCATTTCTGATTGGAATCAAACTGAGCGATAAATACGGAGAAACTGTTTTTGAACTGAATCATGAACAGTTTTCAAAGCTGGAACCAAATCAGATTGAAAATGATTATGTGGCGAAAATCAAACCCGGTAAATACAGTCTGATTATTCCTTTGGGAGCAAAAGCAAAAATGCTGCTTCCGCTGAATGAGTTAAAAATCGAAAATGATGAAACTTATCTTCTGGAACTGATTGACATCAGCGGTTTGAGCTGGCAGACTGAAATTAAAAATTAAATCGAAAAGCCCTGTAAGAGCTATAAACTTTGACAGGGCTTTCTTTATTTCTTCACAAACTTTGTCAGAATAACAATCGACTGACCGTCAACTTTTCCTTCAATTTGTTCGGGATTGTCTCTGACCAATCTGATATTTCTAACCGCTGTTCCGATTTTTGCAACCAGCGAACTGCCCTTTACATCCAAATCTTTGATCAGTGTCACCGTATCTCCGTTTTGGAGAATATTTCCGTTCGAATCTTTGTGAAGTTCAACGGTTCCGTCACCGGTATGATCGCCCGAAGCCTTTGCCCATTCCAGCGTTTCATCGTCCAGATATATCATATCCAGCGCTTCTGCCGCCCATGACTCATTTCTGAAACGATTGAGCATTCGCCAAGAGACCACCTGTACACCGGAAACTTCACTCCACATCGCAGTGGGAAGAATTTTTTCCCAATAATCGCTGTCGGGTTCTTCTCTTTTTTCAATCTGAGCAAGCGCTTTGTCCGAAATCAGAATTGCTCTTTCGGGCTGATTGCCGTCTGTGGGTCCCACCTCATAAAGATTCAGATTTCCGGCTTCACCACTCAATTCGCAGACACCGCCGCTTCTTTGTTTCAGGATTTCTTCCAATTTCATAATTGAATTGTATTTTGTTTTGAACCGGCAAAAATCGGTTAATTTATCGATGATTCAAAATCATTTGATGATTCTGCCGGTCAGCCAGTGACTGAAAATCCCGCTGCCAATGCCGATGATCGCACCGCCGAGTACATCGGTCGGATAATGTCTGCCGAGCCTCATTCTGGAATAACCCACACCGATCGGCCAGCTGAAAATCGGGATTGAGACATATGCCCTGCCGTTTGAATGATAAGCCATGCTAATCGTCATTGCAAAGGCAAAAGCCGAATGACTCGACGGAAAAGACTGATAGTTCGGTTCTTTGTAACTGTTGATTTCGGGATAAGTTATCGACGGTCTCGGTCTGCCGACTGCCTTTTTGAGCAAAGACGAAATCAGAATGCTCACGCCCATGCTCATCGATGATTCCAAACTGTAACTGAGTGCATTTTTGTCATTTTCAATCAAACCGTAAGTCAGATTTCCGCCCACATAAACGGCAGGCGCCCATTTGACCGAATTGCTCACACCCATCCAAAAATGATCTTCTGCCGGATTCTCGACATTCACTTTTCTGAGCAAATCAATTTCAAAATTCTGAGCCGAAACAGCAGTCGTTAAAAACAGCAGAATCAGTAAATATTTTATTGGGTTTTTCAAAACTTTAAAAATCAATTTGCAAAAGTCCGGCTGACCTTCTGGATGCCGTCTATGTGTTTGAGCTGATCCATAATCTTGTCGAGCTGTGATTTGTTTTTGACCGAAACCGAAATTTTCCCTTCAAACACGCCGTCTTCCTCAGTAATATTGATGCTTCTGATATGGACATGCAGATTCGATGAAATGATTTTTGTAATGTCATTGATCAGACCGATCCGGTCGAGTCCCTGAATATTGATAATCGCACGATACAGCTGTGAAGCCGAATCGATCCATTTGGCGCGAATGATCCGATACGCCTGATTTGCCTGCAGTGCGACTGCATTCGGACAATCCTTTTTGTGAACCCTGATTCCCTTTGAAACCGTTACAAATCCAAAAACCTTATCGCCCGGAATCGGGTTGCAGCAGGATGCAAGTTCATAATCCAGTTTTTCTTCATCAGCACCGAAAACCAGTGAATCATATTTCTGTTTCGGTTCCTCTTCTTTTACGTTATTTGGTTTGGGTTTGGGTCTGAATCGATTGATAAATCCGGTAAATCCGGTTTTGCTTTCTGCAAATTTCCTCAGTCCGCGGTTGTCAATCTCGCCTGTTCCGATCTTATAAAATACATCCTGACTGTTTTTTGATTTGAAGAAATTTTGAAGATCATTCAAAACCGATTCACTGAAATCAATTTTCAAATGTCTGAGTTTTCTGATCAGAATTTCTTTTCCGTCTTCAGAAATTGCACGTTTTTCGGCATTGAGCGAAGCCTTGATTTTTGAACGCGCACGGCTGGTGATTACAAAATCAAGCCAGTCAGCTTTTGGTTTCTGATTGGGCGAAGTGAGAATTTCAACCTGATCGCCGCTTTTCAGCTCATGACTCAGCGGATAGAGTTTCCCGTTTACTTTTGCTCCCAGACAGGTATCACCGAGTTTACTGTGTATCGCATATGCAAAATCGAGCGAGGTGGCACCTTTTGGAAGTGAAAACAGTTCTCCTTTTGGCGAAAAAACAAAAATTTCTTTGGTGTACAGGTTGAATTTAAAATTGTCGATAAACTCAGATGCATCCTGGCCTTCATTGTTTTCAAGCATTTCCCTCACTTGGCTGATCCACTGATCAACTTTTGAATCTTCAATCTTGTAATTTTCCTTGTATTTGTAATGTGCCGCCACTCCCCTTTCCGCGATTTCATCCATTCTTTCGGAACGGATCTGTACTTCCACCCATCTCGCCATCGGGCCCATCACCGTAATATGCAATGATTCATAACCGGTTGATTTCGGCTGTGAAATCCAGTCTCTAAGCCGGTTGGGATTGGGTCTGAAAATATCTGTAACGATCGAATAAATCTTCCAGGCGATAAATTTCTCATTTTTTGCATCTGATCTGTATATGATTCTGACCGCAAATTTGTCATAGACTTCATCAAAATTGACCCTTTGTGAAGCCATTTTTTTATGGATTGAAAAAATTGATTTTGACCTTCCTTTGATTTCAAATTCCAAGCCTTCCTCATTAAGTTTCTCTTTGATGGTCTGAGAGAAATTGTTGATATAGATATCTCTTTCTTCTTTGGTCTCGTGCAGTCTGCGCTCGATATTGAAATATTCCTCGGGTTTGGTATATTTCAAACTCAAATCTTCCAATTCCGATTTGATGTTGTAAAGCCCCATCCTGTGTGCCAGAGGCGCATAAATAAAGATGGTCTCGGATGCAATTTTGAGCTGTTTGTCCTCAGACATTGACTCCAGCGTCCTCATATTGTGCAATCTATCAGCGATTTTGATCAAAATCACCCGCACATCTTCTGACAAAGTCAGCAGCAATTTTTTGTAATTTTCTGACTGTATCGATACATCCTGACGGTTCAGTATCGAAATTTTGGTCAGTCCGTCTATAATTTTTGCAATCTTTTCACCAAACAGTTCTTTGATGTCGTCAAGCGTATAATTGGTATCCTCAACCACATCGTGCAGCAGTGCGGCTGCAATGCTGGTTGCACCCAAACCGATTTCGTTTGCAACGATTTTTGCAACTGCGATCGGATGGAAAATATAGGGTTCGCCTGTTTTTCTTCTTTGGTCTTTGTGCGCCTCTGCCGCAAGATCAAATGCTCTCCTGATCAGTTTTTTGTCCTCTTTGGTCAAGGTCTGATAGGTGTGTTTCAGCATATCCTTATATCGCCTGGAAATTTCCTGATTTTCCAGTTCCGCGGGGTCCAATATTTTTTTTTCTGTCTTTTCGGTCATAGCAGAAATAAAATTAGCAAATTTCTATCATTTCTCCAACAGCACTCTGATCAGTTCGGGAGGTCGTCCGATTACGGCTTTGTTCCCTTTGACAACGATGGGTCGCTGAATCAGGTTCGGGTGAAGATGCATTGCCTCGATGATCTGGCTGTCGGTTAGTTTTTTGTCTTTATAATTTTCTTTCCAGATTTCTTCTTTGGTCCGAACCAATTCAAACGGTTTGATGCCGAGTTTTTTGATCAGATCTTTGATTTCATCCGTCGAAAGCGGTTCCTTCATATAATTCACAATCTCAAAGGGTTCGCTGATTCCGTCAAGGACGTCACAGCCTTTTCTGCTGGTGCTGCATCTTGGATTATGATAAATTTTAATCATGATTCTGGTTTTTTTCTTAAATTTATAGAAATAAATTAAATCAGCATTGAAAAATCTAATTTACATATTTATTTTACTGCCGCTGCTGTCGGGTTGTTCAACAAATATACCAACAGTGTCCGAAAATGGTGAAGGTTTGTCTTTTGAAAAAAATGATCAGGATCAGTATGACATCATCGTGCTTGACACCGGCTATGATCTGTATTTGAGAACAGTCGCTCAGCCAGAAAGTTTTCATTCCGAAGAATATTATAAAACCAGAAACAGCTTTTATGTAAACGAATGGAACATCAGGAATTCTCAACCTCAGCAATATGACCCCAACTTCTATTCGACCTATATCGATTACAATCCGTCAGTCGAATATGGTGTTCATTTTGAATACAAACTCTACAACTTTTTTAAATATATTGAGTGGAAATACAAAGTCAGATTTTGATTCTGCTTGATTTTTTGTCATAAATCGTATCTTTGCCGCCATGTTAAACAGCGAGCTGATAAAGGATCTGAATCATCGGATCGATGATCTTTACACCTATCTCGAGATAGAGAAAAAGGAAATAGAAATAACAAATGATGAAGAAAGGGCTGCTTCGCCCGGTTTTTGGGACAATTCGAGGGAGGCTGAAGCTTTTATGAAAAATCTTCGCTCCAAAAAGAAATGGGTCGAAGACTATCATCTTGTTCTAAATTCATTCAACGATCTTGAAGTTTTGGTTGAATTTGCCGAAGCCGGTGAAGCAAGCGATGAAGAATTGCAAAAACAATATGATCAGACACTCAAACTGCTTGAAGATCTGGAGTTCAGGAATATGCTTTCAGAAGAGGGAGACAGTCTGAGTGCCGTTCTTCAAATCACTGCAGGCGCTGGCGGCACCGAAAGCTGCGACTGGGCGAGCATGCTGATGCGGATGTATCAGATGTGGGCAGAACACAATGGATATAAGATTCATGAACTGAACTTTCAGCCAGGCGATGTGGCGGGTGTAAAAACCGTCACCATGGAAATCGACGGCGATTTTGCATTCGGTTATCTGAAAGGCGAAAACGGAGTTCATCGTCTGGTCAGGATTTCACCATTTGATTCAAATGCAAAAAGACACACCAGTTTTGTTTCGGTATATGTATATCCTCTGGTCGATGATACCATAGAAATTGAGATTAATCCAAACGATATTGAAATGCAGACTTCGCGTTCGGGCGGTGCCGGCGGTCAGAATGTAAATAAGGTGGAGACCAAGGTTCAGCTGACTCACAAACCGACCGGAATCGTAGTGGTTTGTCAGATTGAACGCTCACAGCTCGGCAACCGGGAACGGGCGATGCAGATGCTGAAGTCAGAGTTATACAAGATAGAACTTGAGAAAAGGATGGCGGCAAGAAGTGAGATTGAAGCAAATAAAATGAAGATTGAATGGGGCTCTCAGATTAGAAATTATGTGATGCAGCCTTATCAGTTGGTCAAAGATGTCAGAACAGGTTATGAAACCAGTGATGTTCAGTCAGTTATGGACGGAGAGATCGATGAGTTTTTGAAAGCTTATCTGATGCTGATGGGCCAGAAGGAAGAGAAAAGTTAATCCGATAAGGAACACACAGAAAATGGAAAACCCCGTAAGACCGAGATCATACGGGGTTTTCTTTTTCCGAAACATTTTGTTCAAAAAACCGGACAAGCCGACTTTTCGGGTAGCTGTTATCAGTCTGAATCTTTGCTGAGAATTCTTCCGAAGAAAAATTCACTGCGATCGAAAAAGCGAATACAGCCTGCTTCGAAAACTGAGACAGATTTATGCGTTAGTTAAGCGGGTAACGTTCAGAGCTTCCGTGTGGAAATTCGATCACTTCAGCCACCTTGGTGAAACTGAAGCCGGAACGATAAACCCCTTCGGCCAAATCTTCTCAATTGTGTCGGAATTGAAACTTCATCGAATTCGTGAGAAAAAGATTCTGTAACAAAAAGGACACTATTTGAAAGAACATCAGTTCTTAATCAAAACGATTTAAAATTAAACTCTTCATAAAAAGAAACTCAATTTTCTTCTTCGGTCTTCAAACGAATTCTTCGGAAGAATCATTTTGATAGTTCAAAGATAGATTCTGTTTTTAATTCTGACAAATAAATTTCATTCTACTTATTCACAATCACTTAACCGAGGTTATCAACAATTGTTCATAAGTCTGACGGCCTCCATATTCAGAAGAATCTACAGATTTTAATCGGTCAGCTTTTTTGCTTTTTCAACAATTGCAGATGCATCCAAACCATACTTTTTCATCAGTTCGGATGGCGTTCCGCTTTCACCAAAAGAGTCATTTACCGCCACAAATTCCTGTCTGACCGGATATTTCTCTGTCAAAAGACGCGAAATACTCTCACCCAGACCGCCAAATTTGTTGTGTTCTTCACAGCTGACAATCTTTCCTGTTTTCTTGACAGAATTCAATATAATTTCTTCGTCCAACGGTTTAATGGTGTGAATATTAATCAGCTCTGCAGAGATTCCCTGTTCTTCAAGCGCATTGCACGCAATCATTGATTCCCAAACCAGATGACCGGTTGCAACAATGGTCACATCGCTTCCTTCACTGATCATTACGCCTTTTCCGATTTCAAATTTCTGATCTGCAGCTGTAAAAACAGGAATCGAAGGGCGACCGAATCTCAGATAAACAGGGCCTACATGCTCTGCAATGGCAAGTGTAGCCGCTTTGGTCTGGTTGTAATCGCAGGTATTGATGACTGTCATTCCGGGCAGCATCTTCATCAGTCCGATGTCTTCAAGAATCTGATGGGTCGCACCGTCTTCACCCAAGGTCAGACCGGCATGAGATGCACATATTTTTACATTTTTGCCCGAATAGGCAATCGACTGACGAACCTGATCATAAACCCTTCCGGTTGCAAAATTTGCAAATGTTCCTGCAAACGGAATTTTTCTCCCAATGGTCAGACCGGCAGCAACGCCCATCATATTGGCTTCTGCAATTCCCAATTGAAAAAAACGCTCAGGATTTTCCTTTTTGAATGTACCCATCTTGAGTGAATCGGTCAGGTCGGCACAAAGACCAACCACATTTGGATTTGTTCTTCCCAATTCGGTAAGTCCGTCACCAAAACCGCTTCGGGTATCCTTTTTTTCTGTATAATTTAATTCGATCATCTCAATAGTCTTTTAATTCTGTTTCGGGGTTTTGTTCAAGTGCAATTGCAAGTTGTTCATCATTTGGCGCTTTTCCGTGCCAGGCATGGGTGCCCATCATAAAATCGACTCCGTTGCCCATTTCGGTATGCAAAAGGATTGCGATCGGCAGTCCTTTTCCGGTTTCTGACTTTGCCTTTTCAAGAACTTCAATCACCTTTTCTGTATTGTTTCCTTCTTTTTCTTCCAGAACCATCCAGCCAAAAGCGGTCAGTTTTGATTTCAGATCGGTGGTATCGAGCACGTCTTTTGTGTCACCGTCAATCTGACGGCCGTTGTAATCGATGGTGGTAATCAGATTGTCAACTTTATTGGCTGAAGCATACATAAAAGCTTCCCAGTTCTGACCTTCGTTTAATTCACCGTCTCCCTGAAGCACATAAACCAGTTTGTCGTCATGATTCAGTTTTTTGGCAAGAGCGGCTCCGATGGCAACCGACAGACCCTGACCGAGTGAACCGGTGGCGATCCTTATACCCGGAAGGCCTTCGTGAGTGGTCGGATGTCCCTGAAGTCTTGAATTTAATTTTCTGAAAGTATTCAATTCTTTGACCGGAAAAAATCCAAATCTTGCCAGCGTGCTGTAATAAACCGGTGAAATATGTCCGTTTGAAAGAAAGAACAGATCCTCTCCTATCCCGTCCATCTTAAAATCGGTCGAATAGTCCATCACTTTTCCGTATAGCGCAGTAAAAAATTCGGTACAACCAAGCGAACCGCCCGGATGACCGCTGTTTACCGCATGAACCATCCTCAGTATGTCACGTCGGGTCTGCTGAACATGGGTCTGTAATTGTTCTAAAGTCATTTCTGCAAATTTGTTTGCAAAATTAAGCTTTTGATTTCAGATACCCGATGACCTATGATGCTTTTCTATAAAGATTTGAAGTTGAGTTTTCAACAAATCATCATTTTGTCAATGTTTAAATTTTTCCAAAAGTTTTTTGAAAGGCGGTCGGAATAAAATCAATCAAATCGCTTGCAATCAGTGATTCTTCGCCCATTTCATACGCAGCCAGATCACCGCACAATCCGTGCAGATATACACCAAGAATGGCAGCTTCTTTTGGAGCATGGCCTCTGCCAATCAAACCTGCGATCATTCCGGTCAGTACATCGCCGCTGCCTGCAGTTGCCATTCCCGGATTGCCTGTCGAATTGAAATGGGTTTCTCCATCTGGCGTATGAATCTGGCTGAAAGCACCTTTTGAAACCACGATCAGACCAAATTCTTTGGAGAGATTTTTAATTTTTTTGAATTTCTCAATGCTGTCATTCCAACTGCCGATCAGCCTTTCCAACTCTCTGTCGTGTGGTGTGATAATGGTATTTTCGGGCAGTATCTTGAGCAGATTTTTGTTTTTTGACAACAAATTGATTCCGTCGGCGTCGATAATGATTTTTCGATACTCAAATTCATTTTCAGACAAAAACTGTTCAAAACCGTATTCTGTCCTTTCATCCGTTCCCAGACCCGGACCGATTGCAATTGTATCAAACCGGCTGATTTTTGGAAATCCGATAATCTTGTCATCAGAAAAATCGGTCATCAGCATGACTTCCGGAAAAATTGATTGAAGAACGCTACTTCCGCATTTCGGAATATAGGCGGTTACCAGGCCGGCACCGCAGCGCATTGCGGCTTTTGCGCTGAAAATAACCGAGCCCATTTTTCCGTGGCTGCCACCGATGACAAGCAGATTTCCATAATTGTATTTGTAACCAAAACGATCCCTGCGTTTTCTCAGACCGGAAACTGAATCCAAATCGGTAAAATAAAATTCAGTTGATTGTGATTCAATTGAATTCCGGTCAAAACCAATATCCAGAATTTTAAAATCTCTGATGTTTTTTGAATTTTCTGACAGCAACATCGACAGTTTGGGCGAATCAAAAGTCAGGCAGAGATCGGATTGAACAATTGAATCTTCTGTTGAATTCAAACGGTCGCAAAACATACCAGAAGGCAGATCGACCGAAATCATCTCACAATTTGAATGATTCATTTTTTCAATTACAGTCTTCAAACCGCCATCCACAGGACGATTCAGTCCGTAACCAAAAATCGCATCGATAATCACCGGCTGATTTGAAAAGTCAAAATCTGTGTTTTCATCAAAATATTCAATTTCAACACCGGTTTCTTTCAGTCTTTTCTGATTGGTCAGATTATCGGCAGAATAATTATGGGTTTTCAAAAGATAAACTTTTGGATTTGAGCCGCCGTTTTTTATCAGTCTTGAAAGCACCAGACCGTCACCGCCGTTGTTTCCCGAACCGCAAAAAATTACAAAATCAGTATTTGAAATTTCATGCCTGAGTTTAATCTGATCAAAAACGGCAGTTGCAGCTCTTTTCATCAGATCGATCATTTCGATATTTTGTTTGGCTGCAGTTTCTTTTTCTACAATTTTTAACTGTTCGGGATTGAGTATTTTCATAACAAATTCAATTATTTTGATTGAATAAAAAGTTTAAATCTAAAATTACGACTTTAATTGCGAAAATGCATAAAAACAAAACTGTTTCTGTCGGAACCTGTACAGTTTACTGTATGTCAGTTTGTTTTGACCAATTCATCATTTCGAAAACAAAATCTGTCTGTCTCAAAATTCCGGTTTTAAAGTATCATTATTTTACAATGTAAATATTCTGTACATATAGGTTCTAATCTGAAAGGCACATTAAAAAACAGTTTTCTATTTTTGGTTTAAAATTCAATAATATGAAATACATAAACTACTTACTTGCCGGTCTGTTCTGCAGCCCGCTATTTTTTAATCTTCAGGCACAAAGTCCCGGAAATGCATTTACAGAAGGATTCAATATTGCAGTTGATCAGGGATATCAGTGTATTACCGACCAGCAGCGTGAGCTGAGCAATCAAAAAATTGCGGAAAGCATTCAAAATTTGAGAGAACAGGGAAAATTATTTTACAATGAGGCTTCAAAACCGGATTACATCCAGTTCGCCTGGCCTATAAAAATGGCTGAAGGCGTTGGTTACAACAAAATCTGGGGAATTTCGAATTTCGTTGACCATCAGGGAGGTTCAGGAATTCAGGATTATTTTTGCAAGGAAAAGACCTACAACGGGCATCATGGAACAGACATCTATCTATGGCCGTTCTGGTGGTATGCAATGGATCACAATCAGGCAGAAATCGTTGCGGCAGCCGATGGTCAGATTTTGTACAAATTTGATGGGAATTATGATCGCAGCTGTGTGATGGGATCGGGTGACTGGAATGCGGTATATGTACAGCATGCCGACGGTTCGATTGCCTGGTACGGACATATGAAAAACGGTTCGCTGACCACAAAAAATGTAGGCGATATGGTCAGTAAAGGAGAATTTTTGGGGAATGTGGGAAGTTCGGGAAGTTCGACCGGACCTCATCTCCATTTTGAAGTTTATAACTCGAGCAGTCAGCTGATCGATCCTTTTGAGGGCAGCTGTAATCTTTTGAACACCGAATCCTGGTGGGAAGATCAGCTTCCACACGATATTCCTTCAATCAATGCTGTACTGACCCATTCTTTATACCCCGTTTTTCCGGATTGTCCGCAGCAGGAAGTTACAAATCTGAAAAATTATTTTGAAACCGGAGAGTCCGTTTATCTGGCAGTCTATCTGACCGATCAGGAGGCCGGGTCAACAATGCATCTGAAAGTAACAAGACCGAATGGAACAATATTGAATGAGTGGGATGCAGCTCTGACCGAAAATTATCAGCTTTCTTACTGGTTCTGGATAGCCAATCCCGATATGAACGGGAACTGGAAATGGGAAGCTACATACAAAGGCGTGACAGTTGTTCACGATTTTTATGTAGGTGTGATGGGAACTGCCGAAAATGAAATCAAAGATTTTAAAGCTTTCCCGAATCCGGTTTATGAGCTAATCAATCTGCAGTCACCGGATAAAATTGTTGATGTTCAAATTATTGATGCACAGGGAAAGACGGTTAAGCACATCAGCAGTCTGTCAGGTATCGACAAGGTAGATGTCAAATCGTTGCCGCCAGGATTTTATGTAATCCGGGCATCGGATATACAGAAAAAGACTTCAACAGTAAAAATCATGAAGAAGTAATTCCATAGTCCCCCAAATGAAAAAAACCGGCAGTTTCGACAGCCGGTTTTTTTTGATTCTTAAAGTTTGGTGAATATCAGTGTGGTCGTCGTTCCGAGTGAAGTTGCAGAAATCCTGAACTGACTGTGATTCCCTGATTGAATTTCGGGTGTGAATGTCTCGGGCAGTATGGATTCAAATCCTTCTGTGGTCACAATGACCTTGTACGAATCGCCGTTCTTTTCCCAGGTTCCGCCGATGGTTTCCATCAAATGACACGGATGATCGGTGGTTTCGCCCCATACATCTTCAACAAAAATTCCTCCGCTTACAAATTTCACACTGCCTTTGAACATACAATCGCCGGAAATGTCCTGTGGTGCTCCATTGATCAGTTTTCCGGTCACTTTCCAGGTTCCTACAATTGAGAATGGCGGCTCAGAAGGTCCGTCATCATCAGAACTGCAACCGATAAAACTTAGTCCAAAACCGATTACCAGCAATAATCCGAGTAGTTTTTTCATTTTTTTGATTTTAATTTAATAACAGCAAACTACTGTCTTTATTGCCAAAAATAAAAAATTATTCATTGTACCACTCTCCTCTGTGCGGTTTGAGCGCATCTCTGACCGGAATCAGCTCATTTTCATCCACCACCATAAAACAAATCGATTCATTATTTGCAAAATGTTCGACACCGGTGATGTTATTTTTCAAACCGTCCTTTTCAATAAATTCCTTCAGGTGTTCCGCCTGATGCTCAGCCGTTTTATTTGCGTCAGGACCAAAAAAGTCCCAGATTAGTTTTAATTTTTTCATGGCTCAAATTTAAAAATAGTTTTGAAGAGTTAGCGGCAAAGCTGTCTTTTATATCATGGATCTTGAATTAATTTTCAAGACTTAATTCATGATTGTTTTTATTAATTCTTTAATCACTTGAATCAATTAAAAATTATCATTCAATTCCAAACAAATTAAACTCGGTCAGTTAACGAATGGCTGTATGTTTTTGTACCTTTGCACATTCAAATGAAAAATCCGATTTCCACATACAATCCAAAGGAGTATATACTGATCAAAGGTGCAAAACTCCACAATCTGAAAAATATAGATTTGGCCATTCCGAAGAACAAACTGGTGGTCATCACCGGTCTTTCGGGTTCCGGAAAATCATCACTAGCTTTTGATACGCTTTATGCTGAAGGTCAGAGAAGATATGTTGAAAGTCTGTCATCGTATGCACGTCAGTTTTTGGGGAAATTGGACAAACCTCAGGTTGATTATATCAAAGGAATCGCACCTGCAATCGCAATCCAGCAAAAAGTCATCAGTTCAAACCCGAGATCGACGGTCGGAACCACCACCGAGATTTATGATTATCTGAAACTGCTGTATGCGAGAATCGGAAAGACCTATTCTCCGGTGTCGGGTGAATTGGTTCAAAAAGAAACGGTAACCGATGTGATTGACTATATACAATCATTGCCGGTCGGCTCAAATCTGCTGATTCTTTCTCCTCTATATAATACGGGCGACAGATCTTTTTCCGAATTTATTAAAATTCTTCAGCAACAGGGTTTTACGCGAATGGAAATCGATGGAAATCAGGTCAAAATCGAAGATCTGCTCGAATTTAATTTTGAGCCAAAAGATGATGCTTCGGTCAGATTATTGATCGACAGGGTGAGTACTCAGGATGATGAATCATTTTATCATCGTCTGGCGGATTCGGTTCAGACTGCATTTTTTGAAGGAAAAGGCGGACTGGTTCTGAGAAATACAGATGACAATTCGGAAAAAGATTTTTCAAACTCTTTTGATTTGGATGGAATCGCATTCAATGAACCCACAACTCATTTTTTCAGCTTCAACAATCCTTACGGCGCCTGTCCGACCTGTGAAGGATACGGAAAAGTGATCGGAATCGATGAAAATCTGGTTATTCCCAACAAAGGTCTTTCGATTTTTGAGGATGCTGTCATTGCCTGGAAAGGCGACAAAATGAGCGAATGGAAAGATCATTTTATCAAAATCGCTTCAAAACGTGATTTTCCAATTCACAGACCATATTTTCAGCTGACCGAGGAGCAAAAAGATTTTTTGTGGCACGGCGATAAGGGTTGGGAAGGAATCGACGGTTTTTTCAAAATGGTCGAATCAAATACATATAAAATTCAATACAGGGTAATGCTGTCGAGATACAGAGGAAAGACAATCTGTCCCGACTGCAAAGGAAAACGACTGAGAAAAGAAGCAGGCTATGTAAAAATCAACGGGAAGTCGGTTCAGGACCTGGTCGATCTGCCGCTTGACGAACTCAAAGTTTTTTTTGACGGTCTTCAGCTGACCGAGTATGAAAATAAAGTAGCAAAAAGAATACTGATTGAAATCCGAAACCGTATCGGATTTTTGCTGGATGTCGGTTTGGGTTATCTGACTTTGAATCGTGCATCCAATACGCTGTCGGGCGGTGAAAGTCAAAGAATCAATCTGGCGACTTCACTGGGCAGCAGTCTGGTCGGATCAATGTATATACTCGACGAACCTTCAATCGGACTTCATTCGAGAGACACCGAAAGACTGATCGGCGTTTTGAAAAAATTGAGAGACCTGGGCAATACAGTCATTGTGGTCGAGCACGATGAAGATATTATGAAAGCTGCGGATCATATCATCGACATCGGCCCCGAAGCAGGAACGCACGGTGGTGAAATCGTGTTTGAAGGAAATTTCAAAGAATTGCTCAAAGCCAATACGCTGACCGGAAAATATCTGAGCGGAAAAATGGAAATAGAAGTTCCAAAAAAGAGGCTTCCTTTTAAAAATTATGTCGAAATAAAAGGCGCGAGAGAAAACAATCTGAAAAATATAGATGTCAAATTTCCGCTCAATACCCTGACCGTGATCACAGGTGTGAGCGGTTCGGGAAAGAGTACGCTGATGAAGGAAATACTTGCTCCGGCACTTCAGCGTGAACTTGGAATTTACGGAAACCGAATCGGTGAATTTGATGCTTTGGAAGGTTCTGTCTCAAAAATTCAGAATCTTGAACTGATCGATCAGAATCCGATTGGGAAATCCTCTCGATCCAATCCGGTAACTTATGTGAAGGCTTATGACGAAATCAGAAATCTGTTTGCCAAACAAAAAGCAAGCAAACTGATGGGATTTCAGCCCAAACATTTTTCATTCAATGTGGACGGCGGACGCTGCGATACCTGCAAAGGCGAAGGTACGATCACCATAGAAATGCAGTTTATGGCGGATGTTGAACTCGAATGCGACACCTGTCACGGTGCAAGATTCAAAAAAGAAATTCTGGAAATTAAATTTCACGAAAAAAATATTTCGGACATACTCCACATGACGATTGATGATGCGGTTGAATTCTTTAAAAAATACAACGAAGAAAAAATTGTTGAAAAACTGCTTCCGCTTCAGGAAACCGGTTTGGGCTATGTGCAGCTCGGTCAGTCATCCAACACTTTGTCAGGCGGTGAAGCACAAAGGATCAAACTGGCATCTTTTCTTGGAAAAGGTCATTCTCACCAGCACACCTTATTTATATTTGACGAACCTTCGACCGGTCTTCATTTTCATGACATCAAAAAACTGCTGAAAGCTTTGCGTGCGCTGATTGAAATCGGTCATACCGTTTTTGTAATCGAACATCACCCAGATATCATCAAATCGGCGGATTGGATCATCGATCTCGGACCCGAAGGCGGAAAAGGCGGCGGAAATATCACAGCACAGGGAACGCCCGAGGAAATTGTGAAAGTTAACGAATCCTATACCGGAAAATATCTGAAAGAAAAGCTGAATTGATTTATTTGCTTTTTCTTCCCATTGGTTTTTTTGGTGATTTTTTGAAACGATTTTCCAAAATCGGATACTTTCTGAACATTTCAAGCTGAAGCGAAGCATTCATTTCAGTGGCTTTCAAAAACATGCTTTTGCCCATTTCCTCATTTCCAAGCAGATAATAACAGTTGCTCAGTTGATAATAAAGTTCGGCACGGTTAAAATGTTTTTGGGCTTGATGAACCGCATCGATTGCTTTCTGATAGTCACCAATCGTAATCAGCACCTCAACCAGTCCAAGCCAGTTAAAGAAATTATTGGGTTCCAATTCGATCAGTTTGTAATAATCGAGTGATGATTCTTCGAGTTTGCTCAACTGTATGTGCAGATAGGCTCTTCGTTTCCACATATCCGGATTCTGACCGTCGAGTTCCACTCCCCTGTTCAGATAAAAAAGTGCTTCTTCGTAATTTCCGAGACTCTCGTACAAATCAGAAGTCGCTGTCCACACCTGCGGCAGCTGCGGATCTTCGTGCAGCGCCTGATGATAGGATTTCAGTGCTTTGAACGGCAATCCGAGTTTGACATAACAATTTCCGATTTTCAAATAAGTAAAACCCGCAGAATCGTCGAGTTCGAGCGTTTCTTTGTACACTTCTATCGCGGCTTCGTAATCATCGAGTTTTTCAAGACAGGCGGCCTTTTGGGTATAAGCCATGATGCTTTTCGGATTGATCAGCGTCACATAATCAAATGCGCGATGTGCCTGTTCAAAATCTTTGAGCTGCATATAAACCTCGCCCAATTGTGACCAGGCAAGTTCAGAATAAGGTTTCAGATCTATGTATTCATTCAGAAATTCAATCAGTTCTTTTGGCCGGTGAAGTTCGTCATAACACTGAACACACGAAAAGAATGCAAATTCATCGTCGGGATCGAGTTCAAGCGCCTGTTTGAAATTGTACAGCGCGTGATCGGTTTGGTTCAGATTCAGATATTCGTTTCCGAGACAATTGTATATATACTCCTGATCTTCACCCGATTCGAGTGCTTTTTCAAAAAATCCGATTGCCATTTTCGGATTTTCTTTCATCGACCAGTAACGGCCGACCGCAATCAGATAATCCAAATCATTTTCGGCGGTTTCCTTCAGCTCTAAAATCAGAAAAGAAGCTTCCTTCAGCCGGTTTACCGCCAGCAGATATTCAAGTTTCTTGATCCGGATGTCGATACTCGACGGATACATTTCAATTGCAAAATCGATCGCTTTTTTTGCGTAGGGCAAGTCGCCCACATCGAGATAATAGGCTATGATTTCATAAAACTCATCGGTTTCAAAATAGTAACGTGCTTTGTTTTCAAGCATCTGTTCAAAACGGCTGATTAAACCATCATTCATAAATTCATCGTCCATAGCACGAAGTTAGTCAATACCGAAAAGCATTTAATCAAAACCCAAACCATTTTTGCACAATCAATCAACAATCGGGAAAATCGGCCAAGTTGTCGGTTCAAAATGAGTTTTGAAAAAGAATTGACATAACTTTGCAGCATGGTACAGACGCCCGTTTATTTTGACCGGATATTTGAAAAACTCAATGAGATACTGACCGAAAAGAAACCGAATCTCATTATCTTACTGGCAGACGAAAACACCCACAATCTGTGTGTGCCGCTGCTGCTGTCTGAAATTGAAACCGATTCTCAGATTGAACTGGTTGAAATTCCGGCAGGCGAATCAGCAAAAAATCTTGATATTGCCATTCAAATCTGGGAAACACTTGCAGAATTCAAAGCCGACAAAAGCAGTCTGCTGATCAATCTCGGCGGCGGAATGGTCACCGATTTTGGCGGTTTTGTCGCTTCTGTTTACAAACGCGGAATACAGTTTGTCAATGTTCCGACTTCGCTGCTTGCGATGACAGATGCTGCATTTGGCGGAAAAACCGGTCTGGATATGAGTGGCATCAAAAATCTGATCGGTGTGTACAATTTTCCGCTGGCGACACTGGTTCATCCCGGATTTCTTGAAACACTGCCCGAACGCGAATTTCAGTCGGGTCTTGCCGAAATGCTCAAACACGGACTGATATATAACCCTGAACACTGGCAGAACATCATCGGGATCGATCAGCCAAATCCGGAATCAATTGGCGGACTGATCAGAGATTCTGTAAACATCAAACTTGAAATCGTTGAGAAAGATCCGTTTGAAAAAGGTTTGAGAAAAATTCTCAATTTTGGGCATACGATCGGTCATGCGGTTGAAAGCGAATCAATGACCACCGGAAATCCGCTGCTTCACGGCGAAGCGATTGCAATCGGAATGCTGGTAGAAGCTGTATTGAGCGCCGAAAATGAACTGATCGGAAAATCTGAGCTTGATGAAATTTTTTCAAATCTGATCCGACTGTTTGGAAAAACAAAGATTGACGAATCAAAAATCCCGAATCTGATCGGCTGGATGGAAAATGACAAAAAGAAAAGCGGCGACCGTATGAATTTCAGTCTGGTTGATGGAATCGGAAAATCAAGATTTGATATTTCGCTCAACCAGGAACAGATCACTGAAGGAATCAGGATTTATAACCGAATCATTGAAGATTATTGATGAAAAAGGGCTGTTAAATGAAAACAGGCATCTGATTTCCTATATCGAAGCAACTTCAAAAATTACAAGTCTCAATTAAAATTAACAAAAGTGAAACTGATAATCATTCTGTTAATTTTTTGCCCGATTCAATCCCAACAAATCCTGATGATCACTAACTTTATATCCGTTATGAAATTTATTTTTACAATATTGACTTTCGGCCTGATATTTTCATGTAATCAGTCTCAGTTCAATTCAAATCAAATGGAAAAATCAAATCAATTTAAAATTCAGAAATCAGAACAGGAATGGAAAGCCGAACTCTCGCCCGAACAGTATCAGGTGCTGAGACAAGCAGCAACCGAAAGACCCGGAACCGGAAAATATTATATGCATTTTGACAACGGAATTTATAAATGTGCAGCCTGCGGCGAACCCCTGTTTTCATCCGATTCAAAATTCAACAGCAGCTGCGGATGGCCGAGTTTTGACAAAGAAATCGAAAAAGGGAAAATCATTGAACGAACCGATACTTCACACGGAATGATCAGAACCGAAATCCTGTGCGGAAACTGTGGCAGCCATCTCGGACATGTCTTTGACGACGGGCCGACAAAAACCGGACTGAGGTACTGCGTCAACTCAATTTCGCTTGATTTCAATTCTGATTCGAAAAAATAGCAGTCTGTCTGAATTTTCGTTAAAATTATAAACCGGCTCTGAAGTCTTTGGTTTATTTTTGTCGGATGAATATCAGCCAAAAATCCTTTAGAATCGGCATCAGCCTGTTTATGGTCACTATGCTGCTGTTTTTCCTGCTTCTTTTTGTATTTTCAACCCGTGGAAGTATGACAGAAGCACAGTATTTCAATTATTCGGTGATGATCAGTTGTTTTTTGCTGCCCGTCATCTATGCAGGTTTTGCATTTTATAATATATATGGAGAAGCCAGCATCAGACCACTTGGTTTCAGAAACATCTGGCGGCTTTCTTTCCTGCCGATGTTTATCGGCGGACTGCTGAGTCTTGCAGCCATCTTTGTGTTTTTCAATACTTCGGGAAGCTGGGCAGAAGACAGTCTTCAACGTGGCTGGTACGATCTGATGACCGCCAATCCGAATCCAGAGTTTATTGAAAAAAATCCAGAACTGGTCAAAGCAATGAGCGATCCGAACAACAATATGTTCAGCTGGAAAGTCTTCTTTATTTCTTTTTCGGTGATTCTCTTTTTTTACTTTTTGATTTCGAGTATCTTCGCAATGTTCTTAAAAAACAGACGTCTCTGATGAATTTGTCAATTATCATCCCACTTCTCAACGAGCAGGATTCGATCGAAGAATTGTTTCAGCGGATCAAGACGGTTTGTCTGGATAACGGTTTTGATTTCGAAACCATTTTTGTGGATGACGGCAGTACAGACGATTCATGGAAGGTGATTCAGTTTTTGGCTGAAGTAAATCCCGAAATCAGAGCCATCAGATTCAGAAAAAATTACGGGAAATCTCAGGCACTGATGGCTGCTTTTTCGCAGACTCGTGGTGATGTGGTGATTACCATGGATGCAGATCTTCAGGATTTTCCGGAAGAAATTCCAGAATTGTATCAGCTGCTGAAATCAAGAAGAGCTGATATAGTATCGGGCTGGAAACAAAAAAGACAGGATCCGAAACTGACCAAAAATTTGCCCTCAAAACTGTTCAATTCTGTGGCAAGAAAAGTTTCGGGTCTCAAACTTCACGATTTCAACTGCGGACTCAAAGCATACCGCAGCCAGGTGGTCAAGGAACTCGAACTTCACGGCGACATGCATCGATATATACCGGTATTGGCAAAAAATCTCGGTTTTGGAAACATCATTGAAAAAAAGGTAAGACATCAGTCCAGAAAATACGGAAAATCAAAATTCGGAAGCAGACGTTTTGTCAACGGATTTCTGGATTTGGTTACCCTCTGGTTTATTTCAAAATTCGGAAACAAACCGATGCATCTCTTTGGCGCAGTCGGTACCTTGATGTTTCTGATCGGATTTACGGCAGCGGTTTATCTCGGCATCGACAAACTTTACAAAGTCTATGTCATTCAGAAACAAGCAAAACTGATTACAGACAATCCGTTTTTCTATATCTCGTTGGTGGCAATGATTTTGGGCACCCAGCTGTTTCTTGCCGGTTTTCTGGGCGAAATCCTGGTCAGATCAAAGGTAAAGAAAAATGAATTTGAAGTCAGCGAACTGCTCAATCTCAACCAAACCATTGAATTATGAAAAGATTAATCATTCTCTCTTATTTTGTTTTTTGTGTAACTTCCTGCAACTCATCAATTGACGGCGAAGGTCCTGCCACTGCCGAACACGAAGTTGCAACCGATCTGTTTGCAGAACTCAGGGCAGACTGCAACTGCATACTGACGTTGATTCCATCAGAAAATCCAAAAGTAATCATTGAATCTCATCAAAATCTGATCGACAATCTCAATGTGGATTCAAAAAGAAACCGGCTTGAAATTTCAGAAAATAAAAGGGTGGACAAATATGCGCTTTACAATGTGAATGTTTATTTCAATCCTGAACTGAATACCGTAGTGCTGAAAGGAAATACAAAAATGAAGGTTTCGGGCACGCTGAAAGCAGTAAAAATGAATTTTGAGCTCAAAGACAATTCAAGCATCAGTGATACCTATACTGATATTGAGAAAATTGGAATCAAATTGAAAAACAGTTGCATCGCACAGATCAGGGGAACAGCCATCAGTCTGGATGCGGATGTTTCGGGCAGATCAAATGCAGATCTGGCCGAACTTCAGTCGGTGGATGTGAATTTCAAAACTGCTGATGAAGCACAACTGTCTGTTTTTCCGTTGAAAAATATGACCGGAACGGCAAATGGAAATTCAATCGTAAAATACAAAGGAGATCCGAACAAAGACACGACCGCCAAAGAAAAGGCAATTATTCAACAAAATTAGATCAACATGAGCAATGCAGTAGAAAGAGCCAAAAAATGGCTCAGCGAAGAATATGACGAGCAGACCAGAAATGAAGTTCAGAGAATGATGAACGAAGATCCGGAGCTGCTTGAAGAATCATTTTACAAAGACATGGAATTCGGAACCGGTGGTATGCGCGGCATCATGGGTGTCGGCACCAACCGGATCAACAAATACACACTGGGTGCAGCCACTCAGGGACTTGCAAATTATCTGAGACAGCAGTTTGCGGACAAACCGAAATCGGTTGCGATCGCTTATGATGTCAGAAACAATTCTGAAACATTCGCGAAAATCGTTGCGGATATACTCACCGGCAACGGAATCAGGGTTTTTCATTTTGAAGGTTTCAGACCCACACCCGAACTTTCATTTGCGGTTCGTCATTGGAACTGTGATGCAGGAATCGTTCTGACCGCTTCCCACAATCCGCCCGAATACAACGGTTACAAGGTTTACTGGAATGACGGCGCCCAAATCGTACCCCCGCATGATACAGCGATTATTGCGGAAGTTCAGAAAGTCAGTCCGGCAGATATCCGTTTTGAAGGAAATCAGGATTTGATTCAAATCATCGGAAAAGAAACAGATGACGCATTTATAGACGCCTGTATTAGCCATATCGGATTTACTGACAAAGGAAAACAGGATTTGAAGATCGTGTTTACATCCATCCACGGAACTTCGATTGCAATCACACCAAAAGCCTTTGAAAAAGCAGGTTTCAGTCAGGTGAATATCGTTGAAGAACAGGCAGAACCCAGTGGAATGTTTCCGACTGTGAAATCTCCCAATCCGGAAGAACCAGCTGCTTTGAAAATGGCGATGGAACTGGCTGAAAAGGTTGATGCCGACATCCTTATTGGAACCGATCCGGATGCCGACAGACTGGGGATTGCAGTCAGAGATTTGAACGGAAAAATGACGCTGCTGAACGGCAACCAGACCAATACGGTACTGACCGATTATCTGCTTCAACAGAGAGAAAACAACGGAATGGACGGAACTGAATTCATCGGTTCGACCATCGTGACTTCAGATATCTTTTTTGAACTGGCAGAGCATTACAATGTGGAATGCAAAACAGGTCTGACCGGTTTCAAATGGATTGCGGATATGATCAGAAAGACGGAAGGAAAACAAACCTTTATCGGCGGTGGTGAAGAAAGTTTCGGCTTTATGGTCAGTGATTTTGTCAGAGACAAAGATTCGGTGACTTCCACCCTGCTCGCCTGTGAAATTGCCGCCAATGCAAAGGCGAACGGAAGCAGCTTCTATGAAGAACTGATCAGGATTTATACAAAAACCTCACATTATTACGAAGGTTTGGTTTCAATTGTGAGAGAAGGAAAAGACGGTGCAGCAGAAATCAAAGAAATGATGAGTGATTTCAGACAAAATCCGCCAAAACAATTTGACGGTTCAATAGTGGTCAGAATCAATGATTATCAAAATTCAATTTCAAAAGATCTGATCAGCGGTGCCGAAACCCAAATCGACATTCCAAAATCAAATGTACTGATTTTCTATACCGAAGACGGAACCAAAGTCTGCGCAAGACCATCGGGCACCGAACCTAAGATCAAATTTTATTTTTCGGTCAGACAAAAACTGGATGAAGAATCCGATTTTGAAAATTCAGAAAATCAGCTGAAACAGAAAATTGAAAGACTGAAACTGGAATTCAAATAATAAATGATGAAGATACTTTCCTATTTCCTGTCTGCAATTTTTTATCTGATTTTCGGTCTGATCCTGGTCTTGATGCATGCAGTTCAGTGGCTTTGTTACAATCTGGGCGGTTATCATCCGCATCACAATTCAGTCAAAATAATGGACTGGATGATTTTTCAAAGTACACGAGTTTTGGGAACGACTTATCGTTTTTCGGGTTGCGAAAAAGTACCCAAAGGCATCCCGCTGATCTTTGTGAGCAACCACCAGAGCATGTATGATATACCGCCGCTGGAGTGGTATCTGAGCGGTTTTCATCCGAAATTTATCAGCAAGCTCGAATTGGGGAAAGGAATCCCAAGTGTATCCTACAATCTCAAAAAAGGAGGTTCTGTACTGATTGACCGAAAAGATTCCAGACAGTCGCTGCCCGAGATTAAAAAACTGGGTGAATACATCGAAAAAAATAAACGTTCGGCCATCATCTTTCCGGAAGGAACCAGAAGTCGGGACGGAAAGCTCAAAAAATTTCATGAGACCGGCATCAAAATTCTGATCAAATATTCGCCTTCCGCGCTGATCGTTCCGATTACGATTAATAATTCATGGAAAATGGTTAAAAACGGCAGTTTTCCATTATCTTTGGGTACCCGATTCAGTCTTGAAGTCCACGACCCGATTTCGACCAAAGGAATTGATGTGGAAGAACTGATACAGAAAGTCAGAGACTCGATTGAATCCGGTTTAAAAAATTAAATTATGACCAAAAAAGAAAATGTCCGTCTGGAAGTGATGCAATTTATCGACAAGGATGTGAATGATTATATGGACAAATTTCTAATCAGTCCCGAAAAAATCTGGCAACCCTCTGATTTTCTGCCCGATTCTCATTCCGATAAATTTTATGACGAACTCACCGAATTGAGAGAATTGTCAAAAGATCTGCCTTATGATTTTTGGGTTACCCTGATAGGCGACACCATCACAGAAGAGGCGCTCCCGTCATACGAATCCTGGATTATGGAGATTGAAGGAGTGGACAACGAAAACAGCAACGGCTGGGCAAAATGGTTCAGAGCCTGGACCGCCGAAGAAAACCGACACGGAGATGTACTCAACAAATTTCTGTATCTGTCGGGACGGGTGAATATGCGTGAAATCGAAATTTCAACCCATTATCTGATTTCTGACGGTTTTGATTTGGGAACCAGTCATGATCCGTACAAAAATTTTGTTTATACCAGTTTTCAGGAATTGGCTACTTATATCTCTCACAATCGGGTTTCTGATCTGGCAAAAAAACACAGTGTGAAAAGTTTGGCAAAGATGTGTAAAATCATTGCAGGAGACGAAATGAGACACCATCTTGCGTATGCTGAATTTGTAAAAAGAATTATTGAGGTCGATCCGAGTGAAATGATGCTTGCATTTCAGTATATGCTGAAACTCAAGATTGTGATGCCTGCCCATTTTCTGAGAGAATCAGGTGAACCGATCGGACGGGCCTTTGAGATTTTTTCGGATTCTGCACAGAGATTGGGCGTTTATACCGCCTTTGATTATGTGGACATCATCAGAAAACTGATCAAAATGTGGGGAATCGACAAAATCACGAAACTGACTGAAGAAGCTGAAAGAGCCAGAGATTATATCATGAAACTGCCTGAAAGACTGGATAAAATCTCAGAACGGATCGCAATTCCGGAGAGCTCACCCAGACTGAAGTGGGTTTATTAAGAGACGAAAATAACATTGGTACATGACAAAAAAGTTTTTATTAAATTTTGGAAAATGAGTTTCTCAAAAATCAATAAAGAGAGCCCGATTTTTAAATTTTGTCGCGTACTGTGAAAAATAAAATAATAACAAACACACAAACAATGAACTTATCAGCGTATTTTAACAAGGGTTACAATTACACCGATTATCTGACAAAGATTAAGAATCAACTCAACGAACTTGAAAACGGAAACGATACGGACGGCTATGCCGAACATTATTCGATCAATCTGAAAAGGATCGAACGTTTGAACAAAATTTTTGAACTGAATGACGAGCAGAAAGAAAAATTAAGCCGAATCAAACCAAAATTTAAAATTCTTACCATCAGCGAAGGCTGGTGCGGTGATGCATCCCAGATCGTTCCTGTGGTTGAAAAAATTGCGAAAGAACTGGGAATTGAACATTATATCGTGCTCAGAGACAGCAATCCCGAACTGATGGATGCTTATCTGACCAACGGTACCAGATCAATTCCGATCATTATCGGTGTGAATGAGGAAGGAAAAGAAATTTTCAGATTCGGCCCCAGACCTGCAAATGGAATGGAGATACTGAAAAGAGCAAAGGAAAATCCCGCGGGTTATGATCCGGATCAGTTTCACAAAGACCTTCAGATTTGGTACAACAAAGACAAAGGAAATTCAATTTTTAATGAACTTTACGAATTAATTTCAAAATAAAACAAAATGAAAATCAATTCCGGTTATGTGATCAGTGGGGCAGCCATCCTTGTTTTGGGGCTTGCATTCTTCACACCGCTGGGAAAACAGTTCAGTTACAAAGTCAATGATGTCACCCTCACCGGTGCGAGCAAAGAACTGCCCGAAAGAGATTTCAATCTCAATGATGAGGATTTGAAAATCAGTCTGAAAGGCTACAACGGAACTGCTGATACCAATCTGTCCGATTTTAAGGGCAAAGTCGTGTTCCTCAATTTCTGGGGAAGCTGGTGTCCGCCCTGTGTAGAAGAAATGCCGTCGATCCAGAAACTGTATGAGGACAAGGGCGATGAAATTGCAATCGTGCTGGTTACGATGAATGACCGACCCGAAAAATTTGTGCCTTATCTTCAGAAAAATAATTTCAGTATGCCGGTTTATGAGGCAGAAAGCCTGTTGCCAAAAAAAGTAAGACCGGGCTCATTTCCCACCACCTATATCATTGACAAAGAAGGCAATGTGGTGATGAAAGAAATCATGACCAAAGACTGGAGCACAAAAGAAATTTATCAGATGCTCGACAATCTGAACAATTGATTTTCAGACTTTAACAATTTGTTTTAAAACTTGGAATATTTTTTGATTTTAATTCGTCGTTTTTAAAACTTAAATCAATTGAAAAAAATAAAACTAATCGGTCTGGCGGGAGCCGCAGCTTCTGCAGCAAAAAATCCGGATATGTCTTTTATCGCTGCTTTGAAGGCTTTTGTCAGAATGATGATCAGCGCGTTCAGAGGCAGATATTCACCAAAAGCAATCAATCTGCTGATCGGTACCGCTGTGATTCTGTATGTGATTTCGCCTTTGGATTTTATTCCGGGAATCATACTGGATGATGCGGCAATTGTCTATTTTGCAATGAAATATTTCAGAAAAGAGCTCAACCGCTTTCTGGAATGGGAAAGAATCCAAAAAATGAAACCGGTTGTAACCGATGCAATAATCGTCAATGATTAATTTTATCTTTGCAAAGCATAAAGCTTAAAGCTTTTGCCCAAAGCATTATAAAATTGAGCCAAAAAGATAAATACCTAATCAGTATTTCAGGTCCCACTGCCTCAGGCAAAACGGGACTTTCTGTTTTTTTGGCAAAGGCATTGAATACCGAAATTCTCTCGTGCGATTCAAGACAGTTCTTCAAAGAAATGAAAATCGGAACTGCTGTGCCGACCGTTGAAGAAATGGCTGGTGTTCCGCATCATTTCATCGGTCATCTCAGTATTTTTGACAATTATTCGGTTGGTGATTTTGAGAGGGATGCAATTCAAAAAATCAAAGAGCTTTTTCAGGTTTATGACTGTTTAATGATGGTCGGCGGCTCGGGTTTATATGAAAAGGCAGTTACCGACGGGCTTGATGAATTTCCTGAAATTGATAAAAAATTCAGACAGGAATTAAACAAAGAATATGAAGAAAACGGTCTTGAGAAATTACAACAGGAATTAAAAATTTCTGACCCTGAATATTACAATACCGCAGCCATCGACAATCAGGTTCGGGTGATTCGGGCGCTTGAAGTTTTTCGGGCAACCGGACAAAAATTTTCATCTTTCAGAACCCGAAAAAAAGTGGAAAGAAATTTTAAACTGATTAAAATCGGACTTGAACTGCCGAGAGAGGAACTCTACGACAGAATCAATCAAAGAGTCGATTTAATGATGGATTCCGGTCTTTTGGAAGAAGCCGAAAAGCTCTATACGCACAAAGAACTCAATTCACTTCAAACCGTCGGATACAGGGAATTTTTTGACTTTATGGATGGGAAAACCGATTTGGAAACTGCCGTTTCTGAAATCAAAAAAAACAGCCGAAGATACGCCAAAAGACAAATGACCTGGTACCGAAAAGACGAAAGAATCAACTGGTTTTCTCCTTTTGAAAAAGAGAAAATTTTGGAGTTTGTTGAGTCTGAGATTTATTAAATCAAATAAAAAGTTGTAAATTTGAATAATCCAAAATTGTTGAAAATGAGGACGCTGACCATTTCAATTTCAGAATTTGATTTTAAAGAGCTCGGTCTTAAAACTGAGAATCTCAGTTTTGATGAATTACTTGAAATTATAAACAGAGAAATCCAGAGAAGTAACTTGCGTAAATCAATTGAACTTGCAGAAAAATACGGCTTATCAGAATTATCTGATGATGAGATTACTCAGGAAGTTAAAGCTGTAAGAGATGCAAAAAATCATTATTGATACAAATGTCTTTGTTTCTGCATTGATTAAAAAAAGCTATCCGTTTTTAATAGTTGACAAACTATTTCTTGAAAATAAAATTCAGTTGTGCACTTCTGAAGAATTAATCAAAGAATATTTTGAAGTTTTATCCAGGCCTAAATTCTCAAAGTTCCCTGATTTTGAAAATAATGCGAAGATGATTCTTTTAGAAATCATATTAAAATCAGAATTGTTTCATCCAAAAATTAAACTGGAAATTATTGCTGACAAAGATGATAATATGATTTTAGAATTAGCTGACGAAAGTAATGCTGATTTTATTATAACCGGAAATACAAATGATTTTACAATGAAGGAATTTAAAAACTCAAAAATTCTAACTCCAAAGGAGTATTGGGAAAATCATAAACCGATTTCCCTTCTTTAAATTTTTTGTTTAATATTTTACTTCCCTTGAATAGTACTTTTAAACAAGTATATCCAAATAAATGATTTAATTAAAATACCAAAAGATTTGCTTATTAAACATTTGTTTAATACATTAGATAGTTTTAAATATTTACCAATATGAACACTCAAACAAAAAACCAAAGTATGAAAGAACTGATGTGGGACATTATTGTCGATATTTCATGGGCCAATATTTCAACAAAATATTTTGGAAAAAGCAGATCCTGGCTGAGTCAAAAAATGAATGGAATCGATGGAAACGGTTTACCTACAGAGTTTACAGAAGATGAAAAAGAGAAAATGAAATTTGCGCTCAATGATCTGGCTGACAGAATTAAGGCTTGCGCAGATAATTTATAACCGGATAAAATGAATTTGAATTATAATTTCCCGTTTACATTCCATTTTCATCCACCGATTTTATTATTTTAGCAGTTAAATCTGAAATATGGAATTACTGAAAGGAAAAACTGCCATTATCACCGGTGCGACCCGCGGAATCGGAAAAGGAATCGCCGAGGTTTTTGCTAAAAACGGTTGTAACATCGCTTTTACTTTTGCTTCGTCCGTCGAAAAAGCAAAAATTCTGGAAGATGAACTGAATCAAACCGGAATCAAAGCAAAAGGCTATCAGTCGGATGCAGCCGATTTTGAAGCCGCCCAAAAGTTGGTGGATGATGTGCTTGCCGAATTTGGTCAAATCGATGTGGTGGTGAACAATGCCGGAATTACAAAAGACAATTTGCTGATGAGAATGAGTATTGAAGATTACGAAGAAGTCATCAGAGTCAATCTGAATTCGGCTTTTAATCTGACCAAGGCGGTCACCCGTCCGATGATGAAACAGCGAAAAGGTTCGATTATCAATATGAGCTCGATTGTCGGCAGAAGAGGAAATGCAGGTCAGGCAAATTATGCAGCTTCCAAAGCAGGTTTAATCGGTTTGTCAAAATCGGTGGCACTGGAGCTTGGTTCGAGAAATATCAGATGCAATGTCATCGCACCCGGATTTATCGAAACTGAAATGACCGAAAAGCTGGATCCGAAAGTAGTTGAAGAATGGCGGGCAACCATTCCGTTGAAACGAGGCGGTACACCAGAAGATATTGCAAACGCCTGTTTGTTCCTGGCTTCAGATTTGTCTGATTACATTACCGGTCAGGTGCTAAGCGTTGATGGCGGAATGTACACTTGATTTGAATGATTGGTGTTAGTGGTTATATAGCGTAATGCGGGCTAATATTCCACAGCGTTTTTCCGTAGTTTATTTATTCTATCTTTGGACAAAACTATGCAGCGAGGTTGGATAGAACAATATGTGGCTGGTCGGGGGGATATATTAATTTATGAAAGGAAAAATCGTCTTTTTTACTGGATTTATTTTATCGGTTGTCATCACTTTCATTTTTGCTTATCAATTTGAGCAGGGCGACATCAATGCCATCAGCATGTATTATGTTGTTTTTCTTATTCCAATTTTAATCTCGGTGATACCAAACAGTCTTTACATATACGCTATAAGCAAAATTGAAAATAAGAAAACAAAATTAATTCTGAGCCAAATTCCTGCGATTATACTTGTAATCCTTAGTTTGATTAAAATTCCGAGAGTTCCTCAAATTGACGGAAGCCTTAATTTTGTTGCAGTCGTTGGTGCAATAGCACTGGGAATAACAAATATTTTGTGGTTTTTTAAAATTTTAAAACCAAAACATTAACTTTGATTATGCAAAAAAAATATCCTTCAAAAGTATCCTATGGTTTGCTGATTTTTATTTTTCTGATTTTTTTCGGCCCGCTGATTTGGGATTTTGCAAACGGCCGGGCTGAAGGAAAATCAATCGGTCTGTTGATTTTTATATCGCTAATATTCCTGTTTGTCCTTCATCTGTTTTTTGGAACAGTTTACACCATAGAAAACGATATTTTGAAAATTAAAAGCGGCTTTTTTAAATTTAAACCCATTCCGGTTAGTAAAATCAAAGAAGTATCAAAAACTAGTATTATTCTTTCTTCACCTGCGCCTTCCTTTGACCGGATATTAATCAAATATGGAAAATTTGATGAAATCATTTTATCACCAAAAGATAAATTTAAGTTTACAAAAGATTTGAAACAAATCAATCCGGATATCGTTGATAAAGTTAACCCTGTCCCGGAAAATTGATTTTAAATTTCCGGTATCAGATGAGGTTCAAATTGAAGTTCAAATAATTAATTTGTCAGTTCAATAATTAGTACTACCTTTGCAGCATCAATTTTTTTGATAGGCTTCTGCTTCTGCTCATTTTTGACTTTGTATAGAATTCACATTTTTTCACTTTCAGTTTTTGCTTTTTCAGTTGCCAACCTTTTCGGTTCAGAAGACTATTTCTTCTAAAACTGATTTTTAAAAGTAAAACAATATTCAACAAACGCTTATTTATTTTAACTCAAAAGAGAAATTAAACTGTACACCGGTTAGGGTGAATCTGTTTATTCGATTAACTTTTGGAGTAAATCAAATGGCTCAAAGTGATAAAAATTCATGATAGAAAATTTTAATAAAAAATCTAAAAACAATTTTAGCCCCAATCCGTCATCCGATGGTTTTGGCCTGTTAAATTTAATTGAACCGATACAAAAATCGCTTAGAGATGCGGGTTACAGACAACCCACTGAAATTCAAAACAAGGCGATTCCACAGATTTTGGCAAACCGGGACATTCTTGGCTGTGCTCAAACCGGAACCGGAAAAACAGCTGCATTTGCGGTTCCTATTTTTCAGAAATTACAACAAAACAGTTATAAAAGAAGGATCCGTGCACTCGTGCTGACGCCTACCCGGGAACTTGCCATACAAATTGAAGAAAATTGCAAGATTTATTCAAAATATCTCAATATCCGGACATTGGCCATTTTTGGCGGTGTTTCGCAGGCCGGACAGGTTAATGCAATCAAAAAAGGAGTTGAAATCCTGATTGCAACGCCCGGTAGACTGCTGGATTTAATGCAACAGGGAATTGTCGATATTTCAAAAATCGAAATTTTAGTGCTGGATGAGGCCGACCACATGCTGGATATCGGTTTTATTCACGACATCAAAAAAGTATTGAAAAATGTTCCCGAGAAAAGACAAACCTTATTTTTCTCGGCTACCATGCCCAAAGACATCAGAAAATTCGCAAATTCGATTTTGAAAAATCCGGTTGAAATTTCAGTCAAACCCGAGACTGCAACTGCAGAGACGGTGAACCAATCAGTTTATTTTGTGGAGAAAAAAGAAAAACCCGAATTGCTTATTCAGATTTTGAAGGACAAGGCCATTCCACGCTCACTTGTGTTTACAAGAACCAAACACGGTGCTGACAACCTGGTTCGGAGATTAAATAAAAAAGGAATCCGGGCAGCTGCGATTCACGGAAACAAATCACAAAACAACAGGCAAAGGGTTTTGGATGATTTTAAAAATACACGAATCAGGGTTCTGGTTGCCACCGATATTGCGTCGAGAGGAATCGATATTGAAGAACTACCACATGTAGTGAATTACGAACTTCCGAATGTGGCTGAAACTTATGTACACCGAATCGGAAGAACCGGCAGAGCCGGAAAAGGAGGCGTGGCTATTTCGTTTTGCGACGAAGCTCAGAAATCAGATTTAAACAATATACAAAAGCTGATTGGTTTTAAAGTACCGGTTGGACAATTGGTAAATCAATAAAAATATTTATATAAAAAATGGCAGACAGTTACAACAAAAAAGCAGTACGACAGAAAAAATTAGAAAAAAGAAAAACCAAACAGGAAAGACGGGAAGAGCGAAAACTCAACAACGACAAAGGCAAAAGTTGGAAGGAAATGGTGGTTTATATAGATGAATTCGGACAACCCACCGATGTTTCACCCGAAAAACAAAACAGAACAGAAATTGAGCTCGATGATATCCTGCTTGGTGCTGCACCGGTTGAAATTGTTGAAGAAGCCGCTATTACAGGGGTTGTTAAATCATTTTTCAGCGACAAAGGCTATGGTTTTATACAGGAAGACAACAGCGGAGATACCGTTTTTGTTCATATCAATAATTTGACTGAAACCATCGCTGAAAATGACAGGGTGACTTTTGAAAAAGAGAAAACGGCCAAAGGCTATGCAGCTATAAATGTTCAAAAAGTAAATTAAATTATAATTCATATTAAAAATCAAAAAAAAATGCAAGAAGGAACAGTAAAATTCTTTAATGAATCAAAAGGTTACGGTTTTATCAAACCAGATAACGGAACACAAGATGTTTTTGTTCACATCAACGGATTGAAAGAAGAAATCAGAGAAAATGATAAAGTTGTTTTTGAAGTTCAACAAGGTAGAAAAGGACTCAACGCAGTGAATGTCAGTCTGGTTTAACAACCTGTAGTGTAAATTAAAAAGGCCCGTTTGGGTCTTTTTTTATTCAAATCATTTCTTGTTCTCGAATCTAAAATAAGACCGGTTAATCATCTTATTTATCAAAAGCTCTTTTCACCTGAGGAATCACTCTGGTTGCATACAATTCAATCACTTTCATCAGTTCATTGTGTCCTGGAATCCCAACATCCAAATGTGCCACAAAACGGGTCAGTCCAAAAGTTTCAGCCATTTCAATAATTTTTTCAGCAGCCTGATTGACATCGCCCATCACCAATGCACCTTCGGGACTCATACCGCCTTCAAACTGAAGTTGGGTAAACGGTGACCAGCCGCGGTCTCTTCCCACTCTGTCCATCTGAGCTTTGTAATACGGAAAATATTCTGAAATTACAGATTCCTGTGAATCACCGATGTAAGTATGAGAATGAATTCCGATTTCCATTTTCACCGGATCGTGTCCAAACTGTTCATACTGCTGTTTATAAAAATCAATCAGCTGACCGAACTGTCTCCACCTTCCGCCGATAATTGCAAAAACAATCGGTAAACCGTATTTCGCAGCTCTCACAACCGAGTTGGGTGTACCGCCTACTGCAATCCAAATTGGAAGTTCTCTTTCGGGTCTCGGATAAACCGTTTGATCAATCAATGGCGCTCTGAATTCACCTTTCCAGTTCATCACTTCATTTTTATTGAGCTGAATCAGCAAATCGAGTTTTTCTTCAAATAATTCATTGTAATTCTCCAAATCATAACCAAACAATGGAAATGATTCAATAAAACTACCTCGCCCTGCAGTGATTTCGGCTCTTTGGTTACTCATTAAATCAATCACCGAAAAATCCTGATAAACCTTAACCGGATCGGCTGAACTCAAAACCGTTACACCACTTGCGAGTTTAATGTTTTTTGTCACAGTTGACAAAGCAGCCAGCACAATTTCAGGCGCTGGAACCGCATAATCGGGGCGGTGGTGTTCACCCATCTGAAAAACATCAATTCCGAGTTCATCAGCCAGTTTGACTTCTTCGATAATTTCCTGAAGTCGTTCTGCTGTTGACTGATATTTTTTGGTTTGTAAATCATAATGAAGATCTCCAAACATTCCGATTCCAAATTCCATAAATCAAATTTTACACAAAATTAGTCATTCCAAAACCTTTGAAAATTGATCTGAGATAATTTTGGTTTGTAATGGCAGAAATTTTTTCTCTCACTGATGACACAGATTTGCACAGATGAAAAATTATTTCTGTCCGCTCCGGCTGACGAATAAAGATTACAGATTAGAATTGTTTTGTTTTGTCATCATTTTTGTTTTGCTTCGCAACAAAAATGCCGCCAAAACATTAGAAAAATCATCCTAAATCTAATTTTCTTTCTTTCCCTACAATCAATAATAAATCCCAAATCTCACACTCCTTCAAATACAAAATTCTATTGTACCTTTGCCAACTGAAATTTTTATCCAAATGCAATTATCAGAACAGGAAATCATCCGTCGCGAAAAATTGGCGCAGCTCAGAGAATTGGGCATAGAAACCTATCCGGCCGCCGAGTTCAAAACCACTTCAACTGCAGAAGAAATTCTGAATGACTTTCAGGATGGCAAACAGGTGAAGCTGGCAGGCAGAATGATGTCCGTCCGTCTGATGGGAAAAGCTTCTTTTGCCGAATTGCAGGACAGCACCGGAAGAATCCAAATCTATATCGCAAGAGACTCAATCTCATCCGACGACCAGGCAACCGAATACAATGTTCTGTTCAAAAAATTGATGGACATCGGTGACTTTATCGGCATCGAAGGTTATGAATTCAGAACCAAAGTGGGTGAAATCTCGGTTCATGTAACCAAACTGACTTTGCTTTCAAAAGCGCTGAGGCCGTTACCGGTTGTAAAAACCGATGAAGACGGAAATGTACACGACGCTTTTACCGATCCCGAATCCAGATACAGAATGCGTTATGTGGATTTGGTGGTTAATCCGGCAGTAAAAGAAACTTTTCTGAAAAGAACCAGACTTTATACTGCAATGAGAAATTATTTCAACCAACAGGGTTATATGGAAGTTGAAACTCCGATTTTACAACCAATCCCGGGCGGAGCCGCTGCCAGACCTTTTATTACGCATCACAATGCTTTGGATATTCCATTGTATTTGAGAATTGCAAACGAGTTGTATTTAAAAAGGCTGATCGTCGGTGGTTTTGACGGTGTTTATGAGTTTTCAAAAAACTTCAGAAACGAAGGAATGGACAGAACCCATAATCCGGAATTTACGGTGATGGAAATTTATGTAGCCTACAAGGATTACAACTGGATGATGGAATTTACCGAAAACTGTCTGGAACATTGTGCCATGGCTGTTAACGGTACCACAAAAAATAAATTCGGAGAACACGAAATCGACTGGAAAGCGCCTTATCCGAGAGTTACCATGCGTGATGCAATTGTTAAATTTACCGGTTTTGATATCAAAGGGAAATCAGAACAGGAAATCCGTCAGGCGGCAATTGACCTTGGAATCGAGGTGGATGACACCATGGGCAAAGGAAAATTGATCGATGAGATTTTTGGTGAAAAATGCGAAGGGAATTTCATTCAGCCAACTTTTATTACAGATTATCCGGTTGAAATGTCGCCGCTGACCAAAAAACACAGAACCGAAGAAGGTCTGACCGAAAGGTTTGAACTGATGGTCTGCGGAAAAGAAATTGCAAATGCTTATTCGGAGTTGAACGACCCGATTGATCAGCGTGAGAGATTTGAAGACCAGCTGAAACTTTCTGAAAAAGGTGACGACGAAGCAATGTTCATCGACCAGGATTTCCTGCGTGCGTTGGAATACGGGATGCCGCCGACTTCGGGGTTGGGGATCGGTATGGACAGATTGATTATGTTTCTGACCGATAATCCTTCGATTCAGGAAGTGTTGTTTTTCCCTCAAATGCGACCCGAAAAAAAACAGGTCGCTGTTTCGGAAGATGCAAAAGCGGTTCTGGAACTTTTGAATAAAATTGGTAAAACCAATCTGAATGAACTCAAAACACAATCCGGTCTTTCGGGCAAGAAATGGGACAAAGCCATCAAGGAACTGACCGCAAACAAATTGGCAAGAGTTGAGAAAACTGAGGAAGGATTGTTTGTGATTTCGATTTAAAATTTGAAGTTAGAAGTTAAAAAACCTATTACCAATTACTATTTACTAATCATTTAATAAATATCCTCATGCAAAAACTTCAAATCAAAAACATGGTTTGTCCGCGCTGTGTGATGGCGGTTCAAAATCTGTTTGACAGCCTCGGAATTGATTTTATCGAAATCCGATTGGGTGAAGTTTTATTGGAAAATGATTTGAAACCCGATCAAAAAACCGAAATTCAAGAACGACTTCAGCAGCTTGGCTTTGAATTGCTTGACGATAAAAATTCGGCATTGATCAATCAGATCAAAACACTGATCATCGGACTGATTCAAAATGAAAAAGAACTGAATCTGAATCTGTCTTCATTTCTTTCAAAAAAATTGAACAGAGATTATTCACAGCTCAGCAAATTGTTTTCATCCACCGTGGGCATCACAATCGAACAATTTACCATTCTTCAGAAAACCGAAAAAGTAAAAGAACTGCTGATTTATGATGAATTGAGTCTGAAAGAAATTGCTTTTCGGTTAGGATACAGCAGCACTGCCTATCTGTCATCTCAGTTTAAAAAAACCACAGGTCTGACACCCACCGAATTTAAAAATCTGACCCAAAAGGACAGAAAAAGTCCGGATGAAATTTGAGGAATTTCGATTTCGGGAAATGAATTCGAAAACCATAATTTCAAAACAGGAATCCGAAATAGTGTAAGACTTTTCTGAGCCAAAATAACGAACTTTGCAATTCAAAAAGTGATTTATGGCAACTGATCAAAATTCAATATATATTCCGCTCGAAAATGTTGACAATGCACACTGCGCGATGATTGTTGACAAAGGTTTGGCTGAAATCAAAGAGTTATCCGAACACACCGTGGAACCGGCCAACGGAAGAGCAAAAATTACCGCCAAATATCCGGATGAAGCCATTCCGCTGGTGGTTCAAAAAGTCAGAGATTTGGGCTATGATGTGCCGACCTTCAAAAAACATTTTCCGGTGCTGAATATGAGCTGTGCTTCCTGTGCAGTGAGTTCAGCAGCAGTTCTGAAAATGATTCCCGGCGTTGTCAGCGCAGAAGTGAATTATGCAAATACTGACGCTTTTGTCGAATATATTCCCGGTTTGGTCACTCCCCAACAAATGAAGGCAGAGCTGCAATCTGCAGGTTATGATTTGATGATTGACGAATCGGACGATGCAAAAGGCAATCTGGAAGAAATCCACAGAAAAAATTATGAAAATCTGAAAAAAAGGACGCTTTGGGCAATCCTGCTTTCGGTGCCACTGACCGTCATCGGGATGTTTTTTATGAATATGCCTTATGCAAACCACATCATGTGGGCACTGTCCACACCGATTGTGTTTGTATTTGGAAAACAGTTTTTCACAGGCGCCTGGAAACAGCTCAGACACCGTTCGTCCAATATGGATACGCTGGTTGCGATGAGTACCGGAATCGCCTATCTGTTCAGTGTTTTCAACACTCTTTTTCCTCAATTTTGGCTGAACAGAGGTTTGGAACCGCATGTTTATTTTGAAGCTGCCGGCGTGATTATCGCATTCATACTGATCGGAAAAGTTTTGGAAGAAAGAGCAAAGGGAAACACTTCTTCTGCCATCAAAAAACTGATCGGCATGCAGCCAAAAACAGTGATGATGGAGCACGAAGACGGCGTACAGATGGAAATGCCGATTGCAACCATTCAGACAGGAAATACGATTGTGATCAGGCCGGGCGAAAGAATTCCGGTTGATGGCGAAGTGATTTCGGGCAGCTCGTTTGTAGATGAAAGCATGATTTCGGGCGAGCCGGTTGCAGTCGAAAAAATTAAAGGTGAAAAAGTTTATGCCGGAACCATCAACATGAAAGGCAGTTTCAGGTTTAAAGCAACAAAAGTCGGCGGCGACACACTGCTGAGCCAGATCATCAAAATGGTGCAGGACGCCCAAGGAAGCAAGGCACCGGTTCAGAATCTGGTCGATAAAATCGCTTCCATCTTTGTTCCGTCGGTTTTGGTGATTTCAATTATCACACTGATTCTCTGGCTGATTTTTGGAGGTAACCATGGATTCATCCACGGTCTGATGGCAATGGTTACCGTACTGGTAATCGCCTGTCCGTGTGCACTCGGACTTGCCACACCAACAGCGATAATGGTCGGTATCGGAAAAGGCGCGGACAACGGAATATTAATTAAGGATGCGCAAGCACTCGAAGTTGCAAAAAAGGTTGATACAGTAGTTTTGGACAAAACCGGAACCATCACAGACGGTCATCCGCGGGTTTACAAACTGAAATGGTTCAACTGCGACTCGATTCAGATTGCACCTGTCCTATATTCGATCGAAAAACAGTCTGAACATCCGCTGGCAGATGCAATCGTTGAATATCTTGAAATTTATATCAAAACCATCAGCGAAATCAGCGACGGCAAAAAGAAAGTTCAGAGAGGTGATGAAGGTGATTCTGAAATTCCAAAATTCGGAAAGCTCAATCTTGAAAATGTTGAAGTAGAAAGCGTTTCGGGCAAAGGAATTATCGGAAAATATAAAGATGAAACCTTCTATGTGGGCAATCCCAAATTTCTGGAAGAACAGGGAATTTCAATCACAACCGAAGTGAAAAGCTGGATGGATGAAAAATACATCCGTTCGAGAACCATCGTTCTGATGAGCAATTCAAGTCGGATTTTGGCAGGTGCATCGATTTCGGATTCAATCAAACCAAGTTCAAAAACAGCGATTGAAAATCTGAGGGCAAACGGAATAAAGGTCTATATGCAGACCGGCGATAATACCGCTTCTGCTGCTGCTGTGGCCAGAGAGATCGAACTCGATGATTATCGTGCCGAAGTGCTGCCCGAAGACAAATTGAATTTCATCAAAGAATTGCAGTCACAGCGAAGAGTCGTTGCAATGGGCGGTGACGGAATCAACGACAGTGCCGCATTGGCTCAGTCAGATTTGGGAATCGCAATGGGTAAAGGAAGTGATATTGCAATCGAATCTGCAAAAATCACAGTGCTTTCCGGAGACCTGATGAAAATTCCACAGGCGATCAAACTTTCGACCCAAACCGTAAATACAATCAAACAAAATCTGTTTTGGGCGTTTATTTACAACATCATCGGCATACCGATTGCAGCCGGAATCCTTTATCCGTTCAACGGCTTTCTGCTCAACCCAATGATTGCCGGTGCTGCGATGGCATTGAGTTCTGTCAGTGTGGTGACCAACAGTTTGAGACTCAAATTTAAGGATATCGGTCCCGGTATATTGATTGAAAAATCAAAAAATGAAATCATAATCGAAAAATACAAACCTGCAGAAGGAGAAGTAAGAATCAATCTGAGAAAAAAAGAAGAAGTCTGACAAAACAGCCGACAGCCGATTAAAAGACTGCAGGTTTTTGTATTTTTAATTACTTTTGTTGAAACAACAGCCAAATGAACATCATTCTTTTTGACGGTCCCGAATGGGACAATATGAGACCGCTGACGCTGACCAAACCATTTGCAGAAATGAGAATCGGCATATTGAGTTTCAAAGACAGATGGATGAAATATCTGGGTGGAAATTACAGTTATCTCAGCTGTGATTATCTTTCAAAAAAATATCCGGCGCACATAGAAAGTCAAAATATATTTATAAACCCTTCTTTTTTTCCGAATCCTACACTCTCAAAATCAATTGTCGAATTAAAGGTGGGTGAAAGCATCTGGCAGAATAATGAGTTGGTTGCAGCCTGTATGGGGATTGAGCAGTTTATGGAAAAACAGTTTGATGATTCAAAAAAGAAATCAGAAAGTACTGCAGCGCATGTACGGTTTTTGTGGGAATTGTTTCTGTACAATGAATTTGCAATTCGACACGATTTTGATCTGATTACAAAAAATAGAAAGTCACAGCCGATTTCAACGACCAACCATCTGTTGAATCCCGAAAATATATTTTTGGAAGAAGGTGCAAAGGTCGAATTCTCATCTTTGAATGCATCAAAAGGGCCGATTTATCTGGGCAAAAATTCAGAAGTCATGGAAGGCAGCCTGATCAGAGGCGGTTTCGCGCTTTGCGAACACGGCCTGGTCAAGATGGGAGCAAAAATCTATCCTGGTACAACTGTCGGGCCTTATTCAAAGGCGGGCGGCGAGTTGAACAATGCGATATTGATGGCTTATTCAAATAAAGGTCATGACGGATTCCTGGGTAATGCGGTTCTGGGTGAATGGTGCAATTTGGGTGCGGACACCAACAATTCAAATTTGAAAAATAATTATGATCCTGTAAAATTATGGGATTACGGAGCGAAGAGATTTGTCAATACCGGTTTGCAGTTTTGCGGTCTGTTTATGGCGGATTTTTCAAAATCTGCAATCAACACCCAGTTCAACACCGGGACGGTGGTTGGTGTATCATCAAATATTTTTAAGTCGGGTTTTCCGCCAAATTTTGTATCTTCGTTTAACTGGGGCGGCAGCAGAGATTCGCTTCGGTATGAACTAAAGGCCAGTTTTGAAGCCGCAGAAAAAATGATGGCCAGGAGGGAAAAGATTTTAACCGAAAAAGACAGGGAGATTCTGACTCATATTTTTAATGAAACAACAGTGTATTAATCAATTACAAACAACAACTTAGGAATTTAATAACCATAGTGTTAGCGGTATGTTAATAATCATTTGGCTAAAAATGGGAATTTTGATAAAAATTCCTAAATTTGCGGTTTGTAAATAAGAACTAAATGTAATGACTGGAACTTATAATAATGTCTTAGAACTAATTGGGCATACGCCCTTAGTAAAACTAAACAAAATAGGCCAAGAAATTCCAGGTGAGGTTTACGCTAAGTTAGAAAGTTACAACCCCGGGCATTCAACCAAAGACCGAATTGTTATTCACATCATCGAAGAAGCAGAGAGGGAAGGTTTGGTGAAACCCGGAGCAACCATCGTTGAGACCACTTCCGGCAATACCGGGTTCAGTGCAGCGATGATTAGTGCAATCAAAGGGTACAAATGTATCTTAGCTGTTTCAGATAAGACAAAAGATGAAAAAATTGCCTATCTGAAGGCACTGGGCGCAAAAGTTTTTGTTTGTCCGTCCAGTGTGCCTGCCGATGATCCGAGGTCTTACTATGAAGTGGCAAAAAGAATTGCACGAGAAACGCCCAATTCTTTTTACATCAATCAGTATTTTAATCCCAAAAACATCGAAGCCCACTACTTGACTACAGGTCCTGAGATTTGGGAGCAAACACATGGGAAAATTACCCATCTGATTGCCTGTTGCGGTACGGGTGGCACCCTTTCGGGTTCTGCAAGATTTCTGAAAGAAAGAAATCCAGATATTAAAATTATAGGTGTGGATGCTTACGGATCCATTCTGAAAAAATATCACGAAACAGGTGAAGTTGACAAAAACGAAATCTATCCCTACCGAATCGAAGGTTTGGGCAAAAACCTCGTTCCCGAAGCAACCGATTTCGATATTATCGACAAATTTGTAAAAGTAACAGACGAAGAAAGCGCATACAGAACACGTGAAATTGCTTTGAAGGAAGGAATCATGGGCGGATATACCAGCGGCGCGGTCGTTCAGGCATACAGACAACTGGCTGCCGACTTCAAAAAAGACGACTGTGTGGTGCTGATATTCCCAGACCACGGTTCAAGATACATCACCAAGGTATTCAGCGACGAATGGATGAAGGAACAGGGCTTTACAAACAGTCGTCTGAACGGATTGGAATCAAATGCAACTGTTCAGCATATCGAAAAGATGATATGAAAATCATCAGATGAATGAATTAAAATTAATAAAATGCTCCCAATTCTGATTGTGGAGCATTTTCAGTACTAAATACAATCAATAGAAATCATGGATATTTTTGAAAGAATCAGAAAAAATCCCGGCCCGCTGGGTCAATTTGCGGACTACGGTGAAGGTTACTTTATTTTCCCAGAATTGGAAGGCGAAATCGGTCCGAGGATGAAATTCAACGGAAAGGAAGTTGTCGTCTGGAGTGTGAACAATTATTTGGGAATGGCCAATCTGCCCGAAGTGAGAAAAGCAGATGCAGATGCAGCCGCAAAATACGGTATGGCCTATCCGATGGGCGCAAGAGCAATGACCGGTCAGACCAAATTCCACGCTCAACTCGAAAATGAACTGGCTGAATTTGTAGGCAAGGAAAGCGCCTACCTTTTGAACTACGGTTATCAGGGAATGGTATCAGGTATTGATTCTTTGTTGTCAAAAAACGACGTGGTTGTCTATGACGTTGAATCACATGCGTGTATCGTTGACGGCGTTAGAATGCACCTGGGCAAAAGATTTACTTTTCGTCACAATGATATCGACAGTTTGAAAAAAAATCTGGAGAGAGCAACCAAAATCACTCAGGAAACTGGTGGTGGCATTCTGGTCATCACCGAAGGTGTTTTCGGAATGATGGCTGAACAGGGAAAAATCAAAGAAATCTGCGAATTGAAAAAAGATTTCAATTTCAGACTGCTGGTGGATGATGCACACGGTTTCGGTACACTCGGAAAAAAAGGCGCAGGCGTTGGTGAAGAACAGGGAGTAACCGATCAGATCGATGTTTACTTTTCTACTTTTGCAAAATCAATGGCAGGAATCGGAGGATTCTTTGCCGGAAACAAAGAGGTGATTCGTTTTATGAAATACAATATGCGTTCACAGATCTTTGCAAAATCTCTTCCGATGCCGATGGTGATCGGAGCGCTGAAAAGACTAGAACTGCTCAGAAATCATCCCGAATTCAAAGACAAACTGTGGGATGTGGTGCATAAAATGCAGGCCGGACTGAAGAAAAGAAACTTCAACATCGGTCTGACCAATACTGCAGTAACACCGATTATCCTTCAGGGCAGCCCGATCGAAGCGACCATCATGGCTAAAGATTTGAGAGAAAATCACGGTATATTTGTTTCGGTGGTGGTTTACCCCGTAATTCCAAAAGGAACCATCATTTTCAGAATCATACCCACTGCTGCCCATACCGACAATGACATCGAGTACACACTTGAGGCATTCTCTGCAATCCGTGAAAAACTGGATTCGGGTTATTACAAAAAAGCGGCAGAACAGATTGATCTGGATTATACTCAGTTCTAAAACCAAAAAATACAATTCAATAAAAAATCCCCGCTAACCATGGTTAACGGGGATTTTTCGTAAATAAAACTAATGAATGGAATTTTTTTTTAAAACGGTATCAGTTGAAAATCCAGTTTCTGATTTTCATTTGTAGATCCCAATACTCCTTTGCTGAAAAGCACATAGGATTTTCTTCCCTGCATTGAAATTTTCTTTGTCACCAATGTGTCGCCGGTTGCTTCATCGATCAGATATACATTCTTCTCATCAAAGCTTTGAACCTCCATAAAAGGTGATGATTCTTTGAAATTATAATCGCCAAAATCTTCATCTTCAGTTTCAAATTTCAATTTGACTGTAGGCGTATTGTATGAAAGCTGCATAAATCTGAATACGGTTTTATTGATATTTTCAGACACCGAATGGTTGTCCAAATAGGTTACCAGCTCCATGTGGTCGGGCATGTTCACAGCATAAACACCATAAAAACCGTTGAGCTCAACAGTCAGTGACGAAGAAGCCAAACTTGAACCACCCTGACGCGCAGAGATTTGTTTTTCACCAATCGGCAGTCTGGCGTAGGAATTAAATTCACCATAATTCAATACGTTCCCTGGCACCGGAGAATCATCGGCATACAGTCTCAGTTCATTTGCCCCGGGTGATGCATTTACAAAAACAACCCAGCCGCTTTCCTGGTTTTCTACAAAATCATCACTGTTGTTCAGGCATGAAACTGCAAATGCAAGCACAAATGCAGCCATGCCGACAAGTTTGAATTTTCTCATTATTCGTATTTTAGCATTTTAATTGTCTGTAAATAGACGAAAAAAAATGAAATGGTTGCGTTTTATTCATTGAATTTTTCAATCAGCCGTTCGACAAAAGTCATATAAATTGACTAATTTTGAGCTCTTAAATTTTAACAGAAAAATACAGAATATGAGTTCATTTGATGTTACCATTATCGGATCGGGTCCCGGCGGTTATGTGGCTGCCATCCGTTGTTCACAACTGGGATTTAAAACTGCAATCATCGAAAAATCAGCTGTGGGCGGCACTTGCCTCAACATTGGCTGTATTCCTTCAAAAGCACTGCTCGACTCTTCTGAACATTATCACAATGCAGTTACCGACTTTTCGGCACACGGAATTGAAATTCAAAAACCAAAAATCAATTTCGGCCAAATGATCAAAAGAAAAGCTGAAGTGGTGGATGCAAATGTGAAAGGTGTTGAATTTCTGATGAACAAAAACAAAGTTGAAGTTTTCAGAGGATCAGGCTCATTCAAAGACTCAACCCATGTGACTGTGACCGCAGAAGACGGAACAACTCAGGAAATCGAATCAAAATATATCATCATCGCAACCGGCTCTTATTCGACAGAACTGCCGTTTGCAAAAACCGACAAAGAAAGAATCATCACCTCGACCGAAGCGCTCGAACTGAAAGAAATCCCGAAACATCTGATCGTTATCGGCGGCGGTGTAATCGGTCTCGAACTTGGTTCGGTTTATCTGCGTCTCGGCTCTGAAGTGACTGTAGTAGAGTTTATGGACAGAACCATTCCGGGAATGGATGCCGCACTTTCAAAAGAAATCACCAAAGTGCTTAAAAAACAGGGAATGAAATTCAATCTGTCAACCAAAGTAACTGCGATCAGCCGAAAAGGCAAAAAAGTTACCGTAAAAGCAGAAGACAAAAAAGGGGCAGAACTTTCGTTTGAAGGTGATTATGTGCTGGTTTCTGTCGGCAGGAAACCTTATACAGACGGTCTTGGACTTGAAAATGCAGGCGTTGAAACCGACGAAAGAGGAAGAATCAAAACCAATGCACAGCTTCAGACCAATGTGTCAAATATTTATGCAATCGGTGATGTGATCGCCGGGCCGATGCTGGCGCACAAAGCTTCAGAAGAAGGTGTGCTGGTGGCAGAATTTCTTGCCGGTCAAAAACCTCATATTGATTACAATTTGATTCCGGGCGTGGTTTATACTTGGCCAGAAGTGGCCGGTGTCGGACAAACCGAAGAGCAATTGAAAGAATCCGGCAAAAAATACAAAACCGGAACTTTCCCATACAGAGCTTTGGGCCGTGCAAGAGCCAGCATGGATCTGGACGGTTTTGTAAAAATTCTTGCTGACCAAGAAACAGATGAAGTTCTAGGTGTTCATATAATCGGTGCAAGAGCTGCAGACATCATTGCAGAAGCGGTGGTGGCAATGGAATTCAGAGCTTCGGCAGAAGATATTTCAAGAATCTGTCATGCGCATCCTACCTTTACCGAAGCAGTCAAAGAAGCTGCTTTGGATGCTACCGGCAAAAGAGCGATTCATTCCTGATCAGGAATAAATAATTAAAAAATCCGGATACTTCAAATTACTGGTATCCGGATTTTTTTGTCTTAAAATTTTTTGACAAAAAATAATCGCACAGTCTGTTACTGCTTTCTGAATTTCTTCCAGATAAACAGTATTATCAGTGAACCTGCAATAGCTGAAATAAATCCTTTGAACGACCAATTGTCCATAGAAGGATTGAAATCAAACAAAAGCGAACTCAACCAGCCGCCCAGAATTGCACCAGCAATACCAATCAGCATGGTTACAAAAAATCCGCCCGGATCCTTGCCGGGCATAATCATTTTCGCAAGCGCTCCGGCAATTATCCCAAAAATCCCCCAGGAAATCCAGTTGACAAGCCCTCCGAAAATTAAAACTGACATTGTTTCCATATCTTTATGTTTTTTAACACAACCAAAGTTAAATCATTTTCACTGGATTTTTAAACCGAAATCAATTTCATTTTTCTTCACTCGGCAAAATCCACTATTTTTGTATTTAAAATTCCATCATGACGCTTATCAAATCAATTTCAGGTTTCAGAGGAACTATCGGAGGAAAAATCAATGACAATCTCACTCCGATTGATGCAGTCAAATTTGCAGCAGCATACGGTAGCTGGCTGAAACAATCCGCCGTCGGCAAACGAATGAAAGTGGTGATCGGCAGAGATGCAAGGATTTCGGGCGAAATGGTCAGTCAGCTGGTCGGATCGACTTTGATCGGATTGGGAATTGATGTGATTGATTTGGGTCTGTCAACCACACCAACCGTTGAAGTGATGGTGACCGAACTGAATGCAGACGGTGGAATCATACTCACAGCAAGTCACAATCCCAAACAGTGGAACGCGCTCAAACTACTGAATGGCAGAGGCGAATTCCTGTCGGCAAATGACGGTGCTGAAGTGCTCAAAATCGTTGAAAAAGACGATTACACTTTTGCGGAAGTCGATAATTTGGGCAATTATTCAAAAAATGAAAAAGGAATAGAAATCCATATCGATAAAATTCTGAACCTTCCTTTGGTCAATCAAAAAGCGATTTCCGAAAAGAAATTCAAAGTGGTCATTGATGCAGTCAATTCAACCGGAGGAATCGCAATCCCGCCGCTGCTCGACAGACTGGGCGTGGATTATGTAAAACTTTATTGTGAGCCCAACGGACATTTTCCGCACAATCCAGAGCCATTGAAGGAACATTTGACCGAAATTTCAAAAAAAGTGGTCGAAGAAAATGCCGATTTCGGAATTGTGGTCGATCCTGATGTTGACCGATTGGCACTGATTTCTGAAAACGGCGAAATGTTTGGTGAGGAATATACACTGGTTGCAGTTGCTGATTATGTGCTTTCAAAAACGCCTTCAGCAACGGTTTCAAACCTGTCGTCGTCAAGAGCATTGAGAGATATTTCAAAAAAATACAATCAGAAATATGAAGCAGCCGCAGTGGGAGAAGTCAATGTGGTATTGAAAATGAAGGAAATCGGCGCTAAAATAGGCGGTGAAGGAAACGGAGGAATCATCTATCCGGAGCTTCATTACGGTCGTGATTCTTTGGTTGGGATTGCATTGTTTCTGAGTCTGCTGGCCGAAAAAAATATAAAGGTCAGCGAGTTAAGAGCTTCTTTTCCGCCCTATTTTATGTCAAAAAAGAAAATTGAACTCACACCCGAAATTAATACCGACCGTCTGCTTGAAAAAATTCAGGGAAAATACCAAAACCAAGAAATTACAACCATTGACGGTGTGAAAATTGATTTTGAAAACGACTGGGTGCATATGCGAAAATCAAATACGGAACCGATCATCAGGATTTATACTGAGGCACCGACTCAGAAGCAGGCGGATGAATTGGCTGACAGATTTATTCAGGAACTCGGACAGCTCAGCAGTTAAATGTTCAAATTTCTGAAAGAAAAACCGACTCTTTTTTGGGTGTTGACAATTCTGAGTCTGACCTCCATCCTGTTATGGCCGATTGTATTTTACATGTCGATATTTGTATTTGATGACCCAAATGCAAATTTCTGGTTTCAGTGTCTGATTTTTGGCGCAATGAATTCCTATCCTCTGATTATCATTTTAGATATAGGGATTGCCAATTGGATTTGGAAAAAAAGTAAAATCATTTCCTATCTTTTGCTGTTATCGCCCATCATCGGTGCGGTTTGGTTTGTTTTGGAAATATTTTCCTGAAGTTCATTATTCCGATGCAATAGCATTCAATTGAAAGCTGAAAATATTTCATAATCATTAATTTGTAAACAATAAAATTCAAATGAAAATCATCAGTTACAATGTGAACGGAATTCAAGCGGCCATGAAAAAAGGGCTGAATGATTGGATCACTGCGGCACAGCCCGATGTGATGGGCATTCAGGAAATCAAAGCACGGCAGGATCAGATCGGTGAGGAAATTTCGGATTTGGAAAGACTGAGGTATCACTCCTACTTGGTATCTGGCTCAGAGAAAGGGGTACAGCGGCGCTGCAATTTTATCAAAAGAAGAACCCAAACATATTGAATTCGGAACCGGTATCGGTTATACGGATGAAGAAGGAAGAGTGCTGAAAGCAAATTATGATGATTTTTCATTTATCAGTGTTTATGTGCCCAGCGGTACCAATATGGAGAAAAGGCTATATTTTAAAATGCAGTTTTGTCATGATTTTTTGGATTATATCAAAAATTTGAGAAAAGAAATTCCAAATCTGATCATATCCGGTGATTACAATATTTGTCTCGAAACAATCGACATACACGTTCCGGTCAGAAATGCAAAAGTTTCGGGTTTTCTGATGATGGAGCGCGAATGGATGAACGATTATTTAGACAAATGCAATCTGATCGATTCGTTCAGATATTTTGTAAAAGATTCGCACAAATACAGCTGGTGGAGCTATCGTGCCAATGCGCGTGCCAAAAACAAAGGCTGGCGAATCGACTATCACATGGTCAGCAAACCGATGCAACCAAGGATGAAAAGAGCAGCCATACTTCCCGAAGCAAAACATTCTGAAACTGCCCTATTCTTGTTGAAATCGATTGATTTAAATTTAGAAAATTTGGTATAAATTTCCAAATCGGCTGTATAATCGCTAACTTTACACAACCGCAGTGAATTCGAATTTTTCCCGCGATTCAATTTAATTCAGTTTAAAAAATGTCAAAAAGTTTTGGCGAAAGAGTCATTGAATTCAACAATGAGCTTCATTATACAGGCAAGCTTCCAAAGGGTTTCAGAGTGATGAATCCGTTTGTTGAAAATCCTGAAACCATGCAGGTGATGAGCCGTTTTTATCATAAATTTTACAATGACAGCAACCAGCGAAAATTTATCATCGGCATCAATCCAAGCCGACACGGTGCGGGTGTAACCGGTGTGCCGTTTACGGATACCAAGCGGTTGAAAAACATTTGCGGAATTGAAATGAAGTCTGCAAGGACACACGAAGTTTCATCTGTTTTTTTGTATGATATGATTATGGAATACGGCGGGCCGGAAGCTTTTTACGGAAAATTTTATATCAATTCGCCATTTCCGCTCGCCATCGTCAGACATGCAAAAGGAGACAAGTGGCTGAATGCCAATTATTATGACGACCCAAAACTGTTTGAGATGGTAGAGGATTTTATGATTCAGTCGCTCCAGGACAGCATAGATTTGGGTGTGGATACTTCTGAAGTTTATATACTCGGAAAGAAAAATGCTGATTTTATCAAAAAACTGAATGACAAGGCAAAACTGTTTGACCGTTTGGTTCCGCTTGAACATCCGAGATTTATACAACAGTACAAATCAAAGGAAAAACAATTGTACATCGACAAATACATACTTGCATTTAGTGGTTCTGTGAGTGAAATCAGTCAGTGAAAAAAATGATGGAAACTCAGAATCAGCATACGATTTATACCATTGGTCATTCTACCAGAAGTCTTGAAGAATTCATCGATCTGCTTCATTCGTTTGAAATTAAAAATCTGGCTGATATCAGGAGTCTGCCCGGATCTCGGAAGTTTCCCTGGTTTGACAGCGAATTACTTGAGGTTTCGCTCAAGAATGCGGGTATTGAGTATCGGCTGATCAAAAAACTTGGCGGAAGGCGAAAATCACATAGAGATTCAAAAAATACACGCTGGCACAAAGTTGCATTCAGGTCTTATGCCGATTATATGGAATCAGCTGAATTTGGAGAAGGAATTTGTGAACTGCTCGAGTTTGCAAAAAGCGGAAGGACTGCCTATATGTGTGCCGAAGCGGTCTGGTGGCGTTGTCACCGTTCAATGGTTTCAGATTATCTGAAAGCAAAAGGATGGACGGTGCTGCACATTATGTCGCTGAAAAAAGCTGAGGAACATCCGTTTACCCAGCCTGCAATTGTAAAAGGAGATCGGGTTTTCTATTGCGATCTGCCGGACGATAAATAAAAAAATGCCCGCACGAATGCGGGCAATTTTACAGTTCAAACTGTTTACAATTTTTATTTTGTCAAAGATTCTGACGCGTTTACAGCTTTTGCAGACTCAGTTTTTCTGACTGCGTCTGACTTTTCTTTCTGAGCTCTTTGTGATTGAGCATCAACTCTTTTTGCTTCAACTTTCTGAACTTTTCCAGTTTTTTCAGCTTCAATTTTTTTAGCTTCAACTTTTTTAGCTTCTATTGAGGCAGCATCAGATTTCTGAGCTTCAACTTTTTTCGCAGGAGATACCTGAGCGTCTTTGGCAGTTGTAAGTTTGTTTTGTCCGAACAAAATCGGAGCCGCAACAAGTGCAGCAATTGCAATAAATTTTTTCATATCATATCAGTTTTTAAGTTAAATTTTCATTTATAGTTTTATAAAAAAATAAGCAAACCTGTAAGCCGGATTCTGTATCCCGCATTTGCGGAATCTTTGTCATTTATCTGGCCCCGACGTTACCGGCGGGATCTAACTGCCTACCCCCCGACAATGGACGAGCCGCCCTTGACTGCCGGTATACTTGGCATTGCACCGCATAGAGTTTACCTGGTTTCACTACAGCCTGACTGTACCTGCTTTCTGTTGCACTTGTCCTGCCCCGATTTTATGCCGGGACGACGGGCGTTACCCGTTATGCTGCTCTGTGGTGTCCGGACTTTCCTCCCTGCCGTCAAAGCGACAGAGCGACAAAGCGGTTTGCTGATTTTATTTCAAACGGACAAAAATGTCCTGCTTCTCAATTATTTCTATCAAAAATAGGATAATTTTTATTAAAAAAAAACTTTTGATACAAAAATCAAATTTTATCCCATTTGATTGTAAACAGCAATTGGTAGAAAAAAAAGCCGAATTTAAAAATCAGTATTTGTAGAGTTTGATTAGTTTTTCTTCAAATTCTTTGTCAGGCATAAATTGTTTTTCAAGTCCGGCATTGAACGGAATCGGTGTATTCATAGAAGCGGCACGCATCACCGGCGCATCGAGTTCTTCAAATATATTTTCGGCAATAACAGACGAAATTTCTGCACCAAAACCGTTGATCAGTGTATCTTCATGAAGTATGATTACTTTTGAAGTCTTTCTCACAGAATCCAAAACAGAGTCTTTGTCCCAGGGAATCAAAGTCCGAAGATCGATCAGATCCGCATTGATTTCAGGGTTTCTTTTCAATGTTTCCAATGCGATCTGAACACCCAATCCGTAGGTAACTATGGTCAAATCTTCTCCCCTTTTGTGAAATCTCGCTTTGCCAAAAGGAACTGTATAATAGCCTTCGGGGACATTTGATTTCAGACTTCGATATAATTTTTTGTGTTCAAAATACATCACCGGGTTCGGATCTGCAAATGACTGTAGCAGCAGCCCTTTTGCATCTTCGGGTGTTGCCGGATAAACCACTTTCAGGCCCGGAACTTTTGTAAACCAGGCTTCGGTGGATTGAGAGTGATAAGGTCCTGCAGCCACGCCGCCACCTGTCGGCATCCTGACCACCACATCCGATTTCTGGTTCCATCTGTAATTTGATTTCGCCAAATTGTTCACCACCTGATTGAATCCAACGGTTACAAAATCTGAAAACTGCATTTCGATCATGCTTTTCATTCCGCAAATCGACAAACCAAGTCCCGCACCCAAAACCGCAGATTCGCTGATCGGTGTATTTCTTACTCTGTCTCTTCCGAATTTTCGCACAAAATCTTTGGTCACCTTAAATGCACCACCGTATTCTGCAATGTCCTGACCCATAAATACAAGGTTCGGATAGGTATGCATTGCGATGTCCAGACCTTCGGTGATTGCATCAATAAATCTCAACTCTCGGTCAGAAACTGATTTTGGAATAACTTCCAGGTTGTCAAACGACGCATACACATCGTTCAATTCTGTCTCGGGATCCGGTGTGATATTGGGAAGATGATCGGCAGCCTCCAATTCCGAAAGTACAAACTGACTCAGCTCTTCTTTCATTTCGCGAATCAAATCATCGGTTAGAATTTCTTTTTCTTTGAGCAGATTTTCAAATCTCAAGATCGGATCTTTATCCTCCCAGGATTCAATCAGGCCTTCGGGATAATAGGCGGTGCCCGAAGCTTCTTCGTGTCCTCTCATCCTAAAGGTATTGCATTCGATCAGTACCGGTCTCGGGTTTTTTCTGATTTCTTCTGCCCAGTGTTTTACAGTTTCATAAACTTCAAGAAAATTATTTCCGTCAATGCTTACCGCATCAATCCCGTAGCCGATTCCTTTGTCTGCAAATGATTTCATCCGAAACTGTTCGCTCGAAGGTGTTGACAGCCCCCAATGGTTGTTTTCAACAATGACGATCAACGGCAATCCCCATACGGCTGCTATGTTGACCGCCTCGTGAAATTCACCCTCACTCGCACCCCCGTCACCGGTAAAAACCAATGTTGCCTGACGACTGTTCTGAAGAAGACTCGCCAGTGAAATTCCGTCCGAAACGCCCATCTGGGCTCCGAGATGGGAAATCATTCCGACAATCTTAAATTCCTGAGTTCCAAAATGGAAAGAACGGTCACGGCCTTTGGTGAAACCTTCCGGTTTTCCCTGAAATTGTGCAAAAAGCCTTTTCAACGGAATATCTCTTGCGGTAAACACACCCAGATTTCGGTGCATGGTCAGCAGATATTCATCGGGATTCATCGCCAAAGCGCATCCGACCGAAATCGCTTCCTGACCCCAGGCAGAAAACCATTTTGTAATTTTCCCCTGTCTCAACCCGATGAGCATTCGTTCTTCAATTATTCTCGGCAGAACAAGCTTTTTATAAAATTCAAGATACTGTTGATCTGTATAAGAAGTCATTTTTATTCTCTGTTTTTTGAAGTTCAAAATTAACCCTTTTCGGAATGGCTGAAAAATAAAAAACCCGTCAAAAAACGGGTTTTTAAAATTTTATTTTTTAAAATTATTTTTTGAGTGAATTTTCAATCGCTCTCATCGAATCTTCCTTGTCAAACATTTCAGCTGCCTGATAAGCCTGCCTCAGTGTTTTGGCTGAATCGTAATCGGTTTTGTCAAGCTCAAATGCTTTTTCCAGATAAGGAATTGCACGGACATACAGTGCTTTTCGCTTTTCTGTATATTCTTTGTAAAGACCTTTTTCTTTGGCAGACGAACCCAGATTGCTGTTGATGATTTCAATGTATTCTTTTTCTGGTCTCACGGTCAGCAATGCCAGATTGGTGTATGCATTTTTATAATTCGGATCGACCTGAATCGCTTTTTCAAAATATTCTTTTGCTTTCTCGTCATTTTCTTTGTCCATATTGATCACGCCCAAATTAAAATAATTCACCGGATTTTTTGGATCAGCCTTGATTTCCTGTTCAAGTTTTGAAATGAACAAATCCTCCTTTCCTGAGAAATAATAAACATTTCCAACCAAATTCTGAATTTCCTGATCGTTTGGAAATTTGCTTGAAATTGTTTCAACAATCGGATCGTATTTTTTTAGACTTGACAATGCGCTCAATGCATATTTCGCCAAATCTCTTTCGACTGAATCTGACTTAATCTCTTTTATTGAGGTTACAATTCCTATTTTCTTCTGAAGTTCAGCTTCTTCTTTGGTTTCAAAAGGAATCTGCTCTCCGGTTTTTTTATCGGTGCCCACCCATTTTGAATTTGCACCGGTATAACCTTCATTGATCAGATCTTTGTAGATGTCAAAAGCATTCTGGAATTTTTTTCCTTTGTGATAACTCAGTGCTGCATTGTATTTGAACAAACCTGAATCACCGCCCAAAGCTTCAACCAGATAGGATGCTTCAAGAAACTTTTCGCCGGCTTCATCATTTTTGTCTGTCTGACTTGCAGAATTCGCCTGATTGAGCAAGGTTTCAGCCTTTGACCTGATCAGCGGTTCAACATTCAAAATCAGGCTCGGACTCAGCGTCAGCTCTTTTGGTTTGTTGTAATTTCCTTTGGCTGCCGCAGCATCTGCCTCTGACCTTGAATAATAATATTCAGTCTCTTTTGAATCTTTGTTTTTCAGCGCATAAGCTATTCCGTCTTCAGATTTCCGAAGCGATCTGAACATCTTTGCAGCATCAATCGAACGGCCTTCCGACAATGCTATTTTGCCGGCTGTATAATAATATTTGGCTTTTGATTCGGGGCTGACCAGATTTGAATCAATCTGTCCTTCCAATTGAGCCAATCCGGCCTTTGCCGTTGCAATATCGTTTGCTTCAATTGCGGCATAGGCAGCGTCGATTTCTTTTTCCTGCCCAAAAGCAAGGACAGATAAACAAATGATTGCGAATGATAAAATTAATTTTTTCATGACTATTCTTCTGTTGTTTCTGAATCTAAATTAGTGTTTTTATCCGGATTTTCAATATCTGAATCGTGTATTTGTGCTGAATCAGACTGAGTTTCAATCGATTCGTTTTCCAAATCTTCCTCTTCCTCGTCAATAGCAACCTTAGCAACGGCGGCAATCTCATCGCCTTTTTTAAGATTGATCAGTCTTACGCCCTGGGTTGCACGACCCATCACACGCATTTCCTGAACACCTGTTCTGATGGTCACACCCGATTTGTTGATGATCATCAGATCATCCTGATCGGTTACCACTTTGATTGCGATCAGCTTACCCGTTTTCTCGGTGACATTGAGTGTGGTTACACCTTTACCGCCACGATTGGTGATTCGATAATCCTCAATCGAGCTTCTCTTGCCGTAACCTTTTTCTGAAACAACCAGAACGGTTTCATTCTCAACATCTTCAACCACGATCATACCGATCACCTCATTGTCTTCGCTACCCAGGTTGATTCCCCTCACACCTGAAGCAGTTCTTCCCATCGGTCTGACTTTTTCGTCCTCAAAACGAATCGCCTTACCATTCAGCGATCCGATCATGATCTGGCTTTTTCCGTCAGTCAGTTTTGCTTCCAGCAATTGGTCGCCTTCTCTGACCGTAATCGCATTGATACCGTTCACTCTTGGTCTTGAATAAGCCTCAAGTGTGGTTTTCTTAACGATTCCGCGTTTGGTCACCATGATCACAAAATGGCTGTTCACATATTCTTCTTCCCTCAAATCATGGGTCTTGATATATGCTCTCACTTTGTCGCCCGGTTCAATATTGATCAGATTCTGAATCGCCCTTCCTTTTGAAGTTTTTGATCCTTCCGGAATTTCAAACACACGCATCCAGAAACATCTCCCTTTTTCGGTAAAGAACAGCATATACTGGTGATTGGTTGCAACGACCATATATTCGAGGAAGTCTTCATCACGAGTGGCCGCACCTCTGTTTCCGACACCGCCTCTCGACTGTTTTTTGTATTCTGAAAGCGAAGTTCTTTTGATGTATCCCAGATGGCTGATGGTTACCACCATTTCTTCATCAGGAATCAGGTCCTCGATATTCATATCGCCACCTGCATAGTCGATCTCAGATCTTCTTTCGTCTCCGTATTTTTCTTTGATTTCAATCAGTTCATCTTTGATGATTTTCATTCTCAAATCATGACTTGCCAGAACTTCTTTCAAATAATCGATGTGTTTCATCAATTCTTCATATTCTGATCTGATCTTGTCGATTTCAAGTCCGGTCAACGTTCTCAGTCTGAGTTCAAGGATTGCTTTTGCCTGGATTTCAGACAAATCAAAAGCATCCATCAAACCGACACGTGCATCGTCCGGGGTTGCACTTTCCCGTATGATCTTGATCGCTCTGTCCAAATCGTCCTGAGTACCGATCACCTTCATGTAGCCTTCCAGGATATGTGCTCTCTCTTCGGCTTTTCTCAGTTCAAACTCAGTACGTCTGACCACCACTTCGTGTCTGTGATCCACAAAATGACGGATCATATCTTTCAGATTCAATTGTTCCGGTCTTCCATTGACCAGGGCAATATTGTTGATGCTGAATGAAGACTGAAGCGCAGTATGTTTGAAAAGAAGATTGAGCACCACGTTTGGAACCGCATCCATTTTCAGCACATATACCACACGCATACCGGTTCGGTCTGATTCGTCTCTGATTTCAGAAATTCCTTCCAATTTCCCTTCTTTGACCAGTTCTGCGGTTCGCTGAATCATATCCGCTTTGTTGACCTGATAAGGAATTTCGGTTACGATGATGCAGTCGCGTCCGTTTACAGTTTCAAAATTCGTTTTTGCACGCATCACCACTCTTCCCCTTCCGGTTTCAAATGCTTCTTTGACACCGCTGTATCCGTAAATGGTACCGCCGGTCGGAAAATCAGGAGCTTTTACAAAATGAATCAGTTCGTCTGTGGTGATTTCGTTGTTATCAATGTAGGCAACCGTTCCGTCTATCACCTCGGTGAGATTGTGTGGCGCCATATTGGTCGCCATACCCACCGCAATACCCGAAGCTCCGTTTACGAGCAGATTCGGAATTCGGGTGGGCAGTACTTTCGGTTCCTGAAGAGAATCGTCAAAGTTGTTTTGAAAATCAACAGTCTCTTTGTCGATATCTGCAAGCATTTCTTCAGAAATCTTCTGAAGTCTGGCTTCGGTATAACGCATTGCTGCAGGCGGATCGCCGTCAACCGAACCATAGTTACCCTGACCGTCAACCATCAGATATCTGAGCGACCACGGCTGAGCCATCCTAACCATGGTGTCGTACACCGACTGGTCACCGTGCGGGTGATATTTACCCAAAACTTCACCAACAATACGCGCCGATTTCTTGTGTGCGCGGTTTGACAAAACCCCCAGTTCATACATTCCAAACAATACCCTTCTGTGTACCGGCTTCATACCGTCTCTCACATCAGGCAATGCCCTTGAAACAATGACCGACATCGAATAATCGATATAGGCAGACTTCATTTCATCTTCGATGTTGATCGGAATTAATCTTTCTCCTTCACTGTTCATTCATAAATTTTTTAAAGTTCAGCCGGAATATTTCAAATCCCGGACAATATTTTTAATTTTTCTGTTACAATTTTTTTCACAGCCGAACCAGCAGAACAGCCGTTTAAAATACAAGGTTGCAAAGTACAAATTTTAGACCTTATACAGAATAATAAACATGTCGATTTTTCAACAAAATCCTGTGAAATTGTGAATATTTATTATCATTTTGATTTTGATAATTCAAAATTAGATCTCAGTCTGTTTTTCAGTCGATTCCATTAAAAAAAAACAAAATGATTTGATCAATAAAAACATTCCGGCTGAGCAAGTTCATTAATCAAAATCCAAATTATTTGTAATATTGACAATTAACTGAAAATCATGGACAGACCTATATATCAATTTTTCACAGCCGATCACGAGAGGATTGAAGGACTGCTCAAAAAAGCAATCGAAAACCCGAACGAGATCAATCTTGATTATTACCATCAATTCAGAACCGGACTGCTGACTCATATCAAAATGGAAGAAAAGACGCTGTTTCCGGCAGCTGCACTCGGAAACGGAGGTCAGCCACTGCCGCTCGCCGCAAAGCTCAGACTCGATCACGGCGCACTGACCGCGCTGATGACAGTGCCACCGACCATGGAAATGATCAAAGTACTGAAACATATACTCGACATCCACGACCGGCTGGAAGAGGAAGAAGGCGGAATGTATGAGATGTGTGAAAAACTGACCGTCGAGCAGACCGATGAAATCATGGACAAATTATCAAAAGTAACAGAGGTTCCGGTACACCCGTTCAATACCCATCCGGTGGTTTTCGGTGCAATGAAAAGAGCTTTGGAGAGGGCAGGTTTTGATTATGACGAACTGATCAAAAACTGATCAGATTCGGATTCCCTGTATTTTCTGATTTTTGGTTTTGGCTTCTGAAGTCGGTTTTAAAATTACCCTTTTCTCAATTCTTTCCTATCAATTCAAAGCCGAAAAACCGACTGAACATCACGCCGCCGGTTTCAACCGAAAAATGATAATTTCTCGTGCTGAAATCAAGAAATGGCTTTGCAAATGATGTTGAACTATTTATGAATTCTATTAATTTGATTATTATATTATTACGTAATTCAATTACTGTTTCAGTTAATGTATGTTATTGTCTTTTGAATGAAAAAAAAACGGATTCAATCAAAGCTGAAAGATCTTTTCATCGGCTTTGTCAGCCAAATGACCATAAAAGCTATTTGATTGAGTTAAATTTTTATTTTTAATTACCCCATATCATCATCTGAATTTCAGTTAATTGAATTCAAATGATTGGTTGATTTCAATTGAAAATTCAGGACTCGGGATTCTGTAATATTTGGTTTTTTTCTCGCCGATACAAATTCGAAATTTGAAACAGTCATTCTTTTGATGATTTCATTGGTTTTCAGCTGATCGACACCGATCATTATTGAAAATTCCAAAATTCTAATCTTTCAGCCCAAAAACCTGATTTGAACTGTCCTGATCTTTCAAAAAATTATCAATCGTCAACATCATGAAATTTCAAATCATCCTCTTTTTTGATTTTTTCGACTTCAATTTTATTGAGCAGTATTCCTGTTACTCTTTTGTCGGCCGGAAGACTCAAATCACCTTCTGAAAGTTGATTCAAATCGATCCAAATCAGTTTTTTGATGACATCTTCTTCGACATGCAGCTGTGAAATATCCGCCAGCTCCACCCGATAATAAATCATCAGGATCTGTTCTTTCGGATTCAGACCGGACTGCATAAAAAAATCCTGAGTATAAAAATGTTCACCCACTCTGATGTCGAGATTCAATTCCTCTTTGAATTCCCTTTTCAGACAATCTCGGGTTCCTTCACCAAACTCAAGACCGCCGCCCGGAAATTTTTTAACAATTTCACCCATGAATGGCTCCTCGAGTATCAGCAGCCTGTGGTTGTGGATCAGCAGACCGTATACCCTCACATTGAATGGTTTGCTCATTTTTTTATTGCATTTATCATTTCTCTTTTGCCGGGTGGTCCGGCCATTTTTTCAACTTCAAAACCGAGTTCTTTCAATGTTCTTCTGACGCTTCCTTTTGATGAATAAGTCGTCAGCAGAGCTCCTGATTTCATTCCAAAATAAATTTTCTCAAGCAGTTCAGAAGTCCACAATTCGGGCTGTACTCTGGCTCCGAATGCATCAAAATAAACCAGATCGAATTCTGACTCCGGATAATCAAATTCAAAAAAGTCTGTTTCAACTTTTTTCAGTCTGAAATTATGATTAATTTCTTGAAAATTACCCCAATCGGAAGCCATTAACTTTTGATAAAGGTCATCGAGTTTAATTTCATCAGAATCAAATGAATGAGTGTTATCAACAATTGATTTTGAATAATTTAAAAATTGATATTCAGAAGGCTGAACCGGAAATTTTTCAAGACCTGTATAACTGATGTTGATGTCTTTTTTGATAGCATTCAGCAGGGTCAAAAAAGAATTCAGGCCGGTACCGAATCCGATCTCAAGAATCGAGATTTTGGTGTTCAGGATTTTGTCGAGTCCGTTTTGGATAAAAACATGGATTGATTCGCGGACAGCTCCGTGTTTTGAATGATAAGATTCGTTCCATTCGGGTAAAAAAATCGTGACCGAACCGTCGTCGGTCGAAATCAACTTTCGCTTAAGCATTGTTCAAAATTAATGATTATTTATAAAGCGATTCACCTCGATTTATATTTATTATAATTAAATTTGCACTTCAAAAAAATTAACCCAAAAAAATAATCATGATTATTGAAAAAATAAAGGAATCGAAATTCACTCCCGAAGTCTTTAACATCAAAGTTTTTGGCACTGCATTCTCAGATCATATGCTGCTTTGTTATTTCAAAGACGGAAAATGGGGTGAACCGATCATAAAACCATACGGAAAACTGGAGTTTACTCCTGCTCTTTCAGTAGCGCATTACGGTCAGGGGATTTTTGAGGGAATGAAAGCATACAAAGGTTCTAACGAAGAAGTTTATTTGTTCAGACCGGAAGAAAATCTGGATCGGTTCAATAAATCTGCTGTCCGTATGGATATGCCACCGATTCCTGACGACATATTTTTAGACGGAATAAGGACGCTGGTGGATCTGGACAGACAATGGGTTCCCGATACATACGGAATGTCGCTCTATATCAGACCGGTGATGTTCGGAATCGAAGAGGCAATTTCGGCCCATTCCTCATCTGAATATCTTTTTGCAATCGTTATGGCGGTTGCGCCCAATTATTACAACAAACCGCTTTCGCTCAAAATTGCGGACAAATACAGTCGTGCAGCAAACGGAGGTGTCGGTTTTGCAAAAGCAGCCGGCAACTATGGTGCTTCGTTCTATCCGGCGCATGTAGCAAGAGAAGAAGGCTACGATCAGGTGATTTGGACAGACGATGCAACACACACTTTGATCGAGGAGGCAGGAACTATGAATGTTTTGGTCAGAATCGGTGATAAACTGCTGACTGCTCCGGTTTCCGAAAGAATTTTGAACGGTGTAACCCGAAAAAGCATTCTTCAACTGGCAAAAGATTCAGGCATTGAAGTCGAGGTTCGTCCCATTACGGTCAAAGAGGTTTATGACGCACATGTCAGCGGTGAACTGAAAGAAGTAATCGGTGTGGGAACCGCAGTGGTTGTCAACAATTATGCAGCCGTCGGATACGGAAATGAAAAATTTGATCTGCCGCAACTTCCGGACGATGAATGCTACGGCAAGATTCTGAAAAAGAAATTAGTCGATCTGCAGATGGGAATCAGCGAAGATCCTTACGGATGGAGACAACTGGTTGAGCATCCGATCGAAGCCTAATCAAAATATCAATTAAATTGAAGAAGCCGGTTTGAACCGGCTTCTTTTTTGTTTAAAACTGTTTTAGCACAAATTAGAAGAATGCAAATTGTCAGTTAAAATATATACTTCAAACTTGTTTGTTTTACAGTAGAACTTGCTGAAAAATATTCACAACACCTCATTTGTCAAATAATACTTCAACAAAATCAACTGATAATTGTAATTGAATTTAGCCTGAAGCAGTTCAGATTGCGCCGCCAACAGACTGTTTTTTGCAGCAAAATAGGCATAAGCATCAATCATTCCCAATTTGAATTTTTCTTCGGTTTTAGAAAAAGAAATTTCCTGTGCAGCAACATTTTTTTGTGCGGCATCGTGGTTTTGAGCAGCATTTTGAGCGAAGTTCATTGCTTCTCTCAAAGCATTAAAATAGGCTTGTTTCTGCTGTTCCAATTGCAGATTTATCTGCTCAGATTCAATTTTGGCATTCTGAACAGCAGTTCGGGTTTGAAGTCGATTAAAAACCGGAATATTCAAAGATAAACCCAAATAATGGTTTTTGTTGTTCCGAAGCTGATCTCGAAATGAAGCTGTTTCAATATCCACATAAAAAGTAGACAATGAATAATTTCCGCTAACTCTGGGTAAATAATTGCTTTTTTGGATTTGAATATTCTTTTCAGAAATTTTAGTTTGGATCTCAGCTGATTTAATCTCAGGACGATTTTGTAAACCTTCTTGATAAAGGTTAGTAAGCGAATCCGTTAAACTCAACAACAAAAAATCAGTTTGACCAATGAATTCAATCATGCCTTCTAAATTCAATAGATTCAATAATTTAATGTTTGAAGTTTTAAAAGCATTTTGTGCCAAAACTAACATCTGTTCCTCTACAGCTTTGTTGGCAAGCATTTCATACACATCACTTTTTGCCTTGTTGCCAAGATTGAATTCGGTCTCAATTCGGTTGAGCATAATTTCTGTATTGGCCAATTGTTTTTCAATCAATTCGATTTGTTCCTTGTCATATTGAATTTGTTGAAAGCTTTGCACAATCTTTATAATTAATTCATTCTTTTTTACTTCAAAATCATATTTGGATTTATCTTTTTTGAGTTTTGCAGATTTAATTTGGATGAAATTTCCCCAATTAAACAGCTCAACATTTGCCGAAAAACCAAACGAATTCGATCGAATATCCGAGCTTATTCTCGCATTGGTAGTCGGATCTATGACCGAACCGAAATTATATTGATGATCTGCATACAATGCTCCGGCTGGCATGAGTTTCCCGTAAGAAGCCGTAATTTCATTTTGAGAAATCTCCTGATTGAGTTTATTTTCTTTTAATGTCAAATCATTGTCAATCGCATATTGAATGCAATCCTCCAAAGTCATTGTTTTTTGTTGACCTGAAACAAAAAGACTCAGCAAAATAAAACCAAAAACGATTATTTTATTCATACTTCAGATATTTAACCGGATTAATTTTTGTAGCTGACCAGGCTCTCAGACTGACTACCAAAAATGAAAGCAACAGTAAAACGATAAAACAAATCACAAATGCCAACCATGGAATTGAAATTCTGTAAGCAAAATCTTGTAACCATAGTTTTGCAAAATACCAAACAAACGGAAAGCTCAACAAAATAGCAACCGAACCGATGATGAGATATGGTTTTGCAAACCTGACTACAATGTCTTTGGTTTCTGCACCAAGTGTTTTGCGGATGGCAACCTCCTTTAGTCTTTGTTCAATGATAAATGACGAAAGTGCATACAATCCCAAAAGTGCAATCAAAATAACCATTCCGGTCATCACGCCGAAAATCTTTTGTTGTCGGGTATATTGTTGGTAAGTTTTTTCAAAGTTTTTATCTAAAAACGAATATTCAAACGGCTTGTTTTGAATCACGGATTGGGGCCAATAAGTTTCCAATTTGGCCAAAATTTCATCCAATTTTTCGGGTTGAAATTTGATGATGACATTGCCCATATTATAAATCATTCCACCTTCAAATGATTTCCAGTGGTGCATCATCAAAGGTTGTACAGTCGAGAAAGGATCAAAAACATGAAAATCTTTGACCATTCCAACTACTTTTATATCGTCTCCGATGGTTTTGTTGATCGGGTCTTCATAAATCCCTAAATTCTTGGCAAGTGTTTCATTGATAACCACATTGTTAATCGTGTCAGACGCAAATTTTTCGGATAGAAAACGACCTTTTAACAATTTCATTTTCATCATTTCGGGATAACCAAAATCGATTGAATTATACAAAACACTGACTACTTTCTTGTCATTGTATTTTAGCTCCGTGGTCGAATAGCCGGTTTGCGAACCTGCCAGCGGCCGGACGCTGTTTACATCGGTAACGCCGTCCATATTTTCCAGATAAGTTTTTACCTGTTCGTAGCTTCTGAAAGGTTTGCCGTCTTTGTATTTAAAATCGAGCACCATCAATTGTTGTTTATCAAAACCCAAATCGAGTTTATTCAGATAAGAAATTTGAAAGTAAACAATCAGGCTTCCGACAAAAAAGAAAGCGGCGATCATAAATTGCAGACCAAGCATTGCATTTCGCAAGTAAATTCCTTTTGGACTTCTTGAAAAACTTCCTTTCAAAACTTCAATGGTTCTGAATTTCGACAAATAAAGCGCAGGAATTATCCCCGTCAGCAGGCTTGTTCCGATGACAATCAACAACAATTGAAAGAAAAACTTAGCCGGATTAATTTCTATTTCGGTCTGCATGAATTCATTAAAAAACGGAAGAATCAATTCAATTCCCACCATGGCCGCCAAAAGTGAAAACAGCGTAAGAATCAGGGTTTCAAACAAATTCTGATAAATTATTTGCTTTCGGCTGGCTCCTATCGCTTTTCTGAGTCCTACTTCTTTGGCTCTTTTGACTGCACCGGCCAATGACAAATTGATAAAATTCACCACCGAAATCATTAAAATCAAAATTGAAATTCCAAACATGATTTTGATGATACTCCGATTCCCGTAAGGTTCGTAAAGCGTCATTGAATTCTTCATATCAAAATGACTGTCCGGCAAAGTTGTAATGATCGATTCAAACGGATATTTTTCCATCAGTTCGTCAAGTGTGATTCCTTCTTCTTTGGCTTCTTTCTCAAATTGCTCGCGCCATACTGCCCGGTCATATTTCTCTTTCAAATCAGGGATACTGATATTGGATTTTGTTTTGAAATAACCGTTATAATTGAAATTTCCCCAATATTCATCCAATTTTTTAAATGGAACAACAACTTCGGGCATCATAACCGACTTTCCCGGAATCCGGTAAACACCATTGATAACAAAAATAGTACTGCCGATTTGAAGATTCTTACCCATTGCATTTTCATTTCCAAAAAGTTTTTTTGCAAAATCATCTGATACAGCTATTTGATTGTCAGCTTTTATAGCAGTTTCAGGGTTCCCTTCCAAAAATTGAAAGGGAAAAAATGAAAAGAAATTGGAAGTGGCATCCACAATTTTTGTGGCATAAACCACCTTGTCACCGGCCGTAATATTGGCAGGTTGATAACCCATTGCAGAAACGAGTAAAATATCTTCAATCTCACCGATGTTGGCTTTTGCTTTTTCCATTTGCGGATTAGAAACGCCCCACACATCTGCTTCATTATCAAGTAAATAACCTATGGCGAAAACCCTGTCTTTTTCAGGATTCCATTGATCAAAACTAAGTTGGTCATTTGAATAAAGCAAAGTGAGAACCAAGCCGATTAGTCCCAAAGTCAACCCAAAGACATTGATGAATGTCGCCAATTTATTTTTGCCGAAATTCCGAAACGCTATTTTTATCCAGTTGTAAATCATCCTATGTTCATTTCTTTTTTGTTGGTGTGTTCCGCAATGATTTCGCCGTCTTTCAGTTCAATGGTTCTTTGTGAAAAGGAAGCATCATAAGCCGAATGGGTAACCATCACGATGGTGGAACCCTTAGCGTGAAGATCGGTTAGCAATTCCATCACCTCGTTTCCGTTTTTGCTGTCCAAATTCCCGGTCGGTTCATCGGCAAGGATGAGTTTGGGTTCGGTCACCAATGCTCTTGCCACGGCAACCCTTTGTTGTTGTCCGCCCGATAATTGTTGTGGAAAATGTTTGGAACGGTGGCTGATGTTCATCCGTTCCAGAATTTCTTCCACGCGGGTTTTTCTTTCGGCTGACTTTACACCATTGTAAATCAGTGGTAATTCCACATTTTCATACACATTCAGTTCATCAATCAAATTAAAATTCTGAAAAATAAACCCGATGTTTTGTTTTCTGATTTTTGAACGACCGGATTCTTTGAGTTTTGACATTTCTATTCCGTCAAAGAGGTAACTTCCGGAAGTGATATTGTCCAACAAGCCCAAAATATTGAGCAATGTGGATTTTCCACAACCGGAAGGCCCCATAATGGAAACAAATTCGCCTTTTTTGATGTGAAGGCTCACATTGTTCAATGCCCGGGTTTCAACTTCCTCGGTACGATATACTTTCGTAAGGTTTTCTGTTTTTATCATTTTTTTGTTTTTATTATTTTTATTATTTCGCCCTTACACAGCTGTTATTTTTAGGTCTTTATTTTTCACAGTGTGTTGTCTTGCGCTATGATATTCTTGACTTTCAGCCCGGTAATTTTATATTTTTTCTCAATCCCATAAATTCTTCAATCTTCTTCAATCTTCTTCAATCTCCTTCAATCTCCCATCAATCCAAATTCAAAACTTCCACATTTTTATAATCCTGATAGGAAGAAGTAATGACTTTGTCGCCTATTTTCAAACCACTCAAAACTTCATAATAAATTGGGTTTTCTCTTCCCAATTTAATTTCTTTTCTGATTGCTTTTTTATCGCCGTCCAACACAAAAATCCATTTTCCGGCTGTTTCCTGATAGAATGAACCTTTCGGAACCAAGATACTTTCTGAACTTTCGGACAAAAATAATTTTACGCTGAACGACATTCCTATTTTCAAGTTCTCAGGGAACTCATTTTTGAAAGCTAATTCCACCTGAAATTGACCGTCTTTGACTTCGGGCAAAATTTTTGAAATCATCACCTCATAGGTTTTTCCTCCCGATTCAATTGTTCCGCTTTGAGCCGGCTCCAATCTTGAAATGTAGTATTCATCTACTTTTGCGGTAATTTTATATCCATCCATAATATCGATTTTCCCGACGCTTTCACCTGCATTTAGGTGTTTCCCGATTGTAGGGTCAAAAGAGGACAAACGACCGTTTGAACCGGCAAGAATCAGAAAATTCTGTTTGTTGTTTCTAAGGATCTCTAAATTTCTTTCCATTTTGTTCAGTGCTTCGTTGATGGATTGAATCTGTACAGAACGGGCTTGTTTTTCCTTATTCACACTGGCTTGGATCACACTTTTACGCTGACTTTGATAATTGAAATTTTCTTTTGATTTTTTATAATCTTTTTCAGGAAGAATCTCAGAAGCAAAAAGTTTTTGGTCTAAGTTATATTGCTGCTCGGCATCTATATAATCATGCTGAATCAGGATTAAATCTTTTTCCAACTCCAATTCCTGATTGGTCAAGCTGATTTTCAGATTTTTGAGATTGTTAATTTGCTCAATGATGGCAGTTTCCTGTTGCAGATATCCCAATTCCGAATTGGGATTGTAAATCCGCATCAAGGGTTGTCCTTTGGTGACCATTGCACCATCTTCAACAAAAATTTCCTGAATGGCTCCGCCCTCGATTACATTCACCAATACCGAATTGAGTGCTTCTATTTTCCCATTCAGAATTACAATATCGTCAAATTTCCCTTCTTTTATCTCTCGGATTGTAATTCGTGATGCATCCACATTCAGTGTCTTCTTCCTGAAAAAAAAAGAAAACATCAATCCTAATAAAATTAAGATTAATGTCACAACCGGAATAATTATTTTTAACTTTGACTTCTTATTTTGAATCTTTGTATCCATTCATTATTCGTTTTCAGATAAATAGAAGTGAAAATTATGCCATCGGATAATAACTTTGTAATCATCTGAAATTCAACTTAAATAGAATTTACACAAAATCAAAACTGTCCGATTTCGGACAATGAATGTGCGAAAACGGACAGTTAAATGTTTTACTGTTGGTAATTATTTTTAAATACAATTTTCTATAACAAAAGATTTATATACTTAATAGAAAAACAGTAAATCACGGTCATAAAACCGGTTAAAATTATTCAATATTTTTTTGAAAATCGACTATATATTTATTCAAACCCAATTATTTATGAAAATTAGCTTCAATCGACATAGGTTTCCTTTATCACGGCTTTTACGATTTCAATTTCTGAAGCTGAAAGTATGCCGATTTTCTTTATAATTCTTGCTCGGTCAACCGTTCTGATTTGATCCAAAACCACCCATCCTTTTGTTTGGGCTTGATTGACTTCAACTCTTGTAGGATAGGCTTTTGAGCTATTGGTAAGCGGTGCAATAACAATCATTTGAAGATGTTTATTCATTTCGTTTGGTGAAATGACAATACACGGACGGGTCTTTTTCATTTCACTGCCCATCGTTGGGTCAAGATAGACCAAAACCAATTCGTACTGATTTATGTCCATTCCTCAAAAATTTCTTCATCAAAAATATCATCCATCAACAATTTGTCATCTCCGTTTTCGTGCATTTGTTTGAAAGATTTTTCCCAGCCTTTTCTTGGGTTTGATTTTGGTTTTAAAATTATTCTGCCTTTTTCCAAAATCAATTCAATCTTATCACTGATATTATATTCGTCCAAAATTGCTTTGGGCAACCTGATTCCTTTTGAATTTCCGATATTGATTAACTGAACTTCCATAAAGCTTATTTTGTAACTACAAAGTAATTATTGTTTCCTTAAAAAAAACAAATTTATTTGACCTCGATGTGTTTTAAATAATAGTCAGAATTATATTCCAAGTGGAATCCCTGTAAAATAAAACTGTTCGAAATCGTACACTTTTGATGAAAATAAATAACTTTGTCTTTCATGGAATTAAAATTAATTTCAAAAGTAAATGCGAAAGAAAGAAGCAAATATATTGATTGTGGATGATGACTCAGATATTCTGTTTTCGGCCAAAGTTTGGTTAAAGCGATTTTTTACACAGGTTATGACCGCCGAATCTCCCAATCAAATCAAGAATATCATCAAAGATTTCACTTTAGATGTGGTTTTGTTGGACATGAATTACAGAAAAGGACTGGAAGATGGCAACGAAGGATTGTATTGGTTGGATTTTATTCAGGAAGTTTCACCCCAAACCGTTGTGATTTTAATGACCGGTTTTGGAGATGTGGCATTAGCGGTTGAGAGTTTAAAGAAGGGTGCTTTTGATTTTATCCTCAAACCCTGGAACAATGAAAAATTATATGCTTCGGTAAATGCGGCAGTCGATTTATCCAGAAAAAATCAAAAACTGATTCGTTTTGAAGCCATTAGCAGACCTTCTTCATCTTCAGTGTTTGAAGGGAAATCGGCTCAGATGAAATCCGTTTTTAAACTGTCCGAAAAAGTTGCCAAAACAGATGCTACCGTTTTGATTTTGGGTGAAAATGGAACCGGCAAATTTGTGATGGCGATGGATATTTTTCAAAAGTCAAAAAGAAAAGAAAATCCTTTTGTTCATGTTGATTTGGGATCGCTCAATGAAAATTTATTTGAAAGCGAATTATTTGGTTATGCCAAAGGAGCCTTTACGGGAGCGGAAAAAGACACACCCGGAAGATTTGAATTGGCCGACGGTGGTACCATTTTTTTGGATGAAATTGGGAATTTGTCTCTTCCTTTACAAGCCAAATTGTTGACCGTCTTACAAAGTCAAAAAATCAATCGTTTGGGTGAAACCAAAGAAAGAAAAATTGATGTCCGGGTGATTTGTGCTACAAACGCACCTATCTATCAAATGGTCAAAGATGGAAATTTCCGTCAGGATTTGTTGTACAGAATTAATACCGTGGAAATTACAATTCCACCATTACGGGAACGAAAAGTAGATATTATTCCATTATCTGAATTTCTTTTAGAAAAACTGAAATCGAAGTATAGAAAACCGGATTTATATTTGAATGGAAATGCAAAAACGGCTGTCGAATCTTATTCATGGCCGGGAAATATCAGGGAAATGGAAAATGTTTTGGAAAGAGCCGTAATCCTTGCCGAAGGTTCTGAAATGGATGCTTATGATTTACATTTTTCACAGACCGAAATCCATTCAGATTCCGATAACCGAAAAACTTTAGAAGAAGTTGAAAAGGAAATGATCCTGAAATCTTTGAGCAGACATGCAGGAAACATAAGCAAAACAGCAGAAGAATTGGGGATTACAAGAGCTGCTCTTTATAGAAGATTGGAAAAATTTGATTTAAATTGATGGGAAAAGGATTTGGCATTCAAGTAATTTTGAGAATTCTCCTAATGGTTTTTCTCGGAGTTTCGGCTTTTCTATTGTTTTCAAAGTCCTATTTTTTTAGCGGAATTTTTTGTTTGATAATCGCCATCATCCTGTTATTTGAATTTTATTATTTTCTGATAAAACCTATAACCGATATTCACAAAACCATTTCAGCATTGATTCACCATGATTTTTCGCTTCAATCACCCCAAAGAAAAAAGAGTCCGGTTTTCAGTGATTTAGAAAAATTATACCAAAAACACAAGCAGGATTTCTTTGAACAGGAATCGGTTCAAATCATTTACAACAACTTGCTGAATAGTATCACAACCGGCATATTAATTCTCAAAAAAACCGAAAATGAGGATTGGGAAATTTTTCTGATGAATCATTCTTTTGCCGGGATTTTCCAAATCCCTGTTTATGCTTCCTGGTCGAATTTCAAAAGAAATGTTCCGGAATTTATTGAAAGATTAAATCAAATCGAATTCGGTGAAGTTCAGCAAACCCTTGAAATATCGGTGGACAATCGTGAAAATCAAACCTTTTCATTGAAAACTTCTGCCATCAAAACTTATAATTATTCGTATTACATCATTTCTTTGGATTCGGTTCAATCCATAATTGAAAAGAAGGAAAAACAAGCTTGGCATGATTTAATGAAGGTGATTTCGCACGAAATGATGAATACGTTGACGCCTATAAATTCTTTGATAAACAGTTTAACATATTTCAGCGAACAGGATAATTTGAATGAAGAAGACAAAACCGACTTTAAAGAAAGTCTCAAAACCATTCAAAGAAAGACAATCCACATGCTGGAATTTGTGGATAATTACAGACAACTGACCAATTTGCCGCAACCCAAGAAATCTTATTCCAATATAATTCTGTTGATTCAAAGCTGTTTAGATATTATGAAACCGTTATTGGATGAATCAAAAATTAAAACGAATTTACAAATCGATAAATCAGAAATTTTTTGTTTTTATGATCCGATTTTAACCGAAAGAGTAATCATTAATCTGCTTACCAACAGCATATATGCGGTTGAAAATCAGGTAGAAAATCCAAAAATCACCATTTCAGTTTATCATCAAAATCCAAGAACAATAGTCGAAATCAGAGACAATGGAATCGGAATCGACAAATCCATTCGGGATAAGGTTTTTATTCCTTTTTTCACCACCCGAACCAAGGGTGCAGGAATCGGTTTATCACTGTCAAGAAATATTATGGAAGCCCAAAACGGGAATTTGACTTTTAAAAGCAAACCGGGTGACACGGTGTTTTTTGTGAGTTTTTACCCGTTGTATTCCTAAATAAAGATACCTAAGGTTTCGGAGATAAATATACTCAAAAATCAAATAGCTCCACTTGGTCTATAGAGAATAGAGATTCAAATGTTTTTCTGATTGATTTGCGATCAATTCTCTGATGAACAATTCCCATTGGATCCCAAAATTCCCAAGCACCGAACCAAATAGTTTGAGAATAACTATCCAGATCTTTTGTATAATTGTTTGTTGTAGAATCATTTCCTTCACGCATCTGAACAGTATTCCCAGCGTTTCGTAATCCTCAAATCTTTTTTTGAGTGCCAAGACCAGGTAATTCATAAACACGATAGATATAGTGGCTATATGTGCATCCAAGTCTTTGGACTGACAATTTTGCAGACCGAGATTTTGTTTGCAATCTCTAAAGAATACTTCTATAGACCATCGGATTTGATAGTTTTTCATTGCCTTTAAAAAAGTCAGTTTTTTATCTGTTGAAATGAGCAGATTCCATGTGTTTTGTCCTTTCATCCTTACCCAATATCCGGTCATTTCTATTCCTTTACAGGTCATTTCCAGACGAATGTAATGGCACTTCAATTTGCTGCTGTAATGAATATTCTTTCTTTTTACTTCGGGAACGCTGTTTGCTTTGTACGTTTTTTCGTGTATGACGACCATTCTGTTGGATTTCATCATTCCGATAACATTCAATTTTTTATCAATATCCTTAACTCCGGTTATAAATCTCTCACACACAAACCAGGTGTCAACCAATACATAATCCACCTTCAGCCATTTGTTCAGACAGCGATTTATCATCTGTAATGAAGTAGAAATCTTATCCTGAGATACTTCTGATTCTCTCCGGTAACCCGGACTTTTTGCATCTCTTTGTTTTGTGAACTGATTTTTCAGATCTTTTTCCTTCAATCCTCTTTTTCCCGTGTTTCCAGGTTCATTATGGATTGAGAAGTCCATTGGCAGGAAGCTTTTCCCGTCGCTATAACCAAGCGTCAGGGTTTTCATTCCCAGCCTGTAGGCGTGCGTGCTGTAGTCAAATACTTTACCGATCAGTTCTATTGTTTTTCCTGTCTTTTCCATCAGAGAATCATCCAGAATTAAAAATCCTTTTTGTGTAGAATCCTCATCTGCCGACTTCTTTTGGATAATGGTGTACACCTGTTTGAAAAACAATCCAAAGATTCTGCGCCAGTTGATTCTCGGATTATTCAGGAAATCATAAAAAAACATCTTTCTTGTGAAAAACCTCTTTCGAAACCCCTGACAACATAAATTGATTTATATTTCCAAAATCCAGAAACCGAAGCAGAAAAAGTGTTTGGAAAATATGTTTCCCATCTGTGCCTCGAACCTTTGAAGCGGAAAACAGCTTATTGATGTAGCGTAAATCAAATTCACAAAGTAATTTGGTAAAGATGCCCACAAGCGAGGTTGAATCGTCGAAATACCTGTTAATTTCTGAAAGAGTTTTTTTATCTTTGTTTGGTTGCATTTTCATCTGAATCAGTTTTTGCGTGTAACTAATTCAAAAATAAGTATTTAGATAGTAAAATGCAACTTTTTTTTATTTTTATTTAATTGGTTATCAGATAATTAATAACTCCGAAACTTTAGTTATATAATTCGAATCACCTGATTGAAATTATTTATTCGCCTTTTCTTTTTATGATTTTCTGAAGGTCATTTGAATTTCCGTACAGGACCAGAATATCTTCAGCCTCAATAACTGTTTTGGGTTCAGGGATGCCGGTAATGTGCTCCCATTTTCCTTTCCCAAAAAATGAATTCTTATTTGAAGGCTTTATAATGGTCAGAATCAACACATTGAAATTCTCTCTGAATCCGATTTCTTGAATTGTTTTGCCTACAAATATTGAGGGTGCTTTTACTTCGACTACGCTATGATAAGGATTCAGATCAAACGAATCGATGACTCCCTTTAAACAAAGCCTTTTTGCCCAACGGTCAGCCGATTCTTCTTCCGGTTTTACAATGTTATTGACACCGAGCGCCTTCAAAATATTTTCATGTATCGAATCCGTTGAACGGCTGATTAATTTTTTGACACCCAAGTTTTTGAAAATTGCTGTCACAATCACACTGACACCCCTGTCCTCGCCTATGCAGACGATGACCATATCTGTGTTTTGAAGTGGCAGATCCGCAACCGTCACCTTATCTGTGGCATCCAGACAAATCGTATGAGAAACTGTGTCCTTCAGCGCAGTTACTTTACTCATCTTCGAATCTATACCTATGACTTCATTTCCCTGCTCAGTTAATTTCTCGGCCAATGAAGCACCAAAATTCCCCAAACCAACAACTATAAATTTCATCTTATTTTAATTTATTAATATTTCCTCTGATGGATACCTGTAATTCAGTGATTTTGCCCTTTTCAGCATTGCTATCAGCAAAGTCAGTGTGGTAATTCGCCCGATAAACATAATTAATATAATGACTATTTTTCCAATTTCATTTAAATCTTCTGTAATCCCTAAAGATAAACCAACAGTGCTGAATGCAGAAAAACATTCAAATGCAATTTCTATCAACTTCAGCCCTGGATCATAATAGGAAATTAGATAAATCCCCGTCCCAATGACTACCAATGAAAGCGTCATGGTTGCAAACGCCCTTCTGACAGTGATATCAGCAATCTCTCTTCTCCAAATTTCAATCTTGTTTTTCCCTCTGGCAAGCTGTAGAAAATTTAAAGTTGCAATCGCAAATGTGCTAGTCTTGATGCCGCCACCGGTTGAAGCCGGCGAAGCACCAATCCACATCAGCAGTATGATGACCAAAATCGAAGACAGATGCATATGACTGTAATCAACGGTGTTGAATCCGGCCGTCCTCGGACTGGTTGCAGTAAACATTGCTGTTACCCACTTGCCCATTCCTCTGTGAGGTGACAAAACATTGTAATATTCGATTGAATAGATAAAGACAGTTCCGAGTACAATCAGACAGAAAACTGTAATTAAACTCAGTTTGCTGCCCAAGGTCAAAACCCACGGAGAATATTTTCTCTGATGGGTGTAAAACCAAAAGAAATATCTGCGAATTATATATCTCAGATACTTTAAAACATTGGCAACAATCGGAAATCCGAGGCCACCAAATACAAAAAGTCCGATCAGTATCAGCTGAAACGGATAATTGGTAACAAATCCTCTCTCCATAATATTGTTGGGAAGTGTTGAAAAACCGGCATTGCAAAAAGCTGAAATCGAATGGAAAATTGCAAAAAATATTTCATCCTCATCTGACGAAAATAGAGAAGCATCCACATTTGAATAAATCAAAACGGCACCCACCGCTTCAATAAATAAGGTAATCCCCAATATTCTCTGAAGTGTTTTGAAAACCTTGCCGATGTTTTTGCCGGCACCAGACAGATCGCCCATTGCAATTTGGTTTTCATAACTTGCACCGCCTTTAAAAAAATAGCTGAAAAAACTGGCAAAAGTCAAAATTCCCAATCCGCCCGCCTGAATCAGCAGCATAATGACCACCTGACCAAAAAAAGTGAAATAGGAACTGGTATCCACAACGATCAAACCGGTTACGCAGACTGCACTGGTTGAGGTAAATAGAGCGTCGATAAATGAAATTCCGTTATAAGTCGCCTTTGGCAGCATCAAAAGCAATGCACCTAAAAGGATCAAACCCAGGAAGGTGACCACAAACAACTGAGCGGGTTTTAGGACAGAACGTTTATAATTGATATCGACAGGAGCCAGCTCTCTGATTAATTTTATGGCAACCCCGACCCTGATCCATGCAGAAATCTCTGACAGTCCGAGCTGGTTTTGTTTATACAGGCAATAACCAACAAAAAGCATACTGACCAGATCAAAAATAAAAGCTCTGACCACAAATTTTTCGCCTCTGAAAATATATTTGGCTGGAGTCGATAAAAAAGAAATTACAAGTATTCCGACATAAAAAAACAATATTGGCTGTGTGGTCCATTTGGGCAGTTCAAAACCAAACTCCAGCAATAATGTGAAAAACGCAAGTATATACATTATGTACTGGGCTTTTGTGAAAAAAACCGATGATTTTTGTGGTTTCATTTCAATTCGATTTTTGATATTTCCTGTTGGATACCGACTGTTTCACGATCAGGCCGATTTCCGTCCTTAGACCGCCTGACTCCGCTGTGGGATCAAATTTTCGAAAATTTAGAAGGAAGTTAACCGAAGTTTTCTGAGATTCTGTCATACCATAACTCACAAATTCAAAGTGCTAAATTATGAAAATATGATAATGCGAAATATTTTTTGGACTGTTTTTTAGCAGAACCCCAACTTATTGGATTCTCAGACCCGAATCGATTTGATTGAGAATTTGAAGGAGTTGGTGGATTTCAATCGAACCGGATTCAACGGAAAAACAATCTCTCATCAAATTTTCTCCAACAAAAAAACCGCCTCTCTCGAAGCGGTTTCTGTATTTTGAAATATTGTTTTCAGCTTATTTCACAAGTGTCAGCTCATTGATGATATTTGTTGCTCCTGCATATTTATCAACGATAAACAGCACATAGCGGATATCGACAGAGATGGTTCGTTGGAGTTTCGGATCAAAGATCACATCGCCTGCCATCGCTTCGATGTTTCCGTCAAATGCAATACCAATCAGTTCGCCGTTACCGTTCATCACCGGTGAACCGGAGTTACCGCCGGTAATGTCCAGATTTGAAAGAAAATTCACCCACAATTCACCGTTTTTGTCGGCATACTGACCGTAATCTTTTTTGTTGTATAGGTCGATTAGTCTCTGTGGGTTTTCAAATTCATCATCTCCCGGTTTATTTTTCGCAATTGTTCCTTTCAGTGTAGTGTAATAATTGTATTTCGCATCATTCACTTTTCCTTTTCCGAGTGGAAGATCCATAATGGTTCCGTAGGTCAGACGCAGCGTGCTGTTTGCATCCGGATATTCGATGGTTGACAGACCCGACTCTCTCAAACCTTCAACCAAGAGACGAAAAGCTTTGTTATAGGAATCATTCATCGCTTTTTCTTCGGGTGTTTCTGAACGATATCTGCCCAAAAGATCGCCTGAGAGTTTCAGCAATTCGTCATTTTCAAACAATGAAGCATCCGGATGATCGAGATAGTTCATCAGTTTGTCTTTGCTAATGAAAATGCTGTTTTTGAATGCATCACCAATGAACTTTGAGAAATCACCTTTGTTTTTGTCACCGATTTCCTGAACATAAGGCGCCAAACCGCCCGCCTTTCCTTTGGTATAATACAGATTGAGCTGTTTCGCATAAATTTCTTCTTCCAGCGGCATATAGATATCTCCAAAGGTTGAATTGATCATTTCCTCAATTCCGGGTCTCATCTCGGCTCTTTTGGCTTCATTCTCAGACGCATACTGCTGAAGCGCCCCGCCGAGTCTGTATGGCGTAACCGCAAAAGCTGCAGAACGGAGAACATTGATCAGATAATTCTGTTGTTTTGAGCGTTCATTTGTTTTTGAATAATAATTATTCAGAATCTCAACCACATCGCCATATTTGGCTTTCCGCTCCGGCTTGTTTGCCCAGTCGTTGAATTTCTGTTCAACTTTTCTTTTTGAATCAACTGTTTTATGTTCCTTCAGTGCAACGATCATTCCGCCTCTGTTTTTCCAGTAATTTGCTATTCCGGCATAAATGGATGCATAATCCAGTCTTACTTTCTGGTCATTATCCATATATTTTTTCATCACATCCATCGCCAGTTTTGAGCCTTCAACCCAGGCAGGATATGCATATTCCACATTTTGTTCTACACCGCCCGAAGGCATCCATCGGTTGGTTCTTCCGGGGTAACCCATGATCATTGCAAAATCGCCTTCCTGATAGCCTTTCAGACTGATCGGCAAATGATATTTTGGTTTCATCGGAACATTGTCCATCGAATAATCAGCAGGGTTTCCGTCTTTGTCGGTATAAACTCTGAAGATTGAGAAATCGCCGGTATGTCTCGGCCATTCCCAGTTGTCGGTATCGCCACCGAATTTCCCGATCGAATTGGGTGGTGTTCCCACCAAACGCACATCCTGAAAATCCTGATAGACAAAATAGTAATATTCGTTTCCTTCGTAAAATGAACGGACAGAAACCACATATTTTCCACCTTCGTCATTTTCTTTTTGAATTTTTGAAATCTCACGATTGATGGCTGCTTCTCTTTCCTCTTCGGTCATGTTGTCGTTGACCTGAGCCAGGATACGGTCGGTAACCACATCCATTCTGACAAAGAAACGAACCTTCAGACTGTTTGGTTTTAATTCTTTGGTTTTATCTTTTGCCCAATATCCGTTGGTCAGATAGTCGTGGTCGGGCGTTGACAGTTCTGCGATGGCGCCGTAACCGCAATGGTGATTGGTCAGTACCAGGCCGCTATTCGAAATGATCTCGGCCGTACAGCCGCCGCCAAACTGAACGATTGCATCTTTCAGACTGCTGTGGTTGATGCTGTAAATATCTTCGGCCGTCAGTTTAAATCCTTCTTTTTGCATGTCTTCAATGTTCTTGCCGATGAACATCAAAAACCACATTCCCTCGTCTGCCTTCACTTTTTGGGAAGGTCCGATCAGCAATGCCGCGCTTGCAATGATCAAGAAAAGTTTCTTCATTTTTTTTAATTTTAATTGCTTTTTCAATGTTTTGATTCCCGACCCAAATTGAGGACGGGTTCACAAAAGTAGTGTTTATTTTCAAAAAATCATTAGTGAAAGGCGTCATCATCCTGATGCTTCGACAGGCTCAGCCTGACGGAAGATTCTATTGATGTTAATTGCTATTATAACACATCACCCTGAGCCTGACGAAGGGTCAGGCAAAGACATTATTCCAAAACCCCATCCATCACTCCGATGATATCCTGATGGCTGCAGCTGTTGGCATCAACCGCACAATTTAAATTTCCGTAAGGCCGGTACATCGCAATTGAAGAAACCGAAAACAGACCGACAGTTGGCGCAAGTGAAGAACTGCTCAGATGCATCATGCCCGAATCGCCGGCAACCACAAGTCGGCAATTGGCCATCAGCGAACCGATTTCACGGATGTCTTTGCTGTAAAAAGAAGGCAGCTTGTTTTGCAACTGTGATATATTTTCGACCGGAAGAATTTCGATCAGATTGTATTCGTCTTTGTATTTTGAATGAAATAATTCATAAAAATCATCCCACCATTCGGTCGAAAAACATTTGTCGCCGGTTGCATAAGTAAAAAATGCAATGGTTTTGCGCGACGGATCGCCTGTCAGTTCAGACAAAATATTTTTTCCGTTTTCGAGTTCAGAACTGTCCAATTTGAGATCGAGGACCGGAACTTCGCGCTGATCGGTTTCACAGCCGGCAAGCGACAGAAATTCTCTGAAATTATAAACCGGAAATTTTGCCATGTGTACATAATCCGGATATTTCTGATCGAGCCCCGAAAAATCATCGCCAAAATATTTGTAACGCGATTTTGCAATCACAGTCGAAATCCTGCCTGAAGACGAACCTTTGACCACATCAATCACCAGATCATATCTGTTTTTTCTCAACTCAACCCAAACCTTCATATATTTCAACAATTCCTTAAAAGGTTTACGTGGAAGACTGATCGTTTTTTCCACCTGCGGATAGTTTTTAAAAATCACAGGCGCAATAAATCCTCTGACAAACAAATCAATCTTCACTTCTGGATAATTCGAAATGATTTCCTGAATCAGCGGGGTGACCAGCAGCATATTCCCCAAACGGTGGTTGGGTCGATTGATCAACACCCTTTTAATTTCGGGTTTGACCGATCCTTTTTTCAGCCGTGACGACGGACGGGCAACAAATATACGGGTGACCGCCTTGGTGGCTGTCCTTCTGATCTGGTTGATTTCTGATTTAAAGCTCATCGAACTGTATTGAATTACCGTTACAAAAATATTATTTTAAAATTGATTCAGTCAAGACAATCCGTTCAAAAAAACAAACCGACAAAGTTTTGTGATTCCAAATCGGATTCGGTCCGAGAAATTGGTTAATTCGGATTAATTTTGCAGAATGTCAGGAATCTATATCCACATCCCATATTGCAAACAGAAATGCAGTTACTGTAATTTTTATTTTTCGACTGATACACGGTCAAAAACCGAAATGGTCAATTCGATCTGCAAAGAGATTGAACTGAGAAAAAATGAAATCAACGACTCAATTGAAACAATCTATTTCGGCGGAGGCACTCCTTCCCTGCTCGATCGAGATGAGTTCAAATTGATTTTTGAAAAATTATATTCGGTTTTTAAAATTTCAGAAAATCCCGAAATTACGATTGAAGCCAATCCCGATGATCTGACAGCTGAAAAAATCGAAATCCTGAAATCTTCACCGGTCAACCGACTGAGCATCGGTATCCAATCGTTTTTTGATGAAGACCTGAAATTTATGAATCGTGCGCATGATTCAAAACAGTCGGTCAATTCTGTAAAATCGGCTCAGGATGCAGGTTTTGAAAATATTACCATCGATCTGATTTATGGCAGTCAGACCACCACAGACGAGATGTGGAAGAAAAATCTGGAAACTGCACTTGGTCTCAATGTGCCGCATATTTCGTCTTATGCACTGACAATCGAACCCAGAACACTGTTGCATCATCAGATCAAAACCAAAAAGATTCCAAATACGGATGAAACCAAACAGGAACGTCAATTTATGATGCTGACCGATACGCTGACCGAGAATGGATTTTTGCATTATGAAATTTCAAATTTCGGAAAACCCGGTTTTCTGTCAAAACACAACAGCAGCTATTGGAAAGGGATTCCGTATCTCGGACTCGGTCCGTCAGCTCATTCGTATGACGGGAAAAACAGAAGCTGGAACACAGCAAACAATACGATTTATCTGAATCATATAAATAATGGTAAACTGCCAAAAGAAATTGAAGAGCTGACAGCCGAAAACCGTTTCAATGAAATGGTGATGATTAGACTCAGGATGATGGAAGGTTTGTCGATTGACGAAGTTTTAGAAAATTTCCCTCAACATTTTTTGGATGAATTGATTCAGGAGATCAAACCGCATTTGGAAAATGGGACAGTCGTTTTCGAAAATGGCAAAATCAGAATTACAAAAAAAGGACTTTTTCTTTCGGACGGCATCTCATCTTCGCTTTTCAGACTGAAAGATTAAATTTTATCTGAAATAATTTTATGTAATTTTGCATTATGATCAAAGGTGTTGCAAACATAATTTTCGGTCTGCTTTATTCATTTCTCGGAATACTCATTTTGATGAAACACTGGTTTTTGGTCGAATTGAGCAAAGCAGCGGCATTGTCGCTCGGCGTTTTATTTATCGTTTATGGAATTTTCAGAATATACAGGGCGGTCAAAAGCATCCGCAATCAGAACTATTATTAGTCTGTTTCTTTTATTGTCAGTTGCTTTTCAGTTTTCGTCCTGCAAACACAAGGACAAAAAAATAATGAGTCACAGCGAAGGCGAAATGACGATTTATGCCGATCCGTCCAATCAGAGTCTGCTTCAGGCGCTGACCGAAATTTATATGATGAAATTCCCAAAAGTGAAATTTGACATCATTTACAAACCTGAAAATCAAATACTGAAAGATCTGATCGACACCACCGCTTATGCTGCATTTATCAATCAGCCGCTGACCGAAGCTCAGACCGAATTTATCCGTCAGAAAACAGATGTTACACCCAGATCGACACTGCTCGCTTATGATGCGGTTGTATTTGTAACTTCGCCCGAAAATCCGATTGATTCGGTAACTTTTGATATGCTTCGGGCAGGAATTATGACCGAAGACGGGAAAGTAATTTTTGACAACGGAAATTCTGGAAATTTCAATACGGTCAAAGAGGTTCTCGGTCTTGAAATTCAAAAAGGAAAATCAATTCAGGCGGTAGAAAATTCGGAAGAAGTCATTGGATATATACAAAGATCAAAGAATTCAATCGGTGTGATTGGTCTGAATGAAATCAGTGAGCCCGACAGCAAAAAAGCAAAAGAAATTCTTTCAAAAGTAAAGGTGTTGCCGGTCATCGACCACAACAATCAATTACAGCAACCGACCGTTCCCAATATACTCGCACTGAAATATCCATTCTTTAAAGGTGTTTACTTCATCGTCAGAGAAGCCGGTTTTGGCATTGGCAGCGGGTTCTCAAGATTTGCAGGTTCTCAGCAGGGACAGTTGATTGTCGGAAGAGAAGGTTTGCAGCCCAATTATCTGTATCCGCGTGAGGTTCAGGTCAATTTGAAACCGATTCAGTGAATTGTTAATACTTAGTTAATAGATTTTAATTCATCTTGGCAGTATTCTGCTGAAAATATCTTCATATTTATCCAAAATGAATTTAGATCAATGAAAAAGAAGATTTTTGTACTCGACACCTCTGTCATACTGTTTGACCACAAGTCGATCCTGAATTTTGAAGAACATGATATCGTAATACCCATCACCGTCCTGGAGGAGCTCGACACAATGAAAAAGGGCAATGACACCAAAAATTATGAAGCCCGCGAGTTCATCAGATTTTTGGACAAATCATCAAAAGATTATTTGGTACAGGATTGGATTCCGTTGCCTGGAGAGGGAAGAGGCGCATTCAAAATCGTGATGGAAACCAACGGTCTGGTCAAATCTGCAGTCAAAATTTACGGTTCCGAATCAAATGACAACAAGATTCTGAATTCATGTTTGATCGTTCAAAAGGACGAGCCCAAACGCGAATCAATATTGATTTCAAAAGATGTGAATCTGAGGCTGAAGGCAAAAGCAATCGGAATCAAAGCAGAAGATTACGAAACCGGGAAGATTCAGAATGTTGACAATCTGCCGACCGGTATTACCACTTACACCGATTTTGATCAGGAAATTATAGACAATCTGTACAAAGATTTTTCGGTTCCGCTCGATGTGATTCAGGACAAAATGGAAATTTATCCAAACGCCTATTATATATTACAGGGTGACAAATCTTCGTCGCTCGCCTATTACAATCCGTTTGAACAGCAATTGGAAAGGGTAAACAAACAGACGATTTTCAATATCAAACCCAAAAATGCGGAACAGGCTTTTGCCATCCATGCGATTCTGAAAAAAGAAATCAAACTGATTGCACTGCACGGTGTGGCCGGAACCGGTAAGACATTGATTGCACTTGCGGGTGCGATGGCACAAAAAAGAGATTTCAAACAGATTTATCTTTCAAGACCGATTGTTCCGCTGAGCAACAAGGACATCGGATATCTGCCGGGCGACATCAAATCGAAGATCGATCCGTATATGCAGCCGCTTTGGGACAATTTGAAATACATACAGTATCAGTTTGACGAACAGGACAAGGAATACAAACAGATCAATCTGATGGTGGAACAGGAAAAACTGCTGATTACGCCACTTGCCTATATCCGGGGCCGCAGTCTTTCTGATGTGATTTTTATTGTGGACGAAGCTCAAAACCTGACACCGCACGAGGTAAAAACCATCATCACACGGGCGGGTGAAAACACAAAATTCATCTTTACCGGCGACATCAAACAGATCGATACACCCTACCTGGATGAGCAGTCAAACGGACTTTCATATCTGGTCGACAAGGTACAGGGTCAGCAGCTTTTTGCTCACATTCAGCTGGTTAAGGGTGAGAGGAGTGAACTGGCCAATCTGGCCAACGAATTATTGTAGTTATCCACAAAAGGGCTGTTGAAAAAATCCGATGAACGACGTCCATAATTTTGGTTAAGTTATCAGATACTTATATATTTGCCCGTTAAAAAATTCTTAATAAGACAGCAAATATGAGAGGTAAAGTGCTAGTTATTGGTATTACCCTGATTCTGGGGATTTTGTCCATCAGACAGTTAAGTTACACCTGGTATACCAATAAGGTAGAATGTGAAGCTTTCGAACATTCGAGAAATGATCTGGAAGAACAAATCGTACTGGACAGTTTGGCAAATGATACTCTGAATCTGGGGATCATCAAATACAACTATCGGGACGCAAAAAACAAAGAGATAAAACTGGGTCTGGATTTGAAAGGAGGGATCAGTGTGATTCTTCAGGTCCAGGTGCGTGACCTGCTTGAGAATCTTGCCGATCATACAAAAAATCAGACATTCAATGCTGCGCTTGACTCAGCCGATATCGCTCAGAGATCGCAGGGAGACAAGGCTTATGTAGATATATTCTTTGATGAATTTGAGAAATTAAGAAAATCGAGCGGACAGAATCTTGCCTATTCTTCACCCGAAATCTTTGGTAACCGTCAGAATTCTGCTTTGATTGAATTCAATTCGAGCGATGACAATGTAAAGGATGTGATCAGAAAGGATATTGATTCAAAGGTGGAAACTGCTTTTCAGGTAATTTCATCTCGTATCAACCGTTTCGGAGTTGTCGAACCGATCATCCAGCGACTGGGTGGTGCGGCAGACGGACGTATCCAGGTGGAAATGCCGGGTGAGAGAAACAAAGAACGAATCAAAAACCTTCTTCAGAGTACTGCAAAACTTGAATTCTGGAAGGTTGAAGCAAACAACCCTCAGGTGAGCAGCTTCTTTACAACTGTGAATCCGCAAAAACTGGGTGTAAAAACAAATCTTGAAAATCTTTCAACGGTCATCAACAGTCCACTGGAAGGAAATTCAATTTTCTCGGTTGCAACCAGAGACACTGCAATCATCAATCAGGTTTTGGCTTCGCCCGAACTGAAGGCAGCGATGCCAACAGCCATCAGAAATTTCAAATATTTCTGGGCAAACAAACCGGTACAGACAAAAGATGCAAATACAAACGGAAAATATCTTTCACTCTATGCACTGAGCGGCGACAAAAACAATCAGCCGCTGTTGCCGGGTGATGTGGTTGAACAGGCTGCAGGCGAAAGAAATGCAAATACCATCTCAAACGAACCTGTAGTTACCATGCGTATGAACGCACAGGGCGCAAGAGATTGGGCAAAAATCACTGAAGAAAACGTAGGAAATTCAATCGCAATCGTGCTTGACAACATGGTGTATTCAGCACCGAACATCAACGAAAAGATCGCTGGCGGAAATTCACAAATTTCTGGAAACTTCACACTGACTGAGGCGCAGGACCTTGCAAACATTCTCCAGGCAGGCAGTCTTCCGGCTTCCTCCAAAATCGTTCAGCTCGAAGAGGTTGGACCGTCTTTGGGTCAGGAAGCGATCAACAGTTCATTGATTTCATTCATCGCAGTATTCCTGCTGATTCTGACCTGGATGATTTTCTATTACAGCCGTGCAGGTATCTATGCGGATATCGCATTGGTTGTGAACATCCTCTTCCTGTTGGGTCTGATGGTCGGACTGTTTGGTGCAACATTGTCGCTGCCGGGTATCGCTGGTATCATCCTGACGCTGGGTATGGCGATCGACGCAAACATCCTGATCAATGAAAGGGTGAAGGACGAAATGCTTCATCACAACAAATCATTGAAAGAAGCGGTTTCAATCGCATATACATGGAAAGGTGCGATTTCTGCAATCTTTGACTCAAACGTGACCACCATGCTGACAGCGGCCATTCTGCTGACCGTTGGTAAAGGCCCTGTTCAGGGATTTGCAATCACACTGCTGATCGGTTTGACCGTTTCAATGTTTACCGCTATTTTTCTTACAAAATATTTTACAGACAGAAGATTTGCAAAAAAGAAAGAGGTGTCTTTCTTTACCCATACCACCAAAAACTGGTTCCAGGGGTTCAATGTTGACTTTATGTCAAAAAGAAAATTGTTCTATACCATTTCAATCATTGTTTGTCTGCTTTGTCTGGCGATGCCATTTATCAGAGGTTTTGATTTGGGTGTTGACTTCCAGGGAGGTCGTACCTATACTGTCAGATTTGAAAATCCGGTAAGCGCAAATGATGTAAGAACAAGTTTGG